>FKKE01001576.1_pt3 | contig 79747 bp, 72 predicted proteins | sample 1106331 | NCBI WGS metagenome assembly FKKE01 (sample SAMEA3931202, study PRJEB13176) | freshwater metagenome | biome: Drinking water system; feature: drinking water; material: freshwater | place: China | collected 2013-02-06 | reverse complement strand
CTTCCAGCCTTCGGCGATGATGAGATCAATGGAGTTGTCGAGGTAGCGGTCGCGTAATTCGGTCAGCTTGGTTTCTTCGGGCACGTCCTTGAACATGGCCAGGCTGCCCTTCGAGAGGACCAGCACGGCGCTGGCCCCGGCGCGCTTGTGCCGCCAGCTATCCTTCCCTTCGGTGTCGAGATCGAAGCCGTGCCCCGCATGCTTGACGGTGGCAACCCGGTACCCGGCTCTGACCAGTTCGGGAATCAATCGCTCGATCAGCGTGGTTTTCCCGCTGTTGGATCGGCCGACGAAGCTGATGATGTGTGGCGCCATGGTGTTCAGCAGCAGGAGAGCCGGTGGCCTGAATGGGATGGATGTTCGGACTTCCCCGCGAAGCCCTGCCCGCTCAAGAGCTGGACCGTGACGGCATCGCCGGGGTTTACCCGCTCCACGGCCTCCGGGATATCGATCAAGCAATTGGCCTTCACCATCGAGGTGAGGATGCCCGAGCCTTGATCGCCCGTCGTCCGCACCTTGAACACCCCGTCTTCGCTCGTGAGAATGCCGCGAAGGAAATGCCGGCGGTCGTTCTTCTTCGAGAACTTCTCCTGAAACAACGCCTGCACCACGGGGCGCCCATAGCTGCGATGCCCGCCCATTTTTAACATGGCTGGGCGCACCAGCTGCTCGAAGGTGACCATCGAGGAGACCGGATTACCGGGCAGGCCGAAGGCCAGCTTGCCTTGAATCTTCCCGAAGGCCACCGGCTGGCCGGGACGGATAGCCAATTTCCAGAAGTTCATCTCCGCGCCCAGTTCCGCGAACACGGCCTTGGTAAAATCATAGTCGCCCATCGAGACCCCGCCGGACAACACGAGAATGTCCGCGTTCAACCCGTGCGAAATCTTTTCCTTCAGGTCTGCCGGATTGTCCCGCGCGATACCCAGTAACTGCGGGATCCCACCCGCCTCGCGTACCGCCGACGCAATTCCATAGCTATTGGAATTGATGATCTTTTCTTCACTGAATCGTTCGTCAAGATCGGCTAATTCGTCGCCCGTCGACAGGATAGCCACCCGCGGCTGCTGATACACCCGCACGAAGGACTTCGCCAAGATGGCCAGCATGCCCGCTTCACCGGGACGGATCGCCGTCCCTTTGGCAATGATTCGCTCACCCTTGCGGACGTCTTCGCCCTGCGGCCGGATATTCGCACCGCGCGACTCCGGCTTGAACACCCGGACCATTGCGGGCGTGGATTCGGTATCCTCCACCTTCAGCACCGTATCGGCGCCCTTCGGCACAGGGGCCCCGGTCATGATCCGGATGGCCTGCCCCTTACCCACCGTCTGAGACGGCATCTTGCCGGCCGGGACGTCTTCGATCACCGTCAATTCAACCGGCTTCGCGATGGCATGCTCCTGCGCGATGTCCTCCGCCCGCACAGCGAATCCGTCCATGGCGGAATTGTCCCACGGAGGATTGTCGCGTTCCGCCACGATATCCTCGCCGAGGACACGACCGAGCGTGTCCAGAATCGACACTTTCTCCGTCCCACGCGGCTGCGCCGCTTCGAGCACGATGCGTTGCGCGGTTTCTAAGGGCGTGAGGCCTTGCATGGCGGATCAATGCCCCGGGCGCGGCGCCACCTTCACGAGGGAGCCGGCTTTTTTACAAAACGATTCCACCTGATTGGCGATGCTATGAAACGCATCCGCCGTCGCCGTGTCGCTATAGAACATGGCAAAGGGCTCGCCCGCATCGGATTGCGTCACGACATCGGGGTCCAGCGGAATGCGACCCAAAAACGGCACCCCCATGTCGTGGGCCGAGGCCTCGCCCCCGCCTTTGCGGAACACATCGACGTGTTTATGGCAATGCGGGCACTCCAACCCGCTCATATTCTCGACAATACCGATAATGGGCACTTCGCTGTCCTTGCAGAACGAGACGGACTTCCGGGAATCCAGCAAGGCCACTTCTTGGGGGGTGGTGATGATGACCGCCCCCGTGACATCGCCCAGCAAGTCGATGGTCGTCACGGACTCATTCCCCGTACCCGGCGGCAAATCGATCAGGAGAAAGTTCAGGTCCTGCCACTCGACCCCGCCCAGCAACTGATTGATGAATTCATACTTGTAGGCATCCCGCCAAATGATGGGGTCATCTGAATTCTGCAGCAGGAACGACATGGAGGCGATCTTGAGGTTGTAGGCCTGGAACGGAATGATCCCCCCCGAGGTGCTGATCTTCAGCTTCTGCCCTTCCGCGCCGACCATCTTGGGAATGTTCGGCCCATGGATATCCAGGTCGCAAATGCCTACGTGCCATCCCTTGAGCGCCAGACTGACGGCCAAATTGGTGGTGCAGGTGCTTTTTCCCACGCCGCCCTTGTTGCTCATGACGAGCACTTTGTACTCGATGCGCTCCATCCGTTTGGCGACCAGCCAGCGACTGTGCCCTTCCTTGTCCTTCTGACAGGACTCGTTTTCGTCACAAATCGCGCAGGCCCACATATACGTGCACACATCGCCGCTTCCGGCGCCTGGTGCATTGATGACATTCAATTCCTTCGGCATCGTGCGTGTCCTTTGTGTAACAGACCTCGAATACACTTCCTCGCCCAATGATCGCGGCCCCGCGGCCAGCCCGAAATCCGATCGTTACCGCGGCCCCGCCGCGCTCGGCACCACCACGTAGTCGTCCCCCGCCTGACCGGCGGCGGCACTCCCCTTGACCGTGCCATGCCCGTTGGCAGGCACCGGCACGCCCGGAGCCGGCGCCTCGGCGGCCGCCGCTTCAGCCCGCCGCTTCTTGTTGAAGAAGCCTGCGCTGATGATCCCCACTTCATAAAAGATGTACATCGGCAGCGCCATCAAGCATTGATTGAACGGATCGGGGGTCGGAGTGAGGACGGCCGCAAAAATGAACGACGCGAGAAACGCCCACTTCCGGTACTGTTTCAGAAACGGGGCATCCACCCAACCCAGCTTGGCCATGAGTGTAATCGCCAAGGGGACTTCGAAAATCATTCCGAAGACCAACAGAAACCAGAGGGCAAACCCGACGTATTGCGCGATCGACAGCTGCGGGATGAACCCCGCGTTGACCCCGTAGGAAATGAGAAAATTCAACGCAAACGGCAGCACGAAGAAGAAGGAGAAGGTCAAGCCCGCGTAGAAGGCCAAGGAACTCAACAGGACGAACGGCCCCACAAATCGCCGTTCCTGCACATGCAGCCCCGGCACGGTGAATTGCCACAACTCCCAGAGGATATACGGCGCCGCCAAGACGAGCGCAAATAGGCCCGCTACCTTGACGTTCTGCCACAAGGCCTCGGCCGGAGCCAGAAAGACAAAGGGAATCGGCTCCAGATCCGTCGGGACCCACTCCAGGCGGCTGGGCACAAACATGTTTTGGAGCGGGATGCGGATCCAAGTGACGAGGGTATCCGCATAGAGAAAGGTCAGCACGAAGATGACGCCGGTCACGACGACCGCGCGCGTCAGCCTGGCCTGGAGCTCGACCAAGTGCTCCATGACCGGCATCTTCTTGTCTTCCAGCGGCCGGAAGATGCTGTCCTGCAGCCACTGGTTGAGCTTTTTGACGCCGTCAGCCATGTCGAATCGCCACCCAGGTTCTGATGGATGAGGCGGGGGCGGCGGATGCCTCGCACCCGCCGCCCCCGCGCCGCTGCTTCCGCTGCTTACTTCGGATTGACCGCGACGAACAGATTGTTCCCCTGCCGACTGAGCAGTAGGACCACCATTTCGTCCTTCTTGATCTTTCCGGAGGCCTTCACGTAGTCATCCAGAGACTTGACGACTTCGTGATTGACTTCCTGCACCACATCGCCACGCTGAATCCCCGCGGCTTCGGCGGCGCTCCCGGCCTCCACACTCCCGACGACCACTCCGGTCGTCTTGGCCGGTACGTTGAATTGCGCCATGGCCGACTGATCCAGGGACTGGACCCGCAGCCCGGCCAGCACGTTGTCCGGCGGTTTCATGCCCTCCGGCGCCGATGGCGGAGCCGCCTCTTTTTTCGCCAACAGCTCATCGGACGGGCGCTCAGCCACATTCACTTTCAGGACCTGCTCCTTCCCATCCCGCAGAATCTTCACCTCCGCCTCCCGGCCCACGACCGTCCGGGCGACCAGATTGCGAAGCTGGCTGACGCTCTGCACCTCGCGCCCATTGAATGCGATGACGACGTCGCCCCGCTTGATGCCGGCCGCAAAGGACGGCCCGTTCTCGTTCACATCACTAATGAGCACGCCCTTCCGGTTTTCCGGAATCTTGAACGATTTGGCCAGCGCCGGGGTGATTTCTTGAATCGCCACCCCCATCCACCCACGCACGACCTTGCCGGTCTTGACGAGACTGTCCACGATGTCCAGCGCGATGGTGCTGGGAATGGCAAAGCCGATCCCTTCTGATCCGCCGGTGCGCGAAAAGATCGCGGTATTGATGCCGATCAATTCACCATCCATATTCACCAGCGCGCCCCCGGAATTGCCGGGATTGATGGCTGCGTCGGTTTGAATGAAGTCCTCGTAGTCCGCAATGCCGACGTTCCCGCGGCCCAGCGCGCTGATAATGCCCAGTGTCACCGTGCTGCTCAGCCCGAAGGGGCTCCCAACGGCCAGCACGAGATCGCCAACTTGCAACTTGTCGTAGTCGGCCCAGCGCAAGGCCACCGGCAGATCCTTAGCCTCGATTTTCACCACAGCGAGGTCGGTCTTGGGATCGGTCCCGATGACCTTGGCGGGAAACTCCCGCTTGTCGCTCAGGGTCACGGTGATCTGCGAGGCATTTTCGACCACATGGTTGTTGGTAACGATATAGCCGGCCTTGTCGATGATCACACCGGATCCGGCGCTCTGCTCAGGCCGTCCGTGGGGTCCGGGCGCGGGTGGAGTCGGGGGCTCCATCCCTGGGGGTTCTTCCCCCGGAGGACCGCCGCCAGGAGGGGCTCCAAAGGGCCCGCCCGGTGGAAGCTGGCGGCGTCCCTCTCGGCGACCTTCGCCGCCCGTCACGGCAATATTCACCACCGCCGGGGTCACCTTCTTCACGATCTCAGAGAACCCCTGCGTCATTCCCGCGGACACAGCCGCATGCCCGACGGAGCCTCCGGGGAGTGCCCCGCCCGCCAGAACACCAGCGGCCACCAGTGTCAGCCCTCCGACCCATCGCACCAGACCTTGCCTACGTCGACTGTTCATTGTGCCTCCCTTACATCACATCTACAGGTGAGGGCTCGATCAGCGACAGGGCATGAGGTGTCTGCCCGCACACGCTCCGCTCCACGCCACGCCTGCCCCAAACCGAAGCATTCTACACCATTGGAAAAGCGGTCTTCAAAGAGGAAAAGACCCGGTCAGGCGAGACCAATATCCGAGCGGAACACCCCTCCGGGCCGTCCCGAGACGGTGCGAGAACGCGCCCGGGAGGGGGGACCGTCCCGGGGAAGACTCGTGTCTATGCGTGCGGTGTGACTAGGCGTGGGACGATGTCCGCCCGAGGGCGGGGTCCGCCCCAGCACCGGCCGGTATCGGAGGAAGATAGGAGGGGTCAATCGCCAGGGAGCGGGAATAGATGGCGGCCGCCTGACTTCGGCGCGAGATATTCAACTTCTTATAGATATTGACCAGGTAGTTTTTGACGGTCTTGTCGCTCAATTTCATCTCGCGGGCAATCTCTTTGTTCGTCATGCCCTGCGCCAACAGCGGCAACAGCCGCCGTTCTTGAGAAGACAGCGGCGTCTTCTTGCCCTTGCCTTCACGCATTTCCCGCACCAACCCGAACAACGTCTGCGTCAATCGCGGGTCAATGACGCTTTGTCCCGCGCTGACGGCATGCACGGCGCGCGACAATTCGTCGGACCCCACGTCTTTCAGGATGCAGCCGTGGGTTCCCGCTCGCACGACGGCGGCAAGCGTGGCTTCCTCAAATCGATTGGCGATGAAGAGCACACGGCGATCCCGGCACACGTCGAAGACTTCCTGCAAGAGTTCGGGACGGGTGGCTTCAGGGCCAGACAGATCCATCACGACCATGTCCGGACGCAGACGCTGAATTTTCGGAACCGCAGCCTGCCACGAGCGTTCTTCCCCCACCACGGACACGTCCTGTTCCTGACCGAGCACGATCCGCATCCCGATTCGTTCGAGATCGTGACCATCGACGAGAAACAGCCGAATTCGTCTTGTCTTTGTCGTCACCCGCCCTACCTCCTGGACTGAAACGTCTTCCAACGTGAGCATGGGCACCCCCATTCCCAAGACGAGGTGTCTTGTTTCAATCAAATCCCCGTATCGGCACGCCCCCTATTTGATAAGCAGATCCTGTACCGCGCCCAAATCTTCTCCCGGCCAAGGCTCGCAAGCCAGCGCGTACCCTGGAACACCCTAATTTCATTCAGTCTGTGGAATACTCCTACAGGATATTCGCCCCTACTGAGAGACCAAGTCAGGGACCGTTTGGGGCTGTGACACCATGCCGTATGGTTCGATCACCATAGCCCCTCCGCCCCCATTCAGACAGGATGTGGTGCTCCGATTGACACCGATATCCAGAAATCGAGGACAGGTTTCCCTCACCGTTTCTTCCCTGGCGGGTGGACACCCCAGCGTTGGATCTTCTGGTGAAGGGCCTTGTAGTCCACCCTCAGACGCCGGGCCGTTTCCGCCTTATTCCAACCGGTCTCCTCCAACACACGAATGACGGCAGCCCGCTGAGCCGCTTCCGCCGCCACACGCCCGATTTGGGCGAGGGAAAGCGACTCTCGAGTCTTCGGTCCTGACCGAGCGTCTCGTCCTCCCTCCAACCCATTTTCAGCCCCACCTGGGTCCCCCCGGAGCCGAATGTGGGCCGGCAGATGAGCCGGTCGGATGATCCGATCCGCCACAATGGTTGCGGCCCGGACGACGTTTTCGAGTTCGCGAATATTCCCCGGCCAGGCATACCCTTCCATGAGTCGCAACGCCTGCGCCGAGATCCCTTGGACATGCGTCTGATAGGCTTGATTGGATTTCATCAAGAGCACGTGCGCCAGGAGGGGGATGTCCTCCGGACGGTCGCGGAGAGAGGGTACCCGCAGCGTCACGGCATTCAAACGATAGTAGAGGTCTCGCCGGAAGGAGCCGGCCTGCACCATCTCTTCCAGATCTGCATTCGTCGCCGCCAGCACGCGGACATCGGCCTTCACCGCTTGGCGCCCGCCCAACCGGTCGAACTCCTTGAATTGCAGGACACGCAGAAATTTGGCCTGAATACTCAGAGGCAAATTGCCGACCTCATCGAGCAACAAGGTTCCCCCTTGAGCGCGCTCCATACGTCCGGGCTTCGCCTGCGCAGCCCCGGTAAATGCGCCTTCCTCATGACCGAACAGTTCGGACTCGACCAACTCGTGCGGGATGGCCCCGCAGTCGAGCGGCACAAAGGGCGCGTGCCGTCGTCCGCTGAGCGCATGCAGCACCCGGGCCACCAGTTCCTTGCCGACACCACTTTCCCCCAGAATCAGCACGGGCACGTCATACGGCGCCACACGCTTGATCTGGTCGATCAACTCCATCGTAGCCGGGCTCATCCCCACGATGTCGCTCAGCGCGGCACCCGCCCCATCTTCTCCCGACAGGTCGGCCAACTCGCGCGTCAACGATTGGAGGTGGAGGCAATTGCGGATCGTGATGGCCAGCTTCCGGAGTGAAACCGGCTTGGTCACATAGTCGAACGCCCCCGCCTGAACGGCCTCCTCCGCGTCCTTCTGGCTGGCGAAGGCCGACAACATGATGACCCGATAGGGGCCCAGTTCCGGCACGAGGGTCGATTTCAACAGGTCGAGACCGTTGCCGTCCGCCAGCCGCATGTCCAGCAAAACCAGTTCCGGCAGTTCACGGCGGACGGCCGCCGCCGCCGCGCTGGCGCCATCGACCCCCACTGGATGAAAGCCCTCATCCCGCAGAAATTCCAGCAACATGTGTTGAATGTGCGGGTCATCATCGACGATCAGAATACGCGGACCGGCCATGGCTCCTTCGCTCCTCTCTCACGACACCGGAACTACGAACGACCTCACAGGGGGGGCCGTACCGGAATCCGCACCACGAAGCTCGCCCCCTGACCGGGGACGCTGGAACAGGTGATGGTTCCCGACAGCTCGCTGACGATTCGGCGGCAGATGGCCAACCCCAAGCCCGTCCCCTCACCAACTGCCTTGGTGGTGAAAAACGGATCGAAAATCCGCGGAAGATGTTCGGGCGCAATTCCGGGGCCATTGTCTTCAACACGGCCTTCCACCACCGCCCCACCGTCTCCTTCGACCATGCCGACGCTGACATGAATGCGCCCCTTTCCCTCACTGCCCAGCACGGCCTGTCGCGCATTGGTCAACAGATTCAAGAACACCTGCAACAAGGCCTGCGGATCCGCCACAATGGACGGCGTATGGTCCGCCAACCGGCTGGTGACCGTGACCCGATGGGAGCGAAAGTCGCTCTGCAGCAACGCCAGCGCCTTCCGGGCAATCGATGCGAGATCACAGCGTTCTCGCACCCCCGCGGAGGCATGGGCCGTATACAGAAACTGCGTCACAATCTCCGAGGCCCGTTGCGCCGCCTCCTGAGCTGCGATCAGCTCCTTTCGAATGGCTTTCACCTGCCGCCGCGCCAGGTTTCGCTCGATCAAGTGCAGGTGCCCGCTGATGACAAAAAGGGGATTGTTCAACTCATGCGCAACCCCCGCGGTGATGGTGCCCAGGGTCGCCAGACGATCGGCATGTCGCAGCCGCTGCTCGAATTGCTGACGTTCGGTCATGTCCCGGGCCATGGCACAGAAATACCCAACCCCTTCCTGCTCCAGGTACCGAACGGAGACGTCGACCGGCACTCCACGACCGTCCTTCGTTCGGTGCACGGTTTCGTAGTGGACCCGCTCCCCTTGTTTGAGCAGCGCCAGGCGCTCGGCGAACCGCTCCGGGGCATACTGTGGCGCCAGTTCCCCCATCGTATGCTCGAGCAGTTCCTCCTGCGTATACCCCAGGGAGCGGCACGCTTCATGGTTGGCGTAGACGATCCGCATGTCTGGTCCGGCGATCAGGACGGCATCGGCAGCATGATCCATCGCAAATTGCGTAAACCGGAGCTGTTGCTCGGCTTGGCGTTGCCCGGTCACATCCGTAAAAAGTCCGTACCATACGATGGCGCCATCGGCCTGGCGCTCGGGCAACGATCCTCCTCGAAGCCACTTGACCCGGCCCGATTGATCTCGCACGCGAAACTCGTAGGTCCATGGGGCCAACGCGGAAGCGGATTCGGCGATGGAGGCCGTCAATCCAGGAAGATCTTCGGGGAGCACAGCCGCCCACCCGATCGTGGCATCCGCTTCCAATTCCCAGGAGTCGCAGCCAAGCAGTTCTTTGGTGCCCCGACTGGCAAACGGGAACCCCTCTGACCCGTCCGTTCCCACACGATACTGGTACACCACGCCCGGGATGGCATCGGTAATACGACGCAAATTGGTCCGGCTTTCCGCAAGGGCCGCTTCCGCCTGCTTTCGCACCGTCAGATCCCGGGCAACACCGAGCACTCCCACCATCACATCATGTTCCTCGTAGTGCCCCCCTGCGCACTCGACGAAGACCCACCCACCCTGCGCGGTCATCAGCCGAACCTCGACGGCCGTGTCCTTGGACCCGGCGAGTGCGCGCTCCATGGCCTCGGCCGCCGCGGAGCGATCCTCTGGATAGACCAAATCGAGGAACGGCTTCCCGATCCACTCGCCGCGTCCCCAGCCAAACCGCGTCTCGAATGCCGGATTCAGCGAGAGAATCAGTCCGTCAGGCGAAACGAGATAGACCAAGTCACGAATACTCTCCACGAGCGTCCGATAGCGGCCTTCGCTTTCCCTCAGGGCCGTTTCCGCCTCCTGTCGTGCCAATTCGGCAGCCGCTCGACTGACGAAAATTTTCAGCAGAGACTCCGCCTGCGGATGCTGCTCCAAGGGGCCTCGGTTCATGAGTCCGACCAGGCCCAATACCGTTCCGTCACTACTAATCAACGGGATCCCCAAATAACTATCGACCCCCAGCGAGGCAAAAAGCGCGAACGCGGGGAACGCCTGCTGCACACCGGATTGCACCACGCACGGAAGGCCCTCGTTCATGGCACGTTCACAGGGCGTCCCGGCCAGATCGTACTCGAAGTTCTCTAGCGGCTGCCCCTGGCCAAACACGGCGACCGTCCGCAAGCGAGCGCGGCCGGGATCCACCGGCCGGGCTACGACAACGTAGTCGACGGAGAGCGCCTCGGAGAGATGGCGCACCAGCGAGTAGAAAAAGGCTTCTCCCGTGACCGCGGACACCCCTTCGGCCACCTGTAACAGCGCCCGTTCAGCACGCCGCCGCTCAGTGATGTCGGTCCCGACGGTCACCAGGCAGGGCACCCCGCCGAGTGTGATCTTCTCGGACGAAACGAGAAAGTCCCGGATCGCGCCGATTTGTGAGCGCAAGCTCACCTGAAAATCACGAATGCCTCCCTCTGCGGACAACTGGGCGAAAAACCTGTCGCGGTCGGACGGCACGGCCCACAACTTCATACCAAGCGTTGTTTGGCCCACCACCGTTTCGGGCTCGTAGCCAAACGCCTCGCAGGCTGCCCGATTGGCATCCAAGATTTTCCCCGTATTCATTTCGGTAATCATGATCGGATGCGGGCTTGCGCGAAATGCTTTCGCAAACCGCTCTTCGCTCAGCTGGAGCGCCGTCTCGGCCCGCCTGCGTTCCGACACATCTCGCACGAAGGCACAATGATATTCACGCCCACCATAATCGAGATAGTTCACCGTGATTTCGACGGGGATCAGTTGACCATCCTTGGCCCGATGGAACGCCTCGATGAGGCTTGCCCCCCGGCGTTTGGTCTCCTCCCAAAAAGCAGCCCATGCGTCAGGCGCAAACAGGGGATTGATGTCATGGACGGTCATGGCGGTGAACTCAGCTTTGGAATACCCCAACATCCGGCATGCGGCCTCGTTGACGTCCAAAATCCGGGCAGCGGGATCCACCCAATAGATGGCTTCCACAGCCCGTTCGACGGAGAACCTGGCAAACCCCAGGGCCGCTTCCACACGCTTCTGCTCCGTCACGTCATGCCCCACGGTCACCATGCACGCCTTGCCGTGGAATTCGATCATTTCCGCGGACACCAGGCAGCGGCGCCAGGACCCCGACTTGTGGCGGAATGTGACGTCGAGATTGCGCAGGGAGCCATCGGGTTTGAGTTGACGGACAAAGGCCTCCCGCGCAGCTGGGGACGGCCACAGGTGGAGATCGTCCGCCGTCTTCCCAGCCACCTCTTCGCGCTCATACCCAAGCAGCGCAATGGCGGCAGCGTTGGCGTCGAGACACCGTCCCGTTTCAATCTCCGAAATGACGAGCGGATAGGGGCTGGAGCGAAAAGCCTTGGAAAACAGTTCTTCACTGGCCCGCAAGGCGTGCTCCGTCCGCTTGCGGGCGGTAATGTCGGAAAAGATGCCTTGGATGGCCCGCTTACCCTCCCACATGGTTGGGGCAGCTTCCACTTCCACGTCCATCACGGTGCCGTCTAATCGGATATACTGCCGTTCCGCGCGGCGCACCGCCTCCGCGCCGCCCATCAAGGCGTGCATGCTCTCCATGACCACCTCTCGGCAAGTCGGGTGGACGAACGCCATCGCCGGACGGGAAAGCACCTCCTCGACGGTCGACGCCCCCAACAGGCGGCAGGTGGCCTGATTCACATAGACCGTACGCCCTTCACACAACACGAACATCCCCATCGGCGACAAATCGCTGAGCAGACGATACCGCTCCTCGCTCTGCCGCAAGGCGGCCTCCGTTCGCTTGCGGCCCAACACATGGCCGAGCATCTCCCCGACGATCTTGAGAAGCGAGACCTCATCCTCCCCCCAGGCCCGCTCCGCATGCACGGAGTCGAACCCCACAAACCCAAGGACCCCGGTCGGTCCTGGAATCGGCAAGACCAGGAGGGATCGAATACCTTCACGTTCAAATTCCTCCCGCTCGGCCTGGGCCTCGGCTGGGAGATCCGACAATCGAACAATGTGCGTGATTTCTCCACGACGGTGGCGCTCCATGATCCACGCAAAGGCCTCGGTCGGCAGCGCCTGCAGGAACGCCTGCTGCGAGGGCACCCCCTCCGCACACCACTCATGGGTGTTGTCCACCACCCGCCCCTGCTCTCGAAACAAAAAGACATAGGCCCGATCGCTCTCGGTAAACCGTCCGATCGCCTCCAGGGCGTGGACGATCCCCTGATCGACGGCATGCACGGACAATTCGATGAACTGGGTAGAGAGGGAGGCCACGAGACGCTCGAACTCCAATCGTCTCGCAATCGCAGCCTCCGCGCATTTCCGGTCCATGATGTCCTGACAAGACCCGGCCATTCGATACGGCTCTCCCACCTCGTCCCACATGGCTTGCCCGCGCCCCCGGATCCATCGATAGTCTCCGCGATTCGTCCGTAGGCGATACTCCGTATCGTACGGGGCTCGCTGCTGCGCATGGGCCGCCAATTCCGCCATGACACGGTCGCGATCCTCCTCATGAAGACGCGCGACCCATTGACCGAGCGTGGCAAACTCCTCATCCCGATCGAGCGAGAGGAACTCGCGTATCCGGGGCGACCACCAAATCGGATTTTCAGGCGCATACCAGGGACGCCCGGGCAAGCGGTGGGCATCCCACACGGCATCCGTCGAGCCGTGCACGGCCAGGGCCAACCGTTCCTCACTCATGCGCAAAGCTTCTTCCACCCGTTTCCGTTCACTGATATCGACATGCGAACCCAACAGTCGCTCCCGACGACCATCGGGGTCTGTCACAAACGAGGCCCGCGCGACCATCCACCGATAGGTCCCGTTCTTATGACGTAGGCGGAATTCCTGGTAATAGTCCGCGACCGGATTGCCAACATACGCACGGACATAGGCCATCGCTCGCTCGCGGTCCTCCGGATGGAGGCGGCCTTCCCATGCATCGAACGTGTCGGCCACTTCCCACTCTTCATACCCCAGTTGGCGTTTCCACTCCCTTGAGAACTGGACTTCATTGGTGCGTGTGTTCCAATACCACAGCCCCGTATTGGAAGCCTGCAGCGCCTCGTGCAGCCGTTCCTCGGATTGACGGAGCGCCTGCTCCCAGGCCTTTCGATCGGAACTATCGCGCGCGATGCCCACAATCCCCACAATGCGGCCCCGGTCGTCTCGGTAAGGGGCCTTGGCGGTCACATACGTGATCGTCCGCCCTCCCACGGTCGTCACCTCCTCTGCCGTCAACGCCGTCCCCGTCCCAAGCACCACCGCATCGGTCTCCGCACACTGCGCCACCAGGTCGGCCGGCCAGAGATCCTGGTCACGCTTGCCAATCACCTCCTCCAGCGGCCGGCCAACAGCCTGGCATCCCGCCACGTTCATATGCAGGTACCGCCTCTGGAGATCCTTCACAAACACCACATCGGTCGTCGCCCCCATGATGGCCGCAGCCAAGCCGGACGGTTCACGAAGCGCCCTCTCCGCATCAGCGGGAGGGGTGGACAGCGACCGCTCCCGCATGGCCGTGAGCAAGGAGGCCGCCTCCACATGGTAGGTCACGTCTGCTGCCACGGTCACACAGGCCAAGAGACGACCGGCCTCATCCCTGACGGCCATGCCTGTCAGGTCGAGTCGACGAGGTTCCTCGTCGGAACGGTGCCAGGTCACGTGCTTGCGAAATGCCCCGGTGGTCTGGAGGGTCTCCATCAGGTCCGCAAAGGCCTCCGCGTCGAGATTCGCGGCGGGAGACATGGCCCCGCGGCCCGTACTGCCCCCCATCAGGGCACTGTGGGCCGCGTTGACTTCCACGTACTCGCCCTTGGCATCGAGTACGGCCACGGCCTCGGGTAACCGATCGAGCAAATGCTCGTAGATGCGAAGCTTTTGGCTGTCGGACAGCCGCGGTGGCCCGTCCGTGGGTCCGAATCTCGCTGTCGGCAGACGAACGGTACGCATCGAGTCCTCCGGGAGAGTAGAATCAGACGATCGCAATTCTACGTCCAGCTGTCCCCCATCGAATAGATCTGAACAGCCCTAGGGTTATATACTATATGTGATTCGGCTCCAGACTCACACCGCCTGCTCTCCAAGAAAGAGGGGGAGGGACTGATACCCCAACACGACGAAATTGGTGGTCTGCCGCTCGGCTGGCTGCGATCCTCGGCGCAGAACCGGATACCGGTCGAGCAGCTTGTTCAGCACCACACTGGCCTCGGCGACGGCGAGCGGAGCACCCAAGCAGTAGTGAATCCCCATTCCAAACGCGACATGATTGCGCAAGTTTCGATCGAGACGAAACTCGTCAGGATTTGGGAAAATATCCGGGTCTCGATTCGCTGCCCCGTAGTACACCGTGACCAACTCTCCAGCCGGAATCGACACACCCGACAACTCGACTGCCCGGGTGGTTTGTCGGGACAAGCGTTGCGTCGGGCTTTCAAAACGAAGCGTTTCCTCGATGACCGTATCAACCAGGCTGCGATCCTGCCGAAGCTGTTCCCACAACTCCGGCCGATCAGCAAGGACTCCCAACATGTTGCCGATCAGATTCGTCGTCGTCTCGTTTCCGGCGATCAGCAGAAGCATGCAAAACCCAAGAATTTCTGCTTCGGTGAGGGATTCACCCTCGATCTCGGCCTCCACCAAGGCGGTGATCAGGTCTTCGGCGCCTTGACTTCGGCGCGCGGCAACCATCTGCCCGAAGTAGGCCATCATGTCTCGATTGCTTCGGGCTCGCTCCTCCGCAGACATGGAACTGAAGGCAAAGAATGTCACGCTCCACCGCTTGAATGTCAGGTAGTCCTCTCCAGGAATACCCAACAAGCGGGCAATTACTTGTAGTGGCAAGGGAATGGCAAAGGTATCGATGACATCTTGTTCACCACTCTCCATCTGATCCAAAAGGGCGTCGGCCACGTGCATCATCCAGGGCTTCAAAGCCTCGATGCGTTTCAACGTAAAGGTCTTATTGACGAGCCGGCGAAACCTCGCGTGCCGGGGCGGATCATCATTGATTAGCGCGAGAGGGGGGCCGATCTTGCCGACCAACTGATGACGGGATGAAAATGTCTCGTGATCGCGGAGCACGGTGTAGACATCCTCGTGCCGCAGGAGGGCCCATGCCCGAATCGGTTCGTTGAAACCCATGACGGCTCCCGCCGGAAGAAATCGATAATTCAGCGGTGATTGTCGCCTCCACTGGTGATAGACCGGATACGGGTTGGCGATGACCTCAGGCGTCGAGAGCTCAGCTTCACAGACCATCGTGCTTGTACTCATGGGCTCCTCCTTGTGCCAACCAAACAGGTTGATGACCGTCAGCGCGGGGATGTTTCCGGAATTGGTGGCCGGCCTTGGTGCGGCAGCGCCAAGGCCGCTCCCACTGGATGCCCTTGGAACACCTCGAAATCTTGGCTTTGTCCGAACACGAACGGCTCAACGGCCCGCTCGACCTGCGCCATCGCCAAGACCACGTTCTTGCCGCCGAACCCAAAGCTATTGATGAGCGCCCGCTGAATTCTGGCTGGACGACCACGAACGGCCACATAGTCCAGATCGCAGACGGGATCCGGCGTGGTCAGATTGAGCGTCGGCGGAATGAACTGATGCTCGACCGCCAAGGCCGTACCAATGACTTGAAAGGCCCCGCTCGCAGCGAAAGCATGCCCGAGCGCGGCCTTGAAGGAACTGACCGGAATGCGGTAGGCATGTGCGCCCAAGGCCCGTTTGATGGAACCGGTTTCGATCGCATCCAGATCCACCGTCCCCAAGCCGCAGGCATTGACGTAGTCTACTTCTTCGGGGAACCATCGCGCGGCGCTGAGGGTCCGGCCTATCGCGCGGTGCTGAAGCGCCCCCGTCTCCAACGGTTTTGCCATGGAATAGGCATCGCACGTGAACGCCCATCCCTCGAGCTCCAGATACATCTTGGCCTGCCGGCGCCGCGCCCGATCATAGTCCTCCAGCACGATGCAGCCGGCCCCCTCTCCCAAGACCATCCCGCTTCGAGTCTGGTCGAACGGCCGTGGATGGTTCCGAATCGCCCCTCGTTCGTCGGAGGCCAAGGTCCGTCCCGCTTCCATCACGGCATAGATGCTGGGATGCAGCGGCGCCTCCGCTCCACCGGCGATGACGAGGTCCGCCTGCCCTGTGGCGATCAGATCGTATGCCCGTCCGATGGCGTTCGCCGTGGAGGAACATCCATTGGAATAGGTTTCACAGGCCCCATGCACATTGAGCGCAATCGCGATCTCAGCCGAAACGGCGTTCGGGAACGTCGACGTCATGGCAAAGGGATTCGTATGCTGAAAGTGTTTCCGCTGAATCGAATCGTGCGTCTCCAACGCTTCCTTCAATCCGGCAATCGAAGTCCCCATGCACACCCCGATCCCGTAGCGATCCTCCTGATCCAGCTCCAGCCCTGCATCCCGCACGGCCATCATCGCCGAGGCCACGGCAAAGTGGGTCACCCGCCCCATCCGGCGAACCTGCTTGCGCGGGAGGAAATCCGCCGGATCGAAGTCTTTCACTTCTGCCCCCAGCGCCGACCCGAACGGCGACGTATCAAACGACCCGATCGGCGCCACACCGCTTTCGCCCCGGCTGAGACCGTGCCAAAAGGTTCCAATATCGCACCCCAGAGGCGACACCACCCCTAAACCTGTAACCACCACACGCCGGGGAGATTTCATGACGCCCTCCCTTGACCCGCCAGGCTCATGGCTTCCTGCAAGTCGACGTGGGCATGGTGCCACGTATCGTGATGGTGGCGATGGGCCGCTGACACCGCGTCTCCAGGATAAAACTTGTCATAAAACGCCAGATCCACGTGATGCGCCTGAAAGGCTGTGACGGTTTTGAAGGCATCCACATGTGCCGGGAATCGGCCGTACGTCCGGTAGACATACGAACAAAATGCGACCACGGCGTCGATGGCCGCTTGGGAATGGGGCACGATCGCCGCCGGACTTTCCGGCGCCACCCACGGTCGATTCGAGGGGTTGGCATAGGTACCGCCCGCCCCAAATTTGCTCTGCACCAACGCGTGCACCGCTTCCTCCATAGACGACACATAGGGTGGACACGGCGCTTCCCATACACCGGGAATCCCGACAGGGTTTGTGCGTACGCCCTCCACCGTGGAAGCCGCAAACTGGAAGCCCAGACCGGGAGAGACAGCCGGTTCACACCCGAGCAAATGACGCCCGCTGCCGACACTCTGGATGCCTCCGCCCAGGCCCATCGCCTGGGTCATCAGAAACAGGTTCTGGCAGACCAGGGCTTGCTCTTGCAGCGCCGTGTCGGCGATGGCCATATCGAGGTCCCGCAAAGTCAGCACACGCCGGGTGGCCACATCCTCGTGGAGGTGTCCACCGCGGCTGCGACGAAACGCGTCCAATCCGCAGCTTTCATTGCCGTTGTCGGTATCCACAAAGAAGTACCCATAGTCTTCACTCAACAACACGAGGAGCAGGTTCAAGTAGACCTGAGCCACCTGGGTCACCGGTACTAGAAACGAGGTCCCCGGCCGGTTGGCATACCATTGATTGAACGACAGCATGAACGGCAGCCTGCGAGGAATGTCTAGACGGCCCTTCTGCAGCAACACCAGCTCCGGCTGAGCCTCAGAATCGGGATGGGGCGCGGTCGTGACACAATAGACGCCGGTATCGTCGCTCAAGAACAACCTGGTCGTGCGGGCCGCACAGGCGCTGGCCACCGTGCGACCGCGAAAACTCATGATCGCCATTCCCTGGCCATCTGCCCGACCCGGGCGTGACGCATACTGCATGTCGGCTAGATGGGATCCTGTCTCGCCGACCCCCGCAAACAACAGATGTCGCAATTCTTCCCGGCTCAACGGAATGGGCGCTTCCGCGCTCCGGTACTGGAGCGGCCCCGCAGGCATTTCCATCCCATAGCCAAAACGCCGGGTCTTCCGATGGGCCAAAAGATCGATCAGAGTCTGAACGGCCTGTGGTCGCGCATGTGAACATTCCACGGTATGCATGGGGTCCCTCCTTTGGCTGTGGAGTGGGAGGATACGAAAACAGCCGAAAAGAGGAACCTACCCGGCCGGGTAGGTAGGGATATGAGCCTCGCCTCTTGCAAATGACGATCCCTGCGCTCTAGGCCCGCAGGGATCCCTTCCTGGCCACAGCAGTTGCTGATAGAAGATACCCTTAAGGGAAATGGCGCTCAACCATTTGCCTCGTCTGACAAACGCGGAGACGGCAGCGTGACGGGGCTGAGCGAAATGGGTTGGTGTGAATCGGCTAGTGTTCGTCGGAATGGCGTTCGGGGATATGCACGGCTGGAGGCGTGTTTTGCCACTGCGCGATCGCGGTCCAACGATTCTCCACGCCACCGAGCTTCTGGTAGATATTCTTCAAATGAAACTTGATCGTATTGAGACTAACCTTGAGGATTATGGAGATTTCCCAGTTCGTCTTCCCTTCTGAGACCCAACGCATGATTTCTTCTTCTCTGGGAGTAAATACAACACGCGTTGGTTTGATTTCGGGAGGCTCGGGGCTAGTGGCCCGCAAGTAGGCCAAGTGGAAGTGGGGCCCAAGGATTTGCATCATTGTCCGCAATTTGGCTGTCTGCTTCAGATCAAAATTGCTGAACGCAAAGTACGAACACTCTCCCAACGCTCCTCGAACGCCTATGGATAGGCACGTCTTCAGACCAAAATCCAGCTTCAAACCGGTAACAGCCCGCGGAACGACCAGCGAAGGCGCGTCTTCACTTGACACGGTACCAACCGAGGTCTGATGCAGAAGCTGAATGGCGGGATCAGAGACGAACCCTTGCGTGACGTACAAATGGTGCATCTCGGAATGAAAACTGGTGTGCCCCGGGTCAAGGTGGCGAGTCCGGATATGATAGGCGCCGCATCCTGCATACTGATGCGGAACGAGCTGCCCCACCGTCGCGAGCAAATCAGGAAGATGTGCACGACTACTAATGGAGCGCAACCGATCAATGATGGCCGCGAGGTGCTGAAACTCCTTCCGGGTCGGATACTGAAAGCTCTCGGGCCCTCGAAGAATCACCGCGAAGCCTCCAGCGACATCTCCTGTTGACCGGCGACTCCCGCCCTACACAAACCCACGGAACGCAACCAATTCTGGTGTCCGATGGGATACAGGCGAGGCTCGCGAAAGGATGTGCTCCACCCTGGTCGGAACCCAGGGGAAGTATCGAATCACACGGCAAGAAAAGAAACAAGTCCTCTCCAACGGAGAGATGCCGCAAAAATACTCTATTGAGATAGCACAATTGTGTACTCGAATGGCACATTCGGATAAATCGACGGTCGGGAATGGGGGGGGACCCGCGAGGCCGGACGGAGCGTGAATGTGGCTAGGGAAGCGGGCGCACGTCTCCCAGGACGTTGTCCATGATCAGGCTGTGGGAGCTTTCCTCATCCATAGCCACAATCAACTCCACCCGGCGATTCCGAGCCCGGTTTTCCGGCGTGAGGTTGTCGGCCACAGGTTTGTATTCCGCATAGCCCGCCGCCGACATTTTTTCGGCAGGCACATGATACAGCTCGGAGAACGCGCGGACGACCGTGACGGCCCGCGCCGAGGACAGTTCCCAGTTCGACGGGAACTGGGCGGACCGCATCGGCACATTGTCGGTATGACCCAACACGCGGATGTCTTTCATGCCGTGATCGGTCAGAGCCTCCGCAAGCGCCTCCAAGAGTGGAAAGGCCTGCGCCTTAAGTTCGGCCTGCCCGCTTTCGAACATCATGTTTTCCGAAATGGCGACTTTGATCCCCGTGTCGGTTTCCACCACATTGACGTGCTCGATCAGATTCAATTGCTTGGCCCGGCTTCCGAGTACTTCATTCAGTTTCCGGACGATTTGTGTTTTCTTGGACAGGACAGGCACCAAAGCCGACTTGTTGTCACTCAGGGTGATCAGCTTGTTGGACACCGGCGTACTGACCACCGGCTTTAGCGCGGCCTGGATGGAATCGCTGACCGTACGAAACTTTCCCTCATTCACCGAGGAGATGGAATACATCACCACGAAGAACGCGAATAACAACGTAATAAAGTCGGCATAGGACACCAGCCATCGTTCATGGTTCTCGTGTTCTTCGTGCTTATGCTTGGCCATGACCGCCATTCACCCGTCAAGGACCAGAAGGACCGCCCTCGCACCCCATCAGCCCCACCCTAATGCTTCTTGTCTCCTCCACCATGATTGCCGCCGATATAGCCCGCCAGCTTTTCTTCCAATTGCCTGGGATTTTCCCCGGCAGCAATCCCCACCAACCCGGTAATCAACATCGTCCGGCAATGTGAGTCCGCCTTGATTTTCAACTTAATCTTATTGGCCAGGGGGAGAAAGAACAGGTTCGCCGCGCCGACCCCGTAGACGGTCGCCACGAATGCGGTCGCGATCCCGCCTCCGAGTTTGGAGGGATCCGCAAGATTTTCCATGACGTGGATCAGGCCCAATACGGCCCCGAGAATGCCGACCGTCGGAGCATAGCCCCCGGCGGCCTCCCACACCTTGGCGGCCGTCACACCTTCCTCTTCGTGGTGCTCCATTTCCACTTCGAGAATCTCCCGGACCATCTTCCCTTCGGTCCCGTCCACAATCAGCTGGACGCCCTTCTTGAAGAACGGGTCTTGAATTTCTTTCACCTTGCCTTCCAACGCCAGCAGGCCCTGTTTGCGGGCCACTTGCGCGAGGTCAATGATCTGCTTCAACTGCGCTTTCGGGTCCAGCTTGGAATTGAACAGGGCGAGGGAAATGAGGGCGATGCTCTTGAGCACCACATGCATCGGATTCTGGACCAAGCAGGCGCCGATGGTGCCCCCCATGACGATGATGAAGGCCGTGGCCTGCATAATGGAACTGGCATGCCCGCCCTCGAGCGCCTGTCCGCCCAGAATGGACCCAATCGCCACGACCACGCCAAGAATCGTCAGAATATCCACGATCAGCGACCTCTTGTGTAGACCGGACTCCCTGCACCCCCGCCGGACATGGGCTCAATGTCTGGCCATACATCACCGCTCCGTCTTGCCACCCCAAGGCCGAGCAGCCTCAGTGGACCGAGCTGGCGCGATGGACCCAGGCTTCCAGGTCCCGACGCACGAATCGCCAATGCTTGCCGATTTTCGAGGCCGGCAGCTGCCCCAGCCGCGCCAGCTTGTACACGGTCGACTTGGGCACACGAAGCAGGCGCGCCACCTCGGGAACCGTCAGGATCTCGCCTTCGAGCATACGCCCTCGATCAGGTGGGAGGTTGGTGTCGGTTGTTGTCGTCCGGAGGTTGTTCATGTTCACTGGTGATATCGGTTTCCCCGGCACAAACTTGAGAGACTGTTCGATCCGGCAACGCGAGGGTGAGGGCGAGCAGCAGAGCTTGCAGACAGAACCCATCGCCGTCAGCGTTCGGCTTCGCGTTGGCGCGTGCGCAACCGTTCCGCCTGGAGCTGGAGAATATGATGGATCAGCCGATCCTGATCGTCGGCCCGCATGTCGACGAACGTGACTGCCACGACGTACCGGCCCGCCGGATGCTCAGGGACCTCCGTCGTGCGCACCACTTCCGCCGTCGTCCGGATGGGAATGAACGGGGGCAGGATCAAGCGGACGTCAAGTTGCTCTCCCCCGTGATACGACTGCTTCGACGGGAAACTCATCCCGGTCGCGCTGATATTGACATCCGTCACCCGGGGAGCGGCCAGCCCGCCGGGAGCCACCCGAGCCAGCGTCCCCAACATCACCCCCAACACCCAATCCATCTTCAACATCCAGGGCACCAACGCCGATTGGGGATCGTCCGGCTTGAATGCCCCCAATAGATCGTGTGTCGGGCGATTCAAAAAGGCTTGGAGGGAAGCCAGCGCTTCCGCTTCGGTGCCCGCAGGATCGGCGGGAACCGACGCTCCGATACGGCAATACTCCAATGGAAGCCGATCATCGATCCGCAACCATTCGCGTCGATCGATCGACACGACACTCTTGCCGTTCTTGGACGATGTCATCGCGCCAACTATGTCCGCCAATTGAGCCGCCCCCCGACAGGGGCGACCTCGCCGGTCGCGCCGGCAATCGTTCGCCATTGTTTGTGCACGTTGACGGCCTGGAAGAGAGCCTGCCCGACGGCCGCATGGGCCACCGTCACTCGTTCTAACACCGCCGTGTCCATGGCCAGCAACGCCTGGGCAAGATTTGAAGACACATGGTTATGGCGGAACCAGGTCTCGCGCTCGCGATAACAGGCCTCGACCCGGTCCCATTGGCCCCGCTCAGCCGCCTCGAGCGCTTCGACCGTCAGCCGACTGATCCCGTCGGTCCAAGGCACCGGCTGATCAGCGGGCGGCATGGGCGTACGCTTCGCTCCCTTTGGCCGCGACGGTTTGCCACGCCTCCCGCAGCGTCGTCAGGCAGCGAATCGGGCCATCCAGGCGGTCCGCCTGGTGGTGAAGATTGGCCTGCATCAGCTCGGCCAACACATAGTCGTAGAGCCGGCGAAGGGACACGGCGATCTCCCCGCCGCGTTCCATATCCAGCACGTTGGACAATTCGGTCACCACATTCACCGCACGGCGCAGGAACCGGGCTTTGTCCTGCGGATTGTTGCGAAGAATGGCTTCACGGGCCAACTGCATCGACTGGATGGCGCCGTCGTACAACACCACCACCAGTTGTACGCCAGAGGCCGTCATGATCTGCGTTTGCTGATACTGTTGAATCCCGTTTCGCATGGTCCCCTTCCTTATCGTGAAGTCGCGGCCCGGGAGCGAAGAAAATCTCCCTGAGATTGCATTTGGCGAAGCAGGCCGTCCAGCGATGCAAACTGGGCGCGCAAGCGAACCTCATAGGCGCTGAGCGCATCTTCTTTTCGCTGAATATCGTCCGTCATGCGTGCGATTTGGGTGGTCAACCCCTCTTTGCGGGCTGTCAGAGCACCACTTTCCACATCGTCCAGCGTATCGACGGCCTGCAACACCCGCTGGGCGACGCCGGTCACCGAGGCGTTCGTCACGAACAGCGCTTTGACGTCCTCGTAGTGGGAGGCGAGCGCCGTATCCAGCTTGGCTTCGTCCAGCGCAATGGTGCCGTCCCGTTCCGTCTTGAAACCCACCTGCCCGACCGCGGAATAGACCGAGAGCCCCGATACCGTCCCGGACAAGGCGTTGCGCAGGGAGGCCACCACCGTTCGGACGGTTCCCTCGGCGAAGAAATTCCCGCCCTTCTTGGTTTCCGTATCGTAGGTGTTCCGTTCGTTGACGTACGCCACCAGGTCGTTGAACGCCGTCACCACCTTCTTGATGTTGTCCTTTACCTGGCCGACGTCCGCGGACACCGTCACGGTGGCGAATTCCGTGCCGGACGTCGCCTTCTTCAGGTTGACGGTGACCCCAGGGATGGCATCCGTGATCGTATTGCTGCTCCGCTGAATCGTCAGCTGCGTTTGGAGCGGGTCCCCCAGGACCATGATGGCATCCTGGCCGACCTGCAGCGTATCGCTGCCGCCGGTCCCGGACCCGTTCGTCAGATCCAAGTCAGTGGAATCGGCACTGACCGCAATGGTGTGGCCAGCCCCCGTATCCGCTGCTGTCAGCAGAAGCCGGTAGGCCGGCGTGGTGGACGTGCCGGTGTTCACGAGCGAGGCCACGGCCCCCGACCCGAGGTCGTTGATCTGGTCCCGCAACGTCTCCAAGGTGGCGCTTCCGTCCAGCGTCACCGTCTGCACCGGTCCGGTTCCGACCGTGAACGCAAACGTGGCGCTCGCCCCGCTGACGATATCCGTCGAAAGAGACGACACGGCCTTGGCGGCCTTGCTGGCCAGTTGATGGGCCGTGGCCAGCTGTGTGACCCGCACCTGGTAGGTACCAGGGGTCGCCGTCGACGCGGCGGTCACCCCGGCGATATCCTCGTTGCTGACGTCCGCCGCGGAACGATCAAACGAGGTCGGCAACCGCAAGGCTTCCACCGCCCCTTGCAGGGCCAGAAGCTTGGTCCCAACCGCCCCATAGTCGGTCAGCTTGGCCTGCAAGGCCAACTTCTTGTTGGTCAGTCCGTCAATCGGCAGGCGCTGCGCCCGCACCAACTGATCGACGACCTGTCCGAAGTCGAGACCATTGCCGAGGCCCCCGAAGCTGATGGTTGCCATATGAGCTCCCGCTGCCGCATCACACGGTTACACACGACGATCCAAGAGAGGGCCGGTATTCTCCTCGAGAAACCGGGCCAGCCGCATGACTTCTTCAGCCGGAATCTGGCGCACCAGCTTTCCCGACTCCCCCTCCAGGATCTTGATGACGACCTTGTTCAAATCCTCGTCGACTTCATACCGTAGTTCATGGCCGAGAGCCTGGACCGTTTCCGGTGCCTGGCTGCTGGCAGGCTCCACCGATGGATGGGCTGCTTGCTCGACCGCCGACTGCTGAGCGTTTTCGGCGACCTTTTCTTTCGGCTGACTAGGCTTGCCATCTTCTGCACGCCCGCCCGCTGCCAGAAAGGCCCCGTGCCCGGCTACTTCACGGATCATGGTGGCCTCCTTTCAATGCGCCAATCACCCGGGCCCTCCCCTCAGAGAGGAGAGGGCGGGTGACCGGATGTTGCCGTCTTACTGCAACAACGCCAGCGCCGACTGCGGCAATGCGTTGGCTTGCGCCAAGATCGCCACACCGGACTGCACGAGAATCTGGTTCCGAGTGAACACAGACGTCTCATACGCAATGTCCGCATCGCGGATACGCGATTCGGCTGCCGAGAAGTTCTCGCCGGTCACGGACAAGTTGGCGATCGCCGCCTCAAACCGGGCCTGAATGGACCCGTATTCGGCGCGGGCGGTCGCCACCGCGCTGATCGCGTTGTCGATCTTGGCCAGCGAGCTCTGCGCATTGGCAGACGTTGAGATATTGACGGTGGCAAGCGTCAAGTCGGTCGTCGTCAGGTCGTTCAAGTCCAAGGTCAGCGCGTTTCCGTTGCCGCTCTTGAATCCGACGAAGACGTTGAAGCTGTTGTTGGCACCGCTCAACAGCGGGTTGCCGTTGAACTCGGTCACTGTAGCGATACGGTCGATTTCAGACCGGAGGGCCACAAACTCCTGATCCAGGTATGACCGTTCCGTCGTCCCGACCGTGCCGCTGCCTGCCTGGGTGGCCAACTCGCGCATGCGGGCGAGCAGGTTGCCGACCGCTTCGGCGGCACCGTCGGCGATCTGCGTCAGGCTGATGCCGTCGTTGGCATTCCGTGAGGCCTGGTTGATGCTGCGGATCTGGGCACGCAACGTTTCGGACACGGCCAAACCGGCCGCATCATCCGCCGCCCGCGTGATGCGGAGACCCGACGACAAGCGCTCCACCGATTTACTCAGATGCGCATTGGTGGTGTTCAAGTTGCGCTGAGCCGACAACGACGCGATATTGGTGTTAATCACTAAAGCCATGGAACCGTCCTCCTACCCTCCTGAGCCCATTCCGACGAGGATCATCCGCTTCCGTGCCGATGATTCGGCAGCTGCTGTGCGCTTGCGGGCTACGCGCAACCCGCCAGACCAAGCCCTGCCTTGTTGTTACCCCGTTATCGGTCGTCGGCATCCGGACTTGAGCGCTCCTTGAATCCCTCGTGGAGCACGAACGAGCGACAACGAGCACTAACGCTTCCCATCCGCCACGGGAAGCCGCGGCAAGACTTCATACTGCAACACATCGGCCATCCGCACGGCGTCCTGCCGCATGCGTGCCTGCAGCAATTCTTCAATCCACGGCGCAAGATCCCGACCCGGCGCGTCAGGTGTCCCCATCCCCACCGACGCTCCTTCCACATAGTCCGCCATACGTCCGATCCAGGCATCGAGGATTCGCGCGTCATGACGACCCGCGCGGGCTTGTGCGAACAGCTCCGCGCCTTCCTCGCGCAGTTGGACGCCCAACCGCCGGGCTGTCTCGCGCACACTGGAATACACCGCCGTCAACGGCTGGGACACAGCACGCACGGCTCCCACTTCCTTCATGGCCTTTCCGAGATACAGCGGCTGCAACTCGCGGTCCGTGATGGGGCGCTCACCGACATGAAGCGTGGTGACCAAATGCTGCCGCGCGCGCGCGCGCTCGCTCACCTCCGCCAATACCTCCATCAACGTCGTCTCATCCGACACGTTCCAGCGTTCTTCGTTCAAGGTGACTTGCATGTTCTGACTCCTTTCGTGACACACGGTATCGTCAATCACGCATCACCGACTCGGCGACCTCACTTCGACGTTCGGAGCGAAACGCACGGCGTACGCGGCCGACCCGCTCGCCCCAGCGTTGAAAAGCTCGTCCCCGCGCGCGGGCCATCGTCGCGACTGACATGCCTTCGTCGCAGGCCAACTCCCGGCGCAACGCGACGCTGAGCGGACCCAAGGCCGGGGAACATTCCGTGAGGTCCGCAATGCGCTGTTGAAGATCCGTCAACCGTCGATGTGCGGATTGCAGGTGGCGCGCTGAGGGCGGCGTGTGCAGCACGGCGCGCTCCAAATCGGCGACGGCCTGCCCCAATGCGCCGACGATCGGTTCGAGCTGTCGCAACAGCTCCCCTTGGAGAAGATGATCGGGGGCGGGTTCGGGCCCCTGGCCCGGAAACGCTTGGCAGCCGGCAAACTCCGCCAGCCAAAAACGCCGCCACCAATGCCCGTACCATTCCACAACCTCGTCCACCCGCCCCGCGCGCTGGCGATAGTCGGCCAACCCGTGCTCATCCACGATCGACTCAAACAGTTTCGCCCCGGTCATCATCTGCGGCAGATCGCCCTGACCGAGAACATGGAGACAGAGCTGAGCGACGTCGGCCACCTCGATCCGATCTTTGCATGCATGATGCAAACAGACCCGATCGAATCCACATGGCGCGCAGTCCAAATCCGGCTGGATCACCCAGTGCCCCGATCCATATGGGCCCGTTTCATGAAAATCCACATGCCCCACGGACAGATCGATGACCGGCGTGCCCACCGCCGCCGCCATATGCATCGGTCCCGTATCATTGGTCAGTAACAGCCGGCACTGCGCCAGCACGGCTATCAGCTGCGTGAGGCCGGTACGACCGACGAGGTCACGAATGGGGGCCGTGCCGCCCGCCTCGCGATAGGCCGCTACCGCGTCCTGAACCACCGATCGCTCACCGTCCGTCCCGATCATGAGAAATCCGACGTGTGATCGGCTCCCGAGACGCGCCATGACACGGCCGAACGACCCAGGGCGCCAGGCCTTGATAGTTTCACTTGCCCCCGCTTGGACCGCGACCCACCCCTGCTCAGGACTCTCGCCGCCCAGACACTCCCGGGCCCACTGCCGGGCCGACGGTTCGATCTCCAAAGCGAGCGGAGCGTGGGGCCCCAGACCGCTCCCGCCCAGCGCATACAAATCGACCAGATTGAAGCGATTGAAGCGACGATATCGATGGAGGTCCGTGAAATACGCCAGCCAAGGATTACGGATGGAGGTCGATCCATCGGGAGCGCACACGACGCCCCGCATGTCCGGAATATTCAGGCAAGATGCCAATAGTCCACTCCGCCGCGTAAAGGTGAGATTCACCAGCCGATCGTATCGCTCCGCGCACAGCGGCTCCACCCAGTACTTCACTTCCCGATACAAGTCCACCACGTCTCGGCTCATGGCCCGGCATTCGTTCATCAGCCTGCCGAAATCAAACGCATGGGTTGCCCGAACGCCGGGGAGCAAGCGCGCCATGGCCGCAAACTGCCGATCGACGACGAGATCGACCTGCGCCCCAGGCCATTCATGACGCAACCGCGAGACCAAGGGACCGGTCTGAATCAGGTCGCCCATCCGGGTCACATTGAGGATCAGCACCTTGCGGGTCATGCGGCGTCTCGCGTGTCGCTCCGATACTCATCCAGCATCAAGATCAAGAGTTCCGTTTGGTCCAAGCGGGCTGTGGGCCCCTTGCGACGGATGTCGGCGGCCAGATCCTTCAGTTCCACTCGTGGGCTGGCTCCCGTGGCCCGCAGCAATGGCACCAGTTCCGGACAATCCGCCGTCCGTTTCAGCAGCGCATCGGTCTGGCGCGCCCCCCGAAGCAGCGCTCCCATGCGGTCTGGTTGCTGCACGCCGAGATGACCGAGCAGACTCTGGACGCGATGCACATAGGTGTGTTCGGCCAACACACGCGCGCGCCCCGCCTGGCGCATGGCGTCGCGCGCCGCCTGATCGTGCAGCCAGTGGCGGACGGCCGTGGGCAGGCGCTCCGGCGAGGCCACGGTCGCCACCTGGTCGGCCCCGAAGAGGTCGGGCAACAGCGTCCGTGAGTCCAGCAGTTGAAACGCGCCGCAGGCCGCCAATTCAAAGGTGCGCGGATTGACAAAATCGCCCTCCGGATCGAATCCGTGGCCGGTATGGGAGTGCAGGTTCAGATTGACGGTCGTGGCGTTGAAGATTTTCATGCAGGTCTCGGTGTCCACACGCGCCCCGCCACGCTGGAGCACCGATTGCAAGGCCACCGCCCCGTCCCACTCGTTGCCCCAGAGCTTGAAGCGCCAGTCCGTCGACACCAGCGCCGGCAACAGTTCGCGCCGATTGGCGTATCCGGCCCCCACGAACGAAAGGTCTGCGCCGAACTCCAGTCGCTCCGCCGGCGTCAAGTCCATGGGGCGATGCACCGCAGGATCGGCGGCCATCGGCAGATAGGAGACTTGTTTGGCCCCCGCGGCGCGCAAGGCCGCCTCACACGCGCCCTGTTGAATGACGAACCAGTAGTCGTATCCGCCGGCGACCTGTTGCCAATAGGTGAGATGCCGATAGTTTTCAACGAACCACATGGCGGTCAGGAACTGCTTCTTTCGGAGTTGCTGCAAGATCCCGAGGGACAGCGGGGCCTGAGCCATCGCCAGCACAAGATCAGGAGGATCTTCCGCGACACGCGCCAGGGTGAATTGACCCAACAGCTCTCCAAAGTGGTGTTGCAACACCTGCCGATTGCGGCTGGACTGCAAGGCCGCCAGTAACTCATAGCTGGCATGGTGTGGGGAATGATCAATCCAACTGACCCGATGGCCCAACTGTTCCAGGGCCGAGCGCACATACCGAGCAATCGGCAGAGACCCGCCGTAGATCGGCCCAACGAGCGCGACGTGCACCTGGCCGCCCGCGCTGGCGGCCAACGCCTGCCGGAGATGCGATTCGAGGGCCTGCATGTAGGTCCCGTGCAGGGAAGCCGCAGGGTCGTAGGAGACCAGGCGCAACGGCGCCGACACTGAAGCAAGCTCCGCGGCCACCGCCGAAGCGGAACCCGTCAGCCATTGGACGTGGCCCGCCCATGGCCCCCACTCACGCACCTCGCAGGCATCCCGCCATTCGTCCGTATCCGGAATGACTACGAAGAGCCGTTGCTCCGATGGCAAGCAGGCGCGCAAGGCCTCGACGTGATACAACAGGCCGACCCCCAGCACGACGACCACCTCCCCCTCCTTGATCGTCGTCCGCTGTGCCTCGGCCCACTGACGGCTTTCACCGCGCGGATCGTAGGCACTATGGAGCCAGCGGTCGCCCACCTTGGCGGTCGGCTCCCCGGACCGAGCGGCCAGAACGGCCAGGCGCCCGCCTGCCGCCTGCCGAAGACGGCCCACCGTTTCGCTCGAACACCTCGTCAGCTGTTCGAGATTGGTGTCAAGTCTCGTCACGCGTGCACCTCCGGACCAACCCAGCCAAGCGACGTCCAGACCTTCCGGCGTGCGTCCTCCTGATTCGTCGTCGCACCCGCATAGGTCGTTCCCCATTCATCGAACCGGCTCTGCCACACGGTCCACCCCTCGGCCGCTACAGGAGCGGTGCCGTCAAGCAGCCACTCCACACTCTCCACCACCGGCCACCGCCGAACCTCCCTCGCGTGGCCGTCCACGCTTCCCCCTTCCGCCTGCCACACGACATGCCCTGCCCCATAGGGACCGGTTTCATGGACGCGGGCCCGCGCCACATACCACCCCATCGCTCGAACCCCGACTGCGGCGCCAAGGTGCAGCGGGCCCGTATCAGCGCCCACGACCCAGTGGCACCGACTCAGACCTGCAGCCAGTTGCGGGAGCGACCACTGGCCCGTCGCATCCCACACACGTCCCTGATGCAGACTGGAGAGGCCGTCCTGCACCGCGTGCGCCACGCGTGTCTCTGGGCCAGCCCCGATCAACACCACCTGCCCCTCCGGGCTGCGATCCAACAATTGTTCAATCCAAGATGTCCAGACCGGCGCAGGAATGGTCCGTTCCACATCACCGGCCCCCATGACCACCGCCACCCAGGGTCCCCGCGACCGACCAATGCCCGCAAACCGATCCGGCAGCTCGATTCCCTCCACGCTCAGCCGAGGCGGCGCAGAAGGAGGCCGCACCCCACACAAGCCGCAAAACGCATCCGCCAGATGCACCCGGTTCGCCCCCCGCGTCCGCGCGACCTCACGCACGTAAGCCGCCCACGGCGGCAGCGTCTCGTTTAGAACCCCTAGCGCCCCGGGACCGATGACGGTGCGAGACAGCAGGTGCGCCAGCACCACGGCCCGGCCATGCTGGTTCAGGTTGTACGCCGTGTCGTATGGAACAGGCGCCAGCGCCGCCACATACTGCGCCCCCTCTTCTAGCGCTGTGGGCACGTGCTCCCCACAGCGCCGGCTCCACGCGCGCCACCGTCCACCGTCCCACGGCACCACACGACCGACGCCGGGGAAGAGGTGGGCCAGCGGAGCCAGCACCGCGGGGCAGAGAATATCCACTCGCCCGCCTGGATGCCGCGCCAGCACTCCGACATAGGCCGGGAGGGATTGCACCAGATCCCCCAACCGCGCCAACTGAATGATGACTGCGGAAGCGCTTGGCATGGCCTTACCCGCGACCGGTCGGAGCCGCATCGCAGTCACGCGCTCCGAGCACCTTGGCCAAGTCGGCCAATCCCTCGAAGCCGGGACTGAGCAGTCGGATGGTGTCGTACTCCCGCTTGGCCGCGTCGATCCGCCCCAGACGCACCATCGAACCGGCCAGGGCAAACCGCGCCGCGAGATCCCCAGGATTCCGCGCCAGGTAACGGATCAGCTCGCCCGCGAGCCCATCCCATCGTTCGAGCGCGGTCCCCGCGCGGACCAGCCAGTGCAATACGTCTTGATCGTCAGGGTATCGCTCCATCAAGCGGTGGCATTCGTTCCAGGCTTGCTCCGGCGCCTGTTGGCCCATGGCCGCCATCACCAAACCGAGTTGAGCCTTCTTCTGATCGCCCCCGTGCTCGACCGCACGCGCAAAGGCCGTCGCGGCCTCGGCATAGGCCTGCCGACTCATCAGCATGACTCCGCGCACCAACCACGCCGGCCCGAAGGTGGGGACCTGCGCGAGCGCGGTCGCGAGGTGCGTATCAGCCTCACGGAGATCCCCGCGTTCCAAGGCTCGCTGAGCCAGCGCCACACGAGCGGGCGGATCTTCGCCCAAGAGGAGGATTCGCTCCCAGAACCGATAGGACAACTCGGTCAGCTTCACGGCCCGGCACAGCGTCGCTGCCCACTGCAACACCACAAGATCGCCGGGCCAGGAATCCACACGGCTCAGCACACGACGAAGACCATCGAGATCTCGCGCCCACGCACACCGTTGGGCCTCCGCGACCAATTCCCACGCCGCTTTCACCGTGGCATCGGCGAACGGCTTGAAGCGAGCCCGGGCTTGATGCCCATCGGGATACACCTCATAGGCCAGTCCGTCCGCCACGTAGTAGATATCTTCATCCGGTAACCACCACATGTGCGCCATGCGCTCACGCAGGCGGGCGGCGTTGGCCTCATCATGGGCCTTGCGACCGGGGCTCTGGCTCTCCAAATGATACAGCGTACTGGCCGGCTGGTAGATGATCCGGCCGCCCTGTTCGCGGATCTTCAAGCACAGGTCCACATCCTCGAAACTGTTGCGATAGCCTTCGTCAAACCCGCCGGCGGCTTCGAACGCCGCGCGGCGGATGAGGACACAGGCCGCCGTCACGCAGTTCATCTCCCGTCGTCTATTCACGACAGGATTGTCGGCTGGCGCATTGGGATACAGGTGGTAGGGCATCATGGCAAACTTGGAGAAGGCTACCCCGGCATGCTGGATGGTGTTGTCCGGATAGAGCAATTTGCTCCCCACCACGGCGACGTCCGGATGCGACTCGACTTCCTTGACCAAAGCCGAGAGCCAGCCCTTGAGCGGGACCGTGTCATTGTTCAGAAACACGAGGAACCGGCCACGGGCTGCGGCGGCTCCCCGGTTGCAACTCTTGGCAAATCCGCTGTTCTGCTCGTTGCGGAGAATCTGCACGTCCCCGCCGAGCGAGCGCAGAAAGGCCTGCGTGCCGTCCGTGGACGCATCGTCGACGACGATGACCTCGTACTCGACCTCGTCGGTCACCTCCGCCAACGCCGCCAGACATTGTTGAGTCAGTTCCACCTTGTTGAAGACCGGCACAATGATAGAGGCCACGTATTGTTTGCGGAGTGGAGCGCCCGACGCCTGGCGCAGGCCCGTCCGAATCCCATCCTGATAGGCGAGCGTGAGCAACGAGGTGTACAGCGGATGCACCACGACGCGCAGGTAATAGTCGCTGAACCGCATGCCCTTCATGACCAGGCCTTCCATCCGGCGGGGATCGGCCTTTTCGACCTCGTCGATGGTGGTCAACAGTGACTGCATCATCGCCCTGGCCCCGCCCGGGGGGGGCGGCGGCAGTTCGTGCAGACGCACCATGAACTCGTCCAACCGAGGATGCTTCCGGGCAAGCACCACCGCCATCTGCCCGGCTTTCTGCTGCCGTTCCGCAAAGGAGGCAGGGGTGATTTCGTGGTGGTGTTTCGTGATGGCCCGGGCGTTGAACGTCAGCCGCATCCCCTGCAGCGCGAGCCGATAGCCGAACTCGACATCGTCGAACGCCGGGAACACGAAGTCCGGATCGAACAACACGGACTGGCGCGCCAGCAGGGCACGCTTTACCGACACGTTGCTCGTGTAAAACATGCGAAAATCTGCCTGGCCGTCTTTGATCGTCCCGAACGAGAATTGCTGCCCACCTTCGGGTGCCACGATGAATTCCATGAAGGGCGTGACCGGAATTTCTGGCGACCAGTCGATGAAACCCAACATGGCGTCGGTGTCCTGCGCGTGGAGCCGATGGAATTTCAGATGTTCTTCCAAGAAATTCGGCTCGGGGATCATGTCGTCCCCCGTCAGCAGGACGATCTCGCCCTCAGCGGCGCGGATGGCCAGATTGCGGGCGGCATTCGGCCCCTGATGCGACTGGGTCAACACCCGAAGCCGGAACGGAGCCTTGAACGCTCGCGCCATGGCCACCGTGTCGTCCGGCGACCCATCATCGACCACCAGGAGTTCGAACTGATCCGCAGGCACCGTCTGCGACGCGAACGCCAGCAGGGTCTTGCGCAGAATCGCCCGGCGATTGTAGGTGGGCATGACCACGGTAATGGCCCGCATCGCCTTCCCGACCGCCATGGCGGCGGCCTGCGGCGCCACACCGGGGGTCTGAGTCGCAACAAGCGCCGGCACGGACCGGGCCGCGGTCATGGCCCCCCGCACCGTCGCGGCCATCCCGTCGAGGCCGTACGCCCAGCGCAACAACTGCTCATAGTGTTGCACCGCCAGCGTTTCCACGAGGGCCGGTTCCTGCCCCTCGGCCCGACGACGCACGATCGCAAAACCCTCTTCCAGCCACCGTTTGCCCCGGAGCAAATCCTCCCGGCTCAAGTGCGGCGTGTGCATGGGCACTTGATGGCCCCCGTAGTCGCTCGCCTCGAGCGAATCGATCCACCCTTGGCGCACGGCCTCCTCATACAGCGGCGTGCCGGGATAGGGCGTGATCACGGTAACCCCGACGGTATCCGGCTCATACCGTCGGATGAGGTCGTAGGTGGCCACGATGGATTCCCGCGTTTCTTGCGGGAGCCCGACGATGAGGAGGAAGTGGACCCGGATGCCGAGCCGGCGGGCCGCCTCGCGCACCACCGCGAGTTTGGACACCGTCAGCCCTTTCTTGCCTTCTCGCAGATGCATGACCTGTTCGTCGCCCGTCTCCACCCCGATGAGGATGCCGACGCAGCCCGCCGCCCGCATGGTGGCCAACAGGGCTTCGCTGAGGCAATCGACGCGCGTCTCGCAGACCCACTCCAACTTCCAACCCGCCCGGAGGATCAGGTCACAGAGCCGCGTGATCCGCTCTTGGTTCAGGGTGAAGGTGGCATCCCGAAAGTACACCTTGGTGATGCCAAACGTCTCCACCACCTGCGCGAGTTCGGCCGCAATCCGCTCCGGCGATTGCGCGCGCCACTTCACGCCCTCGACCAAGGGATACGGACAATAGTACCCGCAGGGATACGGGCACCCCCGGCTCGTTTGCAGCGTGGCCACGGGCGTCCCCAGCAGCGGATACACATAGCGCTCGTTCGGCAGCAGGTCACGGGCTGGAAGCGGCAATTGATTGAGATCGGCGATTGGCTCGCCCTCGTCGACATGCAGCCGCGGTTCGGCCCCGGCGGAATCCGGTTCAAGCCAGGCGGTCCCGCCACGGGTTCGCCCGTGAATCAGATCGCCAATCGACAATTCCGGCTCACCGTGAATCACGAACGCGGCCCCGCTCTGACGCAGCAGATCCTCGAGCGTCCGCGCATCGCGAATCAGCGTCTTCCCGATCACTGTCGCGCTCGGATACCGCCGGCGTAGCCCCGCCAGAAACGCGGCGTCGGCGTCCAGACTCGGCAAGGACACGGACGCGATCAGCACGTCCCACGGTTCGTTCCCGAGCCGGGCATACACCCCCGCGTCCGTCAGTCGGAGCGGGTCCGCGTCGATCACCGTCACGGCCTCTCCTTGCTGGCGCAACGTGGCGGCCATCAACGCCAAGTCGAGCGGCGCCAGCAACAGGTGCTCGCTCCCGTCAAACCCCAACCCGCCGGCCATGGTCCGACTGACCGGACGACGGGTCAGCGAGGGCGAATTGATCAATGCGACGCGCATGAGACCTCCTGGGCGTGCGCCGGGAGTGCAGCCAGCGCCGCCAATCGCTCTTCGGACGGTTCCTGGTGAGCCAACGCGATGGCCTTGGACAGCCAGGGATAGTCGGTGTCCTTGGTCTTCGCTTCGTTGGGGGTGCGACACGATCCGTTATAGGGATCCACCATGATAAGACCCTTCCGCTCCAAGTCGGCCGCCATGCCGCTGCCGGGTGTCGGGGTAAAGAAGCTGGTGCTCAGATGATCCGGCCGAATCGTCCACACGAGGCGGACGGTGTCCATTGTCTCGGCACGGGTTTCTCCCGGAGCCCCGAACATCATGTTGGCCCAGATCTTGACGCCGCTGGCCCTGCAAATCTCCGCCGCCTTCACGTTTTCCTCGACGGTCGTCTCCTTCTCGAACAAATCGAGGATCCGCTGGCTCCCGCTTTCGAAACCGATCATGGCCCATGTCAACCCGGTGTCCGCCATCTGCTGGACCACGTCGGGGTAACGGCAAATGAGATCGGCGCGCATCTGACAGATGTACGGCTCGGTAAAACCCGCAGCCTTGTATGCGGTGCAGAATTCACGCGTCCAGCGGTGATTGATGAAGAACAGGTCGTCGTGTGCCATCCAGCTGCGGAACCCGAAGCGGTCCTTGAGATAGCGCAGTTCATTGACGACGTTCGGGACGCTGCGCATTTTCACCCGGTTGCCGAAGACGGCCCGCTCGGCGGGTTGACAGAAGTTGCACTTGAATGGACACCCGCGTCCCGCATTGGTCGTCACAAACGGAGTCGGGAGACTGGGCACCATGGGCGTTTCCAACTCCCCCGCCATGTCGAACAGATCGCGGTCGACCCAGGGAATCTCGTCAAGCACCGGCCCCTCGCCGATGATGACGCGCTCCGGCGACTCCCCGGCCTCCAAACGCCCCAGCAGCTTGGGGAAACTGATCTCCCCCTCCTGCGTAATGATGTGGTCGATCAAATGATTCGAGGTGACCTGCTGGAGTTGGACGGTGGCGTGGACACCGCCGAGAATCACCACCGCATCGTCTTTCTCTTCCTTGACGATCCGGATTGCGCGGGCCGCGTCAGGATAATGGAGGCTCCAGGAGGTGAGGCCCCAGACCGTCGTTTCCCGCCGGCGCACCTCCTGCCGGAAATGGGTCCAGTCCTTCAACGTCCGCAAGTCGATCAAGTCGACCGTATGCCCTTGCGCTTTGGCGGCGGCGCTCAGCGAGGCCAATCCGTGATCGATGAAATTCGCTTCAACCGTCCGCCGCTTCCGATAGCTGTCGAATCCGGGCAACGCAATGCCCGGGAAGATCAATGTGACATGCATAGCTCGCTCCCTTGCATGCGTCGCGATTGCACTAGTGCTTGCCATGGTCCGCTGTCCCGATACCACGCCAACGTCGCCGCCAACCCCCTGGGCAGGGACCACCGTACGTACGGTCCGATGGCCGCTTCGAGGGCGCCATTGTCATAGACTCGATGGCACCGTGCCTCGTCGCCCATGAGAAAATAGGCGAAATCCGGAGCCACTGATGCGGCAGCGGAGCTGACCGACGGCTCCCGCTGCCACAGCGCCCGCATCGGCTCACAAACTCCCAACAGGCCGGCCAGTGTGGTGAGATAGTCTTCAAAGGTCACCGTGGTTCCACCTGTGACATTGAAGAGGCCGCTCCCCGGAAGGGCCGCGACCCGCACCACCGCATCAACGAGGTCGTCCACGTACAGGGGCTGAAACGCGCGGTGGCGAAGCGCAGGCCACACGGGGTGGAGCGACCCCTTTCCGAAACAGAGCAAGAGCGCGGACTGCACCAACCAGGCGCTGCCGGGGCCATAGGTATTGCCGATGCGGAGGGCCACCGCTTTCGTGCCCGACCGGGCGCTCCATTCGGCAACCAGCGATTCCGCTTCCAGCTTGGAGCGCCCGTAGGGTGAGACGGGATGACAGGGGTCCGACTCTGACAACCGCGCTCCGGCGTCTGCCGACAGGCCTTGGGCCTCGATGCTGCTGGCAAACAAGACCTGGGAGGCGTTCAGCCTGGCGGCCAGATCCAGTGCGCGCCGCGTCCCGTCGACATTGGCGCCTCTCACCCCTGGCCCATCGACAGCGGTGCTCGCCGCGAAGTGGAAGAGGTGCGCCCCTGTGGGAAGCGCAGCTACGGTTGCAGGGGAAAGGTCTGCCGCCAGATCGCCAGGGATTAGCGTGGCACCGGCAGCCGCCAAGGCTCTAGCGTTCGGCGAGTCGACATGCCGCGTCAACACGGTCACGGTCGCCCCATCCGCCATGAGACGTCGTGAGAGTCGAGTTCCAATGAACCCTGCCCCACCGGTGACAATGACGCGCGCGTGCCGACCAATCGTCAGGAGACCCATTGCGTGCTCCCTTCACAAGTGAACATCGAGACTGCCCCGTGGGGAGATCAGCAAGCTTCGGGCCACAGACCGTGCTCTGAGAAATCACCCCAATTCAGCGTGCTTACGAGTGTGAGAGTGAGCGCGAAGACGAAGTGGCGGCAATAACTTCCATGCCGACCAGGAACGAATCGACCAGGAAGAGGCGGAACGGGCGAGACGGAAACCTAGGAGCGGGCCGACGACAACTCGGCCAGCGTAGCATCCAAGATGTCGTTCGGAACAATCCCGACGGTGGTTGGCTGCAAGACTTCGGCGATGCGCTTGACGGCTTTCTCGGATTGGACGGAGAGATCAAGAAGCCGGGGCGCGACGAGGGCGCCCGTCGGGGTCTCCTTGACCACCACGACCATCGGATTCAGCGTTTGGGTAGGATTCACCTTCGAGACGACACCGACCTCCCCCGAACTCAGCCGCACACAGGATCCGACCGGATAGATCCCCATGAACCGAATGAACCGTTCCACGCAAGCCGAGTCCAATTCCCCTCGCCGCGCCATGTCGTACAGCACCTGGAGGGCCTGGTGGGGTGAGATGGCTTTCCGATAGGGGCGATCGCTGGTCAAGGCATCGTAGACATCCACCACCCCCGCGATCAACCCGACTTCTGACAGCTCCGCTCGCTTGCGATGATGAGGGTACCCGGTCCCGTTCATGCGTTCATGGTGTTCCAAGACCGGAAGAAGCACCTCCGCCCCAAGATGGAGCGTCCCCGAGAGATAGTCCACACCGCGCATGACGTGTTGCTTGATGGCTTCCGTTTCACTGTCGGTCAGGCGTCCCTGCTTGGTCAGCAAATCCGCGGGCACCTGGGTCTTTCCAATGTCGTGCAGCAACACGCCGAGGCCGAGTTGGGACAACGGCTGGCGCCCCATGTTCATTTGACGCCCAAGCGCCATCGCCAGGACGCACGTGTTCACGGAGTGGTAGTAGGTGTATTCATCGAGACTCTTCAGCCGGGACAAACTGGACAACGCGTGCGGATTCCGGATGATGCTGTCGGCCATGGCTCTGACCGAGGCTGAAACCCCCTCCACGCTCAATCCCCGTCCCATCTTGGCATCCTGCAGCGCGCGTGCAACCGCCGCTCGTGCCTGATGGTAGGCCGTCAAGGCCGCGTGGATTTCCTCCTCGAATGAGCTGGTTGGCCCCTCCTCCGCCTCCGCGGCCGCCGGTTGGACCTTGGCGGCTTCCCCACTCGTGTTCGGCTCGCCTGGGGCAGCGGCTGACGGAGCGGTCGATCCGGCAGACGTCGACACCCGTGCAGGAGCGACGGCCAGCTGGTGCCCGGACAATGGCGGCGGCGAAGCACTCGACGTGGCTGCCCCGGGCGTGTGCGCGTCAGCGTGCTCGACCTCCACCTCCACCAGCTTGACTCCGCAAGCCTTCAGGGTGGCAATTTCCGATTCGGTGGTAATGAGCATCCGATGCGAGAGAAATGGCGTGGCATACCATGGACGGTCCACGCCGGTGACAAGCATACCGATGGAAAGCTGTCCGATGGGAATCTTGTTTTTGGTGACCGATTTGCTCATGGCGCGCTCACCCTCTCCAGTCCCTGGCCCACATGCCCCGCCGTTTATGCAGCCTGCTGCCCCGCCGACTGCGGCGCAAAGGCCGGAAAGCGTGTGGGCAAGTCCTCCGCGAGCACCACTTGCTTGCCGTTGCGGGTCCGGAGATTGACCAGCACCGGCCCGCGCAAATTGGCCGTCGTGCCGTCCGGCTCGGCTGAGCGGACCGTCAGAAGGACGAATACGGCGTATTCGTCATGATCCTGCGCGCCGAGATCGTGCGCGTCCTGTTCGGACAAGGTGATGTGATAGTCGCAGGACAAATCCGATGGATCCAGAATCGCGAAGGCCAAGTCCGGCTGATCCAGGGACTGCAGCCATTTGAAGGGGGCGGGGCGAAAGTGGTCCAACACCACAAACTGGGTCGCGCCGGGAAACCCGATCATCCCGGCCGGAATCCGCACCACCGTGTCCTCGGACACGGTGAGGGCCCCGAATCGACTAGTCTGAATCGTGATCATCTTTGGATTCCGCCTGAGACACCATCCGTAGCGGGGACCTGCCGGCGACATGCACTTGAACCTGGCGCGGCCGTTTAGGGGAAGGGAGAGGGGCGAGCGTCGGCCCTGGCAGAGGCACGGCAGCCGCCAATCGGTTCTGCTCCAGAATGCGCGTATAGACCTCATCCCGGTGCACAGCGACCGAGCGAGGCGCTTCAATACCGAGCCGTACCGCCCCGCCGCTCACCTGCAAGACCACCACCCGAATGTCAGCCCCGATCGTAATCGCTTCCCCACGTTTTCGTGTCAATGCCAGCATAGAGGCCATCCTTAGCCACGAGGCCGACATGGCCTCCGAATACCGTATCGGCTGCCGGGATCGGGAACTTGAGCGGAGGGGTCAGCGCAGGAACTTGAGGAGGGACGTCTCGAACATGCGGCTCAGCGTCGCCTGGGTCGCCTCCAGCGCGACCTCCTGGAGACGCAATTCCGTAATGGCCTTGGTCAGGTCCGCATCTTCGTGCTCCGAGATGGTCTGTGACAGCAGGCTATCCGCCTGCTCCAACCACCCCTGGGTGGTTTCCAAGCGGTTGACGAGCCCCCCCACCTGCCCCTGCGCATTGGTCACCTGGGCCAGCGCACGATCGACATTGCCCAATCCCGTTTCGATTCCGGCCGTATTGTTGCTCTCCAGAGCCGCCAGCAGGTCGCGCAGACCGTCGAAGATATTCACGGTGGGCCCCGAGAACACCTGGCCGCCCGGCACCAGCACTTGGGCCGTGAGCCCTTCACCGACGGCGATATATTGAGTTTCCGCGTTGCCCTGGTAGGTCACGGTGTCGCCCGCCCCCAACACGTAGGGCGGAACATCCGTGCGTGTCCCCCCGAAAATGGCCTGACCGTTCACCTCGCTGTTGGCCAACTGGACTAGATGGCGATGCAACTCGCGCACTTCCTTGGCGATCGCCGCGCGGTTGTCCGCATTGGTCGTCTCGCTCCGGGCTTGCACGGTCAATTCTTTGATCCGCGTCAAGACCGTGGTGGCCTGCACCAACGTCCGATCGGCCAGTTCCAGACGTTGTTTCCCGAACTGAACGTTTCGCGTCCACTGCTGCGCGCGAGATTGCTCCGCCCGCTGCTCCAAGACCTGGCCATAGGCGACGGGGTCATGTGACGGCTGCGAGACACGCTTCTGCGTGGCGATCTGCTCCTGGGCCGTCAAAATCCGGCTCCGCGTCCTCGCGAGATTGCCGGTCAAGAGCCCCATCACCTGTCCGTCGGCCACACGCATGATCGTGTCCCTCCCCCGATCCGCCCGACTCTTCCAGAGTTACCGCTTGAGGCTCAGCAAGGTTTGCAGCATCTCGTCGGCGGTCACGATGATCTTCGACGCAGCCTGAAACGCCCGCTGATGTTGAATCATGCTCACCAATTCTTCATCCAACGACACACCGGACACTTCAGCCCGGCGGGCCTGCAATTGTTCGTGCACGATGTCCTGGGCGGCCAAGTCTCGTTCGGCCGCCTGCGCCAGCGCCCCAACGCCCCCCACGAGCGAGCTGAAGTGGCCGATGAACGATTTCCCGCCCAAGGCCGCCAGCGAGGCGGTTTCCAGCGATCCCAGCGCCAGCGCGTTCCCGTTGTTCCCGGGCACCCCCGCGGCCGTCGAAGAGGCGGCAATTTGCCGCGCGTCGGTCACGGCCACCGCAATGTCCCGCGCCGCGGTCCCTGTGGGCAGGAAGAAGTTCACGTTCGTCGACCCGTCCAGCCCATACCCGGCGCGATGCTGCGTATTGATCTGGGTCACGAGCGTGGAGGCCAGCGTGTCCAACGAAGCGAGCGATGAGGGAAGGGTCGTGTCCCGGAGATCCAGCAATCCCTTGAGACGCCCACTCTGGATGACGGAGGTCATGTCGGTCACGGGACCGGCCCCGGAATCATACCGCACGTCCACCATACCGCCGTTCGTGGCGTCGGGCACCCCGACCAACTGGAACGCCTGCCCGCTGGTGACCAGAACCTGCCCTCTTCCGGCAAACACCGAAAGCTGCCCGTACTGATCCTCGATGGTCGAGACTTCGATGAGGTTCGCCAGATCGTTCACCAGACGACCGCGCTGATCACGCAAATCGTTGGCCTGCTGCCCGCTCACCTCGGCGCGGCTGATGTCGAGATTGAGCGTGGCGATCTTGCTCGTCAACGAGTTCACTTCCTCGATACTTTGCCGAATTTCCGAGTCGACCTGCACGCGCTGGCGATCCAGTTCGACGGCGGTCTGGTTCAAGCGCTGGGCCAGGGTCGAGGCCTTTGAGAGCATGACGGTCCGCGCGGCGGGATCGGACGGATTCGTGGCGACATCCTGAATGGATTGGAAAAACTCGTTCAGACCGGTGGCAATCCCCAGTTCACTGGACGGAGCCAAGGTCCCGGACACCTGCAGCAACCCGCTTCGGGAGGCCGTGAAATACCCCAATTGCTCCTGGGAATTCATCAGCGATCCTTCGACGAACTGGTCCACCTGACGGCGGATCTGTGCGACCTCCACCCCGGTGCCCACCTGGCCCGGTTGGCCGTCTAACGGCCCCCGCTCCGACAGCACCGCCTCCTGGCGAGCATAGCCAGGGGTGTTGACGTTGGCGATGTTGTGCCCCGTCACCCCCATCGCCTTTTGGTAGGCGAACAGGGCACTCTTCCCGATATCGAAGATCCCCGTAATGCTCATGGGTCACCCTTGTTGCACCACGACCCGGCCGCTGATACGTCCCGTTTTTTTCACCCCCGACCCCGAATACAGCGTGTCCGCCCCCTCCTGGGGATTGGCGGCCACCAGCGTCTGCTGAATGAAATCGACGAGTTTGGCCATGGCCAGACGATTGACCGCCATCAACTGACGCACGGCATCGACGAGCCGGACCATTTCGTGCTGCTGACCTTCGAGCGTACGGCCGAGATCGCGCCCCACGCGCTCCATCACCACGGCCATGGTCAGGCTCTCGGCCGGAACGCCCCACGTGCTCGCCAGCCCGCCGAGAATGGCCGCGCGCCGGGCTTCCAAGACCTGCATCAGTTCCAGCGTTTGGACGCGCCGCTGATTGACGGTCTCGAAGGCGGGCATCGCCATGCGCCGCAAGGCGGTGCGCTCCTCGGCCGCCACCTCGGCCAATTGATGAAGCTGGGCAATTTCCTGGTGCAGGATGACGACGAGTTCCTGCACAGGGGAAGACACAAGATCCATGGTACGCGGCTCCGGGGCCACCACGTGGCCGACTTGGATTACAACACGCTGTCGATCAGAGTCTGGCGCAGCAACTGATCTGCCACCTTGCGCCCCGAGACGGTGTACGTCCCCGATTCAACCGCGTCCCTGAGCATGGCTACCTTCTCCGCCCGGTCCGGAGGATCCGACTGTGCCGATTCGCGAGCGCGCTGGAGTTCCTTGGCCGCATCGGAGATGTCGACACGGTCCGTTCCTCCTGCAGGCTGAGGACCGGCCGCGCTCTTGACCGTGGACCGCTCCGCAGGTTGAACCCCTAGCAGCAGCTTTCCGAGATCGTCGATTCGGCCATGACGAGATATTTCCATTGCGGATTCCTCCCCTTTCCGGGGCCCCTCTTACTGCGATCCGGCCCCGGGCGCACTGTCGACCGCTCCATCTGCTGTATCGGTTGGCGCAGGGCTGAACTTGAGGGCAGATAGGGCCTTTTGTCTCACATCGTTGGGCCCAATCATATTTTCGAGGCTTTTCGCCAGCCCCACCCCTCCCGATTTGGCGGCCAATCTCCCGATCTCCGCGTCATAGAAGGAATAGAAGGTCTTGGCGGCTTTGCTGTCGAACGGCCCATCCGGTACGGTTTGCCGCATCACGCCCATAATATAGGACAGGAAATAGGCCTCGAACTCCTGGGCGGCCTCCCGGGAACTGACGCGACCGGCCCGCTCGAGATTTCCTTGCGCTTGGAGGGATTGCGCGCCTCCTGGAAGCAGCGCATCGGGGGACGGCAACCCGCTGAGGGGATCCATTTATGCCCTCCTCCCGTTGGGCCGGCGCATCAGATAATCTCCAAGGATCCCTGGAGCGCCCCGGCCGACCGCAAGGCAGAGAGGATGGCCACCAAGTCTCGTGGCGTCACCCCGACCGCATTGAGCGCCTGCACCACATCGCCCAGCGTCACCGTCTGCTCGATCACCATCAGACGGGACTCCTGTTCCTTGACTTCCGTTTGCACGTCGGGCGTGACGGTGGTTTGGCCGCCGGTGGACCCCACCAACGGAGCCGGCGGTTGGGAGACGTTCAACGTGTTTTTCACGGCAATCGTCAGGTTTCCGTGCGAGATCGCGCAGGTCGAGATTCGCACATTCTCGCCCAACACGACGGTGCCGGTCCGTTCGTTCACGACCACCTTCGCCGGAAGATCGACCTGCACATCGAGGCCTTCGATGGCCGCGATGTACTGCGGGACACGCCCCCGGTAGTCGGCCGGCACCGCCACCTTGACGACTCCTCCGTTGATCGGCACCGCGACGCCGGGACCGAACATGCCGTTGATCACATCGGCCGTGCGAATCGCGGTCGTGAAATCCACCTGCCGCAGCATCAACGTGATCGATTCCCAGCTCTCCAAATCGACGACCACTTCCTTTTCGATCAACGCCCCGCCCGGCACGATTCCCGCCGCCTGGTGATTCTTGATGACCGTACTGCCCCCGGCCCCGCCCGACCCGCCAAGAAAACCGCCGATCGACACCGGCCCTTGCGCCACCGCGTACACCTGTTGATTGGGTGCCTTCAGCGGGGTCAACAGCAGGGTTCCACCCTGGAGACTCTTGGCATTGGCCATGGAGGAGACCAACGCATCGATCGGCATCCCCGGCTTGGAAAAAGGTGGCAATTTCGCCGTCACCATCACCGACGCGATGTTCCGGGTGAGCAACTGGATCGGGTCGATCACCAAATTGATCCCCATCTTGTTCAACATGGACATCATGGCCTGGATGGTAAACTGACCGCCGATGACCTGGTCGCCGGAACGGTCCAACCCGACCACAAGCCCGTAGCCGATCAACTGGTTCTCGCGAACACCTTCGATCGACCCGATATCCTTGATGCGAACGGCCTCGGCCGTGCCGGCGCTCCCGACCCACAACACCAACGCGGCCATCGCCGCGCGCACCCACCGCCACAGTCCCCGGGAGTCATGGGTAACCGCGGCAGTCGTGGGAACGGGTCGGCGGACCTTCGCCACGGGACGCGCGGGCGGCTCGGCCCGCTCCGGCATCGCGTTCGTGGGGGCCGGTGCACGCCGTTCGGCCATTACCCCCGTATGAGGTCTGGCCGGTCTCGCCATGTCGGCGTGTCGCACCACCCCACTGGCCAACAGCAACCGAACCGGCATGCCACGAAGATCGTCGGAATGCTTCACACGTACCTCGCCGCTTAGAATGGGTACACCCAGTCCAGGATGCGCGTAAACCATCCGGGCCGCTGCACATCGTCCACGACACCAAGGCCGGAATACTCGATCTTGGCTTCGGCGATGGCGGTCGATTGGACTTGATTCTTGGTATCGACATCGACCCGACGGACGCGTCCGGCCAAAGTCATGAGTTGCTTTTCGCTGTTGACGGTCACTTCGCGATGGCCCTCGATCCGCAAATCACCGTTCGGGAGGACTTCCGTCACCACCGCCGAAAGCGTCCCCGTCAACGTATCCTCCCGGTTCGTCGCCCCCTTGCCGCCGAACTTGTTTTTCGCACTCGCATCGATGCCCAGGCTCTGCCGCATACTCGAGCTCAGTTTGACCCCGGGAATGCCCAGGAATCCCGCCCCCGTCCCCCCAAGACTGTTGTCGATCGTCGACTCCCGTTCGGCCGACGTATCCGCGGATTTTGATCCCTTGTGCTTTTCCACGATCTTGATGGTGAGGATGTCCCCGGCGCGCATCGCCCGGAGATCTTCGTACAGATAGGCCCGGCCGTTCTCTTCCTGCCAAAGCGAACCGGTTGTTTTCGGGGGGGGAAACGGCGCCACATTGATGTTCGCCGGGGCCGGAGGTTTTGCAGCGGACCCGCACCCGGCAAGCGCCACCAGGCACAGGCTCGCGGCACCCACGCACCATCCCTGACCGCTCGGCCACCGTGTCATCTGGGGTCGGATGGTCATCCCTCCTGCCTTTCCTCGTTTCGGCACACCGTCCGATGCCACCGGCTAGAACTCCACCCGCACGAGCCCGGGCCCCACCACCTTGGCCCGGATGTCCTTGCCGCTATCGGCATTCGTCACGGTCACGAACGTCCCCAGCTGTCCGGCAGTCTTGGTCGTACCCACAGCCTGAATGGCCAATCCACCCCGTCGCGCCTCAATGGTCACACGATCGCCCTTGCGGACGGTGAGCGGCCGGACGAGCGACGCCAGACGAATGGGTTGGTTCGGTGGCAACACCCGCCCTGGGCTCTTTCCCACAGCCTCCGGGAACCCGGTGACGAGCTGATGGGGCAACCCGCTGACCTTGACGCGCGCCGTCGACAGGTCCTCGGCTTCGATGACCTCCTCGGGCTTCAGCATCCGCGCAGCCACCACGACGTCGGCATACAACGACACGTCCGTCACCACCTCGATCCGATCACCCGGGCGTCCGTCCACGGACGGAATCACCTGAAACCGCCGCCGCCCAGACTGTTCAATACCCGACGATGCCGCCACCTCCAGTTGAAGGCGGCCGGCCGGCACAACCACAGGGTCGCTGGGCTCCAACACCTCGACCTCGACCTCGCTCACACGACCATCCATACGTCCCTGCAGGTAGCCACTGATCGCGCGGCGGACCTGCTCCATGCTAATCTGTTGCGTGACGCGACGGGCGAGACGGGATGGATCTCCGGCCGGCCCCGCCATGCGCAAGGGGGCCGGGGCGACCGCCGCACCGGCGCCCGGCCCCGCGACCACATGCCCGGGTGCGAGCAGATTAACGGCCAAGACGACACCCCAGGCCCAGGACCGACGGTTGTTGAAACCCGCTTCAGCCAGACGCATGGGCATCACCGCCTCAGATTGTTGGCAATGGACATCATTTCGTCGGAGGCCTGAATGGTCTTCGAATTGATCTCGTAGCTCCGCTGGGCGATGATCATGTTGACCATCTCTTCGGCCAGGTTGACGTTGGAGCTCTCCAAGAACCCCTGTTGAATCAACCCGAATCCTGTCGAGAAACCCGGTACGCCCTGAATGGCCGGACCGGAGGCGAAGCTGTCCAAGAGCAGGTTGTTGCCCATCGCCACCAAGCCCGAGGGATTGTCGAACCGCACGAGCTGAATCTGCCCCACCTGAGAGGCCTGTGTGACACCCGGCAACATGACCGACACGGTCCCATCCTGACCGATGTCCACCTTCAGCGCGCCCGACGGGATCGTGATGACGGGGTTCAGCAAGTCGCCGTCTCCGGTGACGAGGTTGCCCACATTGTCGCGCTTGAAGGCGCCGTTGCGGGTGTACATGATGGTCCCGTCGGGGCGGGACACCTGGAAAAACCCCGGTCCGTCGATCGCGATGTCCGTCTCGTTGCCTGTCTGGCGCATATTGCCTTGCGCCCATTCTTTCGCCACCGTCGTCGGCCGGACGCCCGCGCCGATCTGCACGCCCGTCGGAAACACGCCGACGCTGGACGCGCTGGTGCCCGGCAAGCGCTGGATCTGATAGAGCAAGTCCGCAAATTCCGCGCGGCTCCGCTTGAACGCGTTGGTGTTGACGTTGGCCAGGTTGTGCGCAATCGTATCGACGTTCAACTGTTGCGCCGTCATGCCCGTCGCGGCTGTCCACATTGCTCGAATCATGGTTCCCCCGTTCCGTTGATACCCGACGCCCGTCCGATCTCGCCCGCCTCACGGGCGAGAAGGACGGCAGTCCTCTCCGCGCCTACGCCTGCACCCGACCCAGATCGTTCACCGCCATTTCCGCCATCCGATCGAAGGTCTGAATGACCTTCTGCGCCGACTCGTACGTCCGCATACCCTGAATCATCTTGACCATCTCACTGAGGGGATTCACGTTGGAATCCTCCACGGCTCCGGCCAGCACCGTCGGCGCCTTGGCGACCTTCCCGCCGGTCCCGTCGAACAAGCCGTCCGCTGCCCGGGCGGGCATCTTGTCCTCCGGAAATTCGATGATCTTCAACCGTCCTACTTCTTGGTTGTTCACCAACAAGGTGCCGCGTGGATCCACTTGCAGCTCACCGAGGGGGACCTTGATCGGCCCCTTGATGCCCATCACGGGATGCCCTTGCTCGTTGACGAGCGTGCGTTTGGCGTCGAGATGGAACACGCCGTCTCGTGTATAGCGGGGCCCTCCCGGAGTTTTCACTTCGAAGAACCCGGCGCCCTGAACGGCAAAATCGTAGGGATTGCCCGTGGGACGGAGCCGGCCCGACTCGAACACGGTCTTGCCGCCGTTCGGCGCGACAAAGACCCGCTCGGGGACTTGGGTCTCAGGGCTCCACATTTCGGAGGCCAACGTCACCGTTCCGGCAGGCGGCAAGACCCGCAGATGCCGCGTCACATGGGACTTGAACATTACGTCCTCTTGCTTGAACCCGGTTGTATTGACATTGGCGATATTGTGCGCGAAGCCCTGAATCATGCGCTCCTGCGCCAACGCACCGGACAAGATGGGATAGATCCCTCGGTTCATGCCTGCGACTCCTTCCGATACACACCCATGGGCCCAACAAACTTAGCAACGGCCGTGCCATCGTCCGCCGGCATCCAGCCCCTGTCATTTCCAACAGATACCGGCCTGCGTGCCACCATGGCGGGCCGGACGCCGCTGCGGGCCGGCGGCTTTTGCCGGGGGAGGAAAAATCATCCCCCTTGCCGCCCTACCGATCGATGGCCTGCAACTGCGCCTTCAGGCGAAGAATGGTCTTGGCGTGAATCTGGCACACCCGCGACTCGGTAATGCTGAGGACCGTCCCGATTTCCTTCATCGTCAACTCTTCCACATAGTAGAGCGTCAAGACCATGCGCTCCTTCTCCGGTAAGTTCTCGATCGCCTCTTCCAAGGCCGCGCGGACCCGCTGGGTGAGGACCAGCGACAGGGGGTCGGGGTGCTGAGTATCCACCAGCATCCGGACGATCTTGTCGCCCTCCGAATCCTGGCCCCCCAGATCGTCCAGGCTCATGACGACGGCCCCTTGAGCGTTCGCGATAAAATCCGCCAGCTCTTCGACCGACAACCCCAGGGCCTTCGCTAGTTCCTCATCCGTCGGCGGACGTCCCTGCTTGCGCATGAGCGCCGATTCGGTGCGCTGCAAGAGGGTGATCCGTTCATGCACGGACCGCGGGACCCAATCCAACGATCGGATTTCGTCCAGCATGGCGCCACGGATCCGGAATTCCGCATAGGTCTTGAAGTTGGCTTCCCGGCGAGAATCATACTTGGTCATCGCATCCATCAGGCCGATGACCCCGACGGACACCAGGTCCTCCACGTCCAAATAGGCCGGCAGCCGGAATGCCAGCCGATGCGCCATCGTCCGCACCAACGGCGCAAACTCCCGAATCAGGCGTTCTCGTTCCGTGTTGGTCCCGCCGACCCCGCAGGATACGGGCCCTCGTGCGATACTGGATGAACTCTGTGCTTTCATAGTCTCTCGCATCGAATGTCACGCCCGATTAAAGAATCGCCGCCACAAGAACTCCATGCCGCCCTTGGGACGCACCGCCGGCGCCCACTCCAACACGCCCTTGGCCAACCGGTGAAACGCCTCGCTGGAAGGCGCCCGCGGAAACGCCCGCACGACCGCCTCCTGCTTCGCTACGGCCATCTGAAGATACGTATCGGTCGGCACCATACCCACGTAGTCGATCAGAACCGGGACATCGAGGAACCGTTCCGCTACCAGCGCCAGCCGCTGATAGGACTCACGCGCCTCCCGCGTGTGCCGGGCCATGTTGATCAAGAGACGGAATCGCGTCTCGCGATGCCGGCGAGCCAGGACTTTGATCAGCGCATAGGCATCGGCCATGGACGTCGGCTCCGGCGACATCACCACCATGATCTCCTGCGCACCGCTGGCGAAGAACAACACATTGGTGGAAATCCCGGCGCCCGTGTCGATCAGCAGCACGTCGATCGAGTGGCAGACCCATTCCAACTCGGCCTGTAGGGCCACCAACTGGTCGGGCGTCAGGGCCGTCATCGCCACGTCTCCGGATCCGGCGGGCAAGATACGAATGCCGTTGGGGCCGTCGAGGATCACGTCGGACAGTCGTGCGCGTCCGTGAAGGACGTCCGTCATGGTGCGGGTGGGCACCATCCCCAGGAGCACATCCAGATTGCCGAGCCCCAAGTCGGCATCGAGCACAAGGACTCGTTGGCCGGCCGCGGATAAGGCCAACGCCAGGTTCAACACCACGTTGGTTTTCCCCACCCCGCCCTTCCCGCTCGTCACGGCGATCACGCGGACCGGGGACGCCGCCTGCGACGACGCATCCGAACCCAGAGGCAGCGCACTTACCGTTTGTTCCATTCCACTCCTCCTTCAACCAATCCCACCGGCGCCCGCCCGGCAAGGCGGTGCTCCCGAACATCCTCCGCTACGCAAGAGGGCTCGTCGTCATCGCCCGACGGGGTCCACCCGCACATCACACCCGCCATCCGATCGGGCGTGGCCACATCGATCCCGGTATGCGGCTCGCGGCTATCGGTGACGTAGGACAGGGGCAATCCGCTCCGAAGCGCGATCTCCAACATCCGCCCATATCGCAGGGTCTCGTCCAGCTTCGTAAACAACAGCCGGTGAATCGCCACGCCGGCATACCGGACGATCATGTCGTCGAAGTCCTGCACAGCGGTCTGGGCAGGCAAGACCAGATGCACCTCCAGCGGGAGCCCCGCCGCGCAGAGCGCACGCACGTCTCCAACCGCCTCCCGGTCCAACAGGCTGCACCCCGGCGTATCGACCAGAATGATTTCCGAAGACGTCCGGCGTCCGACGACGCCCACCAACTCCTCGGGACTCCTCACCACGTCGATACGAGCGCCCAATTCGCCCGCCATGATCTGCAGCGCGTCGATCCCCGGTCGCCGCTCGCGCTCCACCTTCACCAACGCCAGGTCCCGCATCCCGCGGGCTGCGTAGTGGGTCATCAACTTGGCGAGCGCCAAGGTCTTCCCGGCCCCCGTCGGACCAATGACCATCAGCCCTTTGCCGCGGTCCCCCCCACCGACCCGGGCGCCCTTGACCCGCAACCGCTTGGTCAGCACCTGATGGAGCGCCTCCCGTAGCGAAGGCTCCGACAAGGAGGCTGCTTGGGCCGCCGCCGCCACCGCGTCCGCCACCAGCTGCGAGGCCGTCGCAGGCTCACACCCGCGCTCCACCAAGCCGGCCCGCAGCAGCGCCGGCCCGGCCAGGAGCCGACCGGAGGGCCGGCGCCCCTCCGGCTGCACGGAAACCGGAACGCCCCCCTCCAATGCCGTGTCCACCTCCGCGTCATCCCACTCCGCCTCGCCGCGCGGGTCCGCAACCGGCGACCGCAGGGATCGCGCCAATTCATGCGCAAAGGCCCGATCGCCCAGAGAAGGCCCGTCGTCCTGCACCACCCAATGATGCCGCTGATGCCGCCGGGGCGACGCGGTCGGCCGCGGGGGACGTGCGTCGGGCTCCGGATCGCGAGGCAGGTTGACCGCAGCCTGGACTTGGACGATCGTCCGGCCGAACGGATTGCGCAACGTGCGCTCGCCGCGCAAATGCCGGGTTTGGAGAATCACCGCGTCCGAGCCCAACTCGGCCTTGATGGCACGGAACGCCTCCTCCAACGTGTCCGCCTGATACGTTTTCATCCGCATGGTCGTGCGTTCCTACTTCGTTCCCGCGAACGGCTGAAGGGGAACCCGGTCCCGCCAGACACAGGGCATCTCCCGTGCCGTCGGCCGATTCGCCCCGTCTCGCCTCATCGCCCTAGGCCCCTTCTTCGGAGACGCGAATCGTCTCCGCCGCGACGATCTTGGCCATACTGTCGATCTCATTCATGGCTAGGACCGGCACCGACTGCAGCACACGCGCCGTCAGCCGGCGCAAGTGGCGGCGCAAGGCCGGCGAACAGAGCACGACCGGCTGCTGCCCGCGCGACGCCACACGTTCCGCCGCCTGCTTCAGACTCGTCAGCAGCCGGTGCGACATCGAGGGCTCCAACGACCAATACCCGCCCTGTCCGGCGCTCATCTGTTCGACCAACGCCCGATCCAAACGGGGATCCAGATTGATGACCGGAAGCGACCCGTCCGGGCCGGCATATTGATGGGTGATGACGCGCGCCAACGCCTGACGAACGGCCTCCGTCAACTGATCCGGATCCTTGACGGACCCGGCATAGTCGGCCACGACCTCCAGAATCGTCCGCAAGTCCCGGATGGGCACCCCTTCCTGGAGCAGGTTGGACAGGATGCGCACCAACGCCCCGAGCGCCAACTGGGCGGGAATCACTTCCTCCACCAGTTTGGGGTGTGTCTTACTGAGATCGTCCAAAAGGACCTGGACCTCCTGGCGGCCCAACAACTCGTGCGCGTGCCGTTTGATGATTTCGGACAGATGGGTGGCAATGGCGGACCCTGCGTCCACCACCGTGTACCCCGCCACTTGCGCCTGATCGCGCATCACCTCACCAATCCACAGGGCTGGCAAGCCGAACGCCGGCTCCTTGGTCGGGATCCCTTTCACCACGTTCTTCTGGGCCGTGCCCGGGTCAATGGCCAACCAATGGCCGGGCAGCACCTCGCCGCGCACCAATTCAACGCCTTTCAGGATGACGGCGTACTCGTTCGGACGGAGCTGGAGATTGTCCCGCAGGTGAATCGGCGGGACCAGAAATCCCAGTTCACCGGCGATCTGGCGGCGCAGGCCCTTGATCCGCTCCAGCAACGCGCCCCCGTCACGCCCCTCGACCAGACTGACGAGTCCATAGCCCACTTGCACTTCCATCAGCTCGACCGGCGTGACTTTCGGGGCCGCCTCTTCGACCTTGGGCGCCGGAGGCGGCACGAGCTTGGCGGCCGCTTCCGCCTGTTCGCGCTTCATCATGTCGTAGGCGACCCAGCCGGCCACCGAGCCCAACGTCAGGAAGGCCACATGCGGGAGCCCCGGCACAAATCCCAAGGCCAACAGAATCCCGGCCGCCGCCGCCAGGGCCTTCGAGGAGATCAGGACCTGCCGCGCGATTTCCTGACCTAAGTTGACCTCTCGCGCGGCGCGCGTCACCACGATACCGGCGGCAGTGGACACGATCAGGGCGGGCACCTGAGCCACCAACCCTTCGCCGATGGTCAACAGCGTGTAGTTCGCGGCCGCCGACGCGACGTTCATCTTTTGCTGCAACACGCCGATGGTCAGACCGCCGATGATGTTGACCAAAATGATGATCACGGCGGCGATGGCGTCGCCGCGCACGAACTTGCTCGCACCGTCCATCGCGCCGTAGAAGTCGGCTTCCTCCGCGATTTCCTTGCGCCGGCGGCGGGCCTCGGTCTCGTTGATCAGCCCGGCGTTCAGGTCGGCGTCGATACTCATCTGCTTGCCGGGCATGGCATCCAACGTGAAGCGGGCGGCCACCTCGGCCACGCGTGACGCACCTTTGGTCACCACGACGAAATTGATGACCACCAGAATGACGAACACCACCAACCCGACGGCATAGTTCCCGCCGACGACGAAGTTCCCGAACGAGCGGATGACCTCCCCGGCTGCCCCGGGCCCTTCGTTGCCGTGGAGGAGAATGAGGCGGGTCGAGGCGATATTCAGCGACAGCCGGAGCAGCGTTACCATCAGCAAGATCGACGGGAAGACCGAGAACTCGAGCGGCTTGCGGACCTGCATGCCGACTAACAGCACGATAATCGACAGCGCGATGTTGAAGGCCAGCAGCAAATCCAAGATGACCCGCGGCAGCGGCAACAACATGATCATCAGGACGGCGACCACGCCCACCGACATCAACACGTCGGTGTGGCGCATCACATCCCAGGGACTGTTCGAACGTTCGTCAGCCATGCGTCGTGTTCCTCAGTGCCTGCTGCCTAGCGCGTCTCCACGCGCCATTGTTTCGCGCGGAACACCATCGCCAGGATTTCCGCCACCGCCCGATAGAGATCGAGCGGAATCTCCTTGCCGATATCCACGAGCTTGAACAAGCTGCGCGCCACCACCGGCCGCTCGATGACCATCACGCCGTTCGCGCGCGCGATCTCCTTGATGCGCTCGGCCACGAACCCGGCGCCTTTGGCCACCACGATCGGAGCGGCCATCGTGCCCTGGTCGTAGCGCAACGCCACGGCAATGTGCGTCGGGTTGGTGATGACCACCGTCGCATTCGGAACCGCGGCCATCATCCGCCGTCGGCCCAGATCCCGCTGCACCGTTCGAATTCGCGATCGCAGTTGCGGGTCGCCTTCCGACTCCCGATGTTCCTCTTTGAGTTCCTGGCGGGACATCCTGAGGCCCCGCTGCCACTCGAATCGCTGATACCCGTAGTCGAGCCCGGCCAAGCCCAACAGCACCAACCCGATCCACACGGACACGTTCAACATCAGCACGCCGGTTGTGCCCAGGACCCCTTCGATGTCGAGATGCACCCAGCCTGACACCGAGGCGAAATCCGCGCGTGTGACCGCCCACGCCGTCACCGCGACCAGACCCACCTTGAAGAGCGATTTCACCAACTCGACCACCGAACGCCAAGCCACCAGCCGCTTGAATCCGGCGAGCGGGCTCAGACGAGTGATGTCGAGGCTGATGCCATCGGAGCGCCAATTGAAGCCGGTCTGAAGCAGCGACGCGCCGACGGCGGTCGCGGCCACACCGGCCATCAGCGGCAACACCAGCGTCAACGTGTCGGCCCCGACCTTCAACAGGGCCGCATGCACCGCGTCCGGAGACCATCCGGCCCGAGTGCCGGTCAGTCCGGCCATACCGAGCCATTCCCGCATCATGTCCACCACGCGCACGATCGCGCGGTCGGAAGCCATGGAGAGTACGATCAGGGCGGCCATCAGGGAGACCGCCATGGACAAATCGCGGCTGAGGGCCACCTGGCCCTTGCGCCGGGCTTCTTCCAGCCGTTTCGCACTCGCCTGCTCTGTTCTATTCTCGTGTTCAGCCATGACCGAGCACCCGCATCACCGCGTCGAGCGTCCGCATCATCGATTCGAACTCACCCGTCATCACCCCGGCCATGGCGGGTAGCGCGATCCCCAACGCCAACAGGCCCACGGCGATTGTCAGCGGGAAACTCAAGACGAACACATTCAGCTGCGACACCGCCCGGCCGAGAAGGGCCATCACCAGGTTGACGACCAGCGTGACCACCATCACCGGCGCCGCCAGCTTCACCGCGACCCGAAACATGCCTTGGAAGGCCTGCAGCACATCGTCCACAAGGAAGGGAGACAACGCGGCACCGTAGGGCGGAATGACTCGGAAACTTTCGCCGATGGCATGAACGACTCCGAGATGAAGATTCAACGCCAGGAACAGCAGGGAGGCCAGCGTGGCCTGGAAATGGGCCAGCACGGGCGTTTGTTGCGCGCTGGTGGGATCGACGAGCTGCGCGACGCCCAAGCCCATCTGGCTGCCCATCACTTCACCCGCCACCTCGAAGCCGGCGAACAGGCTTCGGACCACCAGGCCGATCACCAACCCGACGAGAAACTCCGCCGCCAATCCCAGGCCCACCACCGCCATATCGGCTGGCACCGAAACCGGAGGCACGAACGGCATCATCGTCAGGGCCAGAGCCACCGCCAGTCCCGCTTTGACGAGCGTCGGGAGCGTCCGGGCGCCCAGCAGCGGGAAGGCCGAGAGAATGGCCCCGATCCGCACCAGCGCGACGATGAACACCTCGAATTGCGGCAGTGCGATATGCAAAATGTGCGTCATACCGTGTATCGCGTGCGTCCCTGTCTCGAAGCCCCACTCTCGCCATCGCCCGCCCGAACCGCCACGGTGCTTCCGCCCCAGGCCACAGGCTGGTCAGCGAGCATACTGCGGAATATTGATCAACACCGTGGCCATGAATCCCGTCAGCATGCGGAGCATCCAGGGGAAGAACAGCATCGTGGCCAGGAACAACCCCAAGAGCTTCGGCACGAACGACAAGGTCGCCTCGTTGATCTGCGTGAGCGCTTGAAACAAGCTCACCAGCAAGCCGATCAACAGGCTCATCCCCAGCATGGGCGCCGAGACCAAGAGGGTGGTCTCGATGGCGCCTCGACCGACCTCCACGACCATTTCCGGTGTCATGTTCTCCCCTCCCTCATGGCGACTCCTTCGCACAGGCGGACCAGGCTGGACCGGCTATGCCGCGGCGTGCGCGACCCCGGATCGTCGCCTGGACAACCGACCGTGAGACCGAGACACGCGAAGCCGAGGCCGGAATCCACCATGGTTCACGTCCGATTACTGGAAACTGCGAACCATCGACCCGACGACCAGATACCAGCCGTCGGCAAGGACGAACAGAATCAGTTTGAACGGGAGCGAAATGACGACCGGGGGCAACAGCATCATGCCCATGGACATCAGGACGCTGGCGACCACCATGTCGATGATGAGAAACGGGATGTAGATGAGAAATCCGATTTGGAACGCCACGCGAAGTTCGCTCAACATGAAGGATGGCACCACCACGTGCATGGGCAATTCGTCGGGCTTCTGAACCGCCGGCAAGTGGGCCAGATCGAGAAACAGCGCCAGGTCCTTCTCGCGGACCTGTTTGAGCATGAACCCGCGCAAGGGCGCGGAGGCGTTGGTCCAGGCATCCTCATAACCGATTCGTTCCGCCAACAGCGGTTGGAGCGCGTCGTGATACACCGCCTGTCCCACCGGCGCCATCACGAACAGCGTCAAGAACAGCGCCAGACTGATCAGCACCTGATTGGGCGGCACCTGCTGGGTACCTAACGCCTGCCGCAGGAAGGACAGCACGATCACGATGCGGGTAAACGACGTCATCGTGATGAACAGCGCCGGAATGAACGCCAGGACGGTGAGCAGTGCCAGGATCTGCATCACCGCCGCCACCGGCCCCTGCCCACTCTTGCCCAGATCGATCGTCAAGGAGGGCCCCTCGGCCGAGGCACTGCCCACCAGGGCAATAATTGTGAAAGCTATACATGAGAAATAGACGCTAAGCCATTGATATGATCGATGCGACATACTACTCAGACAATCCTTGATCGCCCGAGAAACGCTGACGATCCCCGACGGAACGCGCCCCTTCCACCGCGGACGACCCGAGGGATGCCAGCACGCGCTCCGGATGCCGGACACGCCCCAATGGCACCACATCCGTCGCGCCCGTCCCGACGATCAACAACTCCCCCCCGACCGACACCAAGGAAATGGCCTTGCGGGGACCGAGCGAGGTGGTCGCGACCACCCGTATCGGGGACGCCGGCCCACCGGTCAACCATCGCGGCGTGCCGAACCGCCGAAACACCCAGGTAGCCACACCCATCAGCCCCAGCACGATGACCAAAGCGGACAGGGTCCGCACCGCGCTGTCGTAGAGATCCATTCCAGATGTCCTACCGCAACTTCTGTATCCGCTCGGCCGGGCTGATCACGTCCGTCAGCCGGATACCGAACTTCTCGTTCACAACCACCACTTCGCCCCTGGCGACCAGCCGCTGGTTGACCAGGACCTCCAACGGCTCGCCGGCCATCTTTTCGAGTTCCACGACCGACCCTTGCCCGAGCTGCAGGAGCTCGCGAATCTGCATGGTCGTCGCCCCAAGCTGCACGGACACCTCCATCGGAATGTCCAAGAGGACATCCAGATTTCTGGGATTCACTGGGTTGCCGCCTTGCGCCGCCGGGGCCGCCGACTGGGCTCCCGAGGGTGCCAGCGCCGCCAACCCCTCGGCCGGCTGTCCGGATGCGTCATCTGTCCCGTCCATAACCTCTCCTTAGCGGTGCAGCCGAGCGGCCACCCGCTCCACACGTAACGCGTGATTGCCCTTCACCACTCCGGCGCTTCCCAGGATTTTGGGAATCCCTTCCACATAGCCGGTCATGGCATCGCCGGGGCTTTGCTCCAACACGAGCACATCTCCCACGGAAAGCTCCAGGACGTCCCGGAAACGCACCCCGGCGGAACCGAGTTCAACCGATACGTTCACCTTGCACCCCATCAGCTCTTCCATGAACCGATTCCCCCAACTGCCGTCACTCTGCAATTGATCGGCAAAGAACCCGGCATTGAGCTTGTCTTTGATCGGTTCCAACATGGAATAGGGGTACATGACGTACACCTTTTGGGCCCCCCCGCCGAGGTCCACATGAAACACCACCGACACCACCAGCTCCGGCACCGACACCACCATGGCGAACTGGGGATTGCTCTCGGACCGCAGGTACTGCACCTTGGCCGGCAACACGGCCTGCCAGGCCTTTTCCAGATCGGCGATGGTTCGCGCCACGATCGACTTCACCACGCGCACCTGGACAGCGGTGAAATCCCGCCCCTCCGGCTTGACGTGCGTCTGATTGGTCCCGCCGAAGTAGTGATCCACGATGTTGTAGACCAGGGCGGAGTCCATGATGACGAGTCCATGGCCGCGAAGCGGTTTCAGTTGGAACAGGCTGAGCGAGGAGGGAACCGGAATCTTCTTGAGTAGCGTCCCGAACTTGATGATGTCCGTGCTGATCGGAGAAAACTCGATCGGCTTGCGCAGGAAACTGGTCCACGAGACCGCTTGTAGGCGGCTGAACCGATCGTTGATCATCTCGAAGGTGGGCATCCGACCGCGCAGGATGCGCTCCTGCGACGCCAAGTCGAAGGCCTTCACCCCACCGGGCGGCTCCGGTTCGGCGGGAGTCTCTGTCTCGACGTCCCCGCCGTCCAAGCCCCGCATCAGGGCATCGACTTCGTCCTGCGACAGTACTTTGTCGGCCATGCATCCGTCCTTTGCGCGCGGCCTGGCGAGGTCCGCCCCCGCCGCCCCGCGTATCGCTACTGCACGATGAATTCGGTGAAATACGCGCCCTTGACGCCGCCCTTCGGCAGGAGGCTGTTCACCTTCGTCAACAGGTCTTCACGAAGCTGCAACTTCCCCTGGGCGGTTCGCACCGACTCCGAATCGCGGCTGGACAGCAATATGAGCACCGCATCACGGACCTGTGGCGTCCGAGCCGTCAGCAGTTCGGCGGTTTCCGGCTTGTCGAGTTCGAGCTTCACCGTGACCTTGAGGTAGTGCGGATCGTTGGGGTCGGCCAGATTCACGACGAAGGGATCGAGGTCATAGATCGGCCCCGGCCCCTTCGCGGCCGCGCCCTTGTGGCCCCCCTCCTCCTTGTCGTGCCCACCGCCGCTCTCCTCACTAGCCGCGGCCTCCTCGTCCTTCCCCTTGTCATGGCCCTTGGTCAGGCTCATGAAGGCCACCGCCCCACCGATGCCCACCAGCAGGACCACCACCGCGATGATGATCACCAGCTTGGTCGGGAGCACTCCTGCCGGCGCCGCCGCTTTCTTGTCTTCCGCTTCTTCAGCCATACGTCTCTCCTCGGAAAGGATGTCCGCAGCCAGGCAGTGCAATGCATGTGCCATTGTCAGGATTGGCGCTCTCTGGGGAACGGATGCGGAAAACCGCTTGTCGGCGCGGACTTTCTACCGCCACCGATCATCGCGCACGTCAGAAGCGCGGCGGTCTCCCAGCCAGACGATTGACGGTGTCAGATTCCTGACGCGCGGGGGCCGTGAGGGAACGGCGAAAGGGATACAGCACACGGGAAGGAGCGGGAACCGGGCGAGCGTGAACGCCGCCGTGGGCGCTCAGGGCCTTTTGTCCCTGAGCGCCTCGGAAGCCGTCAACGCATTACCGCTTCAGATTGACCAGTTCCTGCAACATTTCATCGCTGGTGGTGATGGCGCGCGAGTTGGCTTGAAACGCCCGCTGGGTGATGATCATGTCCACGAACTCCTCACCCAAGTCGACGTTGGATTGTTCGATGGCCCCGGAGATGATCCGCCCCAACCCATTGTTGTTGGGCGCCCCCTGAACGGCGGTACCCGAGACGGCGCTTTCCGAGAACAGATTGTCGCCTTGGCGCACCAAGCCCTGCGGATTCGGGAACCGGCTGAGTGCGACCTGCGCCAGGAGTTGTGTCCGCCCGTTGGTATACTGGGCGGACAACTGGCCCTGGGCATCGATGGCGAACTGCGTGAGCGTCCCTGCCGTGAACCCGTCCTGTGACTGATTCAGCAAGGCAGATTGCGACGCATACTGCGTCATGGCGGTGAAATCCACGTCCACGGACTGCGGGGTCGCGGCCCCGCCGGCAATCGTCAGCGAGAACGTCTGGGCGCCCCCGCTGGTCAACGCCCCGCTGGAGTTGAACACCAGGTTGGTGGCCGCGGCGGCCGCGCCGTTATCCAGCCGCTGATACACGTTCCACGTATTCGCGGTCGCGCTCTTCCGGAAAAAGAACTGCAAGACGTGCGAATTGCCTAGCGAATCGTAAATCGTGGTGCTGGTGGAGAAGTTGTAGCTCGTGGGGTCCGTGACACTGAACGCCGGAACCGGCTGGGTGGCCGCCGAATTCAGGTTGGCCGTGAGCGTCACGTCGGTCGTGGAACTGGGCGCAATGTTGGTATTGGTCAACGTGATGTTGCCGAGGGTCCCCGTCAGCACTCCCGCGGCCGTGGCTTGATAGCCCTGGAGCAGGTAATCATTGGCATCCACGACACGTCCCAATTCGTCCAATTTGAACTGCCCGTTTCGCGTGTAGAAGACCGCCCCGGCTGCATCGCGCATTTGGAAGAACCCGTTGCCGTCGATCGCCAGATCGAGGACCTGGCCGGTCGTGGTCAGCGACCCCTGGGTGAACACCCCTTGGACATCCGACAGGTAAACCCCGAGACCCGTTTGGCTATTGCTGGCCGCCCCGACCAGGCTCGAGGACACGAGATCGGCGAACGCCGGTCGGCTTCCCTTGAAGCCAGCCGTGCCGACGTTGGCGATGTTATTCCCGATAATCCCCATCGCGTTGCCGTAGGCGTTGAGCCCGCTGACCGCTGTAAACATCGACGACAGAATTCCCATGACTTGCTCCTTCCGGTGTAACGTCTGAACCGTGCACGCAACCCCTCTGCCCCGTCACCTCGACGTCAGGTCGTGAACGTCCCGCCGTCCTTGGCGGCAGGCGTCGCTTGCGGCTTGGCTTGTGCCTCCTGAAGCGTGACCATCCGCTCCAGCAGCGACACGACCTTGGTCAATTGCTCGACCTGACTGAACTGGGCCGTCTGCGCAATCATTTCGGAATTGTCCATCGGCTTCAGCGGATCCTGGTGTTCCATCTGCGCCACCAGCAGCTTCAGGAACTCATCCTTCCCCAGTTGGGCGTTGTCGGCGATCGCGGAGGCCACCCCGCTCCCACCGGCCCCGTTCGCGCCTTTGCCGCCCGTCACGCCGGGCGCCTTGGAGGCATTCAGAATCTGCTGCAGCATCGCCTGTTGATCCGTAATTTCCATGCACGCCTCCTCTTGACCGTTCTTCACAGCCATGGCTCGGCGTTCGCCACCCGCCCTCGCCGTCGCCGTGCCTGACTGACTAAACCACCACGTGCAGTCGGGACCGCCTCATCCCGTCCTGGCTACTTGCCGACGCACTGGTGACATCGAGGGGATCCTGCCCATCGGCCAGGCGTACCCCATAAGACGGCGGCGGGGGCGGCGTCCATTCAGACCCTCCCCGGCCGAACTGTTGTTGGCCCGAATCGACCACGAACGCTCCCATCTCCAAACCATGTTGCTGCAACTGCGTTTCGAGCCGGGACTGCTGGCGAGTGAGATAGTCCTGAACCTCGGGCTGTGGAGTCACGATGCGGGTATACACGGTCTGATTGACGACCGAGACATGAACCTGGACCGGAGCCCCATCACCAGGCGCCACCTCTAACCGCACGGAAGGCCTCGCCGGCTCCCAAGGAGTCGGTATCACCGCCGCAGCCGGCGAGACCGGAGCGGGCCGACTGGCCCCGCCAACACGTTGGACGTCCGCGGCAAACGACGTGGCGCCGCCGACCATCGGCCCATCCTGGCGATCCGGTGCAGACTGCCCTCCGGAAAAGTCGCGTGCCGGGACATCGGCCTCCCGCTCAAAGGCGTGCTCGGACGGATCTGCTCCTCTCGGCGCGACGCCCGAGACCGTCAGCGCGGGATCGAGGACCGATCCACCTTCGGCCGGAGCTCCGGCTTCTCCTTCCATGGCCCCGGCACCGGGGCCGTCGCGATGAGCGCCGGCCCGCGCGAGGGCGACCGTCGCCGGCACGGCGGATTCGACATCCAACACGGGAGCAGCCCCGCGGTCTGCCTCTCCGGCATCGGCGCGGGACGGCGGCATCTCCCCAGCCCCGGTCGGCGCATTTGGCAACAACGGGCGAACGTCCGGCTCTCCGGAGACCCCACCGGCCGCGCTCTCCCCGGCTGCGGGTGCAGGCGGGGGCACACGTGCCTTGGAAACCGAGTCGGAGGGGGCGGAAGGTAGGGCCTGCGCTGTCGGCAACGTCTCTCCGTTTGCCGACAGCCCCTCCCCTTCCACGTGAAGAGCGGTGGGACTTCCCGGCTCCGCCAGCGTCCCGGACAGCGCAGGAATCGGCAACTCAACAGGGATGAGACACCCCTCGCACCCTATCCCCTGAAGTGAATCGGCCTCCCCGACATCGGCCCGCGGCTCCCCTTGTGCGGGAACCGCCACCACGGGCCCAGCGGCGGCGGCCTGCAACAGCTCCAGGAGCAGCGTCTCTCCTTCCGTCGCCTCCACCGGCTCGTCCTGGTCCGGAGGTGGCGTCTCCCCGTCTTCAGCGCCAGCCTGTTGACGCACCGAAGCCGGTCGCTCTGAGCGAACGCTGGGCTCACTCTGGGTTGAGACCCGTTTGAATGTCTGTTCGAACGTCTCGACGTCCGATCCGCCTACCTCCCGTTGGGGCTGATGCGCGGAGCCCCCTGGGGCGGCAGAGCTAGGTGGAGCGATCATTGGTACTGGTGTCACGTGGGCAGACTCCCTCTCCAACCAAATCCGGTCCCCTCCTACTCAAGTCCGATGCCAGGCGGGCCGATGAGACAAGTGCTCGGCAAATCAAGGAGTTGCTCGTGCCGTAGCCTGAGAGCCGCCGGAGAGGCGGCAAGCGATGCCCCATTCCCGGAAGAATCTTCCCTTGCGCCGGCCCCGATCTGCCGCCCTGTACGCTCGCGCTCCCCGTCCAGGTTCTCCCGTAAAGAATCGCGGGGAATCTTCCGATAGCGGTGTTGCGGCACCTTTCCGCCTCCCGCTCCACGCAAAGGATGGAAACGGGCCGTAGATGGTCCATGTCTTGCTAGGTCTTTCCGAATGCATTGAACAGAGGAGGAGTGAGTATGCCGGCTGACCTCAACATGAAAATCTTGATCGTGGACGACATGTCGACGATGCGTCGCATTACGAAGAACTTCTTGAAGCAACTCGGCTTCAACAATCTCGAGGAAGCGGAGAACGGCCAGGACGCCCTGAACAAGCTGCGCGCCGACACCTACGGTTTCGTCGTATCCGACTGGAACATGCCCGTCATGATGGGCATCGACATGTTGCGGGCCATCCGCGCCGACGAAAAGCTGAAAAAGACCCCGGTGCTCATGGTCACCGCGGAAGCCCAGAAGGAAAACATCGTCGAGGCAGCCCAGGCGGGGGTGAACAACTATATCGTCAAGCCCTTCACGGCTGAAACGCTCCAGGACAAGATCAACAAGATCTTCAAATAACCTCGGCCTTCGCGGCCCTCGCTGGACGGCGAGGCGAGGAGAGGAGAGACCGGTGAGCACTGCAGATCGCAAGCTCTATCAGGAACTCGGCGAATTGGCGCGCTACATCGAAGGCACGATGAAGAGCGTGAACAGCATGCAGAAGCCGCTCGAGTCGGCATCGAGCAGCCTGCCCCAGGCCACGGAACACCTCATGGACCTCCGTCGCTTGACGGAAGAGGCCACGCACAAGGTGATGGGCGAAACCGAAGCCCTTCAGGACAATCACGCCAAGATCCTGAAACTCCTGACGTTGGTTCAGGCGGCCAAAACCACAGCCGCCGTCGCGCCGCAGATCGAAGAGATCAAACACCTGCTGGGTGACGATGGCCGCCGCTTAACCGAGATTTTCCAGGCTATGTCGTTTCAGGACCTCCTGGCCCAACGGATCAACAAGCTGATGACGGTCCTCCAGGAAGTCGAACACAAACTCCTGAAGCTGCTGGTCATCTTCGGCGCGCAACAAAGCGGCGTCGTGGCGACGGACGAAGGCAAGACCGGAGAAATGCTGAAGTGGCTGGAGCAGTCGAAGACCACCGCCCTGAAGCAGGATCTAGTGGACGACGTGCTGAATCAGCTGGGATTCAACTGAGCCGGATCGCTCAAGTGGCGTTCCGAGAAGACCGATAGGACAGTCAACCCACGACGGAAAGCGCGCCAGCACTATGGGACTTCCAGCCCGTTCGACCCCACCTGACTCCACGCCGCTCGCGATGAGCCCGGAAACCTTCAAACAACTCCGGGACCTCATCTACGAGCAAACGGGGATTCAATTTCAGCATAACAAGAAATACCTCCTGGAAAACCGTCTCCAGGGCCGGTTAGGACCTTGCAGCTGCAAGACCTTCGACGACTACTACCGGTTTCTCAAATCCGACCCCTATCGCGACAAGGAAATCACGGCTCTCTATGCCGCGGTCACGACCAATGAGACCTTCTTCTACCGGGACGACGCCCAGCTCGACACGTTCATGAAGGTCATCGTGCCGGCGATGATCGATCGCAACAAGGAGAAACGGCAGATCCGGATCTGGAGCGCAGCCTGCTCCAGCGGGGACGAGCCCTATACCTTGGCGATCCTCCTGGCTCAGCACGCGCCACTCGTCAACTGGACCATCGACATACTCGGAACGGATATCAGCGAACCGGCCCTCGACATCGCACGGAAAGGCCAGTACGAATCGCATGCGCTTCGCAAGGTGCCGCCGGCCGTCGTGCAGAAGTTCTTCACCGGAGGACCGGATCGCTTTACCCTCGCCCCGGCCATCATGCGCCAAGTCCGATTCATGAACGTCAATCTCTACGACCGGCCGCGCCTGAAATTGATTCGCGGCATTGACGTCGTATTTTGCCGGAATTGCCTGATCTACTTCGACGAGAAAGCCAAGCAGCAGATCGTCTCCGACTTGGCCGATGCACTGGTCCCTCAGGGGCATCTGGTCATCGGCTTTTCCGAAACCTTGCACAATGTGACCAGCAAACTGAAAGCGGTCCACGCCGGACGATCCGTCGTGTACCAGAAGTGCGGCATTTGAGTCCCGCGAGGATTGGGGGTTGTCATGAACGATGAAATGAAAGAGATCCTCAACGACTTCCTGACCGAGACGAACGAAATGATCGAAGTGCTCGATCAACGGTTCGTCACGTTGGAGACCGATCCCAGCAACAAAGATCTGCTCAACGAGATCTTCCGGGCCATGCACAGCATGAAAGGCTCGGCCGGCTTTCTCGGCTTTACCCATCTAGTGGACGTCGCCCATCGGGCGGAAAACGTGCTGAACAAGCTGCGCCAAGGGGACATGGCCGTCACCCCGGCGGTGATCACCGTCATCCTGGAGGCGGTCGACACGGTCAAGGTGCTCATCGCGGCCATCAAGATGGACGGTTCCGACGCGGACGTGCCGGTCGGAGACATCGCCCAGAAACTAGATGACATCCTTGCCGGGAAAGGCATAGAGGGTCCCGCCGCCGGAGCCCCGCCCTCCCCACCCGCGCACGCGGCAGCGCCTTCAGGGCCCGGCCCCGAACCGACCGCTCCCCAGGTGGGGGCGCCGACACTGGGAGAAATTCTCGTCAACGAAGGCCTGGCCTCCAAGGAACAGGTCTTCGACGCGTTGACGGCCCAGGCGCACCAGCCGGAGCCCAAGACCCCGATCGGAGAAATTCTGCTCCAGGCGAAGGCCATCACGGAGCGCGCCCTCGATACGGCGCTCCAGAAACAGGACAAGCCATCCAAGCCCGCGGAGGAAGACCAGACGATCCGGGTGGAAACCAAACGGTTGGACAGCGTCATGAACCTCGTCGGCGAACTGGTCCTCGGACGCAATCGTCTGATCAAGATCGGGACCCAACTCGAACAGATCCACGAGGCGGATGCGCACGTCCGGACACTCGGCGAGACTCTGGCGCAATTGAACCTCGTGACGACCGACCTGCAGCTCGCGGTCATGAAGACCCGCATGCTGCCGATCAAGAAGGTCTTCGCCAAGATTCCGCGCATGGTGCGCGACCTGTCTCAAAAGCTCGGGAAGCAGGTCCGCCTGGAAGTCCACGGAGAAGAAACGGAACTTGACAAGTCGGTCGCCGACGAAATCGGCGACCCGCTGGTCCACCTGGTGCGCAATGCGGTGGATCACGGCATTGAAATGCCCGCCGATCGCCTGGCCAAGGGCAAGTCGGCCGAAGGCGTGTTACGCATTGCCGCCAGCCAGGAAGGGAACAGCATCGTCATTCGGATCCAGGACGACGGCGGCGGCATCCCACTGGCCAAAGTGAAGGCCAAGGCCTTGGCCAAGGGGCTCGTCAGCGAGGCGGAATTGGCCGCCATGGAGCCGCGGGAAGCCGTCAACCTGATTTTCCTGCCCGGCTTCAGCACGGCCGAGAAGGTCACGGATGTGTCGGGCCGTGGCGTGGGGATGGACGTCGTGCGGACCAACATCCGCAAGATCAACGGCACCGTCGACGTGGAATCGGACGAAGGCAAAGGCAGCCAGATCATCATCAAACTGCCGCTGACCATCGCGATCATCCAGGCGCTGATGGTCGAGGTCGAAAAGACCATCTTCGCCATTCCGTTGAGCACGGTCATCGAGGCGGTACGCATCACCAAACAGGACATTCAAACGCTCAACGGGCGCGAAGTCCTGCACCTTCGGGATCGGGTCCTGCCGCTGATCCGGCTGACACGGGAATTTGACATTCCGGAGAATTCGGAGCGGGACCGGTTCTATGTCGTGGTGGCGGCGCTCGGCGACCGACGCGTCGGCGTCGTCGTGGACGAATTGCGGTCCCAGGAAGAAGTCGTCATCAAGTCGATTTGGGACTATTTGGAGACGGTCAAGGGCGTCTCCGGCGCCACCATCACGGGCGAGGGCAAGGTCGTCCTGATTCTCGACATCTCGGAATTGGTGTCGAACGCCACAGCCTGGACCATGACCGCGATGGCCGCGTGACGAGCCACGACGCACACCCGTCGTGCGTGCCGCTGCCGCCTCACACACGACGAGCGCCGGAAGGCGATGAACGGAGGAAGACATGTCAAACCTGATCTCTGAAATCGACGCACGCACCAGGCTGGCCGGCGCCAACCAGATGGAGCTGTTGCTGTTCCAGCTCGGCACCAAGGAAGTCTACGGCATCAATGTCTTCAAGGTGCGGGAAGTCATGAAACTTCCCGCACTCACGCACATTCCGGAAGCCGACTCCCGCATCGTGGGCATGGCCAATATTCGCGGCACCATGGTGCCAGTGGTCGGCCTCCAGAGAGCCCTCGGATTGGGGAACGAAGCCGACAACGTACACGAAGCGGGCAAGCCCAGCCATCCCTATTTGGTCATTTCCGAATACAACGGGAGCCTCCAGGGCTTCCTGGTCTCCGGCGTCGACCGCATCATCCGGTTCTCGTGGGCGTCCATCAAAACGCCGCCGGCGATCGTGCGCGAAAACAACAAGGGTGCGGTCACTGCCGTGACCATGCTCGACGACGGCCGCATGGTGCTGATCCTCGACGTCGAAAAGGTGCTCTACGACATCTGCCCCCGGACCGACGAAGAACTGCTGGCCGGCATGATTCTCCGTCCGGAACTTCGAGGCCGTTGCGTGCTCTTTGCGGACGACTCCAGTGTGGCGCGCTCGCACCTCAAGAAGGCCCTCAACGCGCTGGGCATGACCTACGTCCAGGCCATCACCGGCAAGGAAGCCTGGGACAAGCTGGCCCGCTTGGCCCAGCAGGCCGTCGACGCCGGCAAAACCAAGGTCGACCAGATCGATTTGATCATCAGCGACATCGAAATGCCCGACATGGACGGCTTTACCCTGACCAAGCATATCCGACACGACCCGCGTATGGCCCATCTGCCGGTCATCCTTCATTCCTCCCTGACCGGGAGCTGCAACGTGGACAAGGGCCGGGCCGTCGGGGCCACGGACTACATCACCAAATTCGACGCGAAGATGTTGGCTGAAAAATTGAGCATGCACATCGGGCCCAAGCAGGGCGCCACGCTCCAAGCGGCGTAATCGGGCTCATGTTCCAAGGCCGCGAAGGGAACCCGGCGCGGATCCACCATAAAGGACGGTCAGGTTGCATCCCAGCATCAAGACACAGATCTTCTGGTTTGTGCTGCTGATCACGGTTGGGCATCTTGCCTTCGCCTGGGTGTCGGTGACGACCTTGTCGGAGGTTCGCATCCAGGGGCCGCTTTATACCCAAAGCATTCAGTCCAAGGACTTGATCTCCGATATCGCCCTCCCTCGCCTGAACGTCGCTCCAGCCAAACGCGCGTTGATGAACCTGCTGATCGATCGGGACCACACTCGCACGGCACAGTATCTCGAGCACTTCAGTCGCGCCAAGCGGGACTTCGCCGATCGCTCGGTCTTCTGGACCGCACACTTGGCCGGGGGGTCGCTCGGTACCGCCGTCGAACAACGGCTGCTCCCCACGGCCACCCAGTTCTTCGACGTCGCGGAAGCGGAGTTCTTGCCGGCGATCGAAGCGGGAGACCTGGCCAGAGCGAACGTCATCTATCATACCTCGCTGGCTCCCCTGTTTGATCGCCATATGGAGGCGGTGGAAGAGGTCCAGGCCCTCGCCGACGCCTTTCATGCGGACATTGAGCGACAGACGGCACAGACGGTGGAGACCCGCTCCCGATGGCTCTGGGGAACCGCCATGTTTGTGTTCTTACTGGGTAGCCTCGGCGGATGGTCTCTCGCGCGGGCGGTGACGCGTCCCCTGCTCGCGCTTCGCGGGTTTCTCGCGCAACTGGTCACCGATTGGGACTTGACGCGGCGCATCCCCCACCCCTCGGAAGACGAGATCGGCGCCATGTCCAACGATATGAACAAGACCCTGGCTCGCCTTGAAGAGGCCCTGACGCAGATCAAGGTTCAGACGATGAATGTGGCCAGTCTCGGGCAGGAACTGTCGATTGCCGTGGCGCTGCTGGTCGAAGGCCGGCAGGACCAGGTCCGGCATGCCCAGGAGGCGTCGCAAGGGGTCGAACGGGTGTCAGCAGGCGCGACCTTTGTGTCCCAACATGCGCAAGGCGTGGCGGCGGAATCGGATCAAGCCAGCACGGCGGCCAAGGAGAGTCATCATATCGTCCGCGAGTCCCTGGAGAGCATGGGCATTCTCGGGGATACCATCCAGCGCTCGGCGGACAAGATTGCGCTGTTGGGCGAACGGTCCGAACAGATCGGTCGGATTGTCGGCATGATCGAAGACATCGCGGATCAGACCAACTTGCTGGCCTTGAACGCCGCCATCGAGGCGGCGCGCGCCGGAGAGCAAGGCCGCGGCTTTGCCGTGGTAGCGGACGAGGTCCGCAAGCTGGCGGAACGCACCACCAAGGCCACCAAAGAAATTTCCGGCACCATTCGCGTCACCCAGGAGGAAACCGCCTCCGCGATCTCGGCCATGCAGGAGGCTACCGTGGCGACGAATCGTGGTCTGCACCTCTCCAAGGAAGCCGGAGCCCGCCTCGAAACCATCGTCTTCACCGTCAACAATTTGACGGCCATGATGCAGCAGATCGCCCAGACCATCGCCACCCAATCCGACTCGACCAGCCAGATCGCCCGCAACATCGATGGGCTGGCCACCGTGCTGCAACACGGGGGAACCAGCCTATCTGACGTCAATACTTCGAGCCAGCGCCTGGCGGACTACAGCCGCGCCCTCTGGCACAGTGTATCCGCATTCAAGGTTCGCAATGAAGCCGCCGATACTAGGGAACAGGCATGCAACCCAACAAGGCCATGAGTCTTCCTGCGTCCAAAGACAAGATCCGCGTGTTGGTGGTCGACGACTCGACGTTCATGAGGAAGAGCCTGACGACCATGCTGGAAGCCGATCGCGGCATCGAGGTCGTAGGAGCAGCCCGCAACGGCGAAGAGGCGCTCGCACAGGTGAAGTCGCTCCACCCGGATGTCGTCACCATGGATGTTGAAATGCCCGGCATGAGCGGACTCCAAGCACTCGAACGGATCATGCAGGAATGCCCCACGCCGGTGCTCATGGTGAGCTCGCTCACCACCGAAGGCGCCGCCGAAACGCTGCGCGCCCTGGAGTTGGGGGCCGTGGACTACGTCCCGAAGCAACTCGACGGCGTGGCGACCAAGATCGAAAACATCCAGGCGGACCTCCTGGCCAAGGTGCGGGTGGCGCATCAGGCCGGGTTTCGGGTCCGTCGAGGCCCGGCGCGGCCCGCCCCCGCCCTCAAGCCGGCAGCGAAAGCGATCAGTGCCCATTCCGTGAGCGTGACCCGGGGAAGCCGCATTGTGGCGATCGGCTGCTCCACCGGCGGTCCTCAAGCGCTGATGGAAATTCTCCCGGCCATTCCGGGGGATTTCCCCGCCGGCATCGTGATCGTCCAGCACATGCCGAAGACGTTTACGAAACCCTTTGCCGACCGGCTGAATACGGTCTGTGCGTTGACCGTCAGAGAGGCCGCCGACGGCGACGAGATCAAGGCCGGAGAAATCCTCATTGCGCCAGGCGGCCTCCAGTTTCGAGTCAAACGGAAGTCCATCACCAGTTGCGTCGTCGCCCTCAGCCCGAACGTCGAGCGGCACCTCCATGCGCCGGCGGCGGACATCATGTTGAAGTCCGTGGCCGATGTCTACGGCGAACGGAGTATCGGCATCATTTTGACCGGCATGGGCCATGACGGGCTGGAAGGCATGAAAGCGATCAAGGCCGCGAAGGGCCGGTCCATCGCGCAAGACGAAGGGTCCTGCGTCGTCTACGGCATGCCCAAAGCAGTCGTCGAGGCCGGGTGCGCGGAGAAGATCGTACCGTTGCAACACGTCGTCGGAGAATTGCTGAACATGGTGTAAGTGGGGCTTTCATACGGAAGGCAACAGGTTTCATCACAGGAGGAGGGTGTGCCATGGGGACGCTGTTGAAGAACATGAATCTTGGGCCCAAATTTGTGGTGTCGATTGGGGTACTGGCGCTGACGATCCTTGCCGCTGGCTTCGTCATCATCTACTACCAAGAGGAGTCCAAGCTTGAAATGGCCCTCATTATGCGGACCAAGACACTGGAATCCTTCACGATGATGACGCGGGCCTATATCACGTCCAACTACGTGGCCAAGGTCAAGAAGTCCAAGGCCGGGGCTGACGTGGTAGTGGCCAAGGACCATCTCAACAACCCCGACGCGATCCCCTTTCCGGCTACCGCCGTACGGGAGATCGGTGAAGAGGCCAACAAGAACGGTCTGTTCAGCCTGCGGCTCGTGAGCCGTACGCCGTTGAACCCGAATAACCTTCCGAAGGACACCTTCGAGGAGGAAGCGCTCAAAGCCATCATGAACGGTGCGGAGAGTTATTACCGCCAAGAAGACCAGGGCGGGGTTCCATTCTTCCGCCGTGCCACGCCGGACAAAGCTGTGTCGGCCGCCTGCATTTCCTGCCACACGGACAAGCAAGTCGGGGACACCTTGGGCCTGTTGGTGGTGAACGCGCGTATGAGCGTGGCTAAAGCCGCCGCGGAGAAGTCGATGTACAGCACGGCCGGCCTGATGTTGGGTACCGTCCTGACGGTCTTGATCGCGACCTACTTCTTGCTCCGGAGCCTGGTGCTCAAGCCGCTCGCCCAGATGTCCGCGATCTCGAAGGACATCGCACAAGGCGAAGGTGATTTGACCAAGCGTGTGCCGGCCGAAGGCACGGACGAAATCGCCACGTTGGGCAAATACTTCAACGAGTTCATCGCCAAGTTGCAGGGCATGATCAAGAAGGTGGCTCATGTCACCGACAAGGTCGCCTCGGCTTCGGTGGAGTTGTCTGCCACTGCCGAAGAAATCTCGAAGGGGACGGACACCCTGACCTCACGGGCCTCACAAACGGCCGCGGCGGTGGAAGAAATGAACGCCACGGTCGGGCAAGTGGCCCAAAACTCTGGCAAGGCCGCCAGCCTCGCTCAGGAGACGGTGACGACCGCCAAAGATGGCGGAACGGTCGTGTCCAACACCATCTCCGGCATGCAGCAGTTGTCGGAAGCCGTCGCCAACAGTGCCACGATCATCGCGGCGCTGGGCAAGTCGTCCGACCAGATCGGCGAGATCGTCCGCACCATCGAAGACATCGCCGACCAGACCAACTTGCTGGCCTTGAACGCCGCGATCGAAGCGGCCCGAGCCGGCGAACAGGGGCGCGGGTTCGCGGTCGTGGCCGACGAAGTGCGGAAGTTGGCCGAACGGACGACGAAGGCCACGAAGGAAATCGGCGACATGATCCGCCAAATCCAGCACGACACCCGCGGCGCCGTAGACTCCATGCAGCAGGGCACCCAGAAGGTGCAGGCCGGCGTGGAACTGGTCAACAAGACCGGCGACGCGCTGACCCAGATCGTGCAGATGGTCTCGGAGAGCGCCGACATGATCCGGCAAATTGCCGTCGCCTCGGAGGAACAGTCCGTGGCCACTCAGCAGATCGCGAGCGACATCGAGAACGTGGCCAAGGTCACCAAGGACTCGGCGTCCGGCGCCAACGAGTCGGCCAAGGCCAGCCAAGATCTCAGCCAGTTGGCCGTGGAACTCCAACACATCGTGGGCGGGTTCAAGCTCTAGGCCAACCCCGCCTGATGGAGGACGACCATGTCGTTCGTTGAAGCCAAGTTCGGAGAGCAGAAAGCGGCCGCCGACCCCACCGGGTCGGCGGTCGACGACCTGTGCCAGTTCGTCGTCTGCCGCATCGGCGGGGAAGAGTTTGCGGTCGACGTCTTGAGCGTGCAGGAAATCAACCGACTGGTGGAGGTGACGCGGGTTCCCAAGACTCCGACCTATGTGGAAGGGGTCATCAACCTGCGCGGACGGATCATCCCCGTCCTCGACCTCCGACGGCGCTTCGGCCTGATGTCGGTCAAGCAGACGTCACAGACCCGGGTGGTGGTCGTCTCGCTGCAGACACGCCTCGTCGGGTTGGTCGTGGACTCGGTGGTGGAGGTGCTGAATCTCCCGAAAAACGCCATCGAACCACCGCCGTCGGTCGGCAGCGCGACCGGGGCCGAATATACCCTGGGGGTCGGACGCATGGAAAACCGGCTCTTGATCCTCCTGGACCTCGGCCGACTCCTGCAAGTGAAACAGGCGGCCTGACCCGTATGGCGCGATTCCCTGAATCCCGAGACGAGGTGTCGCATGAGTAGCGAAGAACGAGCCGGGAACGCCGACGCGGTGTTGGCACCGACCGGCGACCTGACGATTTTCGAGGTGGGGACGTTCCATCACGATCTCGTTCGCCAGTTGGGGGACCATTCCCGGGTGACCATCGATCTGGGGCGTGTGGAGCGGCTCGATGCCTCAGCCATCCAGGTGTTGCTGGCCGCCCAGCAATCGGGGCGCGTGACCGTGACCGGTGTGTCCGACGCCATTCGGACACGCTTCCGTGACTTGGGGTGTGCAGAGCACATCCACGCATAACTGATCCGGGCACAGGGCCGGAGAGAGGCGAGATGGCATGGTGGCTGAGTGGGGGGTCTGTATCGCAGCGGCAATCGTCGGGATCCTGGTCGGATACGGAGTCGGTCGTCTGAGCGGGTCCGTAGGGAGGGGCTCACCCGTCACGCAGGGTGCGCCGGCCGCTCAGGATCGACCGACAGCATCCATGGGGTGGACGCGCTTCGCGCGCAATGCGGTCCTTCTCCTACCCGTCCTGCATGCCCAAGTGAGGCATGTCATTTGGAGAACGGAACAGGAGGCGGTGGAATTGTCCACACGGTTTGAAAATATCAGCCGGCGCGACCCGGCCTTGTCGCTCGATGACGCGGGGCACGGTTCGGAAGACGTCAACCATATCGTCATGGCCCTGCAATGCCAGGACCGGACACGCCAGCAGTTGGAGCATGTGTTGGGGGCGATTCACCACGTGCAGGCCCTGCTCCTTCGCCTCCTCAACGGCGACGACCTGAAGGAGATCGGGAACGAGCGCGAATTGGTACAGCATCTGGAGGCGAGCTTCACCATGGCGGAGGAACGGGACATCCTCTCCTGTGTCCTCAAGGGTGAAGAGATCGTCCATGCGAAAGCCGGCCGCACCGAGCCGGAGGAGAGCGTCACCCTGTTTTAGTCGAACGACGTGTGAGTTCCCCAACCAAGGAGATCGCCATGGGAAAGACAGTGTTGGTCGTCGATGACTCCCCTACGATGCGTCAAATGGTCGCCTTCACGCTCAGCAACGCCGGCCACAAGGTCGTGGAAGCCGGCAACGGGAAGGAGGCCCTGGGCAAGATCACCGGGGGGACCAAACCCGATCTCGTCGTGACCGACTTGAACATGCCCGAGATGGACGGCATCACACTGATCAAGGAAATCCGCAAAATGCCGGCCCTCAAGTTCACGCCGATCCTGATGTTGACGACCGAGTCGAGCGACGACAAGAAGAAAGCGGGCCAAGCGGCGGGCGCCACCGGATGGATCGTCAAGCCCTTCAATCCCGAGCAGATGATGGCGGCCATCAAGAAGGTGTTACCGGCATAACGCCGGCCCTGATCAGGGGTCACCTCCCACGACGGCAAGAGGCACTTCATGAGCGGCGGTTTCTCACAATTTCAAGACGCGTTCTTCGAAGAGTCGCAGGAACACCTGACGACGATCGAAGAAGGGCTCCTCCAACTCGAACAGCGGCCGGGTGATCTGGACCTGCTCAATCGCATCTTCCGCGGGGCCCACTCCATCAAGGGCAACAGCGGTATGTTCGGGTTCACCGCGGTCTCGCAGTTCACGCACAAGATGGAGTCCGTCCTGGACCGTCTGCGCAGCAGCCAGATGACCGTCACCGTGGAAGTGACGGACCTGCTCCTGAAATCCCTGGATTGCCTCAAGACACTGATCGAGTGCGCGCGAACCGGGGACGCACCCGACGAGGCCACGGTTTCCACCCTTGGCGCCCAACTCGAAGCCTCTCAGGGCGGAACCCCGGGCAGTACTCACGCCGCGGCCGCTGCCCCTGAACCGACTCGCGCAACAGCCGGGCACCAGTACCACGTGGCATGGACGCCGCCCAACTACCTCTTCCAGCGAGGCCTCGACCCCCTCCAGCTCCTCAATGAGCTCCGCGAGTTGGGCACCGTCACCCAACTGTCGCTGGATCTGTCCCGCCTTCCGGCCTTAGAGGCCATGGATCCGGAACAATGTTACGTGTCGTGGACTGTGACGATCGACACGCTGAAGACACCGTCGGTCTTGGAGCGCGTTTTCGATTTCGTCCGAGAGGACAGCACCCTCGCCATTCATGAGGCTGCGGCCACTGCCCTCCCCTCCGGCGACACCGCCTCGGCCGAGGGCTCCGCCCAGTCCGAGCACAAGCCGCTCGGGGAAATACTCGTGGAAAGCGGCGTCGTGTCCCCCGAGACGTTGAACAAGGCCCTGTCCCAGCAGAAGCGCGTCGGGGAAATTCTGGTCGAGCAAAAGGCCGTGACCCCGGAACAGCTGGCGGACGCCCTCAAGAAACAGCAGCAGCAGGAAGCGGCGGCCCACGCGAAGAAGACCGACACCACGTCCATCCGCGTCGACACGACCAAGATCGACAAGCTCATCAACCTGGTGGGCGAACTGGTCATTACCCAGTCGATGCTGAGCGATCTCGGCTCCCGCTTCGAAATGTCCCAACTCCCCGTCCTCCTGGAGCGGATGGCGCAATTGGAGCGCAATACGCGCGAGATCCAGGAGCGGGTCATGGGCATCCGCATGTTGCCCATCGGCACCGCGTTCAGCCGATTCCCCCGGTTGGTGCGCGACTTGGCCGGCAAGTCAGGCAAGAAGCTCCAACTGATTCTCTCGGGCGAAGAAACGGAACTCGATAAGACCGTCATCGAATCCATCGGCGATCCCCTGACCCACCTGGTCCGGAATTCTGCAGACCATGGCCTGGAACCTCCGGCCGAGCGCCTGGCCGCCGGCAAGCCGGATCAAGGCATCATCCGCCTCAATGCCTTCCACGAGGGAGGCACCATCTGCATTACGGTGGAAGACGACGGCCGTGGTTTGAATCGGGACAAGATCCTCGCCAAAGCGGTCAAACAAGGGCTCGTGTCCGAGTCGGATAAGCTGACGGACGAGCAGATTTGGTCGCTGATTTTCCGTCCGGGTTTCTCGACCGCCGAGAAGATCACCGACGTGTCGGGGCGCGGCGTCGGGATGGACGTGGTCAAGAAAAACATCGAGGGCCTGGGCGGCACGGTCAGCATCAAGACGGCCCCCGGCAAGGGCACCACCTTCATCCTCAAGTTGCCGCTCACCCTAGCGATCATCGAGGGGATGACGGTCCGTGTGGGGCAGGACACCTACATCATCCCCCTGCTCTCCATCCTGGAATCGAATCAACCGAAACCCGGCATGATTCGCACCGTGGTCGGCAAAGGCGAATTGGTGAACGTTCGTGGCACCTATTTGCCCATGATCCGCATGTACGAAGTCTTCACGCTCGAGCCTGATCACCGCGACCCCTGCAAGGCCATCCTGCTCATCCTGGAGACGGAGGGCGAACGCGTGGCGGTCATGGTGGATGAAATCCTCGGGCAGCAACAAGTCGTCATCAAGAGCATGGAACAGAATTTCCGCAAAGTGGAGGGAATCGCCGGGGCGACCATTCTGGGGGACGGGACGGTCGGGTTCATCCTGGACGTCCGGGGACTACTGGAAATCGCCCGTCGCACGGTACCCCAGGCGGCCTAGCGCCACCGCGGTGGAAGACGATGGAGAGGAACACAGGGACATCTTGGCCGAGATGGCCCTCAATGGAGCACGGATCGCATGCCGGACTTGATCACGACACTGGAACACGAACACAAGAGCATCATGACCCTCCTGGAAAAAGCGCGCGGGCTCGGCCCCAACTCGCCCGAGGGCCGCAAGATTCTGGGCGAGGCGACCCGCCTGCTGATGCAACACATGAAACGGGACGACGAGGAGGTGTTTCCCGTCCTGGAACGGGCTGCCGACTCCAATGGTGCGGTGAAGGAAGCGCTCCGTTGGTTCGTCGTACACCGAACCATCTCGGCAGAGGCCGTTTCGGCGGTGTGCGAACGGTTGCAATCGCCCGCAAGCGAATTCGAATACGCGAAGGACTTCGGCAGCCTGATGGCGATCGTCACTAATCGGCTGCAGCGTGAGGAGAGCATCCTATACCCGGTCTTCCGGCAAGTGGCCGGGGGATCCAAGGGCTGACCGGGACGGCACTCGAGCAAGGGCGACTCACAGTCGGATACGGGTTATCACTCGACAAGGAGGCAGACATGGCCGCAGCACTCGAAACCACCGCACGGGAATTGAACCAGCAAATCGGCCTAACGACCGACGGCAGCCAGTTCTTGACGTTCCAGCTCGGCGAGGAACTCTACGGCGTGGATATCCTCCGCGTCCAGGAAATCAAAGGGTATACGGCGGTCACCAGAATTCCCAATACCCCGCCCCACATCAAGGGCGTCCTGAACTTGCGGGGCACGATCGTTCCGATCGTCGAACTCCGCACCAAGTTCGGCATGCCCACCATCGACTACACCATGTTCACGGTGATCGTCGTCGTGGTGGTGCGGGACAAGGTGATGGGACTGGTGGTGGATGCCGTGTCGGACGTGCTGAACATCGACCGCAAGGACATTCAACCGGCCCCCCAATTCGGCGCACGGGTGGACGTGAGTTTCCTGAATGGGATCGGCAAGTCCGGAGACAAACTCGTCGCCCTTCTGGATATGGATCGCCTGCTGTGCGAGGGCGAGGTGCCGGAGGCCTCCTCCGCGGCCTGACACTGACACTCAACGACTACACTGAAGGAGACCCCTATGTCCTTGAACGTCGAATTGCTGGAACGCACTTTTGAGATGCTGAAACCGCAGGCAGAGGCGCTCGTCAACCGATTCTATGAGCGCTTGTTCGACCAATATCCGGCCGTCCAGCCGATGTTCGCCAAGACCTCAATGCCGGAGCAGAAACAGAAACTCCTGGCTTCACTGGTCTTGGTGATTCAAAACCTGCGGCACCCCGACAAGTTGGTGCCGGCCCTGCAGCAATTGGGGGCACGGCACGTCAGCTATGGCACGAAACCCGAGCACTATGGGGCGGTGGCGGAAACTCTCCTCACCGTGATGGCCGAATTCGCAGGGCCAGCCTGGACACCTGAGGTTCACCAAGCATGGGCCGATGCATTGAACGCGGTAGCCCAGATCATGTTGGAGGGGGCCAAACAGGCCGCCCCCAAGAAGAAGTCCACTCAAGGAGGCGCGACCATGGAGAAGAAGGCAGGGAAGAACAAACTCGACGTCAAGGATCTGGCAGCCCGCGCCGCGGCGATTGACCGCGTACAGGCCGTGATCGAATTCAATTTGGACGGCACGATCGTAACCGCCAACGACAATTTCTTGAGTTGCCTGGGGTACAGCCTGGATGAAATTCAGGGCAAACACCACCGGATGTTCTGCGAGCCTGCCTACGCGAACAGTCCGGACTATGCGGCCTTCTGGGCCAAACTCAACCGTGGCGAATTCGACGCCGGGATCTACAAGCGTCTCGGGAAGGGCGGAAAGGAAATCTGGATCCAGGCCTCCTACAACCCCATTCTGGACGACAAAGGCAAGCCGTACAAGGTCGTCAAGTTCGCCAGCGATGTGACGGAAGAGAAAAAGAAGGCATTGGTCAAGTCCGCCATGGACAACTCCAACAGCAACGTCCTGATGTGCGACCGCAATTTCGTGGTGACCTACATCAACAAGGCCGCGCAGGACAAGCTGAAGGGGTTGGAACAGGAAATCCGGAAGGTGCTCCCCAGCTTCAACGCCGACAAGATCGTCGGCACCTGCATCGACACCTTCCACAAGGTACCGGACATGCAACGCCGCATCCTCGACAATCCGAAGAACCTGCCCCACAAGGCGGACATTCAGCTGGGCCCCCTCACGCTGGAACTCAACGTGGCCGCGATTGTCTCGGACAAAGGCGAATATTTGGGCAACTCGTTGGAGTGGGCCGATGTCACGGCCAAGCGAAAAACTGAGACGGAAATGGCGCGTCTGAAGGCCTCCCTGGACAACGCGCGTTCCAATGTCCTGGTGTGCGACCGGAGCTACACGCTGGTGTACGCCAACAACCAGTCGGTCACCACCCTGCGTCGTCTCGAGGGAGAAATCCGGAAAGTGATGCCGACCTTTGCCGTCGACAAGGTCATCGGCTCCTGTATCGACCAATACCACAAAAACCCGAGCCACCAGCGTCAATTGCTGGATAACCCGAAGAACCTCCCCTACAAGACCGAGATCAAGATCGGCCCCCTGATTCTCGATCTGGCTGTGGCGGCGATCATGAACGAACGCGGGGAGTATGTGGGCAACGTGGTGGAGTGGGCCGATATCACTGCCCAGAAGAAGGCGCAGGGCGAGGTGGACAAGCTCATCAATGCCGCGGCCACGGGGCAATTGTCCGAGCGCATCAACGCGGAGGAGTTCGAAGGGTTCTTCAAGGACCTCTCGCTCGGCGTCAACAAGATGCTCGATGCGGTGGTCACCCCGCTGCACGAGGCCCAAATGGTGCTGACCGCGTTGGCGGCCAACGACCTGACCAAGACGATGACCGGCACCTACGAGGGCGAATTCGAGCAAATGAAGAGCAGCCTGAACAGCGCCATGTTGACGCTGAGCACGGCTTTGACCACCGTCCGCGAGGCCGCCGAAAGCGTCACCTCCGGCGCAGAGCAGATCACCAAGGGCAACGAGGACCTCTCCCAGCGCACGAGCGAACAGGCCAGCTCACTGGAAGAAACCTCCGCCTCCATGGAGGAGATGACCTCCACGGTGAAACAGAACGCCGACAACGCCAAACAGGCCAACCAGCTGGCGGTGGCCGCGCGCGACATCGCGGACCGTGGCGGCGCCGTCACGAAGAAGGCTGTCGATGCGATGGGCGAGATCAACAAGAGCA
>FKKE01000354.1_pt2 | contig 80129 bp, 86 predicted proteins | sample 1106331 | NCBI WGS metagenome assembly FKKE01 (sample SAMEA3931202, study PRJEB13176) | freshwater metagenome | biome: Drinking water system; feature: drinking water; material: freshwater | place: China | collected 2013-02-06 | reverse complement strand
AAAGCGGCTGCCGCAGGACGGCAGATTCGGGATTAGGACGGCCGGCAAGGACGTCGACCTCCGCGTCTCGGTCTTGCCGACCTCACACGGGGAACGGGTCGTCCTCCGCCTGTTAGAGAAGGAAAACCGGCTGCTGAATCTTTCAGAGATGGGGTTCTCGCCGGATCGGCTTCGCACCATCCAACAACTGATTCAATTGACGCACGGGATTCTGCTCGTGACCGGACCGACCGGAAGCGGGAAGACCACCACCCTCTATGCGGCCCTCAGCGAAATCAACGCGCCGGATAAGAACATCATCACGGTCGAGGATCCCGTGGAGTATCAGCTGGTAGGCATCGGGCAGATGCAGGTCAATCCCAAGATCAACCTGACCTTTGCGGCAGGTTTGCGTTCGATCCTCCGCCAGGACCCGGACGTCATTATGATCGGAGAAATCCGCGACCGCGAGACGGCCGAGATCGCCATCCACGCCTCGCTGACCGGCCACCTCGTGTTTTCGACACTCCACACCAACGATGCAGCCAGCGCGGCAACACGACTGATCGATATGGGCATCGAGCCGTTTCTGGTCGCCTCATCCGTCGTCGCAGTCCTCGCGCAGCGGCTCATCCGGAAAATCTGCCCGGATTGCAAGAAGCCCTATCAGCCGGAGGACGACGAGCTCGTCCGCCTCGGCGTCGTTCCCGGCAAGAACCGCCCGACGTTTTACCGCGGTTCCGGCTGTCCAGCCTGTTCCCAGACGGGTTACCGCGGCCGGACCGGCATACACGAACTCATGGTGATGGACGATGAAATTCGCCGGCTCATCGGCGCCAAGGCCGATGCCGCCGCGATTCGCCAAGCGGCCGTGACCAAGGGCATGGTCTTGTTGAAGGAAGAAGCCGCGGAGAAAATCTTTCAGGGGATCACGACGACTGAAGAGGTCTTGCGCATGACCCAGCAGGAAGTCGAAGTCTAGCCCAGCTCCCTCCATGCCGGTCTACCAATATAGAGGGTACAAATCAGACGGGGGAACGGCGACAGGCATCATCGACGCCGAAAGCCAGAAAGTCGCGCGCCTCAAGCTCAGAAAAGACGGGGTCTTCCCCACTGAAATGAAGGAGCAAGGCGGCGGCGCACCAGGCTCGGTAGGCCAGCCGGGGACTGTCCCTATTGCAGGCAGCGGCCGGTCGGCCGCACTCACGACCACGGATGTCGCGTTGATGACGAGACAACTGGCCACCTTGCTTGTGGCAGGACTCCCGCTCGTCGACGCCCTCGGAGTGCTGATGGATCAGGTAGACAAGAAGGCCATCAAGGGTATTCTGGCTCACATTCGGGAGGAGATCCGCGGCGGCAAAGCCTATAGCGCCGTGCTTGAGCAATATCCCCGAGAGTTCTCCCAGATCTACGTGCACATGGTCCGCGCCGGAGAAACGAGCGGTGCGCTTGACCAGATTCTCTTTCGGCTCGCGGAATTTCTCGACAAACAGCTGATGCTCAAACACAAGGTCACCAATGCCATGCTCTATCCGGCGGTCATGCTGGTGATCGGCACGGCGGTCTTGTTCTTTCTCATCGCGTTCGTCGTGCCCAAGATCACCCAGGTCTTCGCCCAGCAGAAACAAGCCCTCCCCTGGCCCACCGTCGTGCTGATGACGGTCAGCAGTTGGTGCGCGGACTATTGGCCTTTCTTGCTGGGGGGATTGCTTGCCGCTATCTGGATCGTCCGCAGGAGCACCAGAACGGAGTCTGGGCGCACCATGGCCGACCGGCTCCTGCTGAAATTGCCGTTGACCGGCGAGGTCGCCCGCATGGTCTCGATTTCACGTCTCTCCAGCACGCTCGCCACGATGCTTTCCAGCGGCGTGCAACTGCTGGAGGCTCTGGACGTGTCGAAGCGTGTCATGAACAACCGCGTCCTCGAGCAGGCAGTGGAAGAAGCCCGACAGAACATAAAAGAAGGAGAGACGATCGCCGAACCGCTGAAGCGGAGCGGAGAATTTCCGTCATTGGTCACGCACATGATCGCCGTCGGAGAGAAGAGCGGAGAAATGGAAGAAATGCTCCGCCGTATCAGCCAGATCTACGATGGGGAGGTCGACCGCGTGATTACCAGGTTTACTTCTCTCCTGGAACCGATCATGATCGTCACCATGGGTGTCGTCGTCTTGTTCATTGTCGTAGCAATCCTGCTGCCGATCTTCGAAATGGGCCAGATGATCCGGTGACGCCATCGACTGGCGGAAGATGAGTCGAGAGGGAGGCTTGCAATGAGCGACAGTCAACAGTTGGCAGGTAGGCGGGCGCAGTGGACAGGTGTCGCCGTAAGGAGCGAGCGAGGGTTTACTTTTATCGAAATCATGGTTGTGGTGGCGATCTTGGCCATCCTCGCCGCCCTGGTCGTCCCCCGCATCATGGGCCGCACCGACGATGCTAAACGCACCGCTGCCAAAGTCCAGATCCGGAATATCGAAGGGGCGCTTCAGCTCTACAAACTCGACAACGGCGTGTACCCTTCGACAGAACAGGGCCTCAAGGCGCTGGTCGAAAAACCGTCGGTCGGCGTCATCCCGAAAAAGTGGAAGCTCGGTGGGTACCTCGCGAAACTTCCGGAAGACCCCTGGGGCAATCCCTACAAGTACCTAAGCCCGAGCCAGAAGGGAGAATACGAGATCACCTCGCTCGGCACCGATGGGGAAACGGGTGGCGAAGGCGTGAACGCCGACATTACGAACTGGAATCTAGACAAAGATTGAGAGGTCAATGGTCACTGGTCAACAGTCATCGGCAAGGAAGCTACGCTTCACGTCTGGAATTCTAGATCTGGCGCCACGCGCACCACGCTTGACGCTTCACGTTTTACGTTCTCCGAACGGCTTCACCATTCTCGAAATGATCATTGTCTTGTTCTTGCTGGCCGGGCTGCTGAGCCTGATCGTTCCCCGAATCACAATCGGAGACAACCTAAACTCGATCGGACGGCGGTGGATCGCCGCCTTACGATCGATACAGGATCTGTCCGTCACGAACCAGAAGACCGTTCGTCTGTACGTCGATCTCGACCGCGGGCAGTATTGGCCGATGGTGCTCGACGGCAAGGAGGAAAAGCCGCCGCTCGACGCAGCCTGGGCCGTCCCGCAGAGCATTCCCGAGTCGGTCCGTATCGCCGATGTCCAGAGCGGAACCGTGAAACGCAGTTCCGGCAAAGCCGACATTTTCTTTTATCCGAATGGGAGCATCGACCCTGCAGTCATGCATTTCGAGGATGGCAGCGCCAACGTCCTGGGAGTCCGAATTGAACCCGTCACGGGAAACATTACGGTCTCCAATCAGCGGATCGACCCTCCACCGCCCTGGACCGTTCCCGACCGTGTCAAAGTCCTGCTGCAGATTCAGAACGTTCCGGCCGGCGTGAAACCCCTGCAACTGGGGTCGCCTTGATCATGGATTCCCGCGGCTTCACCCTTCTCGAGGTACTTATCGCCCTGGCCATTCTCGCGCTCAGCTTGCCGATCCTCCTCGGACTTCGAAATTTCGACCTGGGTCTTCACGCTCGCGCCGGCGACATCGTCGCCGCCACACTCCTGGCCCAGGATAAGTTGATTGAAACTGAAATGAGCCCCGAGTTCCCCCTGGGTGAAACCACCGGCGATTTTCTGCGCGCACCGCTGGGATCTACCTCGACTACGGATCGACCTCCGCGCGCGGAGATGTTTAGGTGGAAACGCGTCGTGACGTCGACTCCATTGCCCAACGTGCGAGAAGTGAAGATTCAGATCATCTGGCCCGGAACCCTCAGCGACGAAATGGTGGAAGTCAGCACTTATGTCATCTCCGCGACACCATTCTGAAGCCGGTTTCACGCTGGTCGAAGTGCTGCTTGCGGTCGCCCTCGTGGCGGTAATCGCCGCCATGGTCTTTGGCAGCCTCTACTACACAACGACAGCCATCGATCGTGCGCGCGCGGGCTCAGCCGATGAACAGATGGTGCGCAGCGCATTGCGCGTCATGGCCGACGAATTGTTTACGAGCACTCATTACGCCATCAGCCCGTGGCTCGGACTCAACACTCAGGCGGACGGCTATCCCTCAGATACATTGGCATTTCTGGCGGTGGGACAATCCCGTGGCATGGAATCCGCGCTGGAAACGGAATGGGCTCGAGTTGTGTACGTACGGGAGGGGGACAGGCTGCTCCGGTTCGTCCGGCGCAATCTGTTCGGCCTCACCGACGAGTCGATCGACCGACTTGAACTCATGCAGAATGTGAAGAGTTTCAACGTCCGCTACTACGACGGCACGGCCAGAATCTGGGCAGATGAATGGGATGGGCGAGCCCACGCCAAGACTCCTGCCGCGGTGCTGATTGAACTCACCATCGCGCCACAAGGCGCCGAACCGCGCACGATCCGTGAATGGGTGCCGATCGGAGCGCAATCATGATGGAGCGCCTCGCTTGGTTAAAGGCCTTTGAAGTACGAAAGGAGCCGCTGCTTTGGGCCCTCGGAGGAATCGCCAGTTTCGTCGGCTTCTTCCTTCTCACCTTCCCGTACGGTTCGTTGGAGTCCCGTACACTCTCGGAAATCCGGCAGGCAACAGGATGGGACATTCGAGCGAGCGAGTGGTCCAGGGGATTCCCGGTCGCAGTCGAATGGAACAGCGTGAGCCTGACCAGGCCCGGTGCGCCCCTCATTCAACTCGAGTCGATGAGATTGAGCATCCCGCTTCTCGTTCAACTCTTCGGACAGCGGTCGGTGGAAGCCTCAATGAGATTTCCGGGTAATTCTCCTGCCGGCGCCGGCCGGCTGTCCGGCGTCGTGACAGGCTCCTCATGGACCTTCCAGGGACCGATGACGCTCACAGGCCGGGCGCATCAGATCGACCTCGCCCAAGTGGTCCGGCCGTACGTGACCCGCGGCCTATTCGACGCCACCGTCGCGCAACGCTGGGTAGGAACATCGTCGGGAGGCATCGAGTTCAAGGGGGACGGAACCTGGAAGACTGAAATCAAGGACCTGTTGCTCGAACATGTTCCGGTCGGAAGCGGGACTCTTCCCACACTGGCGTTCAGCCGTATCACGTTGGCTCTCACTTGCCGGGACGCCTTGTGCGACGTATCCGAGTTCAAGGGCGACGGGCCTGATGGTTCGGTGACCGGACAGGGGCGAGTGGCACTTCGATATCCCTTGCAACTATCATCTCTTGATCTAACGTTTACCGTGGTCACCGGTTCTGGCTGGGCCCAGAAATCCGCTGGGCTGCCCATCCCCCCCCTTCCTCCCGGCACCCCCTTGACGCTGAAACTTGTCGGATCTGTCGCAAATCCAAGGCTATCGGTGTAGTATTACAAGTTCCGGTAGAGGAAGCGGGTCTCTGTGCCATTCGAAATTGCGATGAGCCGGATAGCGCATGATCGCTGAATGTATCGGTCTCGACATCGGCCAGACCGCCTTTAAGGCCGTCCGCTTCCGCCGCCGTCTGACGGGGCGGGAGTCTGTCGAGTACTTTCATCAGCCCCTCCCGTTCGGTCGCAAGGAGATCATGGAGCCGGCCGATCGAGCCGGACTCCTCCGAAATTTCCTGTGGCAAAACGGGCTCTACGGGAGCGGTGACATCGTCACCGCCCTTCCCTGCCAGGACCTTTTTGTTCGCACGCTTTCGTTTCCTTTCCGGGACAGCACCAAGTTGGCCCAGGTCGTCCCGTTTGAAGTGGAAAACTTAATCCCCATGTCCCTTGAGGAGGTCTCGATGGGCAGCATCGTGCTGCCAGCTTCCGAGGCGCAAGATGGGTCGAGAAAGGCCAAAGGGGCAGAAGTCCTGGTGACTGCAGCGCCGAAGGACAAGGTCGCCGAGCACTTGAATTTTCTTGCTGCCGCCGACTTGAAACCTTCCGCCATCGGAGTCGATGCAATGGCCCTCTACTCCGTGACCCAATTTCTCCAGGAAGAAGGGGCCCGCGTACCAGGAGACTTGGCGATTATCGATGTCGGCGCCACGAAAACAACCCTCTGCCTCATGCGGGAGGGCCGTCCTGCGGCGTTGCGCACGGTCTTATGGGGCGGCAATCACCTGACCCATGCCTTGGCCGTCCGCTATGCCTGCAGCTTCGCCGACGCGGAGCGGCGTAAACGTGCCATGGCTGTCCAGGAAGTCGACGCCTGGCTTGAGCCCCTTCTCAAAGAACTTCGCGTGTCGCTCCATTCCTATGAAGGCAATACCCGTCAACGGCTCTCCCATTGTTGGGTCTCCGGAGGCGGCTCCAAGCTCCGCGAACTCAGCGGGCACGTAGCCCAGGAACTCGGACTGGTTCCTGTCGGGCCGCGGCAAGGGTTCGGGGCCTCCTGTCCGCGGGCGTTTTCCATCGCCTTCGGCTTGGCTATTCACCCGAAGATTGTCCGTCCCCGCTGGAAGCCCAAAGCGATCGGCTCGGACTTGGCCGTCGATCTGAATGCCGGAATCGCTGCAGGCGGGGACAAGACAGATGCCGGGCGGCAGGACCGGAAACTCGCGCTCTGGGGAGCCGCTCTCCTCGCAGTCCTCGCCCTCGCGGATCTCACGGTCCGCGTCATCGTCAAGGATTCCACCCTGAAAGCCGTAAGACAAGGATTGCACGCACAATACGTCCAAACATTCGGAGAGGGGGCTAGCCCAGGCGAAGAGGTCGATGTTGCCCGGTACAAGGTCGGCCAGCTCGAAAAGAGTCTCTCCATTATCGACGCGAGCCGCTCGAGCATGCTGGTCCTGCTGTCCGGACTGGGCAAACAGCTCCCTTCGGGGGTGCCGGTCACGATTCGCGAACTCACTATCGACGGCTCGACAGTACACCTGGAAGCCGAAACAACTTCCTTCGACGCGATCGAGAAGATCAAGCAGGCATTTACAGGCACCCCTTCGTTCCAGGAGGTCGTCGTCTCCGATACCCGGGTGGGAGCCCAGGCCAACCAAGTGGTCTTCCGCCTGACATATTTGGTGACGCAGCCATGATGCAGCAATGGCAAGAACGGTGGCGCCAGATGGCTCCCCGTGAGCGTTTCGTCCTGGCCCTCGGCGGTGTGGTGGTCATCGCAAGCATCCTCTTCTTGGTGGTTGTAGACCCGCTGCTCGCCCGCATCGAGAAACTCGAGCGTCAAACCGCGAGAACGTCGAAAGACCGAATGGAGTTGATCCGGCTTGCTTCCGACTTCGCCGGCAAACGATCCAGGGTGGCCCAGCGTGAGCAACGGCTCCCCCCTGCAACCGGATCCTTTTCGCTCCTGGCCTTTATGGAAGAAGCGGCAACGTCCGCGCAAATCCGCGAACGGATCGTCGGCATGCAACCGCAAGTGCCGACGACCGTGCAAGGTTACCAGGAAACCGCTGTCGAGCTCCGGCTCGACAGTGTGCAGTTCCCCCAGATCCTCGCGTTGCTGGTGGCACTCGAGCAGGCGCCGTATGACGTGCAGGTTCGGCACCTTCAGATCAAGCCGAAGTATGATAACCCGATCAACCTCGACGCCTCGCTCCGCATCGTCACCTATTCCAAGGTCTGACGAACGGGGCGTTGCACTCCTGTTGGCCCTTCTGGTCCTCGCCCTCCTTGTCGCGCTGATTTTTGAGTTCGATACGGAGGCCCGGCGGGAGTACCGGGACGCAACCGCGTTCCGCGATAACTTCAAGGCCACCGTCCTAACCCGCGCCGCAGTTCAAGCCGCCCGGGCCGTCCTCCAACAGGACTACTTGAAAGACAAGCAGGCCGGACAATCATACGATTCTCTGACCGATCTGTGGGCCTTTCCTATCGACAAGTACGTGATCGGGGACGGCGTGCTCACCGCCCAGATCGAGGACGAGCGGGGCAAGTTCAACCTCAACGATCTCACTGCCGGAGGCGACCCCAACGCGCGCAAGATCAAAATGGGGAGATTCAAGCGGTTGTTCGAACTGTTGCAGGTCAGCCCGGATCTCGTGGATGCGATTGTGGACTGGATCGACGACAACGAGGTTCCGGAGCCGGCCGGTGCAGAAACCCTGTACTACCAATCCTTGCGTCCCTCTTACCGCGCCTCGAACGCCCCACTCCAAACACTCCGTGAACTGCGGCTCATTAAGGGCATCACCCCGGAGGTCTTCGACAGGATCTCCCGGTTCGTGACCGTCTACCCTACTGAAGGGTCCAGCCAGATCAATATCAACACGGCGGACAGTCTCGTGATCCAGGCCCTGGATCCCAGAATCACGCAGGCCATGGCGGGCGACATCATTCAGAATCGCCCGTACAAGACACCGGTCGAACTGGATCGCACAGGGAGCGCCGCGGACGTCATGCGGGAACTGCGGCAGTCGTACGACGTCAAGAGCAACCTCTTCACCGCGCACATGCTGCTGACCATCAACGACGTCAAACGACGGGCCGTAGCTACATTACTGCGGAAGGAAAACAACGGAGACAGTTCCGTTCTCTACTTCAGGGTCTTCTGAGGTCCCCTTTCATTGACAGGCCTGTTCCCCTCCTTCATTGATCATTCGATTCAATCACATAAGTCATTCCACCATTGATTTTTAACACTCCTGTAACATTGCCGTTACCGTGTCTTCATCTGTATCCACGATAATCCACCCCGAGAGGTTCGGTTCGCTTGAACCAGTCTGGGTGACCACAACCAGGGAGGGATGGCGTGCAATATTCGAGGTGGGCAGTAGCAAGACGGCACTTGCGGACCGTATCGGCGGCGGCAATCGTTTCATTGTCGATCGCCCCATGGGGATATGCTCAAGAACAAACGTCTCCACCAGTTTCCACCGCATCGCCCCCTACACAAGTCGGATTGCCTCCGGCCCAGATGAACGCGCCTCGTCCTTTGGAAAGCACCTCAATGGAAGATCTGCTCCTGGAAAAGGGCGTCATCACCCTCGACGACTGGATCAGGATCAAGGCGGAAGAAGAACAGCGGCAAAGTGAACGGTCGGTCGTTGCGGAGTTCACCGGGAGCCCCCGCTGGTATGAACGCTTGACCATGTATGGATACGGTATGATGCGGTACAACAACACATCGAACGGAGCCATCAGAACCTACCAAGACGCCTCGGTCGGCAGCGCAAGCCAAGGCGCGCAACCTGGATTCTTCTTCAGACGAATCCGTTGGGTCGTCACCGGGCAAATTTCCGACCATGTGTCGGTGTTCATTCAGCCGGATCTCGCCAGCAACATCAGCGGCAATACCCATGCCCTGTCGATGCGCGATGCATTCGGGGATTGGAACTTCGACAAAGATAAGGAATACCGCCTGCGGGTCGGCCTCCAGCGTGTGCCCTGTTCGTTCGATAACTGGCAAGCTAGCCGGGTCCGTATGGCGATCGACCGTGCCGATGCGACGAACAGCTGCGCGAACAGCGAGCGCGATATGGGGGTGGCCTTTATGTGGACGCCCAAGATTGCTCAGCAACGATATAAGCAGATGCTGGATTACATGTACGGCCCGGGCGACTACGGCGTCTTCCACATCCAGGTCTACAACGGCCAAGGCTTGAATCAGGTCGAAACGAATAACGACAAACACGTCGGCATGCGACTGAGTTGGCCTTGGGAGTTGCCGGGCGGAAGACTCATAGAAACCGGCATAAATATCAACCGCGGACAATTCACCGTTAACCGGGGGACTCCGGCGGCGGGCACGACGTTGTGGTCCAATTTTGACGCCGGCCACCAATCCGGGAAATACTTGGATGAACGGCTCGACTTCTACGTGTACTATCCTCCACAACCCTGGGGATTCATCGCTGAATATGTGGTCGGCCGGGGGCCACGGCGAAATAGCGCCGGAGTCATCCAGGAAAGCGCTCTGTATGGCGGCTACGTGCAGGGGCACTATCAGTGGAAGTACTCGGACGTGGGTCTCGCAAACTTCTACTCCCGCTATCAGGAATACTATGGCGGCTTGAAGTTTCAAACCGGCGCCCCGGATGACCGCATGAAGGAATGGGAAACCGGTGTGGCCTGGCAGCCTGATCCTCAGTGGGAATTTACCGTCGCCTACACCTTTACTCAGAGGCTGAACGCCTTCAACGGTACGCCGGCCACGACCACGGTTCCTGGACAGCAGATTGATGCCTACGGCAATCTGCTTCGCTTTCAGGTCGTCTGGTTCTGGAACTAACGGAACATCGCGAGGCGCGATGACGATCCAGCAACAGTTGAAATGACACAAGAAGGAGGCACGAACCGTGATACCACACTGTAGACGCTCCATGCTATTCTCCGCGTTCTCAGTATTGACGGCCGTCATACTCGCCGGTCCTGAACGATCTTTCGCCCAGCAATCGATGGATCCAATCCGTCTGATCGTCGATTCGAGCATCCCGTCCTATACCGCACTCCCCGATATCTCCGGATCGATCGCGATCGCCGGATCGGACACGATGCAGCCGATCGTGGCAAGAGTCGCCTCCGTGTTTCGGACATGGCAACCGAATGTCAAGATTGCAGTTCAAGGCGGGGGATCGGATAACGCACTTCGTGCATTTCTCCAAAATATCGCCGCGTCTCGGCGTGGCGACGGCAATGTGAAAGGCCACCTCAGTTCAAACGAGGTAGAAATCCTTGCCGCATCGCGTCCGCTCACGGATGAAGAGCGGAAAGATTTTCGATCACGTTATAGCTTCGAGCCGACAGAAATTCCCATCGCGATCGGCGCCATCGCCATCTACGTCAATTACCAGAATCCGATACGCTCGTTGTCGTTGGAACAGGTCGATGCCATCTTCAGCAACACCCGGAGGCGAGGCATGCAGACCGACGTGACGACATGGGGTCAGGTAGGTCTGGGAGACGGCTGGGAAAACCAGCCCATCAGGCTCTACGGCCGGGATAAACGCTCAGGCACACGAACCTTGTTCATTCACTCGGCGTTACTCGATGGGACAATGAAAACGGAGGTCAGGGAGGAACCAGGCACAGCGATGGAGATTTTGGATATTAGCCGGGACCCGCTGGGAATCGGATATGCAGGCATTGGCTTCCAAGCCTCGACGGTGCGCATCCTTCCGATCGCTCCGAAGTCCGGGGATGCCCCCATTCTGCCGACCGCCGAATCGGCAGCCAATGGCACCTATCCCCTGACGCGCGCCCTCTATCTCTACGCCAAGCGCAATTCGAAAGGGGAACTGGCGCCGGAGATCGCCGAGTTTCTCAAGTTCATCAACAGCCGCGAAGGGCAGGAAACCATCGCGAAGGCAGGAGTCTATCCTCTGTCGACCCAGCAGATTACGGCCAACCTGCAAGCGCTGGTCGGCGGCTCGACGTCTTCGTTGAGCCTGACCGCCTCGGCGAAGTAACGGAGATCGGTCGGAGAGGATAGCCTCGCTCACCTTCTCCGCCTCTTCTGCTTCTGCTAGACTACGACATCGTAATGCTGCGAACTGGTTCATATGCGATTATCGTCTTCCTGTTCGCTGCTCTGAGCGGCTGTGCCGCGGCACCGCAACCGATTCCGATCGTCGAGAGTCAGGATCTACTGGTCCAAATCGCCTACGATCCGCGCTCTGGCTCGGGCCATAGCCATCCTGCCACCCTTTCCAGCAGTCAACTCGTCACAGCCTTGCGCGGGCTGGAACTGCACGGACGCGATGTGATCGGAGGTTTGGGACTGTTCTCGGGCAGTCAACGAGCATCGGCCTTTTCTGAACGAGACGCGGGCATGCTGGCCCCATACCTATCTACCGGGTTGGCCAAAGCTTCTTCTCACGATCTGGTAACGTTCCACTATGTTCAATACGACAGCAATCATTCTCCTCTCGTGACATCAGGAGGAATTTTCGTACGGGGCGCACGCCTCTATTTCATCCTCGCCAATGCCAAGAGCTCCCCTAACGGAATCCAATACGAGAACGCCTATGAGCCGAACAGCCGGTTGGACCCCTTGCTTCCGATCGCGCGTTTCAAGTTCGTGACGGATTTTTCCCCTCCGAAACTGCGCGTCCCCACGGATGCGGCTAAGAAAATGGACGACTGGAATGGGTATCTTGACGAAGCGAAAGTCGTGGTACTCGATCTGGAGAGACTTACCGGTCAAGGAACTACGCCTTAACCAGGACTGACCGAACCCACCCTATGAGGCGTAGTGGGCTGAAAACAACGTATAGTCGAAACCGTGACGACGTAAAACGATCCGGCCGTCTCGAGCCAAACGATCGACCGCATGGAAGATCCGGTTCCAACTTCGATGGGGCAAGAGGAGGGTTAGCCCGTCCAAACTGAGAACCGCCTCTTCGTCGATCATCTGCAAGATCTCTTCGCTCAAGTCATCGGTTGATCGACAGGGGATAGATGGGGATTCTGTCAATAGGCTTCCAGACACCGTTATTCCCCTTCCCCTACAAGAATGACATTGCCAATTGGCTGACCAGTTGAGGTTGATTGCTGGGAGCTGGGCTATAGCGAACCGCCACGACGCGAATCCCCCCCAACGTGACAAGGATGCCTCCCAATACGGCAAACTGACGCCAATCCCCTCCAGAGAACCATAAGGAAATGATTTCCGTGAGCATGACGACGAGCACGGTGTCCACGATGAACGTTACCCGCACTCGCCCGTCCGAGCAGTAGGTCAGCGTCGTTTTCAGAACCTCTACGACCGCGAGTAACGTCAACGCATCCACGATGATGTGCCGGAGGGCGACTTCCAGGTTCGCTGAGAGCAGCAAGCGAAGATCGAGAAACGTTTTGAGGACGCCGCCGACAAGACCCAACAGGATCGTCACGATCAGCAAGCTGAGGGTAAACCGGATTCCCGCGTCCCAGACCTGCATCATCGCGGGCGGGGACGCCAGCCACTTCATCTGTCTCAGCCACCGAAGTCCCATCGCCTCATCCCCCGTCCATACCCACGTCAGTGGAATCGGCCCGCTATCGCATGAAAGCATTGCGCAGATCCCGCCAGAGTGAATAGAGAAAGAACAGGAGCCCTACGCCGGCAGCGATCTTGATGCTCGATACCATGACCCCGATCACCGCCTCAGCAAACATCGGTCCCCTCCCAGCCGTGGTTAGACGATCGTCCGCTACAACTCATCGATCGATACCGGATGCAGCAGATCCCGCACCGACAACACGCCGACGATCGCGCCGCCCTTCAGCACGGCCAGATGCCTCGTTCCGTACTGCTCCATCATGTCGGCTGCTTCAGTGATCGGACAGCGCCCTTCGATCCCGATGACCGGGCTGCTCATGATGTCTTCCACCGGAATGTAATAGGGAATCTTCTCGGCGCCGACCACCTTGCGGATGATGTCTGGCTCTGTGACGATTCCTACGATCCGCTGATCCTGCTTCACGAACACGCTGCCGACTTTGTGTTGCTTCATCAGCTTCGCCGCCTCGATGGCCGAGGCTCCGGCGCGGATGTCGACGAGATGGCGGGTCATGAGTCGTTCGACTGTAATCATACAGTCCTCCTTGTCGGTGCGAATGAGGTGATCTCTGGGGAAACCGAGAATCGAGGCTGGGACATCGTCAATTCTGGCGCAACCATACGCACAAGTATCAGTGCCTCCCGCTGACCGTCTCGCCGTTGGACGCGAAGAAGCGGCAGCACCACCTTCCCATTCATAGCCAGTAGCGTCTGAACGGCTAGGACTAACAGCAAGGCCGGCACGAGCAAGAAGCCTAGCGTCATGGCCAAGAGAGCTGTCCCATTCATGTTGCACCTCTCGAATCGATCCCGCTGTTCATAGGTCAACGGTACCAATGCGGTATTCCAAGAAGGTGAATTCTCAGTAAACACTGTGTAAACTCACACCGCCTGCTCCGCCATAGGCATGACTGGCTTGACTCATCAATAAATGTTGATTTATATAGCCGACATGGCGAAAGCGACCGCACAAGCTCTCGGACAGGCAGCGGAGCTCTTTCACGCGCTCTCGGATGCCACGCGCCTATGCATCCTGACTCGTCTCGCGGAGGGCGAGCACTGTGTGTGTGAGCTGACCGAGACGTTTGACATCGCGCAATCCAAGCTCTCCTTCCATCTCAAGGTGTTGAAAGAGGCGGGGCTAATCACCGACCGTCCAGAAGGACGCTGGATCTATTATGCGCTGAAGCCAGCCGCGCTTGATGAGGTGCTCGACGCTCTTGCCAGCATCAAGGAAGTAGTCGGGGAAAGGCGCAGCAGTCGCCGCTGTTCGTAATTTTTTTTGACCTACTGATCAAGATACGTTGATGAGTAGTTACCGCGGAGGATGCCATGGAACAGGTACTCGACTCTGTCGCGCTCGGACCGTCGGACGACAAACGACTTGGCTTCTTTGAGCGCTATTTGACGTTGTGGGTCGCGCTCTGCATGGTCGCCGGCGTCACTATCGGCCGGTGGGCGCCTGGCCTGACAGACGTTCTCCGTGGGATGGAGTTCGGCACAAGCAGCCACGTCAACTTTCCGATCGCGGTGCTGATCTGGCTAATGATCACACCGATGATGATGAAGGTCGACTTCTCGTCGCTCTGACACGTCGGAGCGACGCCTCGCGGCTTGCTCATCACGCTGTTCATCAATTGGATCGTCAAACCATTCTCGATGGCCTCTCTGGCCTGGCTCTTCTTCCGAATCCTGTTTTCGCCTTGGATAACGGCAGCCGAGGCAGACCAATACACCGCCGGTTCAATCATTCTCGCCGCAGCGCCCTGTACAGCCATGGTGTTCGTCTGGAGCTATCTCACTGAGGGCGATCCCGCCTATACGCTCGTGCAAGTGAGCATCAACGACCTTATCATGCTCGTACTCTTCGCCCCGTTGGTAGGGCTGCTGGTCACCGGCGCATCATCGTTAGAGATTCCCCATGAAGTCCTGTGGTATTCCGTCATGGCCTTCGTGGTCATCCCGCTGACCATCGGTGCCTCACTTCGGGCTTGGCTGATCCACCGCCATGACCGAGAATGGTTCGAACAAGTCTTGCTGCCACGCTTTGCGTCCGTCACTATGGCCGCCCTGCTGGCCACGCTCGCGCTGATCTTTGCCTTTCAGGCAGACAATATTGCCGGCAAGTCGCTCCACGTGTTGCTGATTGCCATTCCCCTCCTCCTCCAGGTCTATTTCAATGCCGGCCTCACCTATGTACTCATGCATTGGCTCGAGGTGCCTTATTCTGTTGCGGCTCCCGGCGCGTTGATCGGCGCGAGCAATTTTTTCGAGCTGGCGGTCGCCACGGCCATTTCGCTGTTCGGGCCGGAGTCCGGTGCCGCGCTGGCCACGGTCGTCGGCGTACTCGTCGAGGTACCGGTCATGCTCTCGGTCTGCGCCTTGTGCAACCACACCAGATCGTGGTTTGTCAGGCAGGCGGCAGCGTGAAACGGTCCATCCTCTTTTTGTGCACCGGCAACTCCTGTCGCAGCCAGATGGCCGAAGGCTGGCTCCGACACCTCGCAGAGGATCGATTTTCCATAGCGAGCGCCGGTACTGCGCCTGCCGGGCTGAATCCGCGAGCGGTCTCCGTCATGAAGGAAGCCGGGATCGATATTTCGCAACAGCGGTCAAAACACGTCTGTGAATTTAGCGGGATGAAGTTCGATCGCGTGATTACCGTCTGTGATCGAGCAAAGGAGTCCTGTCCAGTTTTCCCTGGTGCAACAAAGACCATCCATTGGAGCTTCGACGACCCGGCGGGAGCGGACGGAACGACCGAGGAGCAGATGAACATCTTTCGGCGCGTCAGAGACGAGATCGGAGAGGCAATCCGGCGATTTCTTTGCGAGGCATGCTAGAAACTACTTACGTTCGATCAGCCGCCAGCCTTCTTTCTGCAAACAGCGATCGATCGCCTTCATCGTGATCAACTGACCGCCTTGCTGAATCTTGGGATCTTGCAGTACTGAGGCCTGGCATCTGTTGTAATCTGCTGTGTACTCGTCGGACGCCTTGTTTGGGTGAACCCACTCGGTGGTCGCACAGGATGCGACAACAAGACTGCATCCCCCTACCCACAGCATCCGGCTCAAGAACATGAAGTGACGGCTCATTCCATTCTTCATCTATTCAAGATTTTAGCGTGCATCGGCCTCACGTCGGCAACCCCACCGTCCGTATCATAGCGCGCCCCTCCACCCCTCTGATATACAAGATGGCCTATGCGCAGGAAGAGGCGACCATGGCACCAGCCGACAGTCTGATACTAGATGCCAAGCAGGCAATCCTCGAAGAGCATCACCGACGTTTTCAAGCGTTCTACAAGGAAGGCCAACTGGAAGAAGCGTTGAAGCAATTCAACACGACGATCGCCTGCGCGAGCGATCTCTTGACGGAATCGCTGCAACTGCTCGAACGAACGCTCGAGACGCAAGATCAAAAGAATCCTGAGACCAATCCGCCACAGATTCCATCCACATAGAACCGCATCCACCTTTGCTTGACAGGGTGTCGGCCAGTTGTTAGGGTTTCGCAGCTGGACTCTTTACCAGATTATCGAATCCGTCCACCCCTGGCTGGCGTAGCTCAATGGCAGAGCAGTGGTTTTGTAAACCACCGGTTGGAGGTTCAATTCCTCTCGCCAGCTCCAAAGCAAGCTTGCTCGTACCGGCGGCTCCCTATCGCTTTCTCCTATTGGGTCGTCCGATGCAGAGACCTGCCCCATTTCCAGCCCGCAACCATGCAGGAGCCTGGATGCCAAGCATGTCATTTAGGGGGATTTGATGAGGCGGCCGGCTTACGACGGGACCGGCCTCCCGTCCGGTAGCATGGGACGAGAAGAATCGGAGTTCACACTATCTACCGACGACCCTACCGCTCCGCTTCCGTCAAGTCTCCCTCGTCTTCGAGTTCCTCAATCTCAGGGCCGGGCTTCGCCTTGGTAGAGGAAGGGTGGAGTCCATACTTCTTGAGCATCTTGTAGAAGTCGGCCCGATACCGACCTGCGAACTGCGCCGCACGGGAAATGTTGCCCCCTGTAAGCTGCAAAACGTTCTTGAGATAGGTCTTCTCGAACTCTTCTTTCGCTTCTGTGAGCGGCTTGAGGTGAGAATCAGGCGCCGTCCCGACGGAGGGGAGCAGATCCGGGGTGATCATGTCCTGCCGGGACATCACAACGGCTTTTTCGATCACGTTTTCCAGTTCTCGGACGTTCCCTGGCCAGGGGCTCGTCACTAGGCGCTGTAAGGCCGCCGGCGTGAAACCGCGTACGTCCTTGTTCGCCCGCTTTGCACTGGCAACCAGGAAATGCTGCGCGAGAATCGGAATGTCGTCCCTCCGGTCCCGAAGCGGCGGTATGAACAACGGCACCACCGAAATCCGATAGTAGAGGTCGTTCCGGAACGACCCGTTCTTCACCGCCTCACCGAGATCTTTATTCGTCGCCGCGATGATGCGGACGTCCACTTTGGTCGCGTGCTCCGCTCCAACCTCGCGGACTTCTCTCTCCTGCACAGCTCTCAGGAGCTTCACCTGCATAGACAGCGGCATCTCGCCGATTTCATCCAGAAACAGCGTGCCACCGTGGGCACTTTGAAACAGACCCTTCTTGGGACCGTGGGCGCTCGTGAACGCTCCACGGACGTGCCCGAACAATTCGGACTCGAACAGGGTTTCAGGAATGGCCGCACAGTTCAGCGCGACGAATGGGCCCTTGCTTCGGCGGCTGTTCGCGTGGGTCACACGGGCGAAGACTTCCTTCCCCGTTCCCGTCTCACCGAAAAGCAACATGGTGGCGTCGGAGTCGGCAACCTGAATCACCTGTTGCAGCAATCGCTGCATTGCCGGACTCTTGGCGACGACGTTTTCCATGCCGTAGAGCTCGTTGACGAGGGACTTCAACCGCTGGATCTCCCGGCTCATGCGCTGGGGCGACAGGCCCTCCTCGATCTTGGCCTTCAACTCCTTGTCGTCGAAGGGTTTCGTCAAGTAGCCGAATGCGCCGCGCTGAACCGCTTCCACGGCATTGGGAATACTGCCGTGCGCGGTCAGGATGATGACGGGAAGTCCGGGGTGGATCCGCAGCAATTCTTCCGTCACGTCCAACCCATCCTCTCCCCGCAATCGAAGATCCGTAATCGCGAGGTCAAAGCGATTCACTTTTGCAGCGCTGATCGCATCCTTGCCCGTCGTGCAGGCCGTGACAGCGAATCCCATCGCGTTGAGCCGCATCTTGACGAGCTGCAGCAATCCTTCTTCGTCGTCGACTACGAGAATATGTTCTTGTTCCATAGGATAACGCTTACCCTTCTTTTATGGCGTCGTCGTTGGTTCTTGTCCCGGAAGCGGGCTTACTGATGAGGGTGGCCGGATCGGCCGGATCTTTTCCCTCGTCTCTTGGTCGATTCGCTTGAGCGCCTCGAGCTGGCTGTACAGCTCGTCGATTTTCTTTTCCCGTTCGGAGAGTTGCTTTTGAAGCGACTGTATCGTGCCGCTCTCACCCGGTGCTTTCGCCGGCTCTTTCTTGCCAATGAGCGCATCCGCCCTTCGATCCCTCTCCGCCAGATCACGTTGCAAGAGTTCAATCGCCTGAGCGTCGGCGTCCTTCATTGCCCGCAGTTGCTGGATGACCAACTCCCTATCAAGCAAGTCTCGGACCAGCCGATCGGAAGCCTGACCAAGAGCGACCTGACCGTCGGAAACAGCTGGCGCAGCCATGACGGAGGTGAACCAGGATCGGTCGTTCGGAAGCGGATGCTGCTGCAGCAGCTGAAGCCACAGCTTGCTCGAAGCAGCCAACTGACTTTTTGGCGCAGTCGCGATGACCTTTTCGAAATACTTCGCGGCGCTGTCGCGGCTTTCGTATAAGCCCATTAGGGCACGGGTAAAATACGCATGATCGCAGGAACTATGTTCGGCGCATTTTGCCACCACGGAATCCTGCTTCTTGGCCAGCGCCTGCATGCTCTTCAAGTCCGCAGATTCTGCTGTAAAATACGGACGGTTTCCCGGAGCTTCCGGCCCCCAGGAGGCGCAGCCTCCTGCTGTCAGACACAGCAGTATCCCTCCAAAGCAGGCCCACAACGGCCCCCTCATGTAGTGGCTCCCCGTTTGGTCATTCGTAGGATAAACCGTACAGTGGTTCCCTTTTTCACTTCGCTCTCGATCCAGATCCGACCTCCGTGAGCTTCCACGACTTTTTTCGCAAGTGCTAACCCAAGACCACTGCCCGGCAACGATTGCTTGGCCTTCGTTCGTCCTTGATAGAATCGCTCAAAGATATGGGGCAATTCATCGGCGGGAATACCGGGACCGACATCGGACACCGACACTTCCAGGACTCCGACCTTCAAGTCGGGCTTCATCAAGATCTTGACGATACCGCCTTCTGGACTGAACTTGAGCGCATTTGATAGCAGATTATCGAGTACCTGCTCAATACGAATCGAGTCGGCCTTCACCCACACCCGTTGAGCCGGCGCTTCCACCACCAATTGGACGTGTTTGGCATCCGCAAGCAGACGAATCTTGTTCACCGACATGTCTGCGATGCGCTTGAGGTCGGTTGGAACGATTCGATATTCCATCATACCGGCATCCATCTTGGATAGATCCAAAATCGTCGAAATCAGTGTAATGAGCCGCCGGCTGCTGTCGGCCATGATCCGCAGCGTAGTCCGCTGTTCAGGCATAAGGGGGCCTGGAATCTCGTCCAGCAGGAGGTGGGTCCCTTCCTGGATCGACGCCATCGGCGTCCGTAATTCATGAGACACATGGGCCAGAAATTCCCCCTTCATGTCGTCGAGTTCCTGAAGTTTTCCCCCCATCCAGTTCACCGTATCAACCAGATCGCGCAACTCACTTGGGGCTTTGATGTCAAGAGACGCGCGAAAGTTTCCCTGGCCGATCTGTTTAATATGCCCCTGCAGCTGGCGGAGCGGTCGGAGGATGGTGTAGCTGGCGATGCCGGCCAGCCCTACCCCGAAAAGCAATGCGACCAGCACGAGCTGTTCTGTCACCGCTTCAGCCTTGGCGGAACTCTCCTGGGAACGCTTTACCCCTGCGCTGATGCCGGACTCATGAAAATCGATATAGTGTTGTAGGGTCGTCGTCATCTGATCCATCACCAGATCCCGACGCCCCTCATAGTCCGATGACGACGCCCCACCCGTCGGTGACGCTTGCTCCAACTCTGCGTGGAACATCCCCAGGCGCTCCTGCTGAAGCCGCTTGACATGTTCGATCAGCTGACCGCCCTCGGGAGCGAGCTCTTTCGCGGCTAAAGCGTCGATCCCGCGACGGAATTCGTCGACCTCTTCATCGAAATGCTTCAGGAACGTCGCATCGCGGACAGCCAGATACTTCTTTTCACTATTGAGCTGGACATAAGCAAGGGTGAGAAGGCGCTTCGCCAGTTCGATGGCCGGATAATGCTGCGCCGCCATGTCCGTGCTGAGTGCCGACAGCTGTCGGAGTTGGGAAAGCGCGTAAAGGTTGACCCCTGCCATCACGACGATGATCAGCAGCGAAGTGAGAACGATTCGCCAGAAAATTGATAGCCGCACAAGCGATGCCTCAGGACGGACCGGCTGTCCCTGAATAGTTGGATACGGTGTAGGTAAATCCATACACTAATTCCTGGCCGTTCTCAAGGTCTTTGCCAAAGGCCGCACCCATGTGCCGTTAGGTCAACGACCCCGGTCTTGAGCGCAACCGGCTTCCAGCTTGAGGATCCGGAGAGGCCTGCCTACTCGTCTCGCCGTAGCTGCGAGGCAAAATGCCTTTGCCGTCGGGAGGAGCTAGAGAGTGATGCAAAGAGGTGGCCACGAAACAGCAAGATACTGATGGCAAGCGGCGGGGTGAGAAGTAAGATTAGATACCAACTGACCGAAGAAGGAATACCGGCATAGTCGAACCATCCACCCAGCAGTGCAAAGGGCAGGACAAGGATCTGAAAAAAATCCAGTCCGGCTCCCCGGCCGACCCTGGTCGAGAGGGCAAAGAATGATCGCAAGCCGGCGGGCGCCAGAACGATGGGCAGCAATAAGACCGCCATGGGAAGAAACCATTCGATCCAGTTCTCCACGACGAACTCATAGGCGCTCTTGAAAACATCGAGAGGAGATTCATGACGAACGAGATAGATGACCTCCGGTACGGGATTCAGCAAGAGGAACATGAGGAGGAGTACGGCGTAGGAAATGAACGGCCCATAGGGGTTGTTTTGCATCCCCATATCAAGGGCCATGAGTGGAATCCAGAGGGCAAACCCGACTCCTATGACGTCCCAGAAGTACTGGCCGACGCTCTCGAAGACATCTTTGACTGTCAGAACACGCGCATGGGTCACCGCTTGCTCGATCAGGCCGAGAGTCGTCCCCACCAGCAACGCGTTGACGGCCCCGAGCAGAAACCCGCCGGCGACCCCAAGGGCAGCCGCCACCTGCATGGCCAGCGCCAGAACGGCCACGAAGCCGATCACGGCTGCGATCACGATCCAGCCCCGCAGCAGAGACTGCCATGTCTTCTGAAGGACCTTCCGGTATAGTTCGAGAGTCGGGCTGATCATAGGGCGATGCTTTGGACAATAGCGGGGCATCCCGATCCGGTCAAGCGGAGAGGTCTGGATGCCCGTTGACTTCCCCCTCGTTGTGATTATGTCTGTCCTTATTGAAACGACAGGCTGAAACGGAAGGGGATCGAACTCATGGACATGAACCGCGCCACCATTAAGTTACAGGAGGCCTTGCAGACGGCCTCCTCCCATGCCATGAGACGCAGCCACCAGGGCATGGAGGTTGAGCATTTGCTGCTCGCCCTTCTGGATCAAGAAGGTGGCATCGTCCCCCCGCTCTGTGAACAGGCCGGCATTTCCGTTCCGGCCGTTAGGCAAGCCGCGGAACAGACATTGGCCAAGCTGCCTCAGGTCCAGGGTGCAGGAGGGGGGCCTGGCCAGATTCACGTTTCTTCACGACTGGGCCAGGTACTGGCAAAGGCGGATGATGAACAGCGTTCGCTCAAGGACGACTTTCTCAGTGTCGAGCACGTCCTCCTGGCAATGGTACAAGAAGGAGGCGTATTCAAGAAGCTCGGGTTAACGAAAGACAAGTTGCTGGGCGCCCTCCAACAGGTGCGAGGCCATCAGCGCGTCACCTCCCAAGATCCCGAAGGCACGTATCAATCTCTCGAAAAATATGGTCGAGATCTCACCAAACTCGCCGGCCAAGGCAAGTTGGATCCCGTCATCGGTCGAGACGATGAAATCCGGCGCGTCATTCAGATTCTGTCACGAAGAACGAAGAACAATCCCGTCCTCATCGGAGAACCGGGAGTCGGCAAGACGGCGATCGTCGAAGGCCTCGCCATTCGGATTGTCAAAGGCGACGTCCCGGAAGGGCTCAAACAAAAACGCGTCGTCGTGCTCGACATGGGCGCGTTGGTGGCAGGCGCCAAGTTCCGCGGTGAGTTTGAAGAACGTCTGAAAGCCGTTTTAAAGGAAATCCAGGCCTCCCAGGGGCAAGTTCTTCTCTTCATCGACGAATTACACACGGTGGTGGGGGCCGGAGCGGCCGAGGGTGCCATGGATGCCGCAAACCTGCTGAAGCCGATGCTCGCGCGCGGCGAACTCCATCTGATCGGCGCCACCACGCTGGATGAATATCGCAAGCATATCGAGAAGGATGCAGCACTCGAGCGCCGCTTCCAGACTGTCCTGGTCGATCAGCCGACCGTCGAAGACACGATCTCCATCCTGCGCGGCCTGAAAGAGCGGTACGAAGTTCACCACGGCGTGCGGATTAAGGATGCCGCCCTTGTTGCAGCGGCTAAGTTGTCGCACCGCTACATCGCCGACCGGTTCCTGCCGGACAAGGCCATCGACCTGGTCGATGAAGCCGCAGCGCGCCTCCGGACCGAGATCGACAGCCTGCCGGCTGAGTTGGACGAGGTGTCTCGAAAGGTGCTTCAGTTGGAAATCGAACGGGAAGCCTTGCGGAAAGAGAAGGATCAGGCAAGCCAAGCTCGGCTGGCGGCACTGGAACAGGAGCTGGCCGAGAAACAGCGGGACCTCCAGGCCCTCAAGACTCGTTGGGATTCGGAAAAAGCGTCGGTCTCACGGCTCAGAAAGACCAGGGAGGCCATCGAAGAGGTCAAGTTAGCCATCGAGAAAGCGGAACGGGCCTACGACCTGAACCGCGTCGCGGAACTTCGATACGGAGAACTGCCGCGCCTGGAGCGCGAACTCACCATCGAGCAGCAACAGCTCGGAAAGAAACAGGGAGAAAGTCGGCTCTTGAAGGAAGAAGTCGACGAAGACGACATCGCAGCAATCGTGAGCCGATGGACCGGCATTCCCGTTTCTCGGCTGATCGAAGGAGAGATGGAGAAACTGCTCAAACTTGAGGATCTGCTCCACCAGCGGGTCGTCGGCCAGCACGAGGCGGTCCGCGCAGTCGCCGACGCGGTGCTACGTGCCCGTTCCGGCATCAAGGATCCCAACCGCCCGATCGGGTCGTTCCTTTTCCTGGGTCCTACGGGTGTCGGAAAGACCGAGCTGGCCCGGGCGCTTGCCTCGACGCTCTTCGACGACGAAGCCAACTTGGTTCGCATCGACATGTCGGAATATATGGAGAAGCACACGGTGGCCAGGCTCATTGGAGCACCTCCCGGTTACGTCGGTTACGACGAAGGGGGACAGTTGACCGAGGCCGTCCGGCGGCGCCCGTTCTCCGTCATCCTGTTCGACGAAATCGAGAAGGCGCATCACGACGTGTTCAACATCCTGCTCCAAGTCCTCGACGACGGACGATTGACCGATTCGCAAGGGCGGACCGTCGATTTCAAGAACACCGTCCTCATCATGACTTCGAACATCGGGAGTCCGCAGATTCTGGAAGCCCAACAGAAGCGGTCCACTCATGAAGACGTGCGAGCGCTGGTGATGGGCGAGCTCCGCCGGCACTTCCGGCCTGAATTCCTGAACCGCGTCGACGAAACCGTCGTGTTCCACCCGCTGGGAAGCGAGCACCTCACCAAGATCGTCGAGATTCAGCTCGAACGGCTCAAGACCCGGCTTGCCGAGCGGCGGATTGCCCTGACGATCACGCCGGACGCATTATGGCAGTTGGGGGAGCGGGGATACGATCCGGTCTACGGAGCAAGACCGCTGAAACGGCTGATCCAACAGGAGCTGGAAACGCCTATCGCCAGGCAGTTGGTGAAGGGGAAACTGCGGGACGGAGATACGGCGGCGGTGGACACCAAGGACGGACAGATTGTGATCGTCCCCTTGGCAACATGAGGATCTGGGCTACCCCAGCTTGATAGGTCCGCCATTGAGGTCCTGGTTCTGGCCGCTCGCCTGCTGCTTGTCAACCCTCCACTGATGCGGCGCCACCTCGACGAGGTGACCCTTCACCGAGTGGAATCCCGCCTTGGAAAACACCACAACATCGGGGGCCTTCAGATCCATCTGCAGGACCACGTTCTTTGATTCTACGTGCGTCAGGATCACACGGGTGGGAGTCTTGGCCAATTCATAGGCCCTTCGCTCGTTGAACGTGAGCGTGCTGTCGACCAGTTTGGCCAGCATCTTTCCATTCACGTCGAATAGGGCGAAATTGACGAGAACGGCTTTCGAAGACTCTTTGATCGAGATTTGAATCTGCGGCACGCCTTCGATTTCGATCGTGCCGTCCGTATTGCGGTAGATATTCGAACCGATTTCAACATCCATCCTTGTCCCCTCGCTTGACCCGCCGGACCGACCGGCCTTTTACGATTTCTTGATACGATCGAGGATGAGCGCAATGCAGCCGCCAAGGAGGCCGCCGCCCATGATCGTCGTCATCAACTCCACTAGCTTCAATTCCCACACCGAGCCCTGCGCCTGCATCACCTCACGAATTCCGCCCTGCAGCATGATAACGGCCAGGGCCATCGTCGCCCCGACGACGAACCACCAGAGGAAAACTTTGAACGTGGAGACCACGGAGCTTCATACCTCCAAGCGGCGATCCAGGCTTCGGTACTGGATCGCCTCCGCCACATGCACCGGTTCGATTCGTTCCGAGCCCGCCAAGTCGGCGATCGTTCTGGCAACTCTGAGAATACGGCCATGGGCTCTTGCCGACAGCCCGAGCCTGGTCATGGCCTGCTCCAGCAACGCTTCACCGGACCGGTCGAGACCACAATACCGCTTCAGCAACCGCGGCTTCAACTGCGCATTTGTCCTGATCCCGTCCAGCCGATACCGCTCCGATTGCCGGCTCCTGGCTTCCAGCACCCGTGCCAGTATCGACGATGAGGACTCCCCAGTCGGCTGCCGGTCATGGAGCTCACGAACGGAAACGGGAGGAACTTCAATCTGAATATCGATGCGATCCTGTAACGGACCGGACAACCTCGCGCGATACCGCCGAATCTGCTGGGGACTGCACGAACATTCTCGAGAGCGGTCGCCGAAGTACCCGCAGGGACAGGGGTTCATCGCGGCCACCAACATGAATCGCGCAGGATACCGGAGCGACCCGCTCACCCTGGTGAGCGTCACATGTCCTTCCTCCAGAGGCTGCCGCAATCCGTCCAGAACGGGGCGGCGAAACTCCGGAGATTCGTCGAGGAACAGCACCCCGTTGTGGGCCAATGACACCTCGCCTGGACGCGGAACAGTGCCTCCGCCGATCAGTCCCGCATCGGAAATGCTGTGGTGCGGCGCCCGGAAGGGACGGACCGTCAGCATGGACTGCTCAGGGAGAAGTTGCGCCGCCACACTATGCACCCTGGTCGTTTCGAGGGCTTCTTCCGGTTCCATCAATGGAAGAATGGTCGGAAGCCTCTTCGCCAGCATGGTCTTGCCCGAGCCGGGAGGACCGACCATCAGAACGTTGTGCCCTCCGGCGGCGGCAATCTCCAAGGCCCGTTTCGCCTGATCCTGTCCCCTTACTTCGCCATAATCATCGCCGTTGACCGGGCGCCACGAAAATAACTGCGCCGGATCCATCTGCGCCGGATCCAAGGCCAGCGTCCCCTTCAAATAGGCCACGGCTTCAGGGAGGGTATGCACTGGATAGGCCGCAACCCCTTCCACCATAGCCGCCTCTTTCGCGCCGTCTTTGGGAAGTATGAGCCCGTAGTCCCGGCGACAGGCCATGCCTATGGAAAGCGCTCCCGGCACGGGCCTCACTTGGCCGTCCAGCGACAGCTCGCCGACCAGGACAAGACGACTCACACGATCAGCTGGAATCACTTCTTCCGCCACGAGAATGCCGATCGCGATGGCCAGGTCCAACCCAGCACCCTCTTTTTTAATGTAAGCGGGGGCGAGGTTGACGGTGATGCGTTTCGCAGGAAAATGAAATCCCGTGTTCTTGAGGGCTGAGCGGACTCGGTCCCGGCTCTCCCTCACCGTGGCATCGGGGAGCCCGACCACAGAGAACTGCGGAAGACCGCCGGCAATATCAACCTCCACGTCGATTAAGTGGGCATCCAGACCGACCAATGCGACGCTCAGAACCTTCGCCAACATGAGCAACTCCCCCACATCGTCAGACACGCAAATTATAGGAAGGCTTCCTATCTTGCGCAAGAATGTCTTTGCAGGAAATGAGAGATTGGTTCCATTATCGATAGAGATGCTTTCGGGTGGCGGTCTGGTACCCTTCTCATCCCTTCTGTATAATTCGCCTATGTTTTTTCCCCTTACGTTCTCAACTCTCATCCTCTTTACTGCCTTAGCTAATCCGGGCACGGTTCATCAGATGGGACGCACCGCGTCGGCCCCGGTCGGCGCCTCCATGGCGATGCTCGCCACGTTGCAGGACGCAAGCGTTTTGCCACCGGAAGGAACGCCCGAAGCAAACCGGGCCATCCAGGTCGTCATTCAGTTCCAGTCCGTGTTTATGAAGAGTTCCGATTCGGCGGTCGAACAATTCACGACCGAGGCGCTCACGACCAAATGGCCGCAGGATTCTGAAAGCGTGAAGCTACAGTTTCGTTCAACCGGGTGGACCTCAGAGGTGCTGGAGGCGTTCGTCGATCGGTATGCTGCGCTTCCCCTCGAGCAGCGGACCAGGCTTGACCGCGCGTTTGCTCAGGCTAACATGCGCCGAGTTGACTTTGAGTACCTGTCCGATCTGTTCGACCGGGCCCGCCACACGCTCAAAGAGCGGGGGCAGGACATACACGAGGTCTTTTCCACACATCGAAAAACCATGCCCGGCAAGAATCGTCCGAAACGAAAGGAGCAGCGAGATGGCGACCAAAGCGTATATCTTGATCAAGGTGAAGGCGGGGCGGACAAAAGACGTTCTGCAATCACTTAAGAAACTGAACGGCGTCGAACAGGCTCATTCCTGCTTTGGACAACCGGACATCTTCGTCTTCATCAGCGTCCAGGATGAGCGGGCACTTTCCGACGTAGTCATCACGAAAATTCACCAGATCGAAGGAGTGGAGGAAACGGATACGCACATCGTCGCAGACAGCTAGTCAACTGCCGTGACCGAGAGCCACAGGCCCCCGTTTGACGCCGATCGATAGCAGGCATCGGCCAGTTCAACGGCACGGCAACCGTCCAATCCAGTTATAGGAGGAGGCTGCCCGGTTCGAATGGACCGGACGAACGCTTGAAGCGTCGCTGGGATCGTGGGCTGGGCCTCGATTTTCCATTCATCCGGCTCCCCTGGCCCGCGGCTTCTGGCCACTGATCCGCTCACCCAGTCGGCCCGCACCATCCCATCAGAACCAATCCATTCCATCCTTCCAATACGCTGGGACTCTATCCGCGCGATGTCGAGATGGCAGAGAGTCCCGCCGCTCGTTCTCAGATCTGCCCAAGCTTTCATGTCCGGCCTCTCTGGCGGGCGGGGATCCGTCGTGCAACGAAGTTCTACTACTTCCTCTTGGGTGAAAAATCGTATGAGGTCGAAGAGATGGATACCGAGTTCCAGGACGGCGCCGACGGGGATCCACGCTTGTTTGGAAATATCCGCCATCATATTCGGTTTGGTTTCGATATGGCTCGTGAGAATCGCACGCTTCAACGTGCCGATGTCTTCAAGAAGTTCCCTCGCCTTGAGCACAGTTGAATCGAATCTCATGGTTTGGGCGGTCATAAGCATGGCCCCTGCGCGTGCTGCAGATTCGACCATGGCTCGCGCCTCTCTCCCAGTCAGTGCCAGCGGCTTTTCAACCAGTATCGGTTTGCCCTCGCGCACCGCAGCCAGGCACACGTCAGGACAGAGCGACGGAGGCGTCACGACCACGACGGCGTCGACCAGTGGATCGGCAATCATGGCCCGGTAATCTCCATAGACTCGAACGCCGGCATCCGGAAACCCAGCCAGGGGGTTTCGGCGGCTGACGGCTACTAGTTCGGCATCCGGCATTCCGTCCTTGAGGTAGCGGGCATATCGGCTCCCATGCCGGCCGACTCCAACGAGACCAATCCCAAGTTTTCCCTCAACCGTTTTCGGCTGCATACAGGCGAGACTCTAGTGACAAAGCAGTCACAGGTCAACGGTGGTTCATCGCATTGACAACCCGGCGGACCGGTCCCTATAGTACGTTTGCGTCTACTCGCAACTTCTGATTTTTGATTACATTCTTGAAGGAGGCTCTCGGCTGTGCCCTTGTCTACCAGCGCGCCGTTTACACTTGAACAGATTGGAACCGGCACCTGTCGTTTTCCCAGTGGAGCTGCCATCCCGACGATCACCGATGCCGCCGTTGATCCTTACATCAGGACCCGGGTGTCCAAAGACGTGCAAGTCGAATGCATTCAATTTTGGCCCCAGGAGAAGGGTGTCTATCCTGGACTTGTTCTCCTCCATGAATGGTGGGGTCTGAACTCACAGATCAAGGACCTTGGTGCCAGGCTCGCTTGCGAGGGATACGGCGTCATTATTCCCAATCTGTATGCGCGTTTAGGCGGCATGGTGACGGCCAACGCCGAGGTGGCGGAAGCCTTGATGGGCAAGCTGAATGAATCGCTGGTCCTGCAGGACATCAATTCCTGTTGTGAGTACCTGAACACCAGGGATTACATCAAACGAAATGTCCACGGAGTCGTCGGATTCGGAATGGGGGGCAGCTTTGCCCTGCGGTTCGCCTGCCAGCGGAAACGACTTCAGGCTGCGGTTTCCTACTATGGTCGCATGGTGCAGCCTGAATCCACCCTGAAGGACCTGTTCTGTCCCGTCCTCTACCATCAGGCCGGCTCCGACGCTTGGGCGCCGCCTGAGCAGATTGACCGGCTGCGGGCCCTCGCCGCCGAGTATCAGAAACGAGTGGACATCAGGACCTACCCCGAGGCATCCCACGCATTCAGCAACGAATCGCGCCAGGATTCTTTCAACGCCGAGGCAGATGTGGAAGCATGGAATGCGACCGCTTCTTTCTTGAGGTCAGTCTTTCAGCGAACTCCGTGAGTGACAGTGCCCGGGAACGGCACTTCCTCCAGTCTGAATCATCCTCAATCATGAACCGACTATCACGTTCCCGAAGGATTCAGCTTGGAACATTGAGCGTCTGGTGGCTCTTGTCTGCCTCATGTTTCTGGTTCCTCGCCCCATTGAACGCCGCCGCAGAGCCGCTGCGCCAGCAAACCATTCCTGACTGGATACAGATTATCCGCGAAAACCGGGATCGGTTAACCGGCATCGCTTCCGATACAGCCGCAACCGACCTGTTTGTGACGACCCTTGGGACGGCTCTTGACCTGAGCGATTCCGCCGCAACGATCGCCGCGAAAGGCTTGCCTGCGAAACTAACCCGTGAACTCGCCGTCCCGGACATCACCCGCTCTGCCCAGCGGCTGGTCGCGGCCCTGGTTCTCTGGGAGGCGGCGGACAAAGGCCTGCAGTCCCTTAGGGATCCCTCGGCTGTGGATGCCGACCATACCGCCCTGTCCCCTGCCAAATCCGAATGGCTCAGGAGTATCGGCTCAGCTTCCGCATCCCTGGAACTGCTCCGCTCGACTCCGGGCTCACAGGGTAACCGGACGGCCACAGCCTTGGAGTTGGGACAGGCGGCAGTCGAGTCGAGCCAGCAAGCGGTGCGAGAATGGTGGTACCTGAAGACCTGGAAAGACCGTGTGAGGACCTTGCGCGGCCAGGCACGTCTCTGCGGCACCTGGCAGTGGGCGATTCACAACCATCAACAGCACCATCATGAGCAGAAGCTGTCGTTGATTTTCCCCCCGCCAGGCAAAGAGGGAACGGGAATCCCCGGGCTGACTGAAATCATCGTGTTGGGGGACATCGTCTATCTTCGCTGGGAAGTGGATGGCAGGACGCAGGAAGACAGCCTTCTGTTCACGAAGGAAGCCCAGCGACTCGAAGGCACCTTCGTCAACTCACAAGGTGGCTGGGGCTCTATCAGCGGAAAGCGAACCGCCACCTGCACCCCTTAGATCGCTCTCCCCTTCTCACCCGCGAGCGGTTTCATCCCGTATCAACTGCCAGGTTCGCCAGGCGAGAAGAGTCCATCCCGCGATGAAAGCCGTCCCTCCCAGCGGAGTGACGGCTCCCAGCCATCGCACACCGCTCAGTGAGAGGCCATACAGACTCCCGCAGAATAAGCCGATACCTGCGGTGAACAACCATCCTGGTGTTGCGAAGCCGCGATGCGGTCGCTGCACAATCGCCCAAGATACTATACAAAGCGCCAAGGCGTGATACATTTGATAACGGGCGGCTGTTTCGAACACGACAAGCATGGACTCCTCGAGCAGGCCCTTGAGCAGATGGGCAGCGAACGCCCCTGCAGCCACAGCGGTACGGCGAATATGCTTCCAAGCAGAAGAAACCATTCCGGCGTCGTCCGTTNNNNCTCCCCTCAGTTAATCACGAGGTGCTGTCGTTCCATGAGACGTGGCATCGTTCCAGCCACGCGTGACGGCAAACTAGCCATGCCGATCGAATGCCCCCGCTGTCTCCTGAACAATCCAGATTCAACCTATACCTGCGAATGCGGATTCGACCTCACTTCGATGCTTCAGAAGTACCCTCTCGTTTCGGGAAAGCCTTCTCGCAGAGCCGATTATGTCGTTCAAGAAGCCGGAATGTCCAAAGAGGGGTTTGCACTTGGGGCGGTCGTCGTATGGACGCTCCTGACGTTCGGTGAATGGTTGCGCATGAAGGCGGAACTCTCCTCCAGGAAGCCTTTGAGCCTAATCGCCGACAGCGTGCTGCTCAGTCTCACGGACATGGCAGGCGCCCTGATCGTCGGAGCGCTCGGATGGATGGTCGTTTGGATCATCCTCTCCTACGAGGGACGGCGGTTTCGCCCTTGTCCAAAACGAACGACGCTAGGGGTCACCGTTGTCTCGGCCGGATTGCTCTTCCTGAGCCGATGGATCGCGCCAGGAATTCAAACTCAGCACGTAGTCCTCGGAGTCGTGATCCTAGGAGTGGCCGTCTTCGCCTACTACGCCGGATCCCGCCAATGGCTCGGTCGCTGGTAACAACGAGCCTTTGGCATCCGGCTTCTTCTCCGCCTCGACGTTATAACTTCTTCCGCACCTCATTCCATTGCTTGGCGACCTTGGCTTTCCTAGGCAGGTCGCCCTTCGCCGGTTCCGGAACCATCACGGCATCGAGTCGCCGCTGCAGGAAGACCTCTGCGAACTGTCTGCTGCGCCCGATTCCTGCCTTTAAAGACGACCAGCCGGCCGCTCTGAGTTGATCCAGCCTGGAGCCAAACGCCCCGTCCGTCGGTGAAACAACGAGGATAAATCCGGGCGGAAACCGGTGAGCCGCCAGCCATCGTCGCGCACCCGTACTGATTTGATATTCGTCGAACGAGACATCAGGAGCGGAAACCACGTACAGCAGATGGTAGTAGAAGAGCGTAAGTTTCCCGAGTTCGTCCGCAGCATCGGTGGCTGGTTCATGGGTCGTCGGATTCGCTTCCAGCGCGGAGAATTCGACCGCCAACACCGGATTCCTGTGTTCCCATGCCGCAACCGTGACGCTTCCCTCGGCCTTCACGCGGGCTGACGATGCGGTCTGGATTGCCAGGGATGCGGCGCCCTTGGCTTTGGGCGTGACACGAAACTCCGCCAGGCCCTTCTCGTCCGACACGGCCTGTCCGACGACTTTTCCACCGAGAATCAGTTCGAGAGGCTCTCCGGAGACAGGGACGGCCTTCCCTCTCCCGCCCCCTTCCAATCTGATCTTGATCGCGGCCTCCTGATTCGGAGCCACGAGTGCATCAATGGCAAGTAAATCCGCCGGAGCCTTGTCTTCGGCCAGAGCCCCTGCTTCCGGCCCAGGCGCCGACAGGCAGAGCATCGCAATGGCCAGGGCAAGGGCCGAGGCACGATTGAACAGCGATGTCATGGTAAAAGCTGCGCTAGGATTTCAGCGCTGTGAGGACTTCGTCTGCATGGCCGTCGACCTTCACTTTACGGAAGACGGCTTTGACGGTGCCTAAGGGGTCGATTACGAACGTGCTGCGCTCGATGCCCCAATATTTCTTCCCGTACATGTTCTTTTCTTTATAGACTCCGTAGGCCTTGGAAATCGAGGCATCCTCGTCGCTGAGCAGAGGAAAGGGGAGACCGTACTTCTTGATGAATTTCTGGTGGGACTCCTTTCCGTCAAGACTGACGCCGACGATCGCACCGCCAGCCCGGACGATCTGGGCCTCCACGTCGCGAAAATCGCACGACTCTTTCGTACAGCCAGGCGTGTCATCCTTCGGATAGAAATACAGGACGATCTGCTTCCCTTTGAAGTGCTTCAAGGTGACCGTCTTGCCGTGCTGATCCGGCAAGGACAACTCCGGCGCTTTGTCTCCGATCTTCAATTCTTTCCCCATAATGTACTCCCCAGGCTCACACAAAAATGATCCGACTGTCCGCCCCGTGCGGTTGTCACGGCGTGCGCCCTCCTATCCCGCGCCGATTGGGATTCTGCGGAGGCGCCGTCTTGGGTTTGTTCTCCGCCTCGGGGTTGTTGTACGGCGAGAGCGGAGGAGAGTCCCAGATGACCTTGTCCCCCGGCGCGAGGTTCGCTGCTTCGATAAAATGACGCCGGGCCTGTTCGCTGTCACCCAATGCATTGAGCGCCAACGCGTAGTTATAGTGAGCTGGGCCTGACTCGGGTGCGGCAGTAACCGTTTGCGAGAAGAAGGACTTCGCTTCTTCATACTGCTTACCCCGATAGGCCTGAGTCCCCTGCTCGTTCAGCGTGACCGCTTGGGGCTTCACTCCGGACTCGAGAGGAAGAGGAACCAGCGGCTTGGCTTTGTCTTTTGAACATGCTGCCGCCAAGACCAAAAGAACGACCGCCCCGATGATCGCCCGATATTTCAGCGCGCTGGGCATGGTTTCACACCTTGGAATGTTTCCTTGTCTCCTCTTCGAACGTTTTTCGGTACAAGACCTCCCATTCCGGGCTGCCCTCGACGATGTCCCGGGAATACGACGCCAGCTTGGCCTTCACTTTGCGATCGATTTTCTCCTCCTGCATCAACTCCAAGGCCAACACCCGTTTGATGTCTTTCAAGAGACGCCCGTCGTCGGCCTTGACTGCCACCAGAGGACTCTTCTTCACAGCTTGTAGAATCACGTGTGAGAGATGGCTCACCTTGTCTTCGCTCAACATGGTTCGTCATCCAGCTGGAGCGCTCGTATCTACAGAATGATGCCCCGTTCGCGCGCCAGCTTGCTCTTCAACATCGTGAACATTTTGTGATAGTCGACGTTGCCCCGTTCGATCTCCTGCTCATGGGCCTTAAGCATCTGGCGCACTTCGGCATTGAGCCTGTCCTCGATCGACAATTCTTCCGTAACAACCTGATCCAGCGATTCCACGAAGGCTTTATGCGTACCGGCCAGAGTCACGTGGCCTTCATGTTCCAACCGAACGGCGAGCGACTCCGCGATATGGCGAACCCGTTCTTTCGAGAGCCTCATAGCCTACACCCGCTCGACACGGATGTTCGGGACTTCCATGACTCGCTTGAACACCGACGCATCGCCGATGATACGCCCAATAACATTGACGCGGTCGGCAGGAACCGGATCCGGCCCCAGACTCATCGGCGTCCGTCCGAAAAAGATCGCTAGCACTTGGCCCGCACCCCAGAACGCCACGTCTCCGACTTTGACCTGGTTGGTAGCGGTTTCCCGATAGTCTTTCACACCGCCAAGCTTGAAGTAGAACTCTTCCCCCCATGTATTGACGGGAGCTTCTATGGGTAACGCCGCGTAGACCTCTTGCGCCGTCCTCGTACCCTTCAACTCTGCATCAACCTGCACGGGACCGACTGTAATCCTAATCTTCTTGGGCGACTCGCTCATCTTGTCTCGCAGAACCTCGAAACCGGCGCGCGCGCAAGAAAACCCGCGCACACAGCGGACTCTAGCTTGTTTATTGGGTGAAATCAAGGCTACAATCCCGCTGCCATGCTCACATCCACCTTCGTCCTGCTGAAAGGGATTGGCCCCTCAACAGAACGGCGTTTGTGGGAGGCAGGCGTTACCGATTGGGCGGAATTTCTCAGCCGGCCGGCTGTCCCGACGGTTTCCGCGGCGAGAAAGTCCTGGTACGATCGAGACCTCGAAGCCGCACGCTCCTCTCTCGAGCGCGGACAGGCGGAATATTTCAGCACCTGCTTGAAAAGTCGGGATCACTGGCGGCTATACCGCACGTTTCGGCATCGGACCCTCTTCCTCGACATCGAAACGACAGGCATGTCCGCCCATGAGAGCCAGGTCACGGTGGTTGGATTGTACCGTAACGGCAGAATGATCAGTCTGGTTCGAGGTGAAAGTTTGTCTGAGGAACGATTGCAGTTCGAGCTCGAACAAGCCGATCTGCTGGTCAGCTTCTTCGGCACCGGGTTTGATGTTCCCTTCTTGCAGAGATCCTATCCGCACCTGGACTTCAAGAAACCGCATTTTGATCTCTGTTTCGCCGCCAGGCGGTTGGGACTGCAAGGAGGGCTCAAAGCGATCGAGTCCGCCCTACAGATCCCCCGCGATTCATCCCTTCAAGGTATGGATGGCTGGGATGCCGTGCGCCTTTGGCAACAATGGCGCGGAGGAGACGAGGACGCTCTGGATCTTCTCCTGCGCTACAATGCGGCGGACACCATGAATCTCGAGCCGCTGGCTGACCTACTATATGAAAGCATGGTCGCCCGATACGGTCCGCCTTCCGTCGGTGCCTGCATGGCTCCAGCATGACGGAGCGAGTCGACGTCCCATCCAACCGATCCATGACCTGGCAGGGAGTGGGAAAGAGCGAAATCGGTCTTATCCGCCCCACGAATCAGGATAGACTGGCCGTCTTAGATGCCTATCAGTTCTGGATCGTCGCCGATGGCATGGGCGGCCACCCGGCCGGTGATCTCGCCGCTTCGATCGCGGTTGAGACCGTGGCCCGCGAAGCGGCTCGACGGCTTGGGCAGAGAGGGCCCTGCGCTCAAGATCGCACGCTCGATTTGATTGAGTGGTTCAAGATCGCTGATCGGGCCATCAAGGATCGATCGATAGCGGAACCCGCGCTTACTGGAATGGGCACCACGATCGTCGCGCTCCTGATTACTCCCACCCCATCCCCCGTGGCTCATGTTGCTCACCTCGGTGACAGCAGGGCCTATCTTTATCGCAAAGGCCTGCTCACACAATTGACCAGAGACCATACGTTGGTCGAGCAATACCTTGCGAGTGGCCTCATCGACGCCACTGAGGCGAAAACTCATCCCAAGAGACACGTATTGATCAAGGCCCTCGGCATGGACGATGAACCATCTCCGAGTTCATCTTCTGTGGCGCTCGAGCCTGACGATGTGCTGATACTCTGTACCGACGGATTGAACAAGATGCTTCAGGACGACGAGATTTCAAAAGTCCTCTCATCAACGCCAGGAGACCCTTTGAAGGCTTGTCACGACCTCGTCAAGGAATCATTGGCCCGTGGCGGGGACGACAACGTCACGATCGTCATCTGCACCGCCTCCTGAAAGACCGACCCCGATCACACCATTGACAATGCCACAAGCCCCATGTAGCCTGATGTTCCAGCCACACCCCTTTTTTGAAATCACCTAGTGATCCATTCACGATCCGGAGATCAATGATGTCTCGGGAACTGTATTTGGCATCGTGTTTATCAGCCCTGCTCGTCCTATGCACTGGTCTTCCTGGAACAGGGAATGCCACGGGTGACAGCAGCCCGGAAGCAGCGGTCCGTGCGCTCATACAAGCCAACGCCGATAAGGATATAGCGGCGCTCTCGAATCTCATGGCCCATGACGAGGACATCACCAGCTACACGATAGGCGGCCGGAAATACATCGGCTGGTCCGCTCTCGAGCGAGACATGGAGGAGGAATTCGCCTCCGCAGCTACCATCGAAATTCCCATCAGAGATCTGAAAGTCTGGACGAAAGGGGATCTGGCTTGGTACGCGATGGAAGTCGACTATATTCGCACGGTGATCCAGGACGGCAGCCGGCAACGGGCCTTGCTTCCTCTGCGAGAGACGGGGGTGTTGGAGCGCCGAAACGGGCGCTGGGTCCTCCACTCCTGGCACGAATCCTTCCGCAACGCGGGAGGTGCGATCACCTTGAACGATCAGTCCTCGAAGCGCACCACACCAGAGCCTGCTTCTGTATCGGTCGCACTCGCCTCACCGGACTTGAGCGGCGAGTGGGACATTTGGGAAGTAGAAGATGACAAACGCTACAAAGCCACCTTGGATAAGGCCGGAAACGGCTCCTACACTCAGCACGGCGGCCGCTTTACCACCACAAAGTACGCAGACAGGCTTTGGCAAGGCATGTGGCATCAGCCGGGGAACGACAGGGAAGGCGGATTCGAGCTGTTGCTGTCTGAAGACGGCAAAGAAGCTAAAGGTGTCTGGTGGTATACCAGGGTCGGCACCCATAAGAATATCCCGCCTCGTGAGCATGGAGGGACGTACCAGTGGAAACGCCTTTCACCGGTTCCTTCAGTCGCTCCATGAGCGAGACCGATTCCGATCGCCCTCGCAAGGGCGATAGACAGCTCCACCCGACTCAGAACACGGACGCGCCATCATCGTAACGGAGGGACCATGCATCGGATCCTCATCGTCGCAACCATTATGCTCTGGACTACGCCCGTCCTTGCCGACGGCGGCCATAGCCACCACGCGGTGCCGACGCTCAAGAACCAAACCACCACCGTCGTCACGATCAAGGACAATACCGTCACTCTGACGTTCGGGCCCATCGATCTCCCCTCCTCGCATGAGGGCGATCTGGCAGCCTCCATGCCCAAACACGTGTTTCAACTGCCCAAAGATATGTACATGACGGGCTACAAGTCCGCAGTGTTCACGAAAGACGGGAAACCGCTTCCAAAGAATTTTTTGCACCATATTCTCATGTTGAATAATGACAAACCGAGCGTCTCCTGTCCCGGTGAACCGCTCTTTTTCAGCGGCGCCGGCCTCGAAATGACTGAGGCGGTATTCCCGAAAGGGTACGGAGTAAAGCTCGGCAAGGGGGAGCATTTGATGTCGGTCGTCGCGTTTTATCACAAGGCTCCTCCGACTAAAGACGTGATGGCCAGTTTCACCATGTACATGGCGCCTGAGGGCAGTCCGGTTCAGGAGATGGATGTTTATCAGGTCGGCGTGAATGTCGTGTGCTACAGCAAGTTCGGGGAGCGAGGATCGGACCAGACCGACGAAGGCATCGAGATCAGGCCCGGCGTCCAAGTCCACACCGCTCCGCTGAAGTTTCGGATGGACGGCTGCGTCAAATTCGCTTATCCGCATGGACACGATGAGTTACTGTTGATCGCGCTGGAAAACAAGACAAGAAAGACAACCCTGCTCCGCACGGTACCGGACGTCGCGTTGGATGGAACGTTTCTGGAGTTTCAGCCTCACCAGGTCTACAAGGACGGTACCGGTTTCCCCGTCACCAAGGACGAAGATTACGAAATGGTAATGGTTCACCACCATCCGCTGCAGAAAGAAGAACTCCAGCACGGGATGGGAAACTATCTCCTCTACATGACACCCGGAGCCTGCCCATCCAAGAGCGCGGCAGCGACCTACTAAGCTGCTGCGTTCCTGCTCTTAGATCGAACCGACGTCTTCCAATTTCTAATGGAGGCCCGGCTTTGAAATAGGCCAGGCCGAAGGTGCTCATTGCGTTCCATTTTGTCCCTCTCTCCATTTTTGAACTCGGCTCCCCCTACCAAAGCGGGAGATCGTTTTTAGGTTTCCGGGCTGGGTTTCCTTTAACTGCCTGTGTTATTCAAGTGGCTATTCTGAGCCCACGTCAGCCGTAACTCGGTGCGATCAGGAGACTGGTCTGTCTCTGATCACGCCTTTGTGCGCGTTGGAGATCAGTCTGGACTGCTTCAGGCTCCAGACAGGCCAAGAGCCACGTGATGTCGCAGCAAATTCCGCCCTCCATCCTGATCGTCAACGAGCATGCAGAAGAAACAAAACTTGCGACGATCGGATTGAGGGGATTTTTCCCCGATAGCCGGATAGACGTGGCGTTTTCCGCTGAAGACGCCAGGACGCTGTCCTCTTCGCAAAACCAGCAGTGGGCCCTGATCCTCGTCGATGAGGACTGTCTTTCAGGTGCCAACCAGACGCTGATCGACGACTTGAAGCGCAACTCACTGCACGCGTCCGTGCTGCTTCTCAGCGGCCGATCCGATTCCCGTTCAGCCATACAGGCTCTGCAGACCGGCGCGGATTATTTCCTGGCCAAGCAGTCAGATGCATTTCTGACCGAGCTCTTATTCTGCGCGCGCGAGGCGTTGGATATGCGCGCGCTTCGTGTGGCCGCAGAACGATCCGACGCGCGATACCGCCAGTTACTCGACACGCTGGGGGACGTCCTCTACGAACTCGATCAGGAAGGCCGTTTCCTGACCGTCAGCCCCGTGATCGAGTCCTTTCTCGGATACAGCCACGACGAACTGATCGGGCAGCCATATACGAGACTCTTCCCACCTGAGCAATTGGGGGAGGCCGCGTTTCGTTTCAACGAGCGCCGGTCCGGCGCGCGAAGCGCTCGGGACCATTCCCTCGCGTTCCGTCGGAAACCAGGGAGCGGAGGGGCGCCCCCCGTCGTCACAGGAGCAGTGACCGCAAGGGGCCTCTACGACTCACACCGCAGCTTCCTCGGAACTATCGGCCTCATCCGGGATATCGGATCGGCAAGTCGACAGGCCGAACTTTCAGGACCAGCTCAACGGGAGTCCTCGCAGGCGAAGGAACTCCTCCACCTTGCTCATCGGATCGGTGGCCTTGCTCAAACTATGCAAGCGCCTTTGTCCGACGTTCTGACCGAAGCCCGACAACTGCTTGAGACCCTGCGTGAGCTTCGACTGGAAGACCGGCTGCATCAATTCATCGATCGAGCTTCGGGAGCCGCCGATACCGGCCGGCAACTCACCCGAGAGATCGAAAGTCTGGCCGAACCCGGCGCTCAAGAAACCATCAACGACCTGATCCAGAATGCGGCGGCCTCTCTGACCGGAGAGCAGGGTGAAATTGCCGATGTCGATATGGCCTTGGCGGCTCAACTTCCGGGCTATGCGGGAGACCGGAACAACGCTGTGGAGTTCTTCCGCATGTTGATCACTTACGGAAAGCATCTCCTCACCGTGGTCGGCCGGCCACATCGGCTGATGATCAGAACCCGTCCTGTCGGCCCGTCCGAGTCCGAAGATCGTCCGGCACTCTTTCCGATGGCTCCTCCAGCGGAGGTGGAAGTGGAGGTCAGCGAGTCCGAGGCTCCCGTCCACGGTTCCATCCCGGCCCATACAGCTCATAGACAGACCGACTTCGTTGAATTGTATCGGCTCGTTCGTTTGCTGAACGGAGTACTCGACTTCTCCGTACCGGCCTCAGGTCCGTTTCGTGTCATCGCCCGGTTACCCACCCATGCGTCACGTGCCGCTGAACCGCCGCAACCGCATCACCGGACACTCGAACCAAGGCCTCAAATCATTCCGGATATTTCCGACAGACCGCCTCCGCCGATCGTTGAATCCGGTAAAGCTGCTCGCGTTGATCGTCGCGCGCACCCGCGAGTTCCAGCCACCCTGCCGGCCCAGATCACTGTGGACTCCACAACGTGGAACGGAACAGTCTCCGATCTTTCTCTAGGAGGGGTATGCATTGCCGTCACGACCGGCTTTCCCGCTCTTGGCGAGCAGGATGCTTTCGTCGTTCTTGAAACAGCGGCAGGCGTTCTCGAGCTCAACGGTACCGCCCATTCGCGTCAGATACAGGTCGGCGCAACTCGGCCGGATAGTTCGGTTACCCGCCTGATCATAGAGTTCGGGGTTCCTCCTCCAACCGAAGCTGCCGTGCTGACATCGATGTTGGACGCCGTTCGTGAACAGGCCATGACGCTCTCGATCAACGTCCTGCTCAGCTCCCCGCAAAAAGACTCGTCCGTCGAGAGCCCCCCAAGCCGTGGGGAACCAGGACACGATGACCGTCGAGAATCCATTCGTGCCCCCCTGCTCCTTCCTGTGCGGCTTGAATGCATTCAGGCGGACGGCCAGGGACCTCGACTGTTGGCGAAAACCGTGAACATCTCCAGGGACGGTGCCTGTCTGTTTGTCAAATCATCTCGCACACAACTCAGCGGGCAGGTGGTACTCCACTTTGCACCTGCACTGTCCTCGAGCCACCCCGGTCCCCACGAACCAGGAACACCGGGTTCCGCGTTGACCGCAGTGGTACTTTGGGCCGCGGAGGACCCAACAGCTCCCGGCGAGTTCCGCTTGGATGGAACGACGTCCGCCCTACGGATCGGCATCCGTTTTGTCTCGCTTACTCCGTTTGCAGAACGTGAGCTGGTGCGGCTGGTTAGGCAGCACATGATTTCGTCGAGACCGTCGACGCTTCCGGAGGACAAGCCGTCCGTTGTCAGCGTACGCCGCGAATGCCGAAATCCCCGGGGCCAAGCCATCGCCATGATGGACGATCACCTCCGGCAACCGGCTGCGGCCGGGATGCCCATTCTGATTCTGGCCCCCGGTTTCGGCCAGACCGCATCGGACTACGCAGCCTTTGCCCACTACGCGGCCCATCACCGGTTCCGGGTGCTGAGGTACGACCACACCAACCATGTGGGCATGAGCGACGGAGAGCTTCATAACACGACGCTTCGGGGCATGCAGAGCGATCTGGCTAAGGTGGTCGAATTTGTCCAGCACACCTGGCCATCAGCTCCGATCGTTGTGGTTGCAACCGACCTCTCGGCCCGCGCTGCGCTTAAGCTGGCGGCCCATTCTCGCCCATTCGATCTGCTCGTTCTCGTTAACCCGGTTCTCGACGTGGGCGCCCAGTTGATGAGTACCCACGGACACGACCTTGTGTCGGACTACCAATACGGCCTGAGGCGGGGAATCGCCAACCTTTTCGGCCTCAATGTCAACGTCGATCAATTTGTCGGCGACTTGATCACAGGCCGGCTTGCGGACCTTGCCTCGTCGCTGGAAGACATCCGTCTTGTCAGGACTCCGCTTTGCCTGGTGGCAAGCCCCGTACTCGAGTCGAATCCTCTCGCGCCGTCAGATCTCCCCCATGCAGTGATGACCGCCGTGGATCCACAAACGAGAATCGCTAGCGTTTCCACTTCCTTGGCCGTGCAGGACTCCTCGTCCGCGCAGCCGCATTTCGCATCGTTCCGCCAGATTCTTGAACAGGCGGCCTCGCGGCTTTCGATTCCAGCTCCCGATGCGGATCTTCTTGGTTCCTTGCTCGAATCAGTCGAGCAACGACGCCTGGAACGGGAACACTTGCGGCTCCACCACAACGTCTCGCAAATCAGCCGCGAAGCGCTGGCGATCGCCTTCTCCCAGCAGCTCCCGAATCTGGCGAACGTGCATGTCTATCGAAAGCTTCTTGACGATCTCTACGCCTTCTTGAGCCCGCTTCAAGAGGGCAAGTGCGTCCTCGATACCGGATTAGGACAGAGTGAGGTATCCCGCGCTCTGGTAGTCAACCACACGTATCGCACCAGACAGCGGGGATTGTCGTTGACCCATCCTCCATTGCTGGTTGGGCTCCGGAGGACAAGCGACGTGATTCAACGGGCCAGACAGGACGTCCTTGCACTGCAACGGGAATTGGTAAGTGGAACCAGCGGGGGGATTGCCACTGTGCCTTCACTGGCCAGCGGTTGGGTCCAAGGCGATTGGAGCACTCCCTTGCCGATCCAAGCCCATTCAATCCATCGGTTGGTATCAAACATGGCGCTCCCTTTCGTCGTGTCTCCGCGGGAAACCCTCATGGAATGGTATCGTACGCTTCAACCAGGTGGCCGCGCCGTATTTACGGTGTTCCATCCGCTCACCGACCTCTCCCAGCTGTATCGAAGACATCTCCGATTGGCGAATCAGGACGAATTCGGCATGCAGGCTCAACAAGTACTCCACTACATGGCCCGTCTGCGAGAGGCGATCTGTCACGGCATTGTCCATGTGTTCGATCGGGCGTCATTGACGTCGCTTCTGCGTCAGCTGCATCAGGCATCGTTCCGCATTAGCCCGACTCTTAACGGACAGGCTCTCGCCGTCGTCGTCGAGAAAGCACAAATCCTCTAGCTCCCGCTAATCCCCAGGTGTATACTCCCCCCGTACATCTTTGAACACCAAGACTCGCTTCCCTCTGTTCGAAACAGTACGTCCGTGAGAAATTCCACCGAGGATTTTGAACCCTGACTCTATGACGGGAGACGAACCCAGGACCATGCTGAGCCCCACTTCGTCCTCCGACCTCCTTGATATTGTGACGAAGTTTTCCTTTGATCTTGGTTCCATGACCGACCTTGGACCACTCGGGACCCTGGCCATTCAGAGGCTGTGTAGGGCGAGCGGAACTTCGAGCGGCGCACTCTATATTTTAGAGAAAGAACATGATTGCTACCGCCGTGGTGGAACGGTCGGAGCTTCCGCCGAGGCAGCCTATCCGAAGACCCTGGCGTTGAATCATCCTCTTGTCCCGCAACTGGGAACGGACCGGAAGGACAAACATCCCTCAGATTTCCCTCGGGTCATGCGGCAGGAGGACGCCGCGATCCCGCTTAGGCAAGCGCTTGCCGCAGTCGGAGCAGAACAGATCTGGCCGCACGTCAGCCGGGGGCGCATCATCGCCTTCACACTACTGGGACCCGGACCTGTTCATGCTCACGACGGCCCCGCCGTCCAGTCCCTCCTGGCGGCCCTCGCGCAAACCGCGACGAATGCTATCGACACTTTGCTGGCGTACCAGGACCTTCACCGATCCCACCTCCTGATGAAACGGACGGACCGGCTCAAATCCCTCGAAACCATTGCGGGTGGCTTCGCTCATGAAATCCGCAATCCTCTGACGTCAATCAAGACCTTCATACAGTTGGCCCCGGAGAGGAAGGATGACCCTGATTTCATTAGAGAATTCAGCCGAATCGTGCTCGACGACGTCTACCGCATCGAGCGATTGATCGAAGAAATCCTCGACTACGCGCGCTACATGGAGCCGAGGTTGACTGAGGAAGACATCAACGACCTCGTCTCCTCCTGCCTCTACTTCATCGACGTCAAGGCGGACAGTCGCGGGATCAAGATTGAAAAAGAGTTGGCGCCGGACCTGCCTCGTGTCATGCTGGACCGTCAACAAATCAAGCAGGTGTTTCTGAACCTTTTTCTCAACGCGCTTGACGCGATGGCGGAAAAGGGGGGCACCCTGCGTGTCCGTACAAGGACTGTCGCGAAGGGAAATGGAAAATCATGGGTGCAGATCGAGACTGAAGACACGGGAGAAGGAATTCATGAAACCAATCTCGATCACATCTTCGATCCCTTCTTTACGACCAAGCATGAGAGCGGCGAGCACGAGGGTACAGGCTTGGGTCTGACGATCGTGCACCAGATCATCCAGGAACATCACGGAGAAATCACGGTACAGAGCGCCTTGGGAAAAGGGACGACGTTTCTCGTGAACTTGCCCACCTTATTGGCATAACGAATAGCAAGCGGAGTGGCTACCGACGTGAAAAAGCGGATACTGTTGATCGACGACGAAGCGCGCATCAGGACATCGTTGAAAGCGGTGCTTGAGCCGGCCTACGAAACGATTCAGGCTGCCGACGCCCAGGAAGGGCTCGACCTCTTTCACAAAGAAGCCCCCCATCTCGTCCTGCTCGACGTCATTCTCCCGGGGACCGACGGCCTTTCCGTCCTCCAGTCCTTACGATCCGAGGAGCGTCCCGCTCCCGTCATCATGCTGACGGGAACCAAGTCAGTAAAAACCGCCGTTGATGCGATGAAGCTCGGAGCAGCCGATTACCTCTCCAAACCGTTCGACGTGGAAGAACTCCGCATCGTCGTGGATCGGGTCCTCAATTCCCAGGAGCTCGAGCGGGAAGTCAAGAGTCTTCGCGCTCAAGTCACCCAACGATACGCTTTCCACAACTTGATCGGTAAAAGCCGCCCGATGCAGGAGATCTACGGTAAGATCGAGCAGGTGGCGGACAGCCGCACCACCGTCCTCATCACCGGCGAAAGCGGGACTGGGAAGGAGTTGGTGGCGAAGGCCCTGCATTACAACAGTTCCAGGCGCGATCGTCCTTTTGTCGCGTTGAATTGCGCGGCGTTGCCCGAGACCTTGATCGAGAGCGAACTGTTCGGCCATGAGAAAGGATCCTTCACCGACGCAACGGCGCGGCGGGTCGGCCAGTTCGAGTTGGCGAATTCCGGCACCTTGTTTCTCGACGAGATCGGCGACTTGAGCCCGATGACCCAGGCCAAGCTGCTACGTGTCCTTCAGGAGCGGGAGTTCACGAGAATCGGCGGGGTTCAGGCGATTAAGGTGGACGTCCGTATTGTGGCGGCGACGAACAAGAATCTGGAAGAACTTGTCCGCAAGGGACAGTTCCGCGAAGACCTCTATTACAGAATCAATGTGATCGCACTCTACCTGCCGCCCCTTCGGGAGCGCGGCGAAGACATTCCCCTTCTCGCCAAACACTTCCTCTCGAAGCGAATCGAAGAGGACGGCCGTCCGCAGCAGGAATTCTCCAAAGAAGCGGTTGACCTCTTGACCCGGTACCCCTGGCCCGGCAACGTGCGTGAGATGGAAAATATCATCGAGCAAGCCTTCATATGGTCGAAGGGCTCAGATCACGTGACCCCCGAACACCTTCCCACCATCCTCCGCAACGACAGCCGGTCCTCCTCACTCCGCGACGACACCTTGGCCGGCCGCCTCTCGCTCGAAAAGGCCGTTATGGAGTTCGAACGGGAAATCATTCTCGATGCGCTCAAGAAGAACAACTACGTGCAGACCCACGCCGCCAACCAGCTCGGCATCAGCCGCCGCATGCTGAAATACCGGATGGATACGCTCGGAATCGGCCGCCCCGACAACGAACCCGTTCAAGAACCGGAACCGCTGGTGCAGGAATCGCACAATCCTGCCGTATAACTGCGTGTTTTTGGCTGCAGTCAGGCTAATCCCTCGCCTCCCAGATACGTAGTCCTTCGCTCGTGGAAACTACATATAGTCGCCAACCAGAGCAGACCCACAGCTGCTAGAGTCAATTGCTATAAATAGCTGAAAAGGAACGAGAATTGCTTGACAATGCGGTGAAAAGTGGGAAGATGATGACAAGATGAATTCAATCACTGCTCAGGATCGTGGCCAGACGGCCACAACGAAACCCACTGTCCTCGTCATCGATGACGAGGCCGGACCTCGGGACGCTTTGAAAGTCATCCTACGCCCGTTTTTCAACATCCAATCTGCAGAATCCGCTCGTGCCGCCATTGATGTGCTGAATACCCAGCGTGTCGACCTCATCACACTCGATCAGAAGTTGCCGGATCGCCAGGGAATCGACCTCCTTCAGGAGATCAAGCACGACCACTCGGATGTCGAGGTGATCATCATCACCGGATACGGCAGCCTCAAATCAGCGATGGAAGGCATCCGTCACGGCGCCGCAGGTTACCTGCTCAAACCATTCAACGTGACGGAATTGGTCACTCTGGTAAATCAGACGATCGACAAGAAACGACGCCTCGACTATCTTCGGACTTTTATCCGAGACTCTTCAGGCCGATGGGAATCGGAGGTCGAGTGCAGGGAAATGTGGAAAAGACTCAGGACCGCTTATGCTGCTATCGGCGGAACTCAATCCGATCCCATGGCTGCCTGCAACGAACCGCAGGATCTTCTCCCTCTCTTCTCCGATCTGCTTGAAGCCAAGGACAGGCAGCTTCTGAATCACTGCAGCCGCGTCAGCTTTTACGCCACGCTGCTCGCCAATCGGACCACCCTCACTGAAGCCGAGCAGAAATCCCTGGCCTTCGGAGCGTTTCTTCACGATATTGGGAAAATTGGGATAGAGCCCTACCACTATGCGGATGATGCCATCTCCCTCACGGGAGAGTCCGGCGAAAACAGGATCCATCCGGAGTTAGGCGCAAAGATCATCGCCCCGCTGGGGTTTTGCGCCGAAATCGGGCAAATCGTCGGTTATCATCACGAACGGTGGGACGGTTCGGGCTACCCCCATGCACTGCAAGGAGAAGGCATCCCCCGCCTGGCTAGAATCGTAAGTCTGGCGCAGACATTCGATCATCTGACGGCGGAACTGCCAAACCGAGCCCCTCTGTCGATCGACGAAGCCTGTGAATTCATCAACGCCCATGCAGGAAGCTGCTTCGACCCAACCTTGGCATCGCTCTTCACGCAGGTCGTGCAAGAGTGCAAGGCGTCCTTGCCCGCGATGGCCATCGCCACAAGCCCCGCTCCTCCATCGAACGGCTGATCGTTCCTCTTACGTGTTTCCTTTCGCCCCTTCGATCAGTTCGGCTGCGGTTTCCCGAAGTTTTTTCGTAATGGTCGCGCCTGCCAACATCCTGGCGATCTCTTCCTCCCGGCGTATTCCAGACAAGGTGCGCACAGAGGTCGTCGTCCGCATACGGTCTTGCGATTTCTCGACCAAGAGATGATGTTCAGCTTGGGACGCCACTTGAGGCAGATGAGTGATGCAGAAAACCTGGTGATATCCTCCCAGCTTTCTCAATCTGGTCCCCATCGACGCGGCCACGGCTCCTCCCACGCCTGTATCGATCTCGTCGAACACCAGGACCGGCACCCGGTCGGTGTCGGCCAAGATCGTCTTCAGCGCGAGCATCACCCGCGATAACTCGCCTCCCGATGCGATCCGGCTCAATGGACGAGGCGGCTCCCCCGCATTGCTGGATAGCAGGAATTCGATCCGGTCGCCGCCTAGCGGACCATACCCCTCCGGACCCGAAGCAGCGGACCATGCGATGTCAAATACGGTCCGTTCCATTTTCAGGGCGGACAGTTCGGCCAAGACCGAGGTCTTTAGTCGCTGCGCTGCCTGACGGCGTTTCTTTGAAAGCTGCTTCGCGAGATCTGCCACCCGTCGTTCCGACATCTGTAGCTGTTTCCTCAATTCGAACGCGCGAGCCTCCCCTGTTTCCATCCCCAGCAGTTCTTCCTGAGCTCGTTTTCCAGTCTCCAACACCGATTCGACGGATCCTCCGTATTTCTTTTTCAGGCGGGAGATCAGATCCAACCGTGATTCAACACGAGTTTGCCTGTCTGGGTCGGCCTCCAGGCTCTCCGTGTAATCACGGAGCCTGAGCGCAAGATCTTTCAACTGAACCGCCGCATCCCGGGCCTGCGCCTCGCAGCCTTCCATAGCCTGATCGGTCTGACCGAGTTCGCCGAGTCGCCGTGTGACCCTTCCCAACTTCTCCAATACTCCCAACTCATCCGCTTGTAACTCCGCCAGTGCTTCCGCACCCAACTCACGCAGTCTCGAAGCATGCGTGAGGCGCTGCCGATCATGGTTCAAAGTGTCTTCCTCGTCCAGTCTCAGACCCGCCTGCTCGATCTCTTCCACTTGAAATCGCAGCAACTCCTCCAGACGCTCACGGTCGGCGCCAGATTGATTGATCGATTCGAGTTGGCGGACAAGGTCTTTCCAAGCATGGTAGGCCGCCCTGTATTGTTCCAGCAAAGGGTCAACCGCACCGAAGCTGTCGACTGCCTCGAGCTGGTTGGTTGTGGCGAGCAGAGACTGCTGCTCATGTTGCCCATGAATATCGACGAGAGTTCCGGCCAGGGATTCGAGAGTGCGGAGAGGCCAGAGACTGCCGTTCACGTAGATTCGGTGACGGCCTGATCGAGACAAGATCCGCTTGATGATAAGATCGGAGTCGCCCTCGCCCACTACCGCATCATCGCGCAGACGGCGAAGAAGAGGACTGGACTCCGGGAGATGAAATGCCGCCTCCAGAGAGGCCTCTTCGGCTCCTGAGCGGATCTGCTCGGCTGAGGCGCGGCCGCCGACGAGCAACCCGATGGCATCGATGAGCAGGGACTTGCCCGCCCCCGTTTCCCCGGTCAGAACCGTAAAACCTGGTTGAAACTCAATGTGAAGTTCCTCGATCAGCGCGAAATTGACAATGCGCAACTCGGCGAGCATTGTTCGAGCGAGAGGGCCCCTTCAAGCGGCGGTGAATAGCGGCGTACGACCGTGGGCTCTGGCAACGTCGATCGGATACATTGCGCAGGCCGACTCGCGCTGGACAGGGGATGGAGCGGTAAACCGAATGATACCTATCCCCCTAGGCAGAGCCGGCGTGCTGGGCCAGCAACGATTCGATTGTTTCCTTGAACTGTCGCTTAGGGCGGGCGCCCACAAGCTTCTCGACGACTTGTCCCTTCTTAAAGAACAGGATGGTCGGGATACTCATGACCTGATACCGGCCGGCCACCTCGGGATTCTCATCGGTGTTCAATTTGCGGACTTTGACTTTGCCGGCATATTCCTTCGCCAGTTCTTCGATGATTGGAGCCACCATCTGGCAGGGGCCGCACCAGACGGCCCAGAAATCCACCATGACCAGCTCTTGAGCTTTCATGACATCCGCGTCCCACGTTGCATCCTCAACCTTCAATGCGTCACCAGCCACGTCGACTCCTCCTATGAACTGAAGATAATATTTCGAAGCAGGATTGTCATCGTATAACAGCGCTTCTCGAGGAGTCAAATCGGTCCGTATCACTATCGCTTCACCACGACCATTCCGGCGGAATGCCGAACCACCAGTCCTCTGGTCTGTTCTTTCGCCAATTCGTCTGTTGCGCCCACAGCGTTGATACGGCCTCGCCATCAAGACGTGACGCGAAAGCTGCCGTCATGTCGGCTTGTCGCCGGACAGCAGACTGAATGACCTCCTTCGCGATCCGCGCTAACACATCCGGCTCATCGACCAAGTCGTCAGGTCTGTCACCCAAAAGATTCACGTACAGGAGTTCGACCTTCACCCACTGATCAGTCCTCGCCATGGCCTCGACGTAGGCATCCAGCGCCTGATAGACATATGTGAGATATAGGTAGGATCGGGCGGAGGGGCTGGCATTAACTTCGCGTCGGCATGCGTCCACCGCCCGCCGGAAGTCCCCCGCCGCAAGAAAACTTTTTGCCCGCTGGAGATTCGTCGATTGACCGCCGATGTCAGCGGACCAGACCGGCTCCTGTCCCACCAAGCCGAACGCATACAGTGCCAGAGCCAGGATCGTGCCGCGCAAGAGCCATCCCTGGACCGCAGCGGAGGATCGACTCATCATGGCCTCCTTCATCGGACTTGCCCAGGTCCGGTACTCGTCGGAGGGATCACCCCCTGCGGTCTCCCGTACGGACCGCCGGGGGCGGCCCAAGGCAGTCCCTTTTCGCCGTACAGCAATGGGCTTAAGATACTCCTCACGACGGCCGTTCCATAGTTTTCCGTCCATCCGATCCCAGTCAGGCTCAGCATGAAGTTGTACTGAGCCCGGTCCGGGAACTGTAAGTAAAAGAGCCCAAGCGACCAGCACTTGCACGGATTCTGGTACAGCGCGACGACGTCATATTCCGGACTCTTCCCGTTCTTAACATCGTAGTACCCCTTCGCCCCGAGGGTCCAGCCCCAGGGAGTCCGGAAGGCCCCCCCAGCCGTCACAAACTGAATCTCTTGAGTCGGTGCATATACCTCGTTGAACGAAATGGAATTCCATACGTCGCCCCGGCGGACACGATTCCCTTCCCGGGAATACCGCTGTCCGACTTCCAGATACCAGTCGTTCTGCTGTTGAAGACGGAAATCGGTGTTGAACTGGCTGACGGTCGATCGGTAGGGATCGAAGAACGCGTCGACTGTCAGATACCGATTGATCACCGGCCTCTGCCCTAGCGACGTCCCGGCAGCGCGGCCGAACGCTGCTCCAGTCACCTGAGACTGGATGATTTGGGGACTGTTGTTGCCGATCATGGCCCTCAACCACAAGTCGGAAAACTTCTTTCCTTCGATAGCCGTAGTCGCCGGCTGGAGCGGTTGGGTGATAGTCCCGAGCAAGGGGGACACACCGGGCGTGAAATCACGGGCTCTCGTCTGGACGGCGCCGACATGGTAACTCTGGGCCAGAGTGAGATCCAGCCAGTTGAAACTGGTTTCACCATCCTGCTCCAACATGCGGCTTCGCAGCATATAGGTCATGAGGTTCTTCTTCGGCAGATCGTCCACCTGATCGATCTGCGTCAGCTTCGACTGATCGGTCGGCGGCACGTATTCATACATCACGCTGGGCTCGATCGTATGGAGCAGCGTATGCCCGTCTGATGTCAAAAAGCGACGGCTCAGCTTCGACGTCGCGTCAACGCCGGCCCAGAACGTTTCACGATGCTGACTCGACGTCTCTACGGCACCTCGCGTGTAGTACACCTCCCGGAATTTCGCCTGTGGTGTCACGCCCACGATATGACCGAAATCAATTACGTCCGTGGACAATCCTGGAACCACATCCACGCGATTCTGGGCAAACCCCTGTTCACGATAGAAATTGACGAAACCCGCATCAGTCCCGAACAAGAGCGGACTGTTGAAAAGAGAGAGGTTCGGAAGGCTATAGCCGAGCTCCGGCAATCGTTGGAAGGTATCGGTCCCGCCGGCTTGCAAAGGTTGTAGGTACTGGCCGAGCAGGTAGAGATTGCCATACGTCATGCGCTGTACCGCCAACAAATTGGACTCGTTGCTGGGAAGCGCGCGCTGGACGCCTGAGTTGCTCAGCTGTTGGAGGTAATTCGGATCGGTCACAAAATTGGCATTCGCCCGCAACAAGAGGTCCTGAGTGAACTGCTGCGTATGCGACCCGCTGATCAAGGCTCGAGCCTGTTTCGCGTCTTGACCCGTATTCGTCACGCCACTGACGTTCGGAAGTTGGGTCTGCTGCAGGAAGCTGACGAACCATTGCCCCTTGGACAGCCGATTGAGCGCATATCGGTACTCCAGGTCGCTCCCGTAACCGAGATTGCTGTAATAGGACGGCGCGATCGTCAGATCCTGGCTGGGGCTGATGGCCCAGAAGAACGCTTCTTGAAGGTGAAAACCGAATCGATTGTCGTATCCGACGTTCGGAATCAAGAATCCGCTCCGCCTGGTCGAGAGCGGATAGGTCATCGTCGGAATTGGGAGGACCGGCACATCGGCGACGCACAACCAGCCGCCCTTAAACGCAACGCTGTCGCCGGCGTCGAGATCGAGGTCCTTGAACTGAAAGCGCCAAGCCGGTGTTTCTCCTTCCCTCGCGTCGCAGTTGGTAAATCTACCCTCCTTGACTCTGTAATGATCTTCCGAAAAACGCTGAAGGAGTCGCCCCTCGATCAGAGAATTTGACGCTTTCAGATAGACTTGCCCGTGTGTGATCACGCCGGCCTCGGTATTCACATTCAGTTCCAGGCGGTCGGCGGAGAGATCTCCCTTGGGATCGATCATTCGGACGTGGCCGGTTGCGATCAACACACCGGGTAAGACTTGAAGGGTCATGTGATCTGCCGTCAAGTGCAACGAACCCTGGTCGACCACGACCGACCCTTCAGCTTCGTAGATCTCCTGTTCCTGGAGGTAATCAAGACGGTCCGCTTTGACTTCCAAAGGAGGAGCGCCCGATGAGGAAGGGCCCGGTGTGATTGTCGAATCGGCCGCCTGAGTCGGAAAAGGCCACAACAGCAGGAGCAGCAGCACACCACTGGCCAGGTTCCTCCTGACCGGAGCCAGCGCATTCGCCATCTCAACCCCGAAGAGGTGACAGTCCACAACCGCGAAGCAAGGCCTTCACCTCTCCAATCAGCATGAGAGACCCAGTCACGCAGATGATATCGTCGTGTCCGGCGATCTGTTTCGCTTGCAAGAGAGCATCTCCGGGCACCGCGGCCGTCGACGCTGCGAGCAACCTTTCGCCGACCGCCTGTTGAAGGCCCACTGCGGTCATCGAACGAGGGTGATCCGCCTGCGTACACACTATGTGATCGACGACGCCCTCCAACGCGCGCAAGAACCCGCGGTGATCCTTGTCCCTCATCATGCCCAGCACCACGACGATGTGACGTGTCGGATGTGACTGTTTCAACGTGCGCAGGTGGCCGGCCAAGGCTGCTGCACCGGCCGGATTGTGAGCCCCGTCCAACAGGACCATGGGATGATCGTCGACCAACTCCAGCCGCCCCCCCCAAGTGACCTCAACCAAGCCCTGACGGACGGCCCCCTCTCCGGCGGCAAGTCCTGCGGGTACCGCAGCTTCGATTAAGGCGATGGCGCAAGCCGCATTATCAAGTTGATGGGCTCCCGACAACGCGCAGTGTAATCCTTCGATGAGTCGCTCCCCGCTCCGGTAGTCGAACCGCTCTGTCGTCCCCCTCACAGTAAAATCCCGGTTCAAGCCTCTGATCGCGGCAGCCCTCGCTTCGGCGATCTCCTCGATCTTTTTACGCGCCTCCCCCTCGATCGCGCCGAGCACCACCGGCACATTCGGCTTGACGATACCTGCCTTTTCAAATGCGATCGACTCCAGCGTCGTCCCCAAGTACTCTTGATGGTCCATGGCTATCGTGGTGATGGCACAGGCCGCCGGCGTCACAACATTCGTGGCATCGAATCGCCCCCCCAACCCTACTTCCAACACCGCCACGTCCACTCGTTCATCTGCGAAAAACTGAAATGCCATAGCCGTCGTACACTCGAAGAAGGTCGGTGCGAGATCAAGCTCACACAGCCCTTTCACCAACTCCGTCAGCCGAGCGACCTCAGCCTCTCCGATCATCGTGCCGTTCACCCGAATTCGCTCTCGAAAATCAACCAGGTGGGGGGACGTATAGAGGCCGACCCGATAACCGGCCGCCTGTAAGATCGCCGCAACCATGGCCGCCGTCGATCCCTTTCCGTTCGTTCCGCCGATATGAAGAGTCCGGTAGCCTCGATGCGGGTTGCCGAGCCTCCCGGCAAGCGCAGTCATGGTCTCAAGACCCAGCTTGATTCCGTGTTTCTGCAACCGGTAGAGGAATCCGACGGCTTGGGAATAGGTCATGGTCGGTGCCGAGAGGGAAGGAACCCGACTAGAAATGACCGACGAGGGTGCTTAACGTTTCCTTCAACTGCTTCCGTTCGACTATCATGTCGATCATCCCATGCTCCAGCAAGAATTCGGCCCGCTGGAACTGATCCGGAAGCTGTTGTTTGATCGTCTGCTCAATGACACGGGGGCCGGCGAAGCCGATCAATGCCTTCGGTTCAGCGATGATGACGTCCCCCAGCATGGCGACGCTTGCCGTTACTCCGCCGAAAGTGGGATCCGCCAGAAGGCAAATGAACGGAAGTTTCGCCTCGCCCAGCTTTGCCACCGCTGCGGAAGTCTTGGCCATTTGCATCAGCGAAAGAATCCCCTCCTGCATGCGGGCGCCACCTGATGCCGTGACGAGAATGACAGGCAACCTGGCTTCGAGCGCACGATCAATTGCGCGGCAGATTTTCTCTCCTACCACCGACCCCATGCTTCCGCCCATGAACCCGAAATCGAAGACGCAGAGCGCCACGCGGCGGCCGTTGATTACCCCCTCACCGATGACCATAGCGTCTTTCCGTCCCGTCTTTTCCTGCTGGGCTTTGACCCGGTCCTTGTACGACTTCGTATCCTGAAACTCGAGCGGATCCTGAGGGCCGAGATCAGCATCCCACTCCTCGAACGTGCCGAAATCGACCAGGAGTGAAATACGTTCCATCACCGAGATGGGAAAATGATAGTCACACTTCGGACATACCTTGTTGTTCCGATCGACTTCCTTCCGGTAGACAATCTCCCGGCAGTGATTGCATTTGAGCCACATGCCCTCGGCGATCTTGGATCGTTTCGGACTCTCGGACTCCGTCGACTTTTGTTTCTTAAACCACGCCATGGCCTACTCCTTCAACACCGAGCCAACCGGGAGCCGAACAGGCCCATAGAGCCATCCTCTGAATGCGCAGAGAGAATACCATAGCTCCATGCTCCACGCACCTTCGACCCCTCCGATTCTCGCCCTGGCTTATAACGGCGGAAAGCCCTGGCCAATCCGGCTCATCATGAGGAACCCCATCCCGATGCTTCCAAGACTGGCAAGCCCCTGGACGGCAAGAAAAGCCCGACGTCCAAACGAAAGCGACCACAGAACCGGAATGCTCATGACGAATCCGATCAGCATCATGCCGAAAATGGACCCGACGCCGAAGACGCTGATATACACGAGTCCTTGAACCACGGAGTGCGACGACGCCAAAACGACCAGCAGGAGCGCGGCGGAACCGGCGAGCCCGTGTGCCATGCCGACACAAAGTGGGCGAAGAGACTCCTGCCACCAGTGGGCATGGCTGTGATCCGGCGCCACAGCATGGCTGTGGAGATGGACGTGGCGCATGCCGTCGTGGTCGTGGCCGTGAACGTGCCAGCGCTCCCGCACCAGCCGGACGCCCAACAGAGCGCCAAGGGCCACTAGCATCACGCCGACTCCGAATTCCGCCGCAGTGGCCATCGGTTCTGGAATCTGCAGACGGAACAGCAGAACTACGGCCCCTACGCACAGCAGCATGAGTGTGTGCCCGAGCCCCCAGCTGAATCCAATGAGGCCGGATGACCGCCAGGAAGGCCGCTGTGCCAACAATGTTGAGACGGCTACCAAATGATCGGTATCCAGGGCATGCCGCAGTCCCAGCACGAACCCAAGTCCCAAGGTGGTGAGATAGTCGTTGTCCAGCATCAGCCGTCGCCGAAATGGTTTCAGTGGCGATGTGCCGGCCACGTGAGAAGCGGTTTGCAGAGAACGTCACCCCCCGCGGGCATGCATTTCCAGATGCGGATCCTCCCGAAGTCGGTCAATGCCGATGAGTCCCCCTTCACGGAGTCCCACGCGTTCGAGCGCCTTTCGCTCCTCCGCTCCGCGGTCTCGTCTCGATTCCCAGCCTGAGCGGATACATGCGCGCATGTCATCTCCCGAGAGCCCCATGCGAAGAGGTTTGCGAAGATCGGTTCCGGCCGTCGCATAAAGACAGCGGTACCACATCCCGTCCGCCGTGACCCGGCTGCGGTCGCACGCCGAACAGAACGGGGTGGTCGTGGATGCAATAATCCCAAAAGTCGTCCCGTCGGCCAAAAGGAAGCGCTGGGCAGGAGCCGACCCGCGGTCCGGGAGCACGTCTATCTTTCCATAGTACTTCCTCAAGGCCGAAAGGATCGCCTCGCGCGACAACACTTTCTCCTGAGACCAGTCATTCGCCCCCCCAACATCCATGTACTCGATGAACCGAACCTCTGCTTGATAGTGTTTGCCGAATTCGATCAACCCCACCAACTCGTCGTCGTTGAATCCCTTGATCGCCACGGTATCGAGTTTGAGTCCGGGAAACCCGGCGCGGCCGACCGACTCGATGCCTTCCAGGACACGCGCAAACTCATCCCGGCGGGTCAATTGCCGGAAACGCTCCGGACGCAAGGTGTCCAAACTCACAGTCACTCGATGCAACCCGGCCTCATACAACGACTGCGCCTGATCGGCCAGCAAGATGCCGTTCGTGGTCAGAGCGATCTCCGTGATCCGCCGGTTCTCAAGCAACAGGCGAATCAGTCTTGGAAGATCTCGTCTGAGCAGCGGTTCGCCCCCTGTAATCCGAACCTTGTCCACGCCGAGGTCGGTGAAATATCCCGTCAGCGTCGCCATCTCCTCGAACGACAGCAGATCTTCGCGCGGCAACCAGACGTAGTCCTCCTCCGGCATACAGTAGGCGCATCGGAGATTGCAGCGATCCGTCACCGACAATCGCAAGCTCTTCAGCGGCCGGCCGTAGGTATCGGCAACCTCGACAGGACTGCTCTCTGTAGAGTTAGCTTCCATGCTTTCTTCGGAGGATGGTCAAAATAGTGTCCGGCAAGGGCGCAGCGAGCAAGGGACCGAGGCGTACTTCCTACTGTACGTCGAGGATCCGAGCGATGCGAGAAAGCCGCCGGGTGCCATTGCCACCATCTTCAAGGATGTTCTTCCACCCAGACTTCGCCGGATGGCGTATGCTCGAGCTTCCAAATCGGCGTGATCTGTTTCAATTCGTCGATCGCCCATTTGCATGCGCGAAACGCTTCCGCCCGGTGTTCGGCGCCGGAGACGATCAGCACGATGTTCTCCCCGATCGAAATTTCCCCGTAGCGATGGACGATCAACAGCTCGAGAATGTCGAAGTCCTTGAGCGCCCGTTCGCGGATCTCGCGCAGTTTCTTTTGCGCCATCCCCTCGTAATGTTCAAACGTGATACCGTCGACGTCCCGCCCCCTTGAGCGGTCGCGCGCCGTCCCCAGGAAGATCGAGATGCCCCCGATCCGTTTCGACCGGCTCCGTACTCGATTGATCTCGGCATCCACTGAGAAGTTTTCCCGCTGAACCCGTACAAGCGTGTCCTCGACGACCTGTTCCATCGGTGCCCCACCGGCAAACGGAGGCAGCAGCGCCACCTCGTCGCCCTCATGAAGGTTGGTATCTTCGTGAGCGATCTCTTGATTGACGGAAATCAGTATCTTCTTCTTTTGAATCAATTCACCGATCATGGGATAGCTGGTATTGACGAGGTCGACCAACTCTTTGACGGACTGCCCACTTCGTAATGCCAAAGACAGGGAGGCTTGATTCCCCGCCAATGACTTCGTCATTCCGAACAACCTGACCGTGACCATGGTTACCTCAAAGAAATCCTTAACCCTTTTTCATATAGGTGCCTGATTTTCCTCCGGACTTTGAAAGCAAGCAGATTTCGCTGAAACTCATGCCCCGATCAATCGCCTTGCACATGTCGTAAATGGTCAACGCGGCAACTGACGCGGCCGTCATCGCCTCCATCTCGACCCCGGTTTGGCCCGTCGTCTTGGCTGTCGCGATCACAGTGATCGAACAGAGCCCGTCGCGATCCGGCTGGGGCTCCTCTTTAAAGGAAATGTCGACGCTGGAGAGGAGAATGGGATGGCACATCGGGATGAGATCAGGAGTTTTCTTCGCCCCCAGAACTCCCGCGACCTGGGCAACAGCCAGTACGTCACCCTTGGCGATCTTACCCCGTTGAATTTTTTCAAGGGTTTCGGGCAGGAGAAAGACCTTGGCCTGCGCTGTCGCCGCCCGTTCGGTCTGGGCCTTGGCACTCACATCTACCATCCGCGCACGGCCCGACTCGTTGAAGTGCGTGAACTCAGCCATTTTCCTCGCTGAATCAGCCGGTTAGGTTGCGGCGATCGGTAATTATAAGAAGGACAAAAAGGGCAAGTCAATACTGTAATGTACTCGACGGAACGGCTGATCCAACGAGGCCCTTGGCCCCGCCCCCTGAGCGGCCAAATCTCGGAGAGCCGCCCTGCTAAGGATCACCACCCCACGCGTCCCTTGCTCGACCATGCCACGAACCGCGGTCATTTAGCATGCCACGTTTGGAGGGGTATCTTTCCCCAACTTACTAGGAATGGCGGTACCCGCAAAGAGCGCTACGATCCTACTAGAAAACCTGCTCGGCGACGATCATGGGAGCGAAAAATGGGAACAGGGAGAATTGAGTTGGTCACGCAGATTCAACAAAGCGATCCAGGCTTTTTCACCCAGCAAACGCAAGAGGTCGATGAGGTCGATTTTCTGGACCGCCGTGGCGCTGAACGGGCTCCTGTCGTATGTCCAGTCCGCTTCAGTTCGGAAGAGCGTTATGGTGACGGATCGAATGTAGAAGGGACGCTTTGCGATCTTTCAAAAACCGGGTGCAAAATCTTCAGTCTGATCCCTCCCCGCAAGGGCGCACAGATCACCCTGTTTCTCCAACTTCCGGATGGAATGCCCCCCCTCTATCTGATCGGGACAACTGTCCGGCACGTACAGGGCCATGATTTCGGAGCCGAGTTTCTCCCGTTGACTCCTGAGGAACGCAGAAGGATTCAAGCCGTCATCTTCAAGTTCGTGACCTGGTCGGCGTACTCCCTCCGCAGGCCAGCTTTCAGGATCGTTTGACCTACCGTTCTGCACTCTTTCCTCGCGTGTGCACTCACCGGGAAAAGTCCGACACCGGTGGATCACCTTGCTCTCTTCCCCATTTGGTTGGTTGACACCCCAGAGGCTAATCAGGAGAATGAGCCCATGGCCTACAGGATCGTGATAGAACGCCTCGAATTTCAGGGGCGGTGCGGGGTGACGGTGGAAGAAAGACAGCGGCCTCAACCGCTGGCGGTCGACCTGGAATTGGACTATGACACGGCGACAGCGGCCTCATCGGACCGGATCGGCGATACCGTCGATTACGCGCAGGTTGCTCAGCGAGTTGCCGAGCTTGCGGCGACGGAATCCTGCGCTCTCCTGGAATCGTTCGCTGAGAAGATGCTCACGATGCTCTTTCGAAAGTTTCCGGTGGAGCGGGCGAAGTTGTGGTTGCGCAAGCTGGCGCCTCCCCTGACTCATGTGACCGGTTCAGTCGGCATCAAGGTCGAACGGTCCCGGATCGCTCATGTACTTCCGGAATCGGATTTGGCCCCTTCGCAGTTCGTTACGCAACAGCTGGCAAGACTCCCGAAGGGCCGGGCGCTGGACGTCGCATGCGGAAGCGGGCGCCATGCGCTGTACCTCGCGAGCCAGGGGTTCGAGGTCGACGCGATCGACCGCGACGCGGATAAGCTTTCTGCGCTGTCCGCAGCCGCCAAAGCCCGCCATTTCCGGAACATCAGGGTACAGCAGATCGACCTCGAACGGACAGCGGACGACCGGACTGAGTTCCCTCCGAGCAGCTACGACGTCATTCTGGTGAGCTTTTACCTCCACCGCCCGCTGTTCCCCTGGCTCATCGAGGCGCTGAAGCCGAACGGCATGCTCCTCTATGAAACCTTCACGATCGACAATTACTTCCGGCATCACCACCCGCGGCGGTGGGAATTCTGCCTGGCTCACAACGAATTACTGCGACTGACGTCAACCCTCCGGGTGCTGTCATACGATGAAGGTGAACATGAGGGTGGCCACGGCTCCGAATCAGCCTATACCGCCCGCCTGCTGGCTCAGAAAGTCGGTTTGAACGGCATGTCTCCCGAGGTATCGTGAGCCGGATCGACTTGCATCTCCACACCACCCACTCTGACGGAAGCCTGCGTCCTTCGGAGGTTCTTGCTCTGGCAAAGCAGGCCGACGTGACAACCCTCGCCGTCACCGATCATGACATTACCACCGGGATTCCTGAGGCCCTGGCTGCCGGCAGCGAACTCGGCATCGAGGTAATACCGGGCGTCGAGATCAGTTGTTCGACCGACGGAAAGGGAGAACTGCACATCCTCGGCTATGGAATCCAGTGGCAAGATCCGCGCTTCAATGAGCGGCTTTCGGCGCTGCGTGCCAGCCGGCATCGCCGCAATCCCATGATCATCGAACGACTTCGAGCGGCAGGACTCGACATTACCTATGGAGAAGTTCAAGCCCTCGCCGGCACCGAATCGGTCGGACGGCCTCACATCGCCCAGGTCCTGATGCAGAAGAAGTACGTTGCATCGGCCAGGGAAGCCTTTGACCGCTATCTGGCTGAAGGCAGACCAGCCTATGTCACCCGCGAACTTCCCACGCCTGCGGAAGCCATCGGCTGGATCCGAGAGGCGAAAGGGATCGCGGTCCTTGCGCATCCGACTTGGGTAAAGGAATCGTCGGCGGGACTCCCCCTTCTCGTAAGCGCACTGAAAGATGCGGGTCTGGCGGGGGTTGAAGTCCACTACAGCACCCACTCCCGATCAGACACCAACCGCTATCTCGAACTTTCCAGAAAGCTGGACCTCCTCGTGACAGGAGGAAGCGATTTTCATGGCCTGACGAAACCGGATATCGCCGTTGGTACCGGACGTGGTGGGCTCAAGGTAAGCCCCAAGCTGTTGGCCCCGCTGAAAGAAGCCGTCGCCAGACTCTAAGGCTCAGATGACGTCCCGCTCTTTGCAAGATTGCCCCATTTCGTTGACTCCCCCTCCCGTTTCGTTAGACTGAACCACGTTCATCCCATCGGTGGAACTCCGCATGTCCAAAGCCTGGAATTGGATCGTCCCTCATCTCGTCGGCATTCTTTCCGCCTTGCTTGCTGGGCCCATTCTAGGCGGTCTTCCGGGCTTTCAGTCCTATCAGTTTCCCTCTCTTCAGATGAACGGCTCCTCGATGGTTCGACTGATCGCGGACTGTGTGGCACTTGCCATACTATTCTCCCTGGCCGTCAATGCCTACCGCGAAAATCCTGGCAACGATCGCGGCTCCTCCTTTTTCGGATCGATCGTCCTGCCGCTGACATTGCTGGTCATGGTCATGTTCGGGGACAAGGCCTTCCGTGGCGTTGGATATCCGCTCGTAGAGCGCGTGGGGATAGCCCGGTATCTCTGGATCTACAGTATCGGCATGGTTGGATGCGGACTGTGGCTGACCCTAGCCTGGCTCCGCAATCTTGGCTCGCTTCGTGAAGTCCTGGCACCGTCGAAACCCACCAAGCGACGCGCATCTCGCACGGCCGAAGAGACCCAAGAGCCGATTCCAGAGGACTCCGGCGAAGTAGAAACCCCGGCAAGGGAGACTCCGATCCCGGGAATAACCAACGGCACCACCCCGTCGATGCTGGGCCGCTACAAAGTGCTGAAAGAGCTGGGGCGTGGGGCGATGGGCGTGGTCTACTTGGGGAAGGATCCTAAGATTCAGCGCTTCGTCGCCATCAAGACTATGCGGCTGGATCACATCGACGACAGAGACAAACTCACCGAAGTCAAAGCGCGATTCTTCCGCGAAGCCGAATCAGCCGGCCGCCTCTCGCACCCGAACATCGTCACGATCTACGACGCAGGCGAACAGGACGAACTCGGCTATATCGCCATGGAAGTCCTCGAAGGCCATTCGCTGAAGCAATGGTCGAAACAACCGAATCTGATGCCGGTGGCCGAGGCCGTGCAGACTGTCGCGATCGTGGCCGACGCTCTGGACTACGCTCATCAACAGGGAGTCGTCCACCGGGACATCAAGCCGGCCAACATCATGCTGACCAAAGACCGGGTCGTGAAAGTGATGGATTTCGGCATTGCTAAAACCGCATCGAGCAGCAAGACGGAAACCGATATCGTGCTGGGAACACCCACCTACATGTCGCCTGAACAGATCGCAGGCAAGAAGGTAGACGGCCGGTCGGATATCTTCTCGTTGGGCGTGGTCCTGTTCGAACTGCTCACCGGCCGACCGCCCTTCACGGCGGACAATCTCTCGGCCCTCCTCTTCACCATCGCCCACCAGCCTCATCCTGCGCTCAGTTCGATCCGCAAGGATCTGCCGCCAATCTTCCAGGAAGTCCTGGACCGGGCCCTCCAGAAAGAGCTGCCTCAACGATATCGAAGGGCCGCCGAGTTTGCACAAGACCTGCGCGCGTATCTCCAGAGCTTGGCTGCGTAAAGGAGGGGGCATTGGCCTACGACGCACTCCATAGCGCCAAGACGGATATCGGCTTGAGGCGGCAGCAGAACGAAGACCATTATCTCGCCGATCCGGCGCTCCGGTTGTATGTCGTCTGCGACGGCATGGGGGGTGGAAACGCCGGCGAAATCGCCAGCGGGATGGCCATCGATGCCATTCGTGAGTTCCTGCGCGCTCCACTCGGCCGTGAGGAGACCGCATGGTCTCGCGATCCGAACATTTCGGCGGCAACCACCCAGCTTGCTGCCGCGATACGTGAGGCCAACCACACCATCCATCGAGCCTCATGGAGCCACCCGTCCTATGCCGGCATGGGCACCACGGTCGTCGCGGCCCGCTTGACCGACAAGTTGCTTTCTATCGCGCATGTCGGAGACAGCAGGCTGTACTTGATTCGAAACGGACGGATCGAGCTGTTGACGGCCGACCACTCCTGGGTCGCCGAGCAAGTGCAGCAGGGCCTCATGACGGAAGCGGAGGCGGAACGCTCCCCGAAGAGGAACATCGTGACGCGTGCCCTCGGGGTGGAGAGTTCCGTTGAAGTCGATATCGGAGAGATGCCGGTTCTACCTGGAGATCGTTTGTTGCTCTGCTCCGACGGACTCACCCGTGGCGTTCGCCCTTCGGAAATCCTGCGGACCATTGAAAGCGTTCCGGATGCAGACATTGCCGCAGAACGGCTGATCGCTATGGCCAACGCCGCGGGCGGCGAAGATAATACCACGGTCCTGCTGATTACGATTGAATCGGGCAAGGCAGAAAGTCTCTGGCAACGGATTCAAGACTGGTTCCCCAAAGCGTCATAATTTCACAGGAGAGTTGTTATGGCTCAGCCCAACGCAGACACAGCCAAGCTCCTCGTAAAAATCCATGGACAGGGATCCCGTACGATCGACCTGTCTATGGATTGTTTCACCATCGGAAGAAAAGCGGATAACAGCCTGCCGATCGAGGACCACACGGTGTCAGGCCACCATGCCCGAATCGTCAAGATCCAGTCCGTCTATTTTCTCGAGGATCTCAAGAGCACGAACGGGACCTCCGTCAACGATCGACGCATCGACCGGCATCAACTCCGCGACGCGGACGTGATAACGATCGGGCAGCATCGGATCATTTTTCAAGAACCATCTGCCCTAATCGCAGTGAGTCAGACGCCGGCGGATGATCTCGACAAGACCATGGTGATCGGCAACAAGGCTGCCGCTCACACCCAAGAGGCGAAGATGCTGGTGAAAGCCGGCAAGACAGATCGGAACGAGTACCGCCTGACCAAACCGGTCAGTTTGATCGGCTCACAGGAAGGGGCGGCCATTCGATTGACCGGCTGGTTTGCACCGAAAACCGCGGCCCAGATCTCCCGGCGCGGAGGGAACTATGTGATCACCCCCTCCCAAGGGACGAAGTCGCTCCTGGTCAATGGAAGGGAAGTGACGGAACAGGAACAGCTCAAGAACGGGGATGAGATTCAAATAGCGGGAGTTACGCTGACGTTTTACCAGCTTCCCAACGCCGCATAGCGCAAAAGACGCGTGACTACTGTCTGAAGAGCAACTTGCCCTTGGGTAACGTTTGATAGCACCGGTCCGAGACTTCTTGCGAATGATCCTGCAGACATTGCAGCACCCGGCCGTCTCCTGGTCGAAGGCTCGCACATAGTCTTTTCACGTCTTCCTGACAAGCGGAGACGAGCCGGACACGATCCTCTTTCCAACGGACAAACCGTTCCTGCATCTGCGTGCGACAAACCGGCGTCAGACTTTTCGCGCGCTGCTCCAGACACCTTGTACGGGCGGGACCATCTCCCATATCGGGACACAACTGTTCAACTTCCGCCTCGCACTTGAGTTTGGCGACTTGAGCCGCTCGAGCGTCGATTGGCGGCCGGACGGCCGCTTCATCGGACGGCGGTTGCACGGTCGGGCTTGCAGTCGTTTGCGCCCCCGAAGGAACGCCTGGTATCGACAGATCAATCTCAGGCTCAGCGGCCGACATGGAAGAGGTCGCCGCAGCCTGAGGGACGGCAACAATCGTGGGAGATGCACCGGCAGCGACTCTTTGCGTGGTCGCGGAAGATCCCCCGCGATCAGCCAGTTCGGATTGCGACGGCAGACTGGTAATAATCGCGAACCAAATTACCGACAGTCCGATCGTCGTCAATGTGCCCGCGGCAATGCGGCTTCCCACATCCGGATGTGCCATCGATAGGCTCTCCTCCGAAACTTATCGCCAGCATAGGACAAGACAGGGGAAAAATCGATGAAATGTCGGGATTTGGCAGGAGGAACCAGGCAGAAGGGACAGACTGCGGCTCACGGGAAAACCCGTCCCTGGAATTAGTTTTCCGGAGCTTCGACGATATGATTCTCGAACCTGGTGCAGCCTTCGGCAAGAAGCCGGTTGGTCAGCATTTCGCCGGGCCATTCGATGGGTAGATCCGCAGTGAACACCCAGACGTCCGGTGAGGTCCAGACCGGCCCATGTTCCTCAGGCAACTCCGGATCGAACAGATCGGTCCAGACAGGCATGTACACGCCGTTCCCGCATTGAGTGTGGAGGTGGACGATGGTCCTTGCGCGGACCAGCGGATCCAGATCCCGCCATACTGCGGCCGTTTCGTCGGCCAGCCGGTGCAGCCTGACGGCGTTTTGCGCATCGAACATCGCATAGGCGGCGTAGACTGGAGCTTCGATCGTATCAGGAGCCAGCGCCAAGTCAGGACACTGTTCCACCAACCCTTCCAGCAGGGCGCGTCGGTGGGGGTCTTCAAGCGAATCGGGCAAGCCGGAGTCCGGCACCCCGATCAACTCGAACAACAGGAAGGCGGTGTTTTCGACGGGGGGATAGAGCCGCGCGGCGATCGAATGGGCTCTCTGCGAATCCGAAACCGCCGTCAAATGGTCGTTCAGCGACTGGAGGCTTAGTAACTCGAGGGTGGCGTCGGTGAGGAGGCGGGCTTCTACTCGAACGACTGTGCCGGCGGACAGACGCAGATGTCGGTGCAGGAGTTCCGCTGTCGCCACCGGATCGATCTTCAGCTTCAGAGGATGCGTCAGATTGGCCTGCAGAGGCAACTCCAGCGCAGCCATGACGGCGTAAGAAGGCTTCTCGTCGGCCGGACCGTCGAGCAGGATGGCGCAGGAGGCTTCCGCAACCAAGTCGAACAGCCACTCTGCCATGTCCTCATCGAGGGCCGCGAGGACCGTCAACAGATCATGTTCACGCCCCTGCTCCAGAAAGGCCTGGAGCGTGTCGATCGCCGCGTCCGTGTCGCCATGGTCGTGGCGTCGTGCGTTGATGAGATGAATCAGATCTCTGGTCAGGGGATCCGGACGGGACCAACTCAGCATGGACCGCTCTCCTCGAGCATCGACGATGTTCTAGACGACTCCATGTTGCCAAACTTTCCCTGGAGGAGCAAGCACCGAAAAAGTTCCGACGTCGTAGCCGTGCCGGACTCGTCGAATGTCATTCGCCGATCACCTTCACCAGCACCCGTTTGCGCCGTCGCCCGTCGAACTCTCCGTAAAATATCTGCTCCCAGGGTCCGAAATCCAACCGCCCTTTCGTGATGGCCACTACAACTTCGCGCCCCATGATCTGACGTTTGATATGCGCATCTCCGTTGTCCTCGCCGGTGTCATTGTGGCGATACTCGGCTTCATGCGGGGCGATCCGCTCCAAGAATCGATCATAGTCCTGGAGCAGACCGGTCTCGTCATCATTGATATAGACGCTGGCTGTGATGTGCATGGCATTGACCAGCACAAGACCTTCCGCTATCCCGCTCTTCTTGACGACGGATTCAACCTGAGGCGTGATGTTGATGTACGCGCGGCGTGTCTTCGTTTCGAACCACAGTTCTTCGCGGTAGGCTTTCATCGTTTTCTCCCCGCAAGCCACGCATTGTCTCAGCCGCTCCGCACGGATGCAAGCGAGGCGGAGGATCGTCAAACACCGCAGCAGGGTCTATAATGTCGCCATGGCCATAGCTCCGCGGATCCCTGCCGGCCTGCCCCGCCCGAAGCTCTCACGTGAGGCTCGTGTCGTCTTGCGACAACGCTATCTGGCCAGGAACCAACGCGGCATCGTCCGAGAGACTCCGGCAGAGATGTTTTGGCGGGTGGCAGCCGATATCGCGGCTGCTGAATTGCTCTATCCGGTTCGCCACAGACTGCCTCACGCTAGAGAGCGTTTCTACCGCATGATGGCCGGCCTCGACTTCCTTCCGAATTCCCCGACCCTGATGAACGCCGGACGCCCTCTTCAGCAATTGTCCGCCTGTTTCGTCCTGCCGGTCGACGACTCGCTCGGAGCTATTCTGAACAGCGTCAAGTACCAGGCGCTGATCCATCAATCGGGAGGAGGAACGGGATTCGCGTTCAGCCGCTTGCGACCGCATCGCGATCTCGTCGCCTCAACTAGCGGCGTCGCCTCAGGACCCGTGTCCTTCATGCGCATATTTAACCTGACAACGGACGTCATCAAGCAAGGAGGGACGAGGCGAGGAGCGAACATGGGTGTCCTCCGCGTCGACCATCCCGACATTCTTGAATTTATCGCGCTGAAACGGAATCCAGAGGAAATGACGAACTTCAATCTGTCGGTCGGAATCACCAACGCCTTCATGCGCGCCCTTGCAAGGAATCGGACTTACCGGCTGGTCAATCCCCGCACTGGCCGTCCGACCGGCCGCTTGGCGTCCCGGCTGGTGTTCGACCGCCTTATTGAAGCCGCATGGGAAAGTGGAGAACCGGGAGTCGTCTTCCTCGACACAATCAATCGAGCCAACCCGACACCCCGCCTGGGAGAGATCGAAGCCACGAATCCCTGCGGGGAACAGCCGTTGCTTCCCTATGAGTCCTGTACGCTGGGATCGATCAATGTCGGTCGCTTCGTCACATCGCAAGGACGGCGGCCTACGATCGACTACCTCCGCTTGGCCCCTACGATCGGAACGGCCGTTCGGTTTCTGGACAACGTGCTGGACCGGAATCACTATCCGTTCCCCGACATCAAGACTGCGACAATGCGGACGAGAAAGATCGGTCTGGGAATCATGGGCTTCGCTGATCTGCTGATCAGCCTTGGGATTCCGTACGATTCCGAGGATGCCCTCTACACTGCCGAACGCCTCATGGGATTCATCCGTTCGGAAGCCCATGAAGCCTCCCAACGTTTGGCAAAGGAGCGAGGCCCCTTCCCCGCCTACCGCAGCAGTCCCCGCCCAGGCACAGGCGACCGCCGCCGCAACGCCACCGTCACGACTATCGCGCCGACAGGCACCATCAGCATCATCGCCGGTTGTTCGCCTGGAATAGAGCCGTTATACGCCGTCCATACCGTTCGTACCGTTATGGACGGCACGCAACTGATCACCGTGCACCCCGAATTCCTCCGTCTGGCACGAAAGGCCGGTCTCAATTTCGAAACCATTCTGCCGGAATTGGAGAGGACCCCCTCTCTTCAGCACCTTGCCTCCATCCCTCATGAAATCAGACGGCTTTTCGTGACTGCTCACGATGTGGCGCCGGAGCAACACGTCCGGATGCAGGCGGCCTTTCAGCGACACAGCGATAGCGGAGTGTCCAAGACCGTCAATCTGCCATCCACCGCCACGCCTGCCGATGTAGAAAAGATTTTCCTTCTTGCATATCGACTCGGGTGTAAAGGGGTAACGGTGTTTCGATCAGGAAGTAGGACTCGCCAGGTGTTATCCTGTAGCAAGTCGTTGAGTTGCTGAGGACGGGCCATGCGGAATTTTCCAATGAAATTGACAGGCTAGAACGATGGTGATAAGTAGTTCTCCAGATTCGCACAATCCGTTATTTGCCTGTTCAGCCGGGAGGTGTTCGATGGCCGCGTTTGTTGGGAACCTGACATCCGTCGGGAATCCATTCCAATTCTCGATCTTCTTCGCTCGCCAACCCGAGCCGGATCTGGAATTCACTGAAGAAGAGCTTGAGCAGACCACCGCGACCCGTCCCATCACCCCCATGAAGATGCCGAAAAGGTCCGGCGGGGGCCGTCCCCTGCTGTGGCTGATCATTCTTGCACTGATAGGTGGCGCAGGGTATGTCGCCATGGAGCCGGAACAGGTGACTGATTGGCTCGCTCCATTCCTGGGGGAGCCCACGCCTACACAGCCAGCTCAGCCGGTCGCGGTTCAGCCAAGCCCCGTTCCGCAGGCGCAGACGCCACCAGCAACACCGGCACCGGCTCCCGTTGAGACCGCCGCGGCACCGGCAGCCCCAGGAGCGACAGTCACGCCCCCTATTGCCCCTGCTCAGCCTGCTGCGCCACCTGTCGCAGCCACCCCGGCACCGATCGTCCCGAAACCGTCCGTTCCTGCTCCGATACCTCCGTCCCCTGCGGCTGCGTCGGCACGTGCGACTGCATCGCCCCTCTTTGCAGAAGGGCAGAAAGTGACGGCCATCGGTAATCCGACCGCCCCTGCTGAAGTGGTAGCCCTCACGCTGGATGCGGCGGGCACCAAACCAGGTCCTTCGGTCAGACCCGGCACGTCGATGAGCATCCTTGACGGGGATTTGCAGCCGAGCGGTTGGGTCTATTCCGTTCGGACTGACGATGGTGTGAAGGGCTGGATTTCTGAGAAGCGCCTCCGCCTCAAGTTCTAACCGGCACTCCCTCAAATGAGAGGAGGCCAAGGCACGCCTCGGTCTCCTCTCATTCTTCTCTGTGCTATAATCCGCGCCGCATCGAGAATTCGGGCTTCGGACCTGAACGTCTGACGTCGAACGTCCTGCAATTCGACAGAACAAGCCGATGGTTTTGGACTCGATGACTTCCTGCGAGAGAACCACGCCATGGCATCACTCAAGGCACTTATCTTCGACTTTGACGGCATCATCGCCAACACGGAACCGCTCCACTATGCGGGGCTCCGCAAGACGCTGTTGGAAATCGGCATTAACTTACAGGAGGCAGACTATTACGAGAATTATCTCGGCTATGACGACCGTGGTTGCTTCATCGCCGCATTGACGGCTAACCGCCGCGCGGTTGAGCCGTCGCTCCTGACAACGTTGATGAAACGCAAGGCAGAGGCCTACCTCGAATCGGTCAAGGAACATCCGGTGATCTTTCCCGGAATTCCCGAATTCGTCAGGGAAGGGTCTGCGTGCTATCCATTGGCCATCGCCTCCGGCGCCCTCCGCCATGAGATCGAGTTCATTCTGGAGCAGGCGGGCTTGCGGAAGGAATTCCGCCACATCACAAGCGCGGAAGATGTGACGGCCGGGAAACCTGACCCCCAGCCGTTCCTCCTGGCGCTCCGTGCCCTTCGACACACCTGCAACCCCGCGCTTGACGCGGCCTCCTGCCTGGTCATCGAAGACTCCTTGCCCGGCATTCGCGGCGCCAAGGCGGCGGGCATGAAAGTGCTGGCGGTGACGAACACGCACACCGTCCAAGACCTCCACGAAGCCCATGCCATCGTCCATAGCGTCAAGGACGTGCGGTTGGACGAATTGCGCGCGCGGCTATGGTCTCAAGCATAAGGACACCGTTGCCATGAGGATCTGCTCTCTCGTACCAGGCGCCACCGAAGTGGTCGCGGCACTGGGACGGGCCGGCCAATTGGTCGGTATCAGTCACGAGTGCGACTACCCGCCGGACGTGAGGGATACTCCCGTGATGGTCGAAGCATTAGTCGGCGGCCACGGTCAATCAAGCGGGGAAGTCGATGCGGCGGTCAAAGCGCTCCTCGCCTCCGGTCAACGGCTGTACCGTTTGAATGAAGAGGCGTTCGTCGAATCCCAGCCGGACCTCATCCTGACGCAGGACCTCTGTCATGTCTGCGCAGTTACGCCTGATCAACTCAGACAGGCTATCCGATCGCTTCCCGTCCGTCCGCAGCTTGTCACCTTGAACCCCACAAGATTGGGCGACCTGCTGTCGGACGTCGAACGGATCGGAACCAGTATCGGCGCCGACGACGAAGGCCGCGCCTTCGCCTCGACACTGCGTGAGCGCCTCGAGTTGATACGTCGGCGCGCCGCCGAGACCCCGGTTCGACCCCGTGTCCTCTGCCTCGAATGGCTCTCGCCCCTCTACGTCGGCGGTCATTGGGTGCCGGAGATGGTTGAACTTGCAGGCGGGAATGATGTGCTGGGACAGGCCGGCAGGCAGTCGAGAGTCGTCTCGTGGGCCGAGGTCACGGCGGCGGCACCGGAAATCGTCATCCTGATGCCCTGCGGCTTCCCGATTGCTCGAACGATCCGTGAAGTGTCGGAACTGGCGAAAATCGATACGGCGTGGGCACATGCCTTATCAACCTGGAAACGGATCTATGTGGTCGACGCCGCCTCCTATTTCAGCCGTCCAGGCCCTAGGCTCGTCGATGGGGTCGAATTGCTGGCTGATATCATCTCTCCGTCCGCACCGACAAGGTTTGATGACCGGACTGTCATGCCTGTCACTCGGCAATCCCTCGGCGTGAATCAGTCCTGACGACCATGACGGCTAAAGAAGCCCAAGCGTTCTGCACGGAACTGACGAAGAAGAGCGGGAGCAACTTCTACTACTCCTTCTTGTTTCTGCCGCCCTCCAAACGCAACGCAATGTACACCATCTATGCGTTTTGTAAGGCCGTCGACAGTGCCGTCGACGAGCCCCCGCCCGGCAGCGACCCGAAAGAAGAATTGCAGCGTTGGCGCAAGGAACTCGATGCCGTCTATGGAGGAGAACCGAGTTGGCCGATCATGATCAGTCTCGCGCACCACGTAAAGGCGCTCTCGATCCCCAAGGCGTACTTCGAGGAGCTGATCAAGGGCGTCGAGATGGACCTTACCATGACACGCTACTCGACCGACGACGACCTGTCGCTCTACTGCTACCGGGTTGCCTCGGTGGTCGGGCTGATCTGCCTGCATGTGTTTGGACCGACGTCGCCGCGCGCACAGGACTACGCAGTTGATCTCGGTATGGCCTTCCAGCTGACGAATATTCTGCGCGATCTCGGCACAGACGCCGAGCAGGGCCGGATTTATCTTCCACTGGACGACCTCTCCAGGTTTTCGTGCAAGGAGGCCGACATTCTCGAACGACGGGAGACGCCGCAGATGCGGGAGCTTGTGACGTATGAAGCAGGCAAGGCACGGCGCTACTATGAAAAGGCGCGCGCAGCTCTGGAAAGCCTTCCGGACGGCGACCGGCGCGCCCTCACTGTCGCGGAGATCATGCGCGCAGTCTACAGTCGCCTGCTTGCCCGCATCGATCATGGGAACCATCCCATCTTCGGACCACGGGTACGACTAGCAACGGCACATCGGCTCGCTCTTGCCGCAGGGGTCTGGCTCCGCGCTCGCTTCTCGTGACCACCACCTCTACCCCATCCGTTCTTATTCTTGGCGGTGATCTAGCCGGCCTGACGGCGGCTTACAGACTGGCCTCCAAGGGATGCCGCGTGACCCTGGCAGACTTCGCCCAGACTGCCGTTGATCCAATCGAACATTTGGAGTTTCCTCCGTTCTCGATGCTCGGATGCCACCATGCCGCTTGGGCGCTGCTTCGCTCCACCGGAATTGCCACATCTCCGAATCAATGGGCCGAATCCTCGCTCGAATTTCTGTTGCCCAACGGGCGGCTGGCTCGCTATCCCAGAAGCCTGTTTCCCAACCCACTGCATCAAGTATTAACCATCAGTCGATTTACTGGTCTTTCGTTGAACCTCAGATGGAAACTGCTCTCCTGGCTGGAACAGATTTGGGAAGGATCCTTGCAGTTGGCTACGGATCTGGAACATCGGACGGCACAGGACTGGATCATCTCGCTGAATATGGATCCTGCCCTGGCTCGGACGATTTGGAACCCGTTGGCCCTTTGGCTGACCGGCTGCGATCTACACCGCCTCTCGGCCGATGCTTTTGTCGCGGCGCTCACGCCGTACTTTCTCGCGAAGGCCGAAGACAATCGAATCCACATGCCGCGTTTTTCCTGGAAGGACGGCGTCGTCCGTCCCATCATGGACAGGATTGTTCAGGCAGGAGGGACCTTCCTGCCCGCACTCAAGTCCGTCGGGCTCGACTATCAGGCCGAGCGTGTGACGGGTGTCCGATTTGCCGACGGCTCTAGACTTGAAGCAGACTGGTACATCTCCGCCCTTGCAATCAATCGGCTCACCCCCCTATTACCGGAACGCTGGCTCAGCCGCTACGCGTACTTTCAGCAGATCACCGAACTAACGACGATTCCATGGACGGCGATCGAGATTCCGGTTTCCACGGCCATCCATCGGCCTCGCACGATCCTCATCGGAACGGGCCCCATTCCTCTGATCTTATGCCGCCCCTCCTCAATTGGACAGGGCCTGAGCATCAGCCTCTTACGTTCAGGACAGGAGAATCAAGACGATCTCGATCAGGTCATCGCAGCGGCGCTCCGTACTTCGAATCTCCCTGAACCGGCGAAAGGTTTCAGCGAGAGTATCCCGCGGATCACCACCTATCACACGCTGGCGCTTTTCTCCGGGACCAAGTTAAAGCGGCCGATACAGCGAAGTCCTATTTCCAACCTGCTTGTCGCCGGTGCATGGACGGATACCGGTTGGCCGGCCAATCTGGAAAGCGCCGTCGTGAGCGGGGAACGATGCGCAGAAGTGATTGCCGGCGAGAGGCAGGCTTGACGGCCTACTTAACCGGTGTTAGGTGTACAGACACATGAACAGATTTCAGGCTTTAACCTTAGGGGCCGCTTTTCTGATTGCCGTCGGCTGCGCACAGGATCCCTACCGCGGCATTTCCTCTCCCGCAGGATATAACCGTTACGACCTGGAACGGGACTATATGGAATGCGACTACAAGGCGAAGATGGCTAATACGGACATGTTCTACAGCCGCACGTCTCCGGTACCATTCGGTTCTGGGGCACAAAATCCGGCCGACCACGCGCGCGCCCTCCACGGTCTCTCCACTATCAACGCCATGCGCGATACTTGCCTCGCCGCCAAAGGCTACCGCGTTGAATAGGTCTGCACCCCGATTTTTCAGCGTTGACAACCTTCCCGCCCCCTCCTAAGATGCCTGACAGCTCGTCATAGATACATTCCCATCATGACGCTTCAGGAACTCGGGAAATCACTTCACAACTGTCAGCTCTGCAAACTCTCCAAGCTGGGCCGCACGCAGGTTGTCTTCGGTGTGGGCAATCCGCACGCCAGCATCATGTTCGTTGGGGAAGCGCCGGGATTCAACGAAGACCAGAAAGGGGAGCCCTTCGTGGGTGCGGCGGGAAAGTTACTGAACGATCTCCTGACCTCGGCAGGACTGTCGCGGGACCAGATTTACATCGCCAACGTCATCAAGTGCCGTCCCCCGAACAACCGCGATCCGGAACCTGACGAGGTTGACACCTGCAAACCGTTCCTGATGCAGCAGATTGCCCTCATCAAGCCGAAGCTCGTCTGCACGCTGGGGAATTGGGCAACCCAAACGCTGATGGAGCGCAAGGTCGGCATTACGAAGGTACGAGGACAGGCCTTTTACCTCAAGGACTTCGTCCTCTTTCCCTTGTTCCATCCGGCGGCAGCCCTGCATCAAGGCACTCTCCTGCCGACGCTGCGGGAAGATTTCAAGAAGCTGAAGAGCTATCTGGAGAAGATGCAGCAAGAGGCTGCACCAGCTGGAACCACTGCCGCACCGGCGCGTGAAGGAGAAAAGAGCAACGCCGACACCGCAACCCAGATGAGCTTGTTCGGCTAGCCTCGGCCCCGCTCAGACACACCCCGGCAAGCCCGCCCTACACAGTGGGCTTCTCCGCAATCATGGCAGTCGCATCGTCAATCGCTGCGGCCTCCGCAGAGTCAGTCTCGCCGGCCGGTTCCGTCTCCGGCACGTCGAACCAGGCCACCAACATGTCGTCCCACCAGGCTTCGGTGACATCCTCCCCTGGGTCCATTCCAATGTAGCTCACTGAATCGGTCGTCAGATCCGGCCGCACGACCTCGGGAGACGCCTTGATGCGATTCACGACTTGCATCGTGGCGAAGCCACCCACGATCCAGGAGTCCGGATCGGCCCGCCTGGATTTATAGGCTTTCAAGTGTTGCTTCAGATACAGAAACAGGGCCTGTTGCACCTCATCCCCCACGCCCGACTGCGGCAGACTCAAGGTCTTTTCGAGCTTCTTCCGCCACTTCCAGTCGTTGTAACGCGACGTGAGCAACTGGAGCATCTTCCTGCCGTCTTCTGTGTTCAGTGCCATGATGGGTCCTCTAGTTTCCCGCAACCGTCATTTCGGCGATTTTCAGCGTCGGACTCGCGATCCGCCCACGGAACCGGAGATCGTTGCCCACCAGCTCGATGTTGGCGTACATCTCCTTCAAATTGCCTGCAATCGTAATCTCCTCCACAGGATAGGCCAACTCCCCATTCTCAATCCAAAAGCCGGCGGCGCCCCGCGAATAATCTCCCGTGACCATGTTGATCCCGAATCCGATCAACTCGGTGACGTACAGCCCATCCTTGACGCTCGCGACAATCTGTTCCGGCGTCTTGGAACCCGGCACCATATAGAAGTTGGTGGGCCCGACACCAGGACTGTCGCCAACGCTCCTGGCGGCATTGCCGGTCGAGGGCAACCCCAACTTGCGCCCCGAGTAGGTATCCAGCAGGTAGCTGTTCAACATGCCACGGTCCAGGATGGTGTTCTTGCGAGTCGGCAACCCATCGCCATCGAAGGGCTTAGATCCCAATCCACCGACCATACGCCCATCGTCGTAAATCGTCACAAACTCGGGCGCCAGCCTGCTCCCCAACCGGCCGGCGAGGAAGGAGGCTCCCTTATAGAGCGCATAGCCGGACGCGGCGCTGCACAGGTTCGAGAGCAAGCTGCCCGCACATTCCTGATCGAACACGATGGGCACCCTCTTGGTCGGCCCCTTGCAAGCCCCCAAGCGACGCACCGTGCGCCGCGCCGCTTCCAACCCCACCGACTCCGGGCTATCGAGTTTGGCGTACGTGCGCTGCACGGCATACCAGGAATCCCGCTGCATGCCCCCACCCCGTTCGTCCCGCGCAACCGGCGAGACGGACAAGGAGTAGGACGACGCTTGATACTCGCCCGCAAAACCTCTCGAATTCGCCAGAAAAATTCGTCCCGTCGACCAGTCAAACTCCGCCCCTTCCGAATTGGTAATCCGAGGGTCCGCCGAAAGCGCCGCCTGCTCGCACCGCCGCGCCACCTCGATCTGCTGCTCGGTTGTCAGGCGGGTCTCGTCGTACAGATCCAGATCCGGCACTGCCGTCGCCAATTGCTGCGCCTCCGGAAGACCGGAGATCTCGTCTTCCACCACCGCCTGTGCCAACGCGCAGGTATCCGACGCCAACTGCGTCAGGGACGCAGGCGTGAAATCGGACGTCGAAGAGACGGCGGAACGTTTGCCCATGAACACTCGGAGCCCCAGCCGTTTCTCCCTGGCCTTCGTCAGCCGTTCGACCGCCGACAGCCGAACCTGCACGGACAGCGTTTCGCCGTCGGCCACGATCACCTCGGCGTCCGTGGCACCCTGTCGCTTCGCCCGCTCCAGTAGCGACAAGGCCAGCGATTGATAGGGAGAGGTTGTGCTCAGTTCAGTGGCCATTCGTGTCGTCGTCCCTCATACAGTAACCCGGCACGGGATCCATGGCGGCTCAACCCGCGTTCGTGCCCCCGACCGTCAATTCATCGATCAGGATCGTCGGCAAGCCGACCCCCACCGGCACGGACTGCCCTTCCTTGCCGCAGGTCCCGATCCCTTCGTCGAGCCTCAGATCGTGGCCGACGCGGGAGACCTTTGTCAGCACGTCGGGCCCACTGCCAATGAGCGTCGCCCCTTTCACCGGCTTGGTCACCTGACCATCTTCGATAAGGTAGGCTTCACTGGCCGAAAATACGAACTTGCCGCTCGTAATATCGACCTGCCCGCCTCCGAAGGAGACGGCATAAAGCCCGCGTTTGACCGACCGGACAATATCGGCCGGCTCGTCCTTCCCCGCCAGCATGAAGGTGTTGGTCATTCGGGGCAGCACGACGCTTTGGTAGCTTTCCCGGCGCCCATTTCCGGTGAGTGGAATCCCCATTAATTTCGCATTGAGACGGTCGGTGATGTACCCCCGCAAGATGCCATGCTCGATCAACACCGTCCGACTCGTCGGCGTCCCTTCATCATCCATATTCAAGGAGCCGCGCCGATAGGGCAGGGTGCCGTCATCCACGATGGTGCACAGATCCGAGGCGACACGCGTACCGATGCGATCCGAAAAGGCCGAGGTCTTCCGCCGATTGAAATCGGCCTCGAGGCCGTGCCCGATCGCCTCATGCAGCAAAATGCCGGGCCACCCGCCGCCCAACACCACCGGCATCACACCGGCCGGCGCGTCCACGGCTTGGAGATTGAGGATCGCCTGACGCGCGGCCTCCCTGGCATACCGACGAAATCGGTCTTCTTCCCTGAACCATTCAAAACGAATCCGCCCCCCGCCGCCGAAACTCCCGATTTGGCGATTCCCATTCTCCTCGGCGATACAGGTGACTTGGAGGCGTGCCAGCGGCTGCACATCGCCCATGAGCCGCCCCTCGTGATTGGCCACCACCACGACCTTGTGTTCCATATTGATGGAAGCCATGACGTTCTTGATGCGGGGATCGAAACGGCGCGCCTCGGCATCGATCAGGTTCAACAGATCGACCCGCTGTGCGGTGGATACCGTGCGGTCGGCCTCCGCAAGCGGATAGAGATTGCGCGCGAGCTGCCCGCGCCGGGTGACCGGCACCGCGCCTCCCGCCTGCGGAGAAGCGGCGATATAGCGTGCGGCATCCGCGGCCAATTCAAGATCCTTCGTGGTCAATTCGTCCGAATACGCAAATCCTGTCTTTTCACCCGCGATCGCACGCACCCCCACTCCCTGGGAGATACTCGTGGTCGCCCGTTTCACGATACCTTCTTCCATGGACACCGACTCGGAGCGACACGCTTCGAAATAGAGATCGGCATAGTCCACATCGCGGACCTTCACACGGGCAAGCGCCTGCCCCACCTCCTGGTCGGTCAAACCGAACTGGGTCAGCGTTGGGGTCGTCTCAGTCGACATGAGCACTCCTGGCAGCAGTGGAAACAACCGCTGGAGTATAGCCGACGGTTCTTTCCATCCGCAATGCGCGCCCTGGGCGTTCCCCCCATAACTCCGCTCATCGTTTGACATTTCATGGGGGTCTCTTTAGACTGATCGTGACCTTCCTTCAGTTCGACAACGCACACCTTCCAGACATGCAGGTCTATGGCTAAGACGGCACCCGCAACCCATACATCCGACGACGACTTGCAGGCTCAACTGAACCCGCAAACACTCCCGCGCCATGTCGCCATCATCATGGACGGCAATGGCCGTTGGGCTCGGGCGCGCGGCCTCCCGCGTATTGCGGGGCACCGCGAGGGCATCAATTCATTGAAAGAAGTCACGCAGGTCTTCCTGGACTTGGGGATTCCCGCCCTGACCATCTATGCCTTTTCGCAGGAAAACTGGAACCGTCCGGCAAGCGAGGTCAGCGCGCTCATGGGGCTGTTGGAGCACTACTTGTCCAGCCAGGAAAGAGACTTGGTCGAACGGGGCGTCAGGCTGCGGACCATCGGACGGGTCGAATTGCTGCCATCCTCGGCGTTGGAACGGATCCGCGCCACGGAACGGGAAACACGCTTGTGCACGAAACTCAATTTGACGGTCGGATTGAGCTACGGAGGGCGGTCTGAAATCGTCGAGGCGGCGAAACGTGCCGCAGCCGACTGCTTGGCTGGGAAACTGGCCCCGGATCAACTCGACGAATCCACGTTCGGCCACTACTTGTTTACGGCCGACCTACCTGATCCCGACTTTCTCATTCGTACCAGCGGGGAGACGCGCATCAGCAATTTCTTGCTGTGGCAGTTGGCCTACACGGAACTGTACTTCACGCCCACGCTCTGGCCCGACTTCCGGCGGCGGGAGACCCTGCTGGCCCTCCATGAGTTCCAGCGACGGGACCGCCGTTTCGGCCGTGTTCCGACGGCTATTGCGCCGGCTTCCGGCCGGTGAGCCACGTCACTGTGGACCCGCTGTCTCCTCCCGATACGCTCCCCCGGACCGCGGTGACCACCAAGCCCCGCTTTGACGCACGCCGTGTCTATGTCGGATTGGCCGCCCTCCCGATTCTCTATGGCCTGATCGTCGTGGCGCCACCCATCGGCGTACTCGTACTGGCCCTGGTCAGCGCCCTACTGGCCGCACGCGAATTCTTCCGCCTCCACCTGGGCACACGGCCGATGCCTCCCGCCTTCTTGCTGGGATTTGCCGGAATCGCACTCGTATTGGCTGCTGGGCACTGGCCAGAACTGCTCCCGCTTCACACCGTTTCAATTTTGACTCTGCTCGGCATCATGTGCACGGTGTTGTTGACGTCCAACCCTGCGGACAGTCGGCTTCACGATGCCGCGGTCGCATTGCTGGGTGTGGCCTATCTCGGCCTTACCCTGTTCTTCGCGATTCGCTTGCGGGCAGGCCCAGATGGCGCCTGGCTGGTCTGCGTCTTGCTGATCGTCACGTTCGCCGCGGACACCGGCGCCTACTACGCCGGCGTGCTGTTCGGGCGGCACGCATTGGCGCCACGTATCAGTCCCAAGAAGACCGTCGAAGGACTCGTCGGTGGCTGGGTCCTGTCGCTTGTGGCCGCCCTTGCCCTGCGGGCCTGGCTGCTCCCGGCATGGTCCCTCCTGGATTGCCTGTGGGTCAGTCTCTTGTTGACCGGCAGCGGGTTGCTGGGAGACCTCGTAGAATCCGCGCTCAAACGTAGCGCCGGCGTCAAGGATTCCGGTCACCTGCTCCCCGGGCACGGTGGCATGCTGGATCGCATCGATAGCTTATTGTTTACAGCCCCCACGTTCTATTACTATGTGACGCTCGTCAACGGCTAACGGACCTGTCCCCGCGAGGAGTCGCGCGCATGAAGCAGATTGTCGTCCTGGGTTCTACCGGGTCCATCGGGACCAACACCCTCGACATTGTCGAGCGGTCTCCACACGCGTTTCGCGTACTCGGTCTCACCGCCGGCTCTAACGATGAGAAGTTGGAGGCCCAGATCCGGCAGTTTCGTCCCAAAGCCGTCGCGCTCTCCGATCCAGCCGCCGCCGCTCGTCTCCGCCAACGCTGCGGAGATCTCGGCATCGACATCCTCGAGGGCCCGGCCGGGGTCGCCGAGGTGGCCGCTCTTCCCGGGGCCGAATTGGCCATTTCCGCCATCGTCGGCGCTGCAGGGCTCGTGCCCACCCTCGCGGCCATTCGGTCGAACAAACATATCGCGCTTGCCAACAAGGAGCCGATGGTCATGGCTGGGCAGTTGATGCAACAGGAAGCGACTGCCCACGGCGTGCGGATTTTCCCGGTGGACAGCGAGCACAGCGCCATTTTTCAGTCCCTGGAAGGCCACCGACTTGAAGATGTGCGACGACTGATTCTCACCGCCTCCGGAGGCCCTCTGTGGGGCCTTCCGGCCGAAGATATTCAGGACGTAAAGCCCGAGCGGGCACTGAAACATCCGAATTGGAAAATGGGCGCGAAAATCACGATCGACTCCGCCACCATCATGAACAAAGGGTTGGAGGTAATCGAGGCCCGGTGGCTCTTCGACATCCCAGCCAGTCGCATCGACGTGCTGATCCATCGAGAAAGCATCATCCACTCCCTGGTGGAATACCGCGACCGATCGGTGATCGCCCAGTTGGGACTCCCGGACATGCGCACGCCGATCTCCTACGCCATGCAATACCCCGCGCGTTTAGACCTGGATCTCCCCAGCTTGGATCTGGCCGAGATCGCCACCCTGTCCTTTCACCGGCCAGATCATGCCCGTTTCCCCTGCCTTCGCCTGGCCTACGAGGCCCTGGAGGTTGGCGGCACGATGCCCGCCGCGCTCAACGCGGCCAATGAGGTGGCCGTTGACGCCTACTTGCATCACGGCATCCGCTTCGGCGAAATCCCGGACATCATTCGCTCGACGATGCAGGCCCATCATCAACGAGAGCTCCTCCATCTCGAGGACGCCCTCGAGACCGACCGGTGGGCCCGGGAAAAGGCCGGCTGCCTGGTCAATGCTCTGGCCCGATAGCGATTCCTATTCCGATTTGAGCAGATGAGTGGTATGGTGAACCTACACGTGCGGTCGACACACACACGATGATGACATTGACCTCGCTCGCCTGGTCCCCCGACACCCTCTGGATCCTCCTCCAAAAAGCCTGGTGGTTTCTGGTCGTGCTCGGGGTCCTGGTCGCCTTCCATGAATTGGGCCACTTTCTCGCCGCCCGGTGGGTTGGAGTGAAAGTTCTCAAGTTCTCCCTTGGATTCGGCCCCCGGCTCTTTTCACGACAAGCCGGAGAGACGGAATACCTCGTCTCGGCGATTCCATTGGGCGGCTACGTGAAACTCT
>FKKE01004205.1_pt1 | contig 80637 bp, 78 predicted proteins | sample 1106331 | NCBI WGS metagenome assembly FKKE01 (sample SAMEA3931202, study PRJEB13176) | freshwater metagenome | biome: Drinking water system; feature: drinking water; material: freshwater | place: China | collected 2013-02-06 | reverse complement strand
GTTGCCACACCGGCCAACTGGAAGGATGGCGAGGACTGCATTATCACGCCGGCGGTCAACGATGCAGAAGCCAAGACCCTATTCCCCAAAGGCTTCAAAGTCGTCAAGCCCTATCTTCGCTATACACCACAGCCGAACAAGTAGATCAAACCAGGAAGTAGGGGAAGCGGGCGGAGGATGTGTGCACATCCTCCGCCCGCTCTGTTTCAAGAAGGGATTCCGACAACGAGAAAGTAGCCTGCGTTGAAATAGCCGTGCAGCACGATCGAAGGATAGAGGCTCCCTGTTCTGTCACGCGCGTAACCGAGTAGCAGCGATGTCAAGAGAATGCCGGCGACCCACCAAGCAGGATGGCTCGGCAGATGCGCTATACCGAAAGCGACGGATGTCACAACGTTCGCGAGGGTCAGTGGACCGATGCGACTCCGGTAGGACTGGTGCTCCAGCAACACCCCTTGAAGCAACCCACGAAACCCGAGTTCTTCGAGGGCCGGCTGCCAGAGTGACAACGACAGATACAGGACCAGACTACTGCCGCCCCATTTAGCGGCGATGTCACGCGAGCCGATCCACCAAAGAACAAGCCAAAAACACATCGCGAGCCCCAGCGATCCGACAAACCAGTTCTCACGAAAAGCACGAGTCGTCCAGATCGTCAAGCCGCAGAGTCTGGCAATCGACCGGATCCCATCAGTACTTCTTTCCCCGGTCTGCGACCCTTCCGAGGACTGACCAGGGACAACGGGAACCGCCTCACAACTGCCCACGAGATTTCTCCATGCCGCTCTGTTTCCGCCTCCAGAGCAGATACCCACCACAGCCTGCGATCAACAGCGGGATCAGGGCATCGCCGCCTTTGCCAGGAAGCATCACACAACCTCCTCCACCGCTTACGGTCGTCGCCTGAGGATTGACGGTCGAGCCGGTGCCCCCTCCGGTGGTTCCAGCGGCGATCGAAGCGCCTGCCGCAACCACTTCCACTTCCACTTCGCTCACAGTGAGTGAACTCTGGTTGCTACACGACGATCCTGGGAAACCCAGATCTACACGGACCACTCGGCCTTTCAAATCCCCGAATGTCACATCAGTTCCCGTAGCCGCCAACGGCCCAGACGTATTCTGGCCGACTTGCTGCAGCCCGGCCTGATCCGAAAACAGCCGGACTGTCGAGTTGGGAATCGTACAGGATCCGGAGCCATACAAACGAACCGTTCGCACGATCACGTCTGCTGGAAACGTGAGTTTGACCCATTGATTCGCCAGAGCGCCTTGAGCGGTCGACCAATGGATCGTGGCCTTTTGAACGCGACGATCAGCGACGTATTGCGGACCCGTGAAACCATTCAACTGCGACGAAGCTGTCACGGTTGCACCCGGAGCCAAGTTGCTCCACAAGGCATCCGCATCGTTTACCGGCACGGGGATCAACGTGTGGCCTGCATGGCACCCTACGCAACGGGCGTTGGCCCCTGGCCGACCATAGTTGTGACCGGCAACATGGGCCCCGCCATCGAGTTGAATTCCTCTTGTGGTTGGAGGCACCCTCTCGCTCCCATCCCGCAATTGTTCGAACAACTGCACGTTCGCCGGAGCGTTCGCACTGCGCACGGCCCCGTTTGGATTGACCGGCAACACCTCTAAGAGAATGGGAAAGTCGTTTGCCGGAAAAGACCCGAAGCTGCCGCGCTGGTGATCGATGAAGAACCTGATCGTCGCAGCAGAGCCGACAGCCGGCGCATTCACAATATCCATATCGACCGGACCATTGGCGTAGACGTTCAGCGCATTGAACGTAAATGTGCCGTCCTGGTTGTAGGGCCCGGCTGCTGGAGGTGGCAGCAGGCTGGGTACGTTCATGACGGTATCCCCGATGATTGGAGGAAGCGGCCTAGCCGCCAACACCTGCGCCTGCAACTCGGCGGTACCGGGATTGTCTAAGATAAGGACCGGCGTAGAGTTTCCTGCCGCATTGATGTTGTAGAGCCCATAATCCTGATTGATATCTTCCCCGGTGAGCGTCGCATGATTGCCTGTTGCGAGCGAGATGAGCAGGGTGCCGTCTGCCATAACTGCTGGATCAGCCGCGTAACCGGAAGGACTCGTCTCGACTCCGAACGATGTCGACGTAATCTGAGGATGTTCATAGCGCCTGGTGTTGCCGATAATATGGGTGTATCGTACCGCCCCCCGGTTCACCCGTCTGATCCCTCCGAATCCGGACGCTTCCGTCATGTTCTCCATGGGAAAGTAGTTCCCGTAGAGGGTACCGTCCGCCGCAAACGTTCCTCCGTAGAAGTGGTTCATTGTTTCGTTCCCGCGGAAGAACAGTGAGAACGCAGTCAGATCGGTTCCATCAGGGTTGATCGAGGCCGGAGTCCACATGTTGGCTTCGAACTGCGCAGTTCGAGAGGGAGGGTTTGGGTCGAACTGTGTGCTGAGCCCCAAGGAACGGGCCAGGCCTCCTGTGGTCGGTACGGTATCCAGGAGGTCCGTGGGGAATCGATAGTTTCTCCACCAGCGGGCAAACACGATTTTACCGGTCAAGGGGTCAACGACAGGCCGATCAGCTCCGCTTCGTTCCGAGGTAATCCTGTGAAGGCCGGTTCCGTTCGCGTTGACCACGAACAAATTACTCCCAACCATGCCGGAATACTGGCCGTATGCCAACCATCTCGTTGAGGTAAACACGATGCGGCCGTCGGGGAGCCAACAGGGATACGTATCGTCGTAACGCCAGGTTCCCACGGCGCCAGGAATGAAATAGCTGATGTTGATCGTCTGTTCGGGAATGAGAAGTTTCTGAAGTCCCGTCCCATCGGCATTGATTACATAGAGACGCCAGGCGCCGATCGTCTCCCCAGGATTGGACGAGTAAGTTTGACCCGCTGCCGGCACCGGCAAGCCGGAAAAGACGATCTTTTGACCATCGTACGAAACAGCCGGAGCATTCACGTCGATCAGGTTGAGACTGCCTGCGGTCGGATTGCTGCCGTCCACGAGGGTGCGGATCGTGCCGTTGACCTCTCTGACTAGCAGCTTCCCCGGAGCGGCGGGACGAAATCGACTGTGAGGGCCGGTACCGGGCATTGCCTTAGCCGGTGCGTAAAACACGCTGCCTTGGTCATTGACTTGCCGTGAAACAAAAACGATCGGGTTACTTACAGCTGCCTCCAGTGACACGACACCTAGCGAGAAGAAAAGTAGGCAGCCTACAGCCGAATTGATAGAACAACGCAGCATCTGTTTCATGATGTCGCCTCGCTTAGATTGCAGTTGCAATCCAGCTGGAAACGCAAGGCAGATGCCCAAGAGGCGATGAGCTAAGTAGCGGATTCTAAAGGAAGAGCAGGGGAGTTCTTCTGAGCACTGTTGGATTAATCATCCGAATTGTCCGCCTCTGTCAATCTGGCTAACAATGAACTCTGAGGGTCTAGATCTAGACGAGAAGCAATCCATGTACACGAAGTGACTTCCAGCTCGAAGACTTCACAAATCGCTTGAACTCTTGTGAGCTTCCTGGAAAGGCGGACTGGACATCGCGCCAATGTGGGTATGGCGTACTCTTGCCGGAGCGGGGAGTAGACTGTTGCACTAGATCGTCGAGCCACTGTTTTACGGGTTTCGTAACAAATGGGAATTCACGATTCTGCGGAAACTGGCGGGCCTTACCGATCCAGACCATACGCCGCTCGATCTTCAGGTCGTCGGTAGCGTTCCGTAACTTCGACGCTTTCCTCGCCCAGGAGCGAGTGACGACTGGCTTTGGTACCTGACGGTCAAACCAGCGCCGCACGTTCATGGTCAACCCGCGGCCTTCGAGATAGTTCAGCATCGAGCGGCGAAGTCCCTCTCCTATCCAATCCGGCGTCGCGGAGGCCTGGTCACGATGAACGAGATCATTTTCGACAAAACCCTGAAACCTTGGCCCAAGAATCCGTACCCCATGACCTTGAGGATCAATCCCGATCGGACTGTGCGACGTCGCCGTGAAACGGTGCCAGAAAGCCGATTGCACGAGATCCGCCGCAAATAGCTGCCGGACTCTCTCGAGCGAATCGACCGTCTCTTGGATGGATTCGGACGGAAACCCGTACATCAAATAGGCGTGGACCAGGATCCCGGCACGCTGAAATGACGATGCCACGGCGGCCGTTTGATCAACCGTGATTCCTTTCTTCATCTTTTCCAGCAGTCGGTCAGACGCTGCTTCCAGTCCCGCCGTCACCGCGATACAGCCGGATGCTGCAAGAAGCCGACAGAGGTCCGGGGTAAACGCTTCCTCGAATCGAATGTTGCCCCACCACCGTATCTTGATCCTCCGCTCCAACAAAGCAAGTGCAAGCGTCTTCAAGGCGGCCGGCGGAGCTGCTTCGTCGACAAAATGGAATCCGTCACGACCGGTTTCGACGAGCAGTGTTTCGATCTGTTCGATCAATCGATCGGTCGGCGTCATCTCATAGCGTCCAATGTAGTCGAGCCCGACATCGCAGAACGTGCATTGCTTCCAATAACAGCCGTGCGCCACCGTCAACTTGTTCCAGTGGCCTTCGGACCAGAGTCGGTGCATGGGATTGGTACTATCGAGAATCGTCAGGTACCGGTCGAGTGGCAATTCGCGATAGGTTGGAGTACCGACCTCGTCCATGGAGAAATTGGGAGACGACGGATCATCGGAAAAACGGACGCGGTCCTTCTCGCGATAGAACGTACGGCAGAGCGTCTCGCGCGGACGCTGTCCCGCAAGATGCTCGATGAGAGAGAGCATTGGCCTCTCGCCATCGTCCAGTGCGATGAAGTCAACGTAGTCAAAAACGCGCGGATCGCTGACGCGTCGAAGTTCCGTGTTCGCGTACCCGCCGCCGAGCGCGATCGCAAGATCAGGCCGGCGCTGCTTGATGGAATGCGCCATCCGAAAGGCGCCATACAGGTTGCCGGGAAACGGGACCGACAAACCTACCAAGGCTGGCTGTACACGATCGATGTGCCGCCACATCACTTCAAGCATGAATCGGTCTGTAAGGCTGGGAGTCGATGCGAGCGCTTTCAGAATCGAATCGAATGACGAGGCCGAGCGTGCAATCTGTTCCGCGTATCGGCTCAATCCAAACTGAGGAGAGACGGTCGCTTGCACGAGGTCGGCCAAGTCTTCAAGGAGAAACGTCGCATATTGGGTCGCGCGGTCCATTTTCGATATGCGGCGGTTGGTTCGTCCGGAAAAACGCGGGCCCCGAGGGAGGAAGCCGGGAGTCAGGAGGATTGAGGCCAGTGCTGGTTTTCGGAATTGCAGAAACCGCACGACCGGCTCGATTGCATTGAGATAGCGTGCTTCCGCTTGTAACATGCGCGAGGCTTCCTGCGGTACCGAATGGCCCCGCGCACGCACCTCTCTGAAGACCTCCGTCAAGCCGGCTCGGCTGAACAGCCGAAGAACCACTTCAATACCGATGTCCGCTTGATGGCAGGTAACGCCTCGTGATTCAAGAAAGCCGGTCAGATAGGCCGTAGAAGGATACGGGGTATTGAGCTGAGTCAGAGGGGGAATCAGAAGTAGAACTCGGGGCCAATTCATGGCCTCGACATAGCATAGGGCTCCGGAAGAATGCTACCCACGCCTCCCCGGCAGAAGCCCTTATTTCCAGATATCCAGGATGCTTCCCAGGACCGCGTCAGCAGTCTTCAGAGCTTGAAGATTCGCCTCAAATCCCCGTTGCCCGATGATCAAATTGACGGCTTCATCAGCCAAGTCTGCGTTCGACAGCTCTACCTGTTCGGGACCCTGGCCGATGTCCTTGAGAACCATTGGACCGGCCGCGTTGTCTTTCTGAACGACCGGCAAGACCCCGCCTGTTTCTACCTCGACGAATTCGACCTGGGAGTTTTTGAATCCGTCCGTATTGACGTTCGCGACGTTGTGCGCAGCGACTTCAATCTTCTTCGAAAAGCCGGTCAAACCTGAGAGCGCCGTTTGAATAGCGGGCATCATGGCCACCTCCAAGAGGAACAGTGTACGCGTTCATGTTGCTTTGCGTCCCTGCAACCTGCGGAGCACTTGGCTGCTCCAAGTAAGCCCTCATGGCGACTCCATCCTGCTAGTTCCACTTTAGCAGAAAGGTGTTCGCATCACTGTGAAACAACCGACGCCTCTTAATAAGAACGGTCAGTAACGGACAGCTCCGTCTTACGGAAGTTGTCCCTGCCTGTATGTGCTCCATTTGGAAGTGGGGAAGCCGTCCTCTGGAGAAAGCCATTGGAGAAAACCATTAAGGCTCTGCACGACACTGCCGATACGGTAAGGACAAATGCCTCTAGGGAGATAGGAGCCCCGTGCCAAAGCGCACCATACCGATAGGGCGATTAAAAGTGGGCATGTACCTCGCAGGCGTCGATCGCTCCTGGCTGCACACTCCTTTTCTTCGCCATAGATTCTTAATCAAGCATGAGTCGGAAATTACCGCCTTGTGGAGTGCAGGGATTGCGGAAGTCGTGGTTGATACGGAGCTGGGGCTCGATCCCGATTCGGGTTCCGGAGAGAAACAGCGCCCGACTCCTACCCCGAGCGGGGCAACCGTAGAAAATGCGCCCGTTCCCGCAAGTGAATGCGTGTCCCTGCCGTCTGAGCGGCCCTCACCCGTCAGTCTGGCCAACAATTTCTCTCAAGCGAATGAGAAACGCAAGGAGTGGCTGAATCGGACGAATGCCTTGTTCGAAAAGACGAGAGCTACCGACCTCGTTGAAGTCGGAGAAGTTCGACAGATCGTCGATGACGTTATGGAAAGTCTCATGGAACGCCAGGCTGCCTGTCTGGCCGTTCTCGGGCTCAGACAGACAGATCCCACGTTGCAAGAGCACGGACTCACCGTTTGCACCTTGTCATTGGTCTTGGGAAAGGCTCTAGGTCTTTCGGATGGGGCGATGAAACAGCTCGGCATCGGCGCGATGCTCCACGACATCGGGCTGACCAAGCTTCCACACAATATCATCAAGCGACCGAAAACGATGGCCCCGGCTCAGCAGGCTCTGTATCAGACTCATACTGACCTGGGGATCGGGGTACTCCAGAAGAGCGGCGCCACGGAGCGGGATGTCATTTCCATCGTCAAGGGGCACCACAAGTTCGACAAGGCGCCACAGGATGCCTCCACCCCGGAGACTGGAGCGGATCCCGTCAAGATCGTCAGTACCATCGACCATTACGATGAGCTGATTACAGGCCAGACCGGATTGACGCCGATGTCTTCCAATCAAGCGCTGACGCAGTTGTATCAGCATTTCCGGGCGCGTCCAGACTGGCTGCCTCTCGTGTCCTCGCTGATCAGGGTCATCGGCGTGTATCCCCTTTACAGCGTCGTGTCTCTCAGCAGCGGAGAAATCGGCGTGGTCGGCGCTATTACCCCCGGCAAGGCCCACCTGCCGTACTTGTATATCTGCCGCGATGAGCACCGTCACCCCTGTGTGCCTCCGAAACAGGTCGACCTGGTTCAAGAGCCGGATGGGGGACGCCGGGTCAAGGAAGTCCAGGATCCTTTGCAGGTCGGTATCGACATCGAACAAGTTCTCAAGCAGGTCACTGCATGACGCTCCCCCTGCCGTCCTTTCCGTCATCTGGCGACAGCCCCAAACAGCACAAGCTCTCCTGGTTACCCACACGCGAAGATCTCCATCTCATTCTCGAATCTTCAGGGGAAGCCCTGTTCGTGACGGACCGAGAGGGCCGCATCCTGTCCCTTAACCCCGTCGCGCAACAGATGGTCGGGAGAAACTATGATGTGACCGGCCAACTCGTTCATGCGCTATTCCGCTGTACTCATAGTGGATCAGGAACCGCTGAGACCTGTCCTTTGCAGGACGCAGTTCACTCCGGAGAAGTCATGATACTGGGCGAGCACCGATGGACTAGACCGGACGGCACGGTCTTGGACCTTGCCGCCACCTTCTGGCCCCGCCGAAGCGGGCTGGACGTGACCGGAACCGTCGTCGTCTGTCGCGATCTCACTGCCGAATGGGAAGTACAGCGAGAGATCAAACGAGTCGCGCGCTTGGCTGAAGACGCGCCTAATCCCATTGTGGAATTCGATGAGGACGGGACGATTCTCTATGCGAACACCGCGATGGTCGAATTGATGAACGCCCAAGGCGGCGCCGAGAATCCCATCGAGGCGGTCCTCCCTCAGCAATTGGAAGCGATTCTCCGCCAGTGTATCGAAACCAAGCAGCCGAGCATCAGGTACGAACATGCTCTCGACGGTATGGTGCTGGCCTGGGCATTCTTTCCTCTCGGCGACCTGAGGCAAGTCCGAGGCTACGGACTCGATATCACCGCAAACGTAGAGCTTCGTCGGGCCAAGGATGCGGCGGAGGAGGCGGCCAAAACCAAAGGCATCTTCCTGGCCACAATGAGCCATGAACTCCGCACACCCATGAACGGTGTCCTGGGTTGCACTCAACTCCTTCAGGAAACCAGCCTGACGGAGCAGCAGCGGGAATTGATTGTGACGATGCAGCGGTCGGCGGAAGCTTTACTGGCGCTGGTGAACGACATTCTCGACTTTTCCAAAATTCAAGCAGACAAGATGACGTTGGAAGTCGCCGATGTCGACTTACGATCCTTGGTTAAGGACGTAACCACGCTGGTCGCTGAGTTGGCCAGACGAAAAGGTGTCGCCCTGAGGACGGCGATTTCCGACGACATTCCCGCGCTATTTCGTGGCGATCCCGTGCGGCTCCGGCAGATCCTGTTCAATCTGGTCGGCAACGCTATTAAGTTCACCGAATGTGGGTCCGTGGAAATCACCGTTGATCTCGACGTACCCATCGAGGCCGCTGCCGACACGTCGTCCATCCATTGGACTGTGAAAGACACCGGCATCGGGATGACAAAGCAGCAGCTGGAACGACTGTTCGAAGCCTACACGCAGGCCGAGGCCTCGACAACCAGGCGCTTCGGAGGAACAGGCTTGGGATTGATGATCTGCAGGCAATTGGTCGGAATGATGGGAGGGACGATCCGTGTTGAGAGTAATCCGGGACAAGGCAGCACATTCTCCTATACCACGAATCTGCTGCCGGCGATCGTACGGACAACCGTTGAAGCCCCGGAGACTGCTTCGACCTCCACGTTAACCGAGTCCGGTAGCCCGCGCCGGGTGCTCGTGGCCGATGATAACGAAATCAACCAGGTCGTCGCCTGCAAATTCCTCCAGAAGCTCGGCTATCAGGTCGAGGTTGCACGAAACGGAAAAGAAGCCATCGAGTCGCTGGTCCGAACCAACTATGACGCCGTGCTAATGGATTGCGAGATGCCCGTAATGGACGGCTACGAGGCCTCGCGATGCATCAGGGAAGGGGAATTGAAGGGTTCACGCCGCATGCCTATCATCGCCTTGACGGGAAATGCCTCTCCCGAAGATGCCCAACGCTGCAAAGAAGCAGGCATGGACGATGTGGTCACCAAGCCGGTGACATTGGGCACACTCCGAACCACACTCGAACGTCTCCTCCAGGCTACTGCGAATTGACCATTCTTCGACGGCGTCACATGTTGCAGCACCCAGCCCGAGTCGGGTACTGTCGCTTGATGAGGCCCAAACCATCGGTTAATGGCGCAATCCGGCATGTGCTCTACAGCGACTTCAACTGTCCCTTTTGCTATGCTTTGCATGAGCGGCTTCACGACATGAATCTCCTGGATCGCATCGACTGGCGAGGAGTTCAACATGCGCCCCATCTACCCAGACCGATGAAGCCATGGGAGGGATCGCTCGGTGCGGAACTCCGACACGAAGTAGACGTCGTTCAACGACTGGCGCCGAATCTCCCAATCAGCCTCCCGCCGGGGAAGCCCAACACCAAACAAGCCATTGCGCTGGCGGCTTCTCAGCTCCAACAGGATCGTGACGAAGGCATGAAAGTGGTCCGGGCCTTGTACCGCGCGTTCTGGTGTGACGGCAAAGATCTCTCGAATCCCCTGGTGCTGGACGAGTTTGGAATTGCTGACGAGACCGATCTCGATCGGTTGACCGGGGAATGGACCGAGGGCTGGCATGCCACGGACCAAGCAGGCGTACCACTGATGGTTGCCCCGGAAGGGCAGATGCTCGTCGGTTGTGTGCCACCCGATGCGATCCGTCAGTTCATGAAGTTATGAGCGGTCGACTGTGGGAGGGAACCAGTGGGAAATCTGGATCAGACCATCGACGCGATTTTGCAGACCTGCCGAACCATTGCCGTCATCGGCGCCTCATCCAACCCGGCCAGACCGTCCAATCGTGTCGCGACGTACATGAAATCCCAAGGCCACCGCGTGATTTCCGTCAATCCGAACGAACAGCTGGTCATCGGTGAGAAAGCCTTTCCTTCTCTGAGCGACGTGCCGGAACCGGTCAATCTCGTCGATATCTTCAGGAGATCTGAGGACATACTGCCGATCGTGGAGGAGGCGATCGCGAAAGGCGCGAAAGCAGTCTGGATGCAGGAAGGCATCATCAACGAGGCGGCGGCTGCCCGAGCCAGAGCGGCAGGCCTGTTGGTGATTATGGACCGCTGCTGGCTCAAGGAACACAGGGTGCGAACCAATCGTGGCTGATTTCCGTGGTCCCAGGCCGGAGCCGGTCGCACCGGACCCTCAGCGAGACGCGATGCTGGCGACCGCCGACCTCCTGGCAAGAGTCCTCGACACGACAGTCAGAATTCCCGGAACGCCGTTCTATCTCGGTCTGGATCCATTGCTTGGATTGATCCCGGGCATCGGGGACGTGCTTGCCAATCTCATCGGAACTGTCATTCTCGGCTTGGCCGCACGCCTGCGACTTCCGCAGATCGTCATCGCCAGGATGAGCCTGAACCTGCTGATCAATGGGACCTTCGGCGCCATCCCGATCGTCGGAGACCTGTTCTCCGTCTGGTTCCGCAGCCACGCCAGAAACGCCGTGCTGCTTCGACAAGCCGCCACGCAACCCTATCGAAAGACGCATCTCGACTGGCTCTACGTGAGCGGCATCGTCGGCGGGACTGCGCTGGCGCTGATCCTCATGATCGCACTCATGCTGTGGATAGTCTGGATCATGTGGGCATACCTCATGCACTAAAGGGCTGAGAGACTCCGAGCACGCGGCGTGTGGAATAGAATAAGTCTCGCAGGCAGACACGACCGAGGCTCACAGCAGCCGACAAGGCCCATATTCAAGCGGGGACAGCCAGGCTAGGAGGCGACAAATTTCAATGCCGCCCCGTTGATGCAGTAACGCAAGCCGGTCGGTTTCGGTCCATCCTTAAAGACATGCCCCTGGTGGCCTTCACAGCGAGCACAATGGACTTCAGTACGGGGAAAGATCAGTTTGTAGTCGGTCGAGGTCTCGACCACCTTGGGATCGATCGGTTGCCAGAAGCTCGGCCAGCCGGTGCCGCTGTCGAACTTGTGCTCCGATGAGTAGGCTGGAAGGTCACAGCCGGCGCAGTAATAGATGCCGGGCTTCTTGTTGTCATGCATGTTGTTGCCGAACGGTCGCTCCGTGTCCTCATGCCGAAGCACACGATAGGCTTCCGGCAATAGGAGTTTCTTCCATTCCTCGTCCGTCTTCACGACCCTGACGATTTGGCCGATTTCGATTTTCTGCGGCATCTTCCGCTCCTTTCAGAGGAGAGACTCCCCAACGTCAGTCGAGAAACCAGGAATATCCTTACATACGATTCGTAAGAGGAGCAAGCAGAGAGGAGAGGAGTAGGGGCTCCAGACTTCCAGACCGGAGCCCCTCTGCTTAAACCGAGGCAGCGAAAGGCAACTCGGGAGAGGCTGCTCCCGCCGTCTTGTCGTGATTGAATGCGGCGGGGAGCACTTCCTCGATCCGTTCCACCAGAATGAAGGTCATGTCGTCGCGGACTTCCTGCGGCACGTCCTTCAGGTCCTTCTCGTTCGCCTTGGGCAGAATCACGCGCTTGATGCCGGCGCGATGCGCGGCCAGCATCTTTTCCTTGATCCCGCCGACCGGCAGGACCAACCCGCTCAAGCTGATCTCGCCGGTCATCGCCGTGTCGCTCCGGACCGGTCGGCCCTCATAGGAGGATGCCAGCGCCGTCGCCATGGTAATGCCGGCCGATGGCCCATCTTTCGGGATCGCGCCAGACGGCACGTGGATGTGGACCCCGTTGCGCTTGAACCGAGAGATGTCCAGTCCCATGCTTTCGGCATGTGACCAGAGATAACTTCTCGCGGCGCGGGCGGACTCCTGCATCACATCGCCGAGCTGGCCGGTCAGCGTCAGTTCATGGCTACCGGGCAATAACGTCGTTTCAATGTAGAGCACGTCGCCGCCGGTCGGCGTCCAGGCCAAGCCGGTGGCCACGCCGGTCGGGAGATGCTTGCGTGCCTCTTCCGGCATGAACCGTTCGGCCCCCAGCCACTCCAGCAGGATCAACGTGTCGATCGCAGCCGGTTTCCGTTCCGCTCCCTCCGGCAGTTCCGCAAAGGCGAGCGCGACTTTTCTGGTCAACCGTCCGAGCATCTGCTCCAATTGGCGCACACCAGCCTCTCTCGTGTAGCGGCTGATGACGAACCTCAAGACGTCATCGGACAGCACGGCTTGATTGGCGTCCAGCCCCGCTTCTTTCAAGCGGCGCGGCCAAAGATAACGTCGGGCGATCTGGGCCTTCTCCCGCTCGCTGTAGCCTTGTAGCCGGATGACCTCCATGCGGTCTAGCAAGGGCTGGCTGATCGTATCCAAGGTATTCGCCGTCGTGATGAAGAACACCTTCGACAGGTCGAACGGCAGATCCAGATAGTGGTCCCGGAACGTATGGTTCTGGGCCGGATCGAGAATCTCCAGCAAGGCTGCAGCGGGATCGCCCCGGAAATCACGGCCCATCTTGTCCACCTCGTCGAGCATCAGCACGGGATTATTGACGCCGGCCCGTCTCATAGCCTGAATGATGCGGCCGGGGAGAGCGCCGACGTAGGTACGGCGATGGCCGCGTAATTCGGCCTCGTCGTGGACGCCGCCCAGGCTGAATCGTTCGAACGTTCTTCCCATGGCCCGCGCAATCGATTGGCCTAGGCTCGTCTTGCCGACGCCCGGCGGTCCGACCAAACAGAGGATCGGGGCCTTGGCGGTTGGGTTCAGCTTCAAGACCGCCAAATGTTCGACGATCCGCTCTTTGACTTCCTTGATGCCATAATGATCCTCGTCGAGCACCTGGCGGACCTTCGTCAGATCGAGGTGTTCCTCCGAGCCTTTCTTCCAGGGTAATTCGAGCACGAATTCGAGGTAGGTTCTCAGGACTTGATGGTCCGGTGACGACGGCGGCACCTTGCCGAGCCGGTTTACTTCTCGCTCCACTTCTTTCCGGACATGGTCGGGCAGGTCGGCTTCCTCGATTAGCTTCTTGAGTCGCGCCAACTCATTCTCCTCGCCGTCGCTTTCGCCGAGCTCTTCCTGGATGGCCTTCATCTGCTCGCGCAGCACGTACTCACGCTGACTCTTGCCGATCTTGGCCTTCGCATCGCTGGCGATCTTCTCGCGCAGTTGGAGAATCTGAATCTCTCTCGAAAGAAACGCATAGAGCGAGCGCAGCAGCTCTAGCGATGTCGAACTCTCGAGCAGCGTCTGCTCATCCTTCACGGTGAGGTTCAGTAACGACGCTACTCGGTAGGCCAAAGCCGCCGGGTTCTCTTCGTTCCGAAACGCCGCCGTGGCTTCTTCTATGCCAGGCGCCTGGACCATTCTGGGAAGGTCGGTGACCATGTCCTGAATGGCCCGCTGGAGGGCTTGCACCTCGCGGTCCTGCTCTTCGCTCAGTTCCAGTCTGCGCCCCTGCGCTTGAAGATAGGGCGCGTCCTGTTCGAGCTTCAGGAGTGCAACTCGCTCGATTCCCTGGAGAATGGCATGGATGGTTCCGTCTTCCGTCTTGGCCAATTGTTTGACTACGGCTTTGGTCCCGATCGTATAGAGGTCTTCAAGTCCCGGGGTCTCGACCGTCGCGTCTCGTTGCGCCACAACGATGATCGTCTTGTCTTCTGTTCTCAACGCGGCGTTTACGGCCGCCACAGACCGCTCGCGCCCCACGGTGACGGGCATCAGGATACCGGGAAAGAGCACAGTGCGCTTGATAGGCAATACCGGAAGTGTCACGGTCACATTTGTCGTCATGAGTGGTGGCCCTCCACTTCTCCTTATAGATGAAACGGAAACATAGAAAAGAGATAGGCTCGCGAGGAAAGAAGTCAAGCAGCAGGCCCGATTAGTAGGATCTAACGATCGACGAACAGGCCGCCCTGAGGGTAGGCGATGACCTTGTTGTCCGCCGGCTGTTGGCTCCCTGCGAGAGCGCTTTCGCTGGGAACCACATAGGTGTCTCGGCCATTGAGGTCGAAGAACCCGCCGATCCCGTGGTCGCTGGAATGACCGAGGCCGGATTTCGCGGAGTACTGATCGTTTCCACCTTCTTCGACGAAAAGGCCAAATCCGTGGATATCGCCGGCACCGAGGCCCGTCGTCTGCTCGAACTGATACCGATCGTTACCGCTGCCTCCGTCTACTGCGGCGCTTACGCCGTGGTCCCATGCAACTCCTGCATTGTAGAAAGGACCGGTCGAGCCATACCGATCATCGCCGCTTCGGTCGACAAAGACGGACACCCCGTGGTGGGCTGATGAACCCTGGCCATATCGGGCAGCATGATAGTCGTCGCTCCCTTCCAGATCCATCATGACGGCTGCGCCGAAGAAGTATCCGTGCCCCTGCGAGAAGTTGGCGCTTTGATACTTGTCCTGACCTGCGATATCAAGCAGCAGCCCCCAGCCGCCGGCGAGACTCAGCGTCTGAAGATCCGCCCGCTTCGTAAGAATACGAGACCCTACTCCGGCGCCGAGGCCGAAGCAATCATACTGGAACTGTGGATCGCCCGGCTTGGCGTTTGGCGCGTCCTGCGCATTGTAAGCGCTTGGAAGCTTGTCGCCGCACTGGTACCGATCGTCGCCCTTCACGTCGACGATCGCGCCGACACCGGATGGACCGCCGAATCCGAGCGCGAAGGCATGGCTCGTGTAGCGGTCATTGCCGGCCGCGTCGAACAACAGCCCGAGGCCGCCGATCGCTGCTCCCTGTGTCAGCCGGTTCCCCATGTATGCATCGTTTCCTTTGCCGTCATACAAGATGCCCAAGCCGGCAAATCCGGCTCCGCCGGACCCCATCTCGAGCTGATAGACGTCGTCGCCTGCATGGTCGATCAAGAGTCCGACACCCAGGCGACCGGTGGCCAAACCGAGCGTGTCGCCGTTGTAGGTGTCGTTCCCTTCCACATCGATCACGACCGCATTCCCACGATCCATATCGGATGATGATGCGATGAGCCCTCGATAGAGGTCGTCTCCGCCCAGGTCGATGACGAGACCGAACCGCTTGTCCAACTCATACGTGTTCGGCCCACGTCCGCCGATGACGATCAGGCCATACGACGTTTGTTCCACGAGCAGCACCTCGCCGGTAATGCCGGTCGGTACCCGAGCCTGAGGGAGAGGATGGGGATAGGCCGCCGCCAGATAGTGCAGCCAGCGCTCGTTGGCCAGTCTCGATAAAACCTGCGCAGCTGCAATGAGATGAGCGTAGTCGATCCGTTCTTCCAAGAGTTCCGCAAAGCGGGCGGACGCCTTTGCTTGTGCGAGCGTCCGGTCCGACAAATTGGAGGTCTGGGGCGTGAACTGTCCGGCTAGTGCTCTCGCGTGGTCGAAGATGAACGCCCTTTCGTCGTCTGACAGATTGCCAATCGCCTTGTCTCGAAGTTGGGACGCCTCAGCCAAACTGTCCGTCATGAAGGACAGCAATGTTTGCGGTGAAGCGGATCCGGGCAGGGGAATCGGCTTGTGAAAGGTAGAAGTCCGATCCATTCCCGCTTCCAAGACGTCGAGCAGACCCGGAAGATTCACCGAGCCGCCCTCCGCCAGTTCCGCGACCAGGAGACCCTGTTCTTCCAGGTTGATGAGCCCTTCCCACGGCTGCTTCAGCGTCTCGACCGCAGCTCGTCGCTTGTATTTAGCGGGAAGCGTCTCGGCCGTCTCGTGCGAGGTAAGGAGATCCTTGTAGGCCCCTGGCAGGAGACGATCCACGTCATCCCTGATAGGAAGCGCAATCTGCTCCAAGACCGACTGACGCTCGTACCCTCTTGGATGCTTGCTCGATTGCTTACCAACGGAGGGGAAGAGGGCCTGGACCAGGCCGCATCCCGGCAGGGCCAGGAACACAATCAGGATACAGAATGGTGTAAACCGGTGGGCCATCGTTGATACAGGATATCGTGAGCCTTCAGCCATTGCCATGGGAGCTTCTGAACTTCCTTCTCATCGGGCCAGCCACAATGTTGAACTCGTAGAGGCGGCACTCCAGTGATCCATTGAAGAGGGGAATGCGCTTTGACGGGGCCAAGCCGATAAGCTTTGGAACCCGCGCATCACCCGTCAGTACATAGGCGCGCCAGCCGGCAAAACGCCGCTTCATCCAATCTCCCAATCTGGGATAGAGCGGTTCGAGTGTTTCTGGCGTGCTGAGACGGACGCCGTAGGGCGGGTTGATCACCATCACGCCCCGGTCGGCCGGGGGTTCGAGTTCGAAGATATCGCTCTGCTTCAAACGGATGTCGATGCCGACACCGGCCCCTTGAAACGTCCGCTGCGCGGCCTTCACCATCTCCCGATCGTGATCGGATGCGTAGATGGCTGCCGGCACTTCCGGCAACTGTTTCGCCCTCACAGCTTCCCGCAATTGGCCCCAGCGTTTCTCATCGTGGACCAGCAGGCGCTCGAATGAGAAATGCCTGGACAGGCCTGGCGCGACTCTGCGGGCCATCAGTGCCGCTTCGAGCGGAATCGTTCCGCCGCCGCACATCGGATCGAGCAGCACGTCGTTCGGCGTCCAACCGGCAAGCTTCAATATTCCCGCCGCCAGATTTTCACGCAGAGGCGCTTCTACTGGAACGATTCGATGGCCGCGCTTGAAGAGAGGATCACCGGATGTATCCAGATAGAAGGTGGCGGTTTCGTGGTCCAGGAAGGCATCGACGCGGATGTTGGGTTGTTCCGTATCGACGCTGGGTCTTCGCTTACTGACAGCCACGAATCTGTCGCAGATCGCGTCTTTAATCCGTAATGTGAGGAAATCCAAGCTGGGAAGAGGGCAGCCCCTCGCGCTGACCTTCACTTTGATCGTTTGCGACGGTGAAAACCAGTTTGGCCATACGAGAGCGTACGCAGCGCGGTACACGTCCTCCTCAGTCCGATAGGGGCTCCGGCCCACTTCCCACAGAACTCGGCTGGCAAGGTGGCTCTTGAGATTGACCCAGTACATCGTGGCCCAGGGAGCCTGGAAGCCGACCCCGCCCTCAGTCCTGCTCGTCATCGGAACACCCAGGTCATGGAGTTCCTGCTCGAACACCGCTTCGAGCCCGCGCGGGCAGGGTGCAAAGAACCGCTGTTTTGTGCTATCCATCTTCGGTGCCTCTGTTTCTCGTTGCGAGTTTCGAGTTTGATGCTGTGAGGCGCGCGCCTTTCGAAACTTGAAACAAGAAACTCAAAACGTCGAATCTTATGAACTTCTGCAGCGCCTGCGGCAAACCGGTTTCAAAAAGAATCCCTCCCGGAGACAACCTCCCCCGCTTCGTCTGTGAAGCCTGCCAAGCCATTCATTACCACAATCCGAAAATCGTCGCAGGATGCATCCCCGAATGGGAAGATCGCATCCTGCTGTGTAAGCGGGCGATCGAGCCAAAATCAGGACTCTGGACCTTTCCGGCCGGGTTCATGGAGATCGGGGAAAGCACGGAACAGGCTGCGATACGGGAAACCATTGAAGAAGCCAAGGCTGATGTGGAGCTCACCAGACTGCACTCCGTCCTGAGCATGCCGCGGATCGGGCAGGTTTATATCGTGTTCGTCGGCAAGATGAAGTCGAAGCAGTTCGGAGCGGGAGCCGAGAGTCTCGAAGTCAAGTTGTTCCGTCCTTCAGAGATCCCTTGGGACCTCATCGCATTCACGGTGGTGAAGCTGGCCTTGAGACGTTATGTGGACGATCGTGAGACCGGCAACGTCGGACTCCATGTCGCCGATGTCCCGAGCGTATAGCTCCACCCTTCACGCTGGCTTACGAGATTAGCGCGGACTGAGGGACGATCGCATGTATCTTCACGATCTGATCGGCCCGATCCACTTCGTAGAATATCCGCCACTCACCGACCGCGTACTTGCACAGGCCCGGAAGGTCCGTTGCAACCGCTTCGTGGCGAAGGTTGTCCACGTTCGACGCGATCCACTTGGTCTTTTCAAATAGACGCTGGTTCGTCGGCGCCGCTGCGGCTGCAAGATCGTCTACTACTGCCGGTTTGTAGGCCAACCGATACCAGGCCATCATGCTACCAACGGAGACCTAGTTTGTCGGCAACCTCTTCGCCGGACAGGCGGTCGATGCTCAGCAGCGAGGACTTGAGTCTGGCCTTGAGACTGTCGCCCAGGCGCAGTCCGAGGTCTGGGTCGCCGATCAACTCACGAATGCGGTCGTCGACCAGTCCACGCACGAGTTCTTTGAATTGTTCAGACGAAAGAGCCGGGAGGTCCATTGCAGGGGAGAATACGGATGAGGAAGGGGAAAAGCAACTTGTCGGGCCGGCCTATGCGGCTCCGGAGGTCGTTTCCAGATGCTGAACGATTCGATTGAGCCGATCCTGTTCCGGCTTCGCCACGCTCAGAAATTCCATACCGATGCCGTGAGAACCGCACCAGCGAATTGCTGCGTTCTCGATCGTCACAGGGCTCGCTTCGCCGACCACGTGCAGAACCACGGTGACTTGCATCCCGGTAAAGGGACTGATCATGCTCTCAACACGACAGCCTCGCACGGACAGGTCCCTGACAGAACCCTTGAACCGAAACTTGTCCCTCTGCTGAATCAGCGTGCTGGGAATCGTAACGGAAAATCGCTTGCACTTACGCGTGACCATGAATGATTCCTTCACTAGAAGTCGTACGGATTGGCGCCGGGTTGCAGGCCTCACCTGCGTTCGCCTGAGGTACAGGCTAATCTGGATTGGCATTTTTGTCAAAGAATGCGATGTCTTTGGTCGCATGCTTCCAGGAAAGTAGGAGGATTTCAATGAATCGACTTCTGCATAAGGTTGCTGTGGTGACCGGCAGCAGCAGCGGAATCGGCAAGGCCATCGCGTTGCGGTTCGCCGATGAAGGGGCGCGTGTGGTTGTGGCTGCTCGCAGACTTCCACTATGCCAAGATACGGTCGGCCAGATTCGTCAACGAGGGGGCGAGGCCATTGCTATCCAGACCGATGTATCCAGGGAGCAGGACGTGGAAACCATGATCAGCAGGGCGGTCGATCAATACGGCCGAATCGATCTTCTGGTCAACAATGCCGGTATCATCGGTGGACGGGCCGTCGCCGACACCTCGACGGATACGTTCGATGAGGTGATCGATACCAACCTGCGCGGCACCTTCTTCTGTTGCCGAGCCGGCTTTCGACAGATGAAGCGGCAAGGAGGCGGTATCATCCTCAATATGTCGAGCGTATCGGGTCTCCAGGCCTGGGCAGGGACCGGAACCTACAGTGCGTCAAAGCACGGGATCATGGCCTTGACGAGAGCTCTGGCGGAGGAGGGGCGGCCTTTCAACATACGGGCGAGTGCTATCTGTCCCGGCGGAGTGGCGGAAAACCTTGTCGATGCAACGACGGATGAAATCCTGCTGAGCGGAAAAATCAATCCCTACGACGTGGCGGAAACTGCCCTTTACCTTGCGACCCTTGGTCCGAATGCCGTCGTGCACCAGATCGTCGTCGATCGCATGGGAGCCGACTGGTAGCCGGTCGAGATTCGGAAACTACCAGCGACGGCCCCACCGCCCGTAAAAGCGCGGACCCCAGTAGGGGTGATAGTAGTAGGGAGGTCCGTAGATCCACGGTCTGCCAAGGTAGAGACCGATACCGACGGGCGGATACACGTAACTGTAGACCGACGGAGTCGTGACGACGGCTGCAGGCCTCTGCGAGAGCTGCTGCTGAACCTCAGCCGAGACAGCCGCCTGACGATCAATCTGGCCCTTTAATTGATTCATGGTTTCCTGCTGGGCCTGAAGTTGCCCCTGGAGCTTCCCGATCTGTTCCCTTTGCTGTTCGATGAACGCGTTCAAGCAGCGAGCCTGCGCTTCTTCGCTGTAGTTGGAACATTCCCACGGGACCTGCGAACCTGAAGCCTGAGCCCCAGCCACTGACACGACCGCGGATGCGGCCATGCCCATCGACGCCCCCAGACACGTCCGAAAGACCGACCAGACCTTCGATTCACTCAGGGTGCGATCGCTCATGGTAAGCCCTCCGTCATTCGTGACCTGACTATACGCTACCACGGACTTAGCTGATTGAACAGCCAGCCCATTTCCTAGGAACGATAGCCTGATCGCCTGGTCGATGAACACTCGTTTACTTTTGTCCCTTTGCCCCCCTACAATACCGCGACAGCCGCAGGAACGACATGCCTTCTCACCGGAAATCTCCCCGTTCCAAGAACAAACTCCCCTCCCAAAGCCCGCGCCGATCTTTCCATCCGGACAGTCGGCTGAAAAGACGCTTTCAGCAGCGGCTGTTGAAGTGGTACGGTTTGAACGGTAGGGATTTACCTTGGCGAAAGACGTCGGACCCGTACCATATTCTCGTTTCAGAAGTGATGCTTCAGCAAACCCAAGTCGACCGGGTGGTCCCGAAATACCACGAGTTCTTGGATCACTATCCCAGTTTCGAAGATCTTGCCGAAGCTCCCGTACAAGAGGTCAAGAAAACCTGGTATCCCCTTGGTTACAACATCAGGCCGGAACGGCTCCACAGCATTGCCTGTGAAACGGTGGAGCGATATGGCGGTCGCCTTCCCAGTACAACGGAAGAATTGTTGTCCTTCAAGGGAATCGGGCGCTACACGGCAGGCGCGATCCGGTCGTTCGCCTTCAACGAAGACGCTGCGATCCTCGACACCAACGTCATGCGCGTTCTCCACCGGGTCTTCATCGCGAAGGGCAACCCCAAAATGCAGAAAGCGCGTTTGTGGGAACTCTCTGAAAGCTTGATCCCGCCCGGCAAGGGATACGATTTCAACCAGGCCATTATGGATTTCGGCGCGATATGCTGTACTGCGAGGAAGCCGACGTGCGACCGATGTCCGATGAAACCTTTCTGCAAGAGCTATCCGTTCAAGACCAAAGTTGGAGGCCGGACATGAAGGTGGTCGAAGTTGCCGCCGGGTTGATCTCAAAAGACGGGCGTTATCTCATCGCGAAACGCAAGCCGGGGGTGCACTTGGGCGGCCTGTGGGAATTTCCGGGCGGCAAAAGAGAACAGGGAGAAACTCTTGAGGAATGTTTGCAGCGGGAGTTGTTCGAGGAACTGAGCATCCAGATAGACTGGCCCATTCCCTTCCAGATCATCAGGCACGAGTACCGCGAGAGAACCGTCGAGCTCCATTTCTTTCGCTGCGCGATTACAGCCGGCCATCCGGCCCCCGTGGACTGCGCTGAAATCCGCTGGGTGTCTCCCCACGAGCTCGAAGATTTCGATTTCCCCCCGGCGGATCGTCCGATCATCAAGTCGCTTCAAATCGCGGCAGAGCGGGACGTCGGATGAAGGTCGTATTGGACATCGAAACAATTCAGGCTCCCCGCGAGGAATGGGAACGGCTTGCCGGAAAGGGCCCGCTGGTTGAGGAGGCTGCCGAGACGGGCGGTCTAGACCTATTCGCTGCAGGGGCGGCCCAGGAAAGGAAACGGCTCGAAGACGAACTCTACGCAAAGTCCGCATTCGACGGAACCTTCAGTTCCATCGTGTGCATCGGACTGCTCGAATTCTCCGATCAGCTCGAGCCCCGCGGAGCCGTAGCCTGGTACGGCGGCAACGAACGGGAACTGCTTCGACAGTTCTGGAGCCGTCTCGCTTTGAACCGTCCCTCCCTTTTCATCACTCATAACGGCCTGGGATTCGACCTTTCTTTCATCAAGAAACGCTCGATGATCCACCAGGTGAAGCCGAGCATCGAGATCAATCTAGCCAAGTTCCGCACGGACCCGGTATACGACACTATGGCCGTCTGGAGTAACTGGGATACCAGAGGCTGGGTGAAGCTGGACGTGCTGGCGCGGGCGCTGAACGTGGAGACGAAGTCAGGGAGCGGAGCGGACGTGGCGGGAATGTGGGAACGGGGACAGGGGCTCGAACTCGCTCGCTATTGCTTACAGGATACGTACGTTACGTATGCCTGCTATTGTCGGATGAACTTCCGGCCGCCCCTGTCCAGTGAAGTGGTACTGCTCCAGCCGGAATTGCTCGACATCGGATAGTCGACGACCTCTACCGGACCGGATACGCTTCCACGTGTTTCTTTTTCTGAACCGGCTTGCCTGAAACCTTGCTCGCCCTCAGTGCTTTGATCTCTTCGTCGCGATCCCGCAGCTCCCGTTTCATCCATTCGGACTCCTTGCGGAGCATGTTGATCTCGGAATCCTTCTTGGCGATCGTTTCCTTTGCCTTGTCGACCTGGGCCGCCTCCACGGCGGGCGCGCCTGCGCCTATGCTGGGACTGGCCACGGTCGAGACAGGCTGAGTCTTTGCCGCTGGGGCAGGCGCCACGGCCATTGCAGCCGGAGGAGCGGGCGGCTTGGGCTGTGCCTTCGCCACCGGCAACGCGGCCGAAGACGGGGCTTTCGCCAAGGCCATGTAATCGATCACCGTGGACGTCGCACCGAGAGTTCCTCCTGCTGCGTAAGAAGGAGCAGCCTCGGTCCTGGCGACTGAATCCGGGCTGAATCCGCTGACAGTGCCGCCCTTCGCGATCGTCATGTAAATGGATCCGTTCTTCACGTAGATGCTGCCCGCGGTGGGTTCATAGCCTGACCCTGCCGATGAGGATACGCGGAACCCGACCAGTTGCTCGGGTTTTGCTTTAGCCAAACCTTGGGTGAGCAGGGGAGAAAGAAACTCTGCATCCTCATCGCTGAAAATTCTCATCGGCTTGCTGCCACCAGCGGACATTCTTGAAGACCCGTCCTCGCTGTACAGCCCCTTGATAACCTTCATCATCGTCGCCTGATCGATCACGGCCGGATGGTTGGCTTCGAACGACCAATCCGCCACTTCCTCGAGATACACGTTGCCTTTAGATCCTTGCGCGACCTTAGCCGTCGTCGAGCAGCCTGCTGCGGCGAACGCCACCAAAGCCACGCCGAGGGCGGCATATCCGAAACGGAACATCATATTGGTGGACGGTGCGTACATGTGCAATCTCCTTTTCATTTCATCTGGACAGACGAGAGTGGAAAGTGGTTTGTGTGTACTGGGAAGGTTGATCACCAGATGCCGAACCCCATCAACGTCATGCTGAGAGCGAGCCAACAGAAAAGTCCCATCGCGATGATCGTCTCGAGGCTGACTGAAGAAACGGCTTTTTCTTTCATCGACGGTTCGGCTTGTGCTCCCATGACATCGTCTCCGTGAAAGTAGGTAGTGGAACTATCGATTCGCTTCCCCGCTGAACAAAAGCAAAGTCTGTGCCTTTTGCGCCTATTTTGTTCTATCTTGCGATGCCTCAAGCCCAGTAGTATCAGTGCCTCCCTGTTTCCGGTAACAAACGACAATTCCCTCTATACCAAAGAACCGCAATACCACCTATAACTTATTGATTTTTTACATGGCTGCCAGTTGAAACTGGGTGGGCATCCGACTCTGGTTCTTTCCCTCAAGGCGACGACATCTGATGGCAGAAATATCGCAGCCGGAAGGGCCGAGTCGGTGGACTCAAGAAGGATGGGGCCTACAGAAGGGGCCCTTCTGGTGCAGAGTTGTGCGCTTTCGAGGGTGAAAAGCGTCCCCGTGGATGAAGGAATCGGCCGGATCCAGAGTTAGTATGGACTACGCAGGAATCCCGTAGAGGGTGGAAGCGGAGCTGTCGTAGATCGAGACAGGCAGCAGTTGACCTGGGCGAATCGTGGTTCCGCCCTTTTCCCACACCACTGTAATATTCCCGTCGGTTTTCCCTTTCGCCTGGGCCGGGGACCGTTTGGCGTCGCCCTCTACCAACACCGACTGAACCGATCCGAGATACTCTCTATTGCGTTCATAGGAGATCTTGCGCTGAAGTTCCACGAGAGCCGTGACCCGTTCGGACTTGACCTCTTCGGGTACATCATCCGGAAACTTTCTCGCAGCGATGGTGTTCTTCCGCTCCGAATATTTGAAGATGTACGCAGAATGGTACTGAACCTCCTGGAGCAGGCGATACGTCTCCTCGAATTCTCCGTCGCTCTCAGAACAGAAACCAGTAATAATGTCGGTGGTCAGCACGATCTTCGGATCGATCATGCGAATCTGCTCGACGAGGTGAAGGTATTCCCCCCTCGTATAGGTGCGGTTCATCATTTCGAGGATACGATCGCTTCCCGACTGCGCCGGGAGGTGGATGTGCTTACAGACTTTGGGGTGGTGACACACCGCATCGAGCAGACTGCGCGGAAAGTCCTTCGGGTGAGGCGACGTAAAGCGCACACGATCGATCCCTGCGACATCGGCCACGGCGGTCAGGAGACGGGCGAAATCCCACCCGTCGACTCGGTACGAGTTTACGTTCTGGCCGAGTAACGTGATTTGTTTGAACCCTTGCGCGGCGGCTTCCCGCGCTTCCTCGACGATGCCTTCCGGATCACGTGAACGCTCGCGACCTCTCGTGTACGGCACCACGCAAAAGCTGCAGAAGTTGTCACAGCCCCGCATAATGGCGATCCAGGCGTTGACCCCTCCGTCACGGTCAGGAACCACATCGCCGTACGTTTCATACTCCGAAAGGTCGACAGCAAGGGTTTTCCGGTCCAGATTCATCTCTTGGGATTGCACAGCCCGGGAGATCAGCATTGGAAGCTGCCGGTACGCGTCGGGGCCCGCCAGCACGTCGACGAGGGGCTCCTTCTCCGTCAGCTCATCCTTAAGATTTTGAGCCATGCAACCCAGCACACCAACGATCAGTGGTCGCTCTCTCTTGAGGGCACGGAGATCCGACAGATGCGTGTAAACTTTGGTGTGGGCGTTCTCTCTGATGGCACAGGTGTTCATCAGGATGACGTCGGCCCGCTCTCGATCCTCCGTGAATACATAGCCTTCCTTTTTCAGGAGCGTTCGCACGAGTTCAGAATCGTACTCGTTCATTTGACAGCCAAATGTTTCGAGATGGACCTGACGAGGTAACCGTCGCTCGCTCATGCCACCGGAACCTTTCCTGATGCCCGGGTCTGCGGTTGAGCAATCATCCCCACTGCCCAGCGGTCCGACGCGCCGCAGATCCGGACGGTGTGCTCCTGATTCACCTCGGCACTGTATGCCGGCGCAGCCACCCGGAGGTAATTGGGGGTGATCCCGATCCGGAAACCCTCAACGACAGTATTTTCGAACAGAACGGGAAGGGTCCGTCCAATGAACTGCTCCGCGAACGCCATACGTTTGCGGTTCGAGAGTTCCGACAATTGCTTCGCGCGATTTCTAGCTACAGAGACCGGAACCTGGTCCTTGAGTTTCTGCGCAGCAGTCCCCGGTCTGGGAGAGTAGGGGAAGACATGAAAGTAGGAGAAGGGAAGGGTCTCAACCAATCGGAGCGTCTTGCTGAATGCCTCATCTGACTCACCGGGAAACCCTACCATCAGATCAGTCCCGACTCCGAGACCCGGGACGGCTGCACAGGCCCGATCGATCAGCGAAACGTAATCCTTCACCCGATACGGCCGATGCATCGCCGATAAGATTCCGTCGTCGCCGCTCTGCAAGGGGATGTGGAGGTACGGGCAGAGCTTCGTCGAAGACGCCATGTACGAGAGCAACTCATCGGTGACGGTCGTCGGCTCGATGGAGGAAATTCGAATGCGGGACAGACCCGGCACCTGTTCCAAGCAGTTGATGAGAGCCGAGAGATCCCGCCCGTCATGGTGGTACTGCCCGAGATTCACACCCGTCAGCACGAGTTCTCGGTACCCTTTTGCGGCCAAGAACTCCGCCTCCTTCAAGACATCCTCGAGCACCCGACTACGCTCCCGCCCTCGCGCAAACGGAATCAAGCAGAAGCTGCACATGACGTTGCAACCGTCTTGGATCTTGACCAGCGCCCTCGTCGAACCGGGATCGGCATAGTCTGCATGGGAAAAATCCTCCCGATCGATCGTCGGGCTGTGAAACAGATCTGCACGGGATCGTTTTCTCAACTGTCCCGCTGAAGGAAGCAAGGACGGGAGATCCGATTTGAATTGATTTCCAACGATCAAATCGACGCCGGGAATGGTTCGAAGCTCGTGTAATCCGGTTTGGGCATAGCAACCGGTGACGGCGATGTAAGCTTCCGGAGAATGCCGCAAAGTCCTCCTGATGACGTAGCGGCACGTGCGCTCCGCTTCCTCGGTTACAGAACAGGTGTTGACGACGAGCAGGTCCGTCGGCTTGCCGAACTCAACAACTTCGTACCCGTTCCTTCGCAGGCGGCTCTCGAGCAAGGCCGTTTCCGCCTGATTCACTCGGCAACCCAGCGTATGCAGTGACGCGCGTTTCATGGACGAAGGATCATTATAGTGAGGTCTCCGTCCGGTCAGCAAGGCGGAGCCGACCGAGGCCCTTCGGATCCACTTATTGAAGGCCCTCCAATAGCGTGGTAGCATGGCAACGACTCTCTCATCCACGCAAGGCGAACACTCATGATGCCTCCTGCCCTGTCGAGAGCATTCCTGCTTATCGTCATTTTGGTTTTCTCTGAAGGCGCGGGCTCCTCCAAAGAACTTCTCCCGAAAGAACCTGATGTCAGCACGCGAATCGAGGAACTCTACGACCACGAGGCCCGCTTATTCCTCATGCTCTATTCCCTTCACGGGAACGGCCAAGTGGACTATGTAACTGGCAGGCTCGTCCAGGAGTACGCGAGGAGCAATTACGGAAACCCCGTCTATCAGACCGAGGTCTTTCCTCTTTTCTACTGGTGGAACCATACGATGTGGAACGACCCGGAACAAGACGGCGTCAACGGAAACGAACGGGTGTACCAAGAAAACGTCGAGTTCGATATTTCACGATACAAACCTTGCACGTTCAACGGTCAGGCCTGCTGATCGGCTCCATCCCATCGGCTTCGATCCCGTCGGCAAATTCCAGCCAGGCAAATTGTCGAATCTGCTGAGACGACCACGTCAACCGGTGATAAGCTAGCGCCACTGTGACGTTGGGCTCCCTACTTCACCGATGAGCAGTCCCTCCATCTCAGAAACCCTGGCGAACCGGAGCGTCGCAATCATGCTGCCCCTGGGATTCGTGTCGGGGCTGCCGCTGGCTTTGACCGCTGGAACGTTGCAGGCCTGGCTCGCTGTCTCCGGACTCGACCTGAAGACCATCGGTATCTTCACGCTTGTCGGCCTGCCCTACACGCTCAAGTTCCTCTGGGCTCCTCTGCTGGATCGAATTGTTCCACCCTGGTTGGGCCGCCGCCGCGGCTGGATGCTCCTCACGCAGATTGGCGTCGCCGTCGGACTAGCGCTCATGGGAGTGATCGGACCGGGCGATCAGCCCGAATGGCTCGGCATGGTCGCTCTGGCCGTCGCATTTCTGTCCGCATCGCTGGACATCGTGTTCGACGCCTATCGGACCGATCTTCTCGCGCCGGCTGAGCGGGGATTCGGCGCTGCAGTCTGGGTCAATGGATACCGTTTGGCCTTGCTCTTTGCGAGTTCCGGTGCGTTGATCCTTGCCGACCACGTCGGCTGGCGATGGACCTATTTCTTGCTCGCAACCGTGATGGCAACCGGCATTGTCACCATCCTGTCGGCGCAGGAACCGCCTCTGACAGTAACACCTCCCGCCACGTTGGCCGAAGCGGTCGGCCGCCCGTTGAGCGAGTTGCTCTCCCGGTCGGGCATTCTCGCTCTTCTTCTGGTAATCCTGCTCTATAAGATAGGGGACGCGGTTGCGGCTTCGCTCCAGACGGCCTTTCTCATCGGAGGACTTGGTTTCTCGGCCAGCGACGTGGGATATGCCAAGGGATTAGGCTTGTTCGCGACCCTTGCGGGCGCTCTGGCCGGAGGAGCTGCCATGGCGAAACTGGGGCTCGTCCGATCGCTGTTCCTGTTCGGCCTCCTGCAAGCGTTTTCGAACCTGTGTTTCACAGGTCTTGCCTGGGCAGGGAAGAATCACCTGGTCCTCTCTGCTTCGATCATCGTGGAGAATCTCGCCGGGGGCATGGGAACTGCGGCGTTCGTGGCGTTGATCATGTCGCTTTGCGACCATCGATACACAGCGACGCAGTTCGCATTGCTGTCGTCGATTGAAGCAATCGGCCGAGTCTTCTCAGGACGTCCTTCCGCGGCGCTCGTCGAGGCAGTCGGGTGGGCACATTTCTTCACCATCTCTTTTCTGATCGCGCTACCGGGCGTCTGGCTGGTGTGGAAGCATCGCGCTCGCCTTCATCACGGATCGGGCGAGCCGGCCTCACCAGATCCTGCGCCGTTATGACGGAGTGCTTCTCCGCTGCAAAAAGAGCACGAAGAGCATGAGGGTCGGGAGCGGCGCAAGCGCGAACGGCACCAGCCAGATCCACACGTTTTTTGCTCGCATGCGGGCCTGATCGATCATCCACACGAAGACCCAGGCGATGAGCCCTACATAATTGAGGGCCATCCATCTGGTCGTATGGATTTTCAACCCGCTGGCTTGATCCGGCACGCTGTGAAAGAGAAACACTCCCAGCATCATAAGAAATAGACCCAATAGCGTCCAAACAAGACGTTTGCTCCACACAAACATGGGCATCCCTCCTGAAGTTATCGTCCGATACCCCTATCGAGCGCCTTCACCGCGTGGTAGGCTAATCGTGCTTCCACTAATTGTCAAAGGACCGGACTCAGTATCCCAGTCATGGCAAGGGGCTTTGTCGGGAACCTCATTGACCATCGGAGCCGATGCAGATCCGTAGCTTGATCATATTGGTCGTCGTATTGAGTGTCTGCGTAAGCATGGCGCTGGCCAACCCCACGACGGAGTCTTACCTGGCCTTCGTCGAATCGGAGTTGGGCGCCGCGCTCGATCGAAGCGAGTCTCCAGGATCTGACAAAGAACGCGCGATGCTCAGGACGATCTTCCGATCCCACAGCCATGAGCTGGTGACGAGCGTGGTGGCCCCCCATACCGTCAGGCGTAACTGGGGCTTGCTGAGCCTGTATGAAACCAAGGCACTAGGGGTTCATATTGAAGTCTTGGGGATCTGCGGGCGATTTATCCCGCTCAAGGGGATCGATGACGCAATTCTTCGGCTTGGGCGTCTTGCCTTCTAGAGAAATGTAAAAATAAATTCCTTGACCGTCGTTTTTCGCCTCCCAAAGACCCCTTTCATCTGTGGATAACTCTTCGAGGAAGGGTCCCAATCCGCCACCGTCAACAGTTTTAACTTATCCACAGTGTTTCCCCTGAATTCCCAGCAGACCACTATATTTAGTATTGACAATTTGGTCTGATGGCTATATGTAGTCATCCGCTGCCGGTTGACGCACCACCCCGCCGGCGGAACTTGCCAAGCGGCCCGGTTGTCATCTTCGGGCGGTATCCCGGGTTGTTTGCGGCTCGTCATGGTCGACATTGTCCTGTGTTTTCCTAACCTGGGGGAGGAGAGATCGTGAGAATAGAACGGCGATTTACACGTTCCGGACAAAGTCCCTACGAAGGCCTAAAGTTCGTGAAACGTTCATCGGAGATCCGTAACCCCGATGGATCGACCGTCTTCAAGCTCGATCAGATCGACATCCCGGAGCAATGGTCGCAACTGGCAATCGACATCCTCGCGCAGAAATACTTCCGGAAAGCCGGGGTGCCACAGCGGGATGACCAGGGTAATCTCGTGACGGGCCAAGACGGCAAACCTGTGCTCGGAGGCGAACGCGACGCCCGGCAAGTTTTCGAGCGGCTCGCTGGTTGCTGGACGCATTGGGGCAAAGCCTTCGGATACTTCAAAACGGTCGACGACAGCGCCGCATTCCACGACGAGCTTTGTTACATGTTGGCCCATCAAATGGCCGCTCCGAACTCTCCGCAATGGTTCAACACCGGACTGCACTATGCCTACGGCCTGTCCGGCCCGGCTCAGGGACATTATTACGTCGACCCCAAGACCCGCGAGGTCGTGAAAGCCACGAACGCGTTCGAGCATCCGCAGCCCCACGCCTGCTTTATCCAATCCATCGAAGACGATCTCGTCAATGAAAACGGCATCATGGACCTCTGGGTCCGTGAAGCGCGGCTCTTCAAGTACGGTTCAGGCACCGGCACCAACTTTTCGAAGCTGCGCGGCGACGGCGAATCGCTGTCCGGCGGAGGCCGCTCGTCCGGCTTGATGTCCTTCCTGCGCATCGGCGACCGGGCGGCGGGAGCCATCAAATCGGGCGGCACGACCAGACGCGCCGCCAAAATGGTCTGCCTCGACCTGGACCATCCCGATATCGAAGAATTCATCGACTGGAAGGTCCTCGAGGAACAAAAAGTCGCGGCGATGGTGACAGGATCGAAGATCTGCGCCCAGCGCCTAAACGCCGTGCTCAAAGCCTGCCACGTCGTCGACAACGACGGCACTCCGCGGATCGAAACCGATCCGAAACAGAACTCTATTCTCAAAGAAGCGTTGGTGGCGGCCAGGCGCGACGGCGTTCCCGAAGCCTATATTCAACGGATGTACTCCTATGCCCAGCAAGGCTTCACGCATTTTGTGTTCCACGAGTACGATACGAACTGGGATGGGAAGGCTTATCAAACCGTTTCCGGACAAAACTCGAACAATAGCGTCCGAATTCCGAATGAATTTTTCACGACACTCGAAGCGGACGGGGATTGGCAGCTCAAGCGGCGCGTCGACGGCAAGGTCGCCAAGTCGATCAAGGCACGAGACTTGTGGGATCGCATCGCCTGGGCTGCATGGATCTGCGCAGATCCCGGTACACAGTATGACACGACGATCAACGAGTGGCACACCTGTCCGGAAGACGGACGGATCAATGCTTCGAATCCTTGTTCCGAGTACATGTTCCTCGATGACACGGCCTGCAATCTGGCTTCGTTGAATTTGTCGCAGTTCTTCACCGCGGACGGTCAGTTCGAGCTCGAGCATTTCCGCCATGCGGTCAGACTCTGGACCGTCGTGCTCGAAATCAGCGTGCTGATGGCATCGTTCCCCAGCCGATCGATCGCCGAGAAGAGCTATCATTTCAGGACGCTCGGCCTCGGCTATGCGAATCTGGGCACCATTCTGATGCGGCAAGGCATTCCTTACGATTCGCCGAAAGCCATGGCCATCTGCGGGGCGTTGACCGCAATCATGACCGGAGAAGCGTACAGCGCCTCCGCGGAAATGGCGGCGGAACTCTGGCCCTTCCCTGGGTTCGCAAAGAACCGCGAGTCGATGCTTCGTGTGATCCGCAATCACCGCCGTGCGGCCTACAACGCACCCGAGGAGGAATATGAGGCTCTGACAATTAGGCCGATGGGCATCCAGGCGGAACATTGCCCGCCGGATCTCTTGATCGCGGCCCGCCGTGCCTGGGACCGGGCCCTCGAACTGGGCACCGCCTATGGATACCGCAACGCACAAGTGACCGTCATTGCGCCGACGGGCACTATCGGTCTCGTGATGGATTGCGACACGACCGGCATCGAGCCTGATTTCGCCCTCGTCAAGTTCAAGATCATCAACCAGAGTCTGCCGCCCGCTCTGACCACCCTCGGCTATATCGAATCGCAGATTCAGGACATCGTCAACTATTGCGTCGGAAAACAGACGCTGCAGGGAGCGCCGTTCATCAACCACGATACCCTGAAGCAGAAAGGCTTCGACGACGCTGCTCTCGCCCGAATGGAAAGCGGATTGGCCCAGGCGTTCGAAATTCAATTCGCCTTCAACAAGTATGTGCTCGGCGAGGATTTCTGCCGCGAGAAACTCGGCCTGACCGATTTGCAGCTCACAGAAGCTAATTTCAACATGCTGAAGGCACTGGGGTTCACGCAGGAGGAAATCGCCGCCGCCAACGACTACTGCTGCGGCACCATGACGGTGGAAGGAGCGCCGCATCTGAAAACCGACCATCTGCCGGTGTTCGATTGCGCCAATCGATGCGGCAGGATCGGGCAGCGGTACATCGCCGTCGACGCGCACATCCGCATGATGGCCGCTGCGCAGCCCTTCATCAGCGGCGCAATCAGCAAGACCATCAACATGCCGGCGGACGCCACGCTCGACGACGTCAAATCCGCTTACCTCTTCGCCTGGAAGAGCATGGTCAAGGCCGTCGCGCTCTACCGTGACGGATCGAAGTTGAGTCAACCGTTGTCCGCTTCAACAGACAGCGGGAAGACCGTCGAAACGGCGCCGGAGGTCCTTTCCGTCGCGGAAAAGATTACCGAACGTGTACTTGTCCGATACCTGGCGAAACGCCGCCCCCTTCCGGCCAGACGCAATGGGTACACGCAAAAAGCCGTCATCGGCGGGCACAAGCTCTATCTCCGAACCGGTGAATACGAAGACGGAACCGTTGGGGAGATTTTCCTCGACATGCATAAGGAAGGGGCGGCGTTCCGAAGCCTGATGAACTGTTTCGCCATCGCGATCTCACTCGGGCTTCAGCACGGCGTGCCGCTGGAGGAGTTCGTCGAAGCGTTCGTCTTCACGCGTTTCGAACCGAACGGCCCAGTGAAGCTGAACGACCGGATCAAGATGTCCACGTCAATCATCGACTATATCTTCCGGGAGCTCGCGGTGACGTACCTGGATCGCTACGACCTGGCCCAGGTAAAAGAAGAAGACCTCCGCATGGACTCCGTGAAGAAGGACGACCAGGACCCCGAATGCTCGGATGAAGAAGCCGATCCGGAAACGCTCGCGTCATCCTCGATCAGCACAGAAATGTTTCCGTCGCGCCGAGGCATGCCTCCCAGGCATGGGGGCAATGGGCATGGGATCGGGAACGGAAACGGCGGTGTGGCTCACCAGGTGGAGCTGAAACGGGAAACAATTACCTATACAGCGGAAGCGGTAAAGGTGGCCCGCATGCAGGGGTATGAGGGCGATGCCTGTCAAAGTTGCAATGAGTTCAAGCTGGTCCGAAACGGGACTTGCTTAAAGTGTATGGGATGTGGCGCAACCAGCGGCTGTTCTTAGACCACGAGGTGGCCGATGAGTACAACATTACGCGAACAGGGGATCGAGACGGTTCACGATCAAGTGGTCAGTTTGGTCGCTCAACGTTGGGCGAAGGCCTTCCATTGTAAGGTGACGATCCATACGGGCCTTGAGCAGAACCCCTGGGCCGACCCCAACCAACAGTGCGACATCGTCGGGTGGTACGTATCATCCGGCGGCAATACGATGGAGTGGATGGCCGAAGTGGAGACGGAGGATTCTCTGGGCGATCCCCAGACCGTCACACGCTGGAAGAAAGCCGTGGTCCGAGGCATCCCGTTCTACCTCCTGATTCCACGGGGCATGAAAGAGGCAGCCCAGAAGCTGGCGCAGGACGGCTCTCTTGTGTTTAGCTGCGTGTACGAGTATACGTTTCTCAACGGCGTGTGCCATATTCTCTAAGGTCGGGGAGACGGACCGATGCCCACTACCACTCAACTGGTCATCAGCGGACAAAGCCGGCCTGGCGTCATGGCCCAGGTGGCGTCGGTGCTGGGAGCGGCAGGCGTCAATATCAAGGCATTCTCGGCTCCGGAGGTGACCGGGACCGGAAAACTCAGACTTCTTGTGGCAGACCTCGAAGGGGCGCGCACCGCGCTGAAGGCCGCAAAAATAAAATTTTCAGAGGAGACTGCGCTCATTCTGAGTCTCGAAAACAAGCCCGGGGCCTTGAACGAGGTTGCCGACCTCCTCACGCAGGCCAGGATCAACATCAAATGCGGATATTGCACGCCCTCCCGCGAAGGGAAACGGGCGATCGTCGTGCTGACAGTATCCAATACCGATAAAGCGTTGTCGATCTTGCGGGATCAATCACTCGACGAGTTCTAACAGGATGCCATCCGGGCCCCCAAGAATTCTCCTCAGATTCCCCTTTCTTTTCCTGATCGCGCTCCCGGCTCTCGTCATTCACGGTTGTTCGAGCCAGGCTCCCAAGCCTGTCTATTTCCCCGGCTATCCGATCGGTTTTGTCGAGCGTGGCGTGGCTTCGTGGTACGGCCCAGGGTTCCATGGGAACAAGACCGCCAACGGGGAACGATACGACATGCACAAGTTGACGGCAGCCCATCGGACGCTTCCCCTCGGATCCATCGCCGTCGTGAGATCTGCCACGACAGGACGTCACGTCACCGTGAGGATCAACGACCGGGGCCCTTTCGCAAAGGGCCGCATCCTCGACCTCTCACTCGCCGGAGCCCAGGCCCTCGGGATGACGGGGAACGGAACGGACCAGATCGAATTACGCGTCGTCGGCTATCAGGGGCGGAGCTCCGACATGGGGGCACTTAGGGTGCAGGTGGGGGCCTTCGCCGATCAACAGAACGCACTGAATTTATTGGATCGGGCTAGAAGAGTCTATCCTGGAGGACGTATCCAGATCGTCGACCTCCCTGAAGGACGCCGTTACCGGGTCCACATAGGGGAGTTTAGGTCAGAGACAGAAGCCGAGGCGGCCGCGTCCCGACTTGAATCCAGTCTGGCTATTCAACCGTTCGTCTTTCGGGATGATGGCTAGGGTAAAGCCTTAACGCCGAGTGTTTGCAGGGTATTTCTTGCTCTCCTGGCGCAACCGGTTGATTTCATGGCTGGTTTTTATGATCTTCTTGCCCACCCCCAGGGCCTATGGTAAATGTACAGTGCAATGAAAACCGGCCCAAGAGCTCTCCATCGGTCGCCGTCGCGATACGAGGCTCCTCATCCCAAGCCCCAGAAGCAGGTAGGCTTCTTTCTCCTGGATCGGCGTTCCCGTTTAACCCCATTAGTCGATCGCCCTTAACCGGCATAGCCCTATGGATATCCTTATCCTGTTCGGTCTTATTGTTCTTTCCGCCGTAATTTCGACTGCCGAGATCGGGTTCTTCTCGGTGAACGAGACGAAGCTGCGCGCCCTTGCCCAAAACAACAACGCCCGAGCCAAAATGGCCCTGCGCCTTCGGAGCGACCCGCAAAAGCTCCTCTCCACGATCCTGGTAGGAGACCGGCTGGTTGGAACCGCCATTCCCATGTACGCTACGTTCCTCACATTAAATACCTATGGAGCGGAACGGACATTTTTCGACGATACCATCGCCGTGGTTGTCGGGCTGCTCACGTTCGTGCTCTTGGTTTCGGTCGACGTCATTCCGAAAACTTTGGCGGCCAAGTTCGCCGTGCCGGTCACCCTTAACATGTCCTACCCCGTCTATGGGGTCCAGCTACTCTTGAAACCGATCCTCGCTGTTATGGTGCCGTTCATCCACAAGTTGACGGGTGGCAAAGGCCTCACGCTTCCGCTCGTGACCGAAGAAGAGCTGAAAATCATGCTCGACGAAGGGGGAAAAGCTGGCGCCATCGAAGTCGAAAAAGTCAAAATGATCAAGAATGTCTTCCAGCTCAAGGACATCACAGCCGAAGACGCGATGACGCCCAGGCTCTACGTGTTCTCGCTCGACGGAAACCTCCGGCTCAAGGAAGCACAGGAGTTGCTATACAACTCGAAGTATTCCCGGATCCCGGTCTACGACGGCACCCTGGACAACATCACGGGGATTCTCTACAAGACGAGGGCCTTGACCGAGTTGTCAAAAGGCCAAGCCGACGCGAAGCTGAAAGACATCGCTTATCCGCCGCTCTTCGTCCCGGCTGGCAAGACGGCTGACGACCTCATGAAGCAGTTCCAGCAGGATAAGCGTCACATGGCGGTCGTCGTCAACGAATTCGGCGGCGTCATGGGCATCGTAACCCTCGAAGACCTGCTTGAAGAAGTGGTCGGGGAGATCATGGATGAAACCGACATCACCGAGGAGCTGATCAAGCGCATCGGAAAGAACCATATCCTGGTCCACGGGAGGACAGAAGTCCGGAAGGTCAACGACTTCTTGAAAGTCGATCTCGGCGACGAGGCCGTCACGATCAGCGGGCTCATTCAGCAGGAACTTGGCCGGATTCCCAAGGTGGGGGAGGAAGTTCGGATCGGCAATTGCCGCATCCTCATCCATGAAGCCGAACCCCGTTCCATCAGAAGCGTTCAGATATTCAGAGAGGAGAAGTCCCCCGTGTCCGTCGAAGCCCCCAATCTGAATCTCGTCGGCTGAACGTTACGTCTCTTCTTTCAGCAGTTCGGCAAACTCCTGCTCAGTCAGCACCTGAACGCCCAACTTTCTCGCCTGCTCGAGCTTCGAACCGGGCTCGTGTCCTGCAACGACGTACCCCGTTTTCTTGCTGACACTCGAGGCCACTCTCGCCCCGCGGTCTTCGACAAGCCGCTTGGCCTCCTCCCGAGAGAACAAATCGAGGCCACCGGTAAACACGAAAGTCTTTCCTGCAAAGCGTGCGTCCCCGCCGCCGAGCTTCCGTCCTTCCCCGATTTGAAATCCGCATGCGAGCAGATCTTCGATCACCGCACGGTTCTGCGGCTCGGAAAAATAGGACACGAGGCTGGAGGAGATTTCTGGACCGATTTCTGGGACGCGGAGAAGCCGTTCCTGGTCGGCGCTCATGATGGCTGACAGTGATCCGAATTCCCGTGTCAAGACCTTGGCGATGTGCTGCCCGACCTGCCTGATTCCTAATCCGAGGATGAAACGGTCGAGCAAGACGGACTTGCTTCGTTCGATCGACTCAAGCAGCAGACTGGCAGAACGATCGGCAAACCCTTCTAAGGCCAATAACTGATCTTTGCGTAGCCGATACAGGTCGGCCAGATTGGCCACCAGATTGTGGTCCACCAGCTGGGCCACGGTCTTCTTACCCAGCCCGTCGATATCGAGCGCACCTTTTGAAGCAAAATGCTCCACGGCTCCCTTCAATTGGGCGGCACAGACAGCCTGGCCGGTGCAATAGTAATAGGCCCCCTCCCGCGCAACAGCGGAATAGCACACCGGGCAGATCTCAGGCATGCGGAAAGGCTCTGACCTGTGCTCTCCAGGAACCGGGACACGTTCGGCAACAGCTGGGATGACGTCGCCGGCCCGCTCAACCTTTACGGTATCTTTCACCCGAATGTCCTTTCGCGCCACCTCGTCGGCGTTGTGGAGCGTCGCCCTGCTGATAGTGACCCCGCCCACTTCGACCGGTCGCAGCAGCGCCAACGGCGTGAGGGTCCCTGTTCTGCCGACTGAGACGGCGATGTCCTCGACTACCGTGATCTCTTTCCGCGGCGTGAATTTGAACGCGATCGCCCATCGGGGACTGCGGGACTTGAATCCCAGCTGCTGCTGGTAACGTCGCTCATCAACCTTCACCACGACGCCATCGATTTCATATGGGAGAGTATCCCGGACCGACTCGATTTCCTTGTGATAGAGCACGATGTCGTCGATCGTTAGGCACCTCCGCCGGTGGACCGGAACCGGTATCCCCCAATCAGCAAGCCGCTCCATTTCCTCCCAATGGGTTGCGATCTCGGAGCCGGAGTGAGCCATGACCTCGTAGCAGGTCACCACCAGCGGCCGGCTCGCCGTGATTGAAGAATCGAGTTGGCGTAGCGAACCGGCGGCGGCGTTCCGAGGGTTGGCAAATCCTTCTTCGCCTCGTTCGGCTATCCGCCGATTCAACGATTGAAAATCGTCCAGCCGCATGTACACTTCGCCCCGCACGACAAGATGGTCCGGCACCCCGGACCTGGGTAGCAGGTGGAGCGGGAGCGAGCGGATTGTCCGGAGATTGACCGTCACGTCTTCGCCGGTGGTTCCATCGCCCCTTGTAGCCCCCCGTACAAATCGTCCGTGATCGTAGACGAGTTCGATCGAAAGCCCATCGAATTTCGGCTCGGCGGTATACGCGACGGCTTCCGCACCCAACTCCCGTTTCATGCGCTGGTCAAACGCTCGAACCTCCTCCACATCCAGAATCGAATCCAAGCTGAGCATCGCCCGCTCGTGCCGGACTTTTTCCAGTTCCTCCAACACCGCACCGCCGACCCGCTGAGTAGGGGAGTCGGCTGCAATCAATTCAGGATTCGCTTGTTCCAGCTCCGCCAATTCCTTGAATAGGCGATCGTATGCGGCATCTGAAATCTCCGGCCGGTCCTTCACATAATAAAGAAAATCGTGTCGTCTGATTTCGTCGCGGAGACGTTCGACCCTGTGTTGGAGGTCAGGACTAGCCATTGAATGAGACGCGTTGGGGTGTTAGAGAACAGGAATCCGGCATCGTATCGAGGGGATAGGCGGAATTCTGGCGATCGACCTAGCGACCGTAGCATAGGCGTAATGAGGCGGTCAAACTTGGAGGCGCCCTATTCCTTTTGACTTTCGCCGCGTTAGACACTATTGTATTCAATCCCGAAGAGTCGTTTTGAGCCGAGCGAGTCACCTGCGGCACCTTCGCCCTCTGGGGGTTGGGCACAGGGACTATCGAGGAGGGATTCATGAAGGGTGGATCAGAAGTGGGCGGGTTTGTTGCCAGGAACGGAATCCGGGTCCTCGCACTGCTGTGTGGAGGGATGCTTTTGAACGGCTGCGTCTTGAATGAAAAGTACGAAGCCGAGAAGGCCCGGAGTCTCAACTTCCAGCGCCTCCTTGCCCAGGAGGAAAAACGGACGGCGGAACTTGACAATGAAGTCAAACGTTCAAAGAAGGACTTCGCCGAATACGAAGCAAGAAACCGAGAACTGACCGCCCAGGTCCAAGCCGTGCGTGAGCAAATGGCCCGGGTCCAGGAAGAGGCTGACGCGATTAAAGAAGCCGCTTTGCTGGAGCGCAAGGCCAAGGCGGATATGAAGAGAGCGGCCCACGTTGCCAAGATTCCCACAGTTGAAACGATTCCCGGCGCAGCCGACTTGACCGGAGGGGTTCCGCCGGATGCGACCACGACCACCGGCGCACCGGTTACCGCAGAATCCGCTCCTGCCGCGCTGAAATCGGCCGCGCCGAACGTCCACGTCGTGAAACCCGGTGAGACGCTCTACCGGATCAGCCGTCGCTATGGGGTGCGTGTCGAAACCTTGAGGAAATGGAACAAGCTGCCGGACGATATCATAGAGGTCGGGCAGCAGTTGATCGTGAGCCAGGAGTAGGGACTCTATCGTGCCGACACCGCAGTATTCATTGAACCTGGACCAGTTCAGGCACTATGCCCGTGAGGGGAATCTGATCCCGCTGTACCGGGAGATCCTCGCCGATTTCGAGACTCCGGTCTCTGCCTTCGCCAAGATCGACCACGGGCCCTCGGCCTATCTCCTCGAAAGCGTCGAGGGAGGCGAAAAGTGGGCCCGCTATTCGTTCCTGGGAAGCGGATCCCCTGTCGTGATTTATGAAGATCGAGGAGATTTGATTCTTCTCCGCGGAAAGCGAAAGAGGCGGATACCCAGCAAGGGCAACCCGCTTGAGCGCCTTCGGGAGTTGATGGAGGGTTATCGTCCTGTGACGGTCCCCGGTCTCCCGCGGTTCGTCGGTGGGGCGGTCGGCTACCTCAGTTACGACATCGTGCGGACCTTCGAGGACCTCCCTGTCAGACGGAAAGAGCACGTCAATCTACCTGATTTTGCGTTTTTGCTTACCGACACGCTCCTGATTTTTGACAACGTGGCCCAGAAGATCAAGGTCGTCGCCAATGCTCACGTCGCTTCACCGGGGGACCGTGACACCAAACGGGCCTATCGGACCGCCACCGAGCGGATCGAGCGCATGATCACGCGCCTCCGTCGTCCGCTCCGACGGACACGTCCGCATCGACGCAGGCGCCCCATCAGTTTTACTTCGAACATGAGCAAGGCGGATTTCGAGAAGATGGTCAACCGGACGAAGGAGTATATCCGTGCGGGGGATGTCGTTCAGGCCGTGTTGTCGCAGCGCTGGGAAACCAACGTGCAGGCGCCTCCGCTGCAGCTGTACCGTGCCCTGCGCGTCGTCAATCCCTCCCCCTACATGTACTACCTCAGGGTCGCCGGCGTAGAACTGGTCGGATCGTCACCGGAAACGTTGGTTCGGTGCGAGGACGGAATCATTTCCGTACGCCCGATTGCGGGGACGAGACGCCGCGGGCTCACCCCTGAGGAAGACCTGCAGTTGGAACGCCGCCTGCTGGCCGATGAGAAGGAGCGGGCTGAGCACGTGATGCTCGTCGATTTGGGACGGAACGACGTCGGACGGGTGGCCCGGCAAGGCTCCGTGACCGTCGATTCTCTGATGCACGTGGAGCGTTATTCCCACGTCATGCACATCGTCTCGAACGTCACCGGTCAGCTCGACGCCTCGAAAACCGTTTACGACGTCTTGCGCGCATGCTTTCCTGCGGGAACGGTCTCGGGAGCCCCGAAGATCCGGGCGATGGAAATCATCGACGAATTGGAACCGACGAGACGAGGGCCCTATGCGGGGGCGGTCGGCTATTTCAGTTTTTCCGGCAACATGGACATGTGCATCAATATCCGTACGGTGGTCATCAAGAAGCATCAGGCGTTCGTCCAGGCCGGCGCGGGCATTGTGGCGGACTCCAATCCCGAGCATGAATATGAGGAAACCTGTAACAAGGCCCGCGCGATGATGAAGGCGATCGAATTGGCCGAGCAGGGACTGGAATGAGGGGCTCGCTCGTGATGCCTGGAGCGCAGACGGTATTCATTTAAGAAATACGCTTCCCGAGCGGCGGCCAACGGGTACCACCAATGCTGTTGATGATCGACAACTACGATTCCTTCACCTATAACCTGGTGCAATACTTCGGCGAACTCGGCGAGGACGTTCGGGTATACCGGAACAATAAGATCACGTTGGATCAGATCGAATCCCTCAAGCCAGACCGGATCGTGATCTCGCCAGGTCCCTGCACCCCGAACGAGGCCGGCGTGTCCGTCGATACCATCAGACGATTCGCAGGCCACGTACCTTTGCTCGGTGTCTGCCTGGGACACCAGTCGCTCGCCGTCGCGTTCGGGGGAGAAGTGATCAGAGCCGAGCGGCTCATGCATGGAAAGACATCCAAAATCCGTCACGACGGCAGAACCTTGTTCAACCAGCTCCCCAACCCCTTCGAAGCCACGCGGTATCACTCCCTGATCGTCAAGCGATCCAATTTGCCCTCCTGTTTTGAAATCTCTGCGGAAACGGCGGAGGGAGAGATCATGGGATTGCGCCACAAGACGCTCGGCGTGGAAGGCGTGCAGTTCCACCCCGAATCGATCCTCACAGCGGCCGGGAAGGATCTGCTTCGGAATTTCCTCAAGCTCTCCTGACTACCGGCGGGCTCCTCATGATCAAAGACGCGATCGGGAAACTGGCAGACCGGCTCTCGCTCACCGAAAAAGAAGCCGAAGAAGTCATGAACGAGATCATGGACGGCGCCGCCACACCGGCCCAGATCGCGGCTTACCTCATGGGGCTTCGCCTGAAAGGGGAGAGCGTCGAGGAGATCGCCGGATCCGTCAGGGCGATGCGGGACCGTGCCGTCAGGATCTCCGTCGGGGATCCCCTCGTCGTCGATACCTGCGGAACCGGCGGGGACGGGCGCCATACGTTCAACATCTCGACGACCAGCGCTTTCGTCGTGGCAGGCGCAGGCCTCACCGTCGCCAAGCACGGCAACCGATCGATTTCATCGAAATGCGGCAGCGCGGACGTGCTGACCGCCTTGGGTGTGAAGATCGATCTTTCGATCGATCGTATCGCGGACTGCATCAACGACGTCGGCATCGGGTTCCTTTTCGCTCCCCTGTACCATGGCGCCATGAAACACTGCGCGGCCCCCAGACAGGAAATGGGGATTCGTACGTTGTTGAACGTCCTCGGCCCTCTCTCAAACCCGGCCGGCGCGAGCATTCAGGTCGTCGGTGTCTACGAACCTCGGCTCACGGAACTGTTGGGCAAGGTCCTCATGCACCTGGGCTCCCAGCATTGTTTCGTCGTTCACGGCATGGATGGGTTGGACGAGATCACTTTGACCGACCGGACGCTCGTATCCGAGGCCAAGGGAGGAGTCCTCTCCAACTATGTGCTCAACCCCTCGGAATTCGGGCTCGTTCGGGTGGCGCCGAAAGAACTTGGCGGAGGTTCGCCGCAGGAGAACGCCGCCATCACGAAGGACATCCTGCACGGACGAAAAGGGCCCAAGCGCGATATCGTCTGCCTCAACGCGGCACCCGCGCTTGTCGCAGGGCGCAAAGCCAAGACCTTGCAGGACGGGTTCAAGCTTGCAGCCAAAAGCATTGACTCCGGTGCGGCGGCGGAAAAGCTAGTCAAGCTCGTCGCATACACCAATAGGACGTAGCCGCCGTGATTCTGTCGAGGATTCTTGAGCACAAGAAAGCGGAAATCAGACACAAACAAGGCCGTGGATACCTGTCCGATCTGAAAGCCAGGATCCTTGACCGCCCCAGCCCGATTGGATTTGCAGTCGCCCTGGACGCCACCAGATCTACCACCTGCCCGGCTCTCATTGCGGAGGTCAAGAAGGCCTCTCCGAGTCTCGGGTTGCTCCGCCCGGAATTCGAGGTCAAATTTGACCACGTCGGCATTGCCAAGACCTATATGGCGCAAGGCGCTGCGGCGCTATCAGTCCTCACAGACAAGGACTTTTTCCAAGGCGACCTCGATTATCTTTCAGCAATAAAGCAAGAGGTTCTGCTCCCAACTCTCAACAAAGAGTTTATGGTTGACGACATCCAATTTTACGAGGCTAGAGCCTACGGTGCCGATGCCGTGTTGCTCATCGTCGCAGCGCTCGAACGTCGACAGCTGATTGACTTTCATGCTCTTGCCAAGGAACTCGGATTGGACGTACTCATCGAAACCCATCATGAACGTGAGCTCGATATAGTCTTGGAGCGGATTCCCGACGCTCGACTGATCGGAATCAACAATCGTGACCTGTCGACCTTCACCACGGATCTCAACATCACAAAGCGATTGGCGCCGCGCATTCCTCGCGATAAGTTGGTCGTAAGTGAAAGCGGAATCCATACCAGAAGGGACGTTGAACGGCTGTTGGAGATCGGCGTCCACGCCATGCTGGTCGGAGAGTCGCTGATAAAGTCCGAACCGCTGGGATCAAAGATTGCCGAACTACGCGGCCTGTCGACTGCTTACGGGTCAGATGGAAAGGAGCTGCGATGAAGGCGGGTTTGATTGCATGCTTCGCCATCACCCTGATGTGGTCAGGCTGTGCCGAGGCGCCCTACGGCAAGAGTGAGCAGTCCTGGGATAGTTGGATCGGGTCAACCAAAGATGATCGGGTGCGCGACCAAGGCATTCCGACCAGATGCCACACCTTCAAGAACGGCGGAGAAGCCTGCGAATGGCCGATCATGTGGTCGCCGAACAACAACGGGACCATCACCATTAGCTTCGACGGCAAAGGCACGGCCTGCCAATGGTCATATAAGGACTCCTATATCGAGCGGCGGAGTTCGCAGCAATGTCGCTGATGGATACCGCGTCAAGACCGGTCCTCATCAAGATCTGCGGCATCACCAACCTGGATGATGCGACAGCGGCGGTTGCCGCAGGAGCAGACGCGTTGGGCTTCGTATTCCATCGGGACAGCCCTCGGTACGTGACTCCGGCAGTAGCGAAACAGATCATCGGCACGCTTCCGCCGCTGGTGATCCCCGTGGGCGTCTTTGTGAACGAAGAACTCAAGGCAGTCCGGGAACTGATGGACGAATGTGGGCTCGGATTGGCCCAGTTGCACGGTGAGGAGACTGCTGGCTACTGCCAGGACCTAGCCAGGCCGGTGTTGAAAGCTCTTCGCATCAAGGATCGCAGCAGCCTCCTCGCCCTCGCTGAATACCGCGGGAGAGCAGGGGTTCGCGGGTTTCTGCTCGATGCCTTCTCGAAGGAGTCCTACGGAGGAACCGGCCTCAGAGCGGATTGGAACCTTGCGGCAGAAGCAGCACGCGCTGCACACGTGATTCTCGCCGGTGGTTTGAACCAGGACAATATCGGCGAGGCGATACGTTCGGTGCGACCCTATGGTGTCGATGTCAGCAGCGGAGTTGAGGCTTCCCCCGGAAGGAAAGACCACCTCAAGATACGGGCCTTCATTGACGCCGCCAGGGTTGTCACTCCCGCCTGAGGCCGTCTATACTGCGGTCTGTTCCACATAGCGACTGAGGACTATGCCAACGCTTCCCGACAAGAACGGTCGTTTCGGCGCCTACGGCGGCCGCTATGTTCCTGAAACGCTCATGCCTGCGCTGCTGGAGTTGGAGCAGGAGTACGCCAAAGCAAAAAAAGACCGTCGGTTCCAGGCCGAACTCGCCTACTATCTTAGGCACTATGTGGGCCGGCCGACCCAGCTCTATTATGCGGAACGGCTCACCACACGGTTGAGGGGAGCCAAGATCTACCTCAAGCGGGAAGATCTCTGCCACACCGGCGCGCACAAGATCAACAACGCCATCGGCCAGGGACTCTTGGCCAAACGGATGAAGAAGCCGCGGATCATCGCCGAGACCGGCGCCGGCCAACACGGTGTCGCCACGGCAACAGTCGCGGCCATGTTCGGTCTCCAATGCGAGATCTACATGGGGACCGAGGACATGCAGCGCCAGGCATTGAACGTCTTCCGCATGCGCCTCCTCGGATCGACCGTGACCGGCGTCGACGCCGGAAGCCGGACCTTGAAAGACGCCATCAGCCAGGCAATGCGGGATTGGACCACGAACATTCGGACGACGCACTACATCCTCGGCTCCGTCTTGGGAGCGCACCCGTACCCGATGATGATCCGCGATTTTCAGTCAGTGATCGGCCGTGAAGCCCGGAAGCAACTTCTCGCCGCTGAAGGGCGCCTTCCGGACTGCCTGATCGCTTGCGTCGGGGGCGGGAGCAACGCGATGGGGCTCTTCCATGCCTTCATTGGCGACAAGAAGGTAAAGATGGTCGGAGTAGAGGCCGGCGGGCTCGGAGTCGCAAGCGGAAAACATGCCGCGCGTTTTTCTGGAGGCAAGCCTGGAGTCCTGCAAGGCACCATGACCTATCTCCTCCAAGACAGCGACGGTCAAATCAATCTAACTCATTCGGTCTCGGCAGGGCTCGATTATGCCGCCGTCGGACCGGAGCACAGCTATTTGCGTGAAATCGGCCGCGCCACATACACATCGGTCACCGACGACGAAGCCTTGGCGGCATTCGACCTCTTGGCGAGAGAAGAGGGAATCGTGCCGGCATTGGAAAGCGCCCATGCTATCGCCCATACGATCAAGGTTGCGCCCACGATGAAGAAGAATCAAATACTCATCGTGAACCTCTCCGGACGCGGCGACAAGGATGTACAGCAGGTGGCCCGGATGAGGGGAATCAGCCTGTGACCTCGCGGCTTGACGATACCTTCACCAAACTTCGTGAACGGGGAGAGACAGCGCTGATCGCCTACCTGATGGCGGGGGACCCGACCCTCCATGAGACCGAACAACTCGTGCCGGCGCTCGAGAAGGCCGGGGCTGACATCATCGAACTCGGCGTCCCCTTTTCCGACCCGATCGCCGATGGGCCGGTCATCCAACAAGCCGCCGAGAGGGCCTTGCGAAACGGCACATCACTGCGAAAGATCCTCCCGATGGTGTCCCGCCTGAGAAAGCAAACCCAAATCCCTCTCGTGCTGATGGCCTACTACAACAACGTTCATGCCTTCGGCCCAGAGGCCTTTTGCCGAGAAGCAACTGCGGCGGGTGTCGACGGGCTGATCGTACCCGACATGCCCCCTGACGAAGCCGGCCCGCTGAAAGCCCCTGCGGCCGCTTCAGGGCTGCGCTTGATCTTCCTTCTGGCACCGACGAGCACCCCGAGCCGGAGAGCCTACGTCGCTCGCCAGTCCCAGGGATTCGTGTACTACGTTTCTTTGACCGGTATCACCGGCGCCAAGCTGAACGACTTTGCCGACGTGGGGAAAAACGTCGAGAAGATTAGGAAGGTCTCCAAGTCACCGGTTGCCGTGGGGTTCGGCGTCGCCACGCCCGATGACGCAAGAAACCTGTCCTCCCTAGCAGACGGCGTCATCGTCGGGAGCGCGATCGTAAAGCAGATCGCAGCCCACCAGCAGGACGCCGGGATGATCGACCACGTCGCCAGCTTCGTCCATTCGCTTAAGACGGCGATGGTTGCTCAGCGGACCGCCACCCGCTAGCAACTTGTTGAAGCTGTACGCTTGTTCTGGAAAGGGGAGAAATTACCGCTTGCTTTGGGGAGGCATGTACTTGATCATCTCGGCTGCCAGTTCTTTGGCCACGACCTTGAGGTCCGGACGAAAGAACATATAGCTGCTGGATCGTTCGTGCCGAGCCTTCCAGACCGTCGTTCCGGTCGTGGCATCGATCAGCCGAAGGCTCAAACCGACTCGGCCCACATTGTCGCCTTCCTTCCTGATGTACTCCCAGGAGTTGACCCGCACAACGAGGAATGAATCCACGTTCAACGCCTTGCCGATCTTGATGGCGGAATCCTTGTCGGATTGACCGGTCATTTCAAACCGGGAGAAATAGAAGACCAACGAGTCGAACGCTTCTTTCGAGGCCTGAAAAATATCCGTCACGCTCTCCGGTGAGACGACGCGCTCAATGCTGACGTTCTTCGTCAGCGCGCCGGCCAAAACCTCTTGAATGTCTTCACGCGCGCTGTCGTACTGGCTGGCCATCGGAGGCAGCACGGCAATGGCCTGGGGACGGAAGACTCTCGCGCCGGGGCCTTCCCAAACTTCCTGCAAGCCGCCGCACCCAGACACAACCAATGCGAAAGCGACAACCAGGACTTGAAACCTATGGCCTCGGGTCGTCTGCATGAAGTCAGTATACCATCCTCTGGATATGATCGGGGTTCAGAAGGTCAAGGAAACCGAGCCGGAGGCCAACGCCCCCTTTTCGCGGAAATCGTAGCCTCCGCCCAAGTCCAGACGGAACGCATAGATCCGCATCCCGATCCCCGCCGTCGGAGTGAATGGTGTCCCGGCATCCTTCATGTTCTTGAAGGCTCCTAAACGAAGGGAGAGAAACTCATTGAGGATGGTCTGTTCAGCGCCGAGGCTGAGGACCTGACTCTTTATACCGGGAATGAAGGTCTTGTTCGCGGTGGCATCGACATCGGCCGTCAACGTGAGGGAGGAATACGGATTCACTGCCATGCCACCTCGGATCTGAGGCTCGAGCTTCAACTCTCCTCCGCCGACCGCGTTAAAAGTCGGCTGGTTGATATCCTTTGCCACAACAGCAAACCGGAGCCAGGAAGACGGCTTGTAGATCGCACCGACGTCGATACCGAACGCGGTTGACAACGCGGCCTTTCCCAAATTGTCCGTGATGCTCACGTCACTGCCGTTAACCAGTCTGGTACTTCCGCTATACGCCGCCCCTTGAATAATCTTGCCTGTGACGCCGATCGCAAAGGTCTTATCGGCAAAGGCGTATGCGTAGGAAACGGCAACTTGACGCGCTTCAAGCCCTCGTAAAGCCATAGCCCCGGTAATCGAGACCTGCCCTCCAGTATTATTCACCGTGACAGGAGTGGAGACGAAACCACCGGCGGTTGCGACATCCGAAATGTTGAATCCGAACGCATGTTCTCCGAAATGCCCTTTGATATAAAGTCCGGCGGCGCCGTTTAGCGACGTATTGGCCCCCGGCCTATTGAGACGATTGGCGATGTCTTGGGCCTTAGCCTGATTCGCCGCAGAAGTGTCGTTGCCGTCGAAATCATCGAGGTCCCTGACGGCATCAGCTATTCCCAGCCGGTCGATGGCTTGTACGCCACCGACGATCCGAACATCGAACGTCTGCGTCATGGCTAGACCAGCCGGATTCCAATAGCTTGCCAGCGCATCCGTGGTGACGGCGACACCGGCCCCGCCCATGCCCATGGCCCGCGGGCCCACAGTCACAAATTCGACAGCGTGGGACTGACCAGGACCCGAGAGAAGGACGATCGCGACCCAGAATGCGGCAAGTCGAATCTTCGACATGAGACACCGTCTCCTAAGTAACTGAGGACTTTTGCTGAGTCTATTGGATGAATGGGTTCCCGTCAAGGTTTGACGGGGGCTTGAGCTGAATGTAAACGGTCACAGGATCTGACCGTCCTGCATGTGTACAATGCGGTCGGCTTGGGCGGAGAGCTTGTCGTTGTGCGTCACGATGACGAACGTGGTCCCGCGCACTTTGTTGAGGTCCCGCATGAGGCTGAACAACGCATCACCGGTATGGCTGTCCAGATTGCCCGTCGGCTCGTCTGCCAACACCAGATCTGGCCGTTGCAGCAGGGCCCGGGCCACTGCCACCCGTTGCTGCTCGCCGCCGGACAACTCTCCCGGTTTATGGTGGAGACGCGAGCCCAGCCCTACCTCCTTCAGAATCGCCACGGCTTCTGGCATGACTTCGTCAGGGGATCGACGTTGAATGTAGGCCGGCATGCACGCGTTCTCCAAAGCCGTGAACTCCGGCAGCAGATGATGAAACTGGAACACAAAACCGATCCGTCTGTTCCTGAACTCAGCCTGAGCCTGCTCTGAGAGTTGAAAAAGATCCTGTCCGTCAAACTGGACGGTTCCTTTTGTGGGACGGTCCAGCAATCCCAAAATGTGCAGCAACGTGCTCTTCCCGGCTCCCGATGCCCCGATGACCGCGATGAGTTCGCCCCGCTGAATGGTCAAATTGATGCCTTTCAGCACAGAAAGCGCCTGATCGCCTATCTGAAACGTCTTAGAAAGGTCTGTAACGGTGATCATGCTCTTTTGGACAGCCGATCGCTCCCTGAGGCCTGGGGGACCCGACGTTCCTATTCATAGCGGAGGGCGGCCACCGGCTCGAGCTTGGCTGCCTGACGCGACGGATACACAGTCGCCGCGAAACTGATGAGGATGGCTGATCCTGCGACAAGCAGCACGTCTTCTGCGAGGACGTGCACCGGAATCTTTGAGATGTAGTACACCGTGGGATCGAAGGTCCAGAACGTTTGGATCAGCCAAAGAAACGCGTAGCCCAGGGGGATCCCGATGACGGTCCCTGACAGTCCGATGATCAAGCCGTTCAGCATAAAGATCCGCCGGATGCTTTTTCTCGTCGCGCCCATCGCCTTGAGGATGGCTATTTCCTTCTGCTTCTCCGTCACGATCATTGTGAGGGTGCTCACGATGTTGAACGACGCCACGATCGTGATCAAGACGAGCAAGAGAAACATCATAGTCTTTTCGAGTTTCAACGCGGAAAACAAGTTGCGGTTCATCTGCATCCAGTCGCGCGCGCCGTAACTGAACCCCAGTGACTGCTCTACGGCCCGCGCGACCTCGTTGGCATGGAAGACATCTGCTACTTTGATCTCAATGCCGGTCACGGTGTCGCCCATTCCGAAAAACTTCTGCGCTTCGGCCAGATCGATATACGCTAAGGATGAATCGTACTCGTACATGCCGGAGTGAAAAATGCCCACCACGGCGTACGAGCGGATCTTCGGAACCATCCCCATGGCGCTGATCTGGCCGACCGGCGAAACGACGCTGACGACGTCCCCGGCGAAGGCTCCGAGACGGAGCGCCAATTCCCTCCCGAGAATGATGCCCGGTTTCTCGGTAGGCTGAGCCGGACCGGTCGGATCGTCGACCGGTGGCAGATTGACCTTCACCGGGCGGCCGAGATCGGCCAGTTGGCCGACGGCCAGATTTTTCGAGAGTTCAGTGACCTTCCCTTCCCGTTGAGGGTCGATGCCGCGGAGCACGACGCCTTGCGCGCCGGACTGTGTCGTGAGCATGACTTGCCTCAAGATGAACGGCGTGGCGGCCAGCACGTTTGGGACCGTTTCGACTTTCGCCGCCACCGGATTGTAGTCGCTCATCGAGTCCTTCATCCGGTCCTGCACGATGACGTGGGCAGTCGTACCGAGAATCTTGGATTGGATGTCTTCCTTGAACCCGGTCATGATGCCGACCGTGCCGATGAGGGCGGCAACGCCCAACGTAATTCCGGCGGTTGAGACGAAGGTGTTCAGCGAGATCGTCCGGTTTCTGCGTTTCGCGCGCAGGTACCGGAGTCCGACGAAAATCTCGTAGGGGAGGGCCACCGCTATTTCTCCGGCCTCAATTGCGGAAAGAGCACGACGTCACGGATGGATGCCTGGTCGGTAAAGAACATGACCAGCCGGTCGATCCCGATCCCTTCTCCTGCCGTCGGCGGCATGCCGTATTCGAGCGCCCGGAGAAAGTCTTCGTCGACGAGATGCGCTTCCTCGTCACCGGCCTCCCGTTGAGCCGCCTGCCCCTCGAATCGCTCCCGTTGATCGAGCGGATCGTTCAATTCCGAGAACGCGTTCGCGATTTCGCGTCCGGCGATGTACAGCTCGAACCGGTCCGTCAGGGCGGGATTCGAATCCTTCCTTCTCGCCAGCGGCGAAATCTCTATCGGATAGTCCGTAATGAACGTCGGCTGGACCAGACTGGGCTCAACGGTTTCTTCAAAAATCTCGTTGATGACGTTGAAGATCGGCCATTTCGGATCGACCGGCACGCTCAGTTGCTCCGCAGCCTTGAGAGCTTTCGCCCGGTCGCGCAAGACCGACTCGTCCAGTCCGTTCACTTCCAGAATCGCTTCATGGTAGGACCACCGGCGCCATGGCGGAGTCAGGTCGATCTCCTTGCCCTGATAAGAAATGACGGTCTTTCCGAATATCTGTTGGGCCAGAGTGGAAATCATTTCCTCGGTCAAGATGATCAGGTCCTGGTAGTCTGCGTAGGAGACGTAAAACTCGAGCATCGTGAATTCCGGATTGTGGATCGTGGAGATGCCCTCGTTCCGGAAATTCCGGTTGATTTCAAAGACGCGCGGAAACCCGCCGACGATCAAGCGTTTGAGATACAGCTCCGGCGCGATCCGCAGATACAGATCCACACCGAGGGCATTGTGGTGCGTGACGAAGGGCTTCGCCGCGGCTCCGCCGGGAATCGGATGCATCATCGGCGTCTCGACTTCCAGAAATCCCCGCTCGATCAAGAACGCGCGAATGCCGGCGATGATCCGGCTTCGGATCGCGAATATGCCATGCACGTCAGGATTGGCGATCAAGTCCACGTAGCGCTGACGATAGCGCGTCTCGACATCCGTCAGCCCGTGCCATTTCTCCGGAAGCGGACGAAGCGCCTTGCTCAGAAACGTCAGTTCTCGCACCTCGACCGTAAATTCGTTCGTCTTCGTCCGGAACAGCGTGCCGGTGACGCCGATCCAGTCGCCCAGGTCGAGCTGTTCCGCCACCATGTATGCCTGTTCATTGAGCAGGTCCTTCTTCAGATAGACTTGCAGCCGATCGGAACCGTCTTGCAGCACGGCGAAGCCGGCCTTTCCGAACCGCCTCAGCGCCACGACACGCCCCGCGAAGGTGCAAGGGATCTTTTCCTGTTCCAGCACTTCCTTGGCCTTCTCGCCGTGCAACTTGATCAACTGGCCGGCTCGGTCCTTGATTTCAAAACGGCGCCCATAGGGGGCCACGCCTCCTTCGCGCAGGCGCTCCAATTTCTTGATTCGCTGTTGCCGTTGCTCGTTCAATTCGTCCATGGCCGTTCCGTCCGCCGCTAATCTCCGTCCCCAACTCTTGAAGGCGCCAGCAAGCCACCCTCGAGCTTTTTCTTCAAATAGGCTTCGATGAAGCCGTCCACATCGCCGTCCATCACCGCCGCAACCTGTCCGACTTCGTAGCCGGTCCGGTGATCCTTCACCATTTGATACGGCTGAAACACATAGGACCGAATCTGACTCCCCCAGGCGATGTCTTTCTTCTCTCCGACGATCGCGTTGAACTCGGCCTCTTTTTTCTTCTGTTCCAATTCGTACAGGCGGGCCTTCAAAATCTTCATTGCCCCGTTGCGGTTCTGCAATTGAGAACGTTCATTCTGGCACTGGACGACGATGCCCGTCGGGATATGTGTAATCCGTATCGCGGTTTCCACCTTGTTGACGTTCTGGCCGCCAGCTCCCCCGGCGCGGAACGTGTCGATCCGTAAGTCCTTGTCTTCCACGGCCACATCGATGTCTTCGCTGAGTTCCGGATAGACGAACACCGACGCGAATGAGGTATGCCGCCGTTTATTGGAGTCGAATGGGGAAATCCGCACGAGACGATGGACGCCGGCCTCGGCTTTCAAGTAGCCGTATGCGTACGGACCGGTGATCGAGATCGTGGCGCTCTTGATCCCGGCCTCTTCACCGGCTTGGAGATCCAACGTCTCAACCTTGAACTTCTTGCTCTCAGCCCAGCGCACATACATGCGCAAGAGCATCTGTGCCCAATCCTGCGATTCCGTGCCGCCAGCGCCGGGATGGATCGCCATGATGGCATTGTTGACATCCAACTCCCCGGACAGCAAATGCTCCACGCGGAGAGCAGCCAATTGCGGTTCGAATCGGCCGAGCTCGGCCCCCAACTCCTGTTCCAGTCCTGCATCGCCGCTTTCCTCAGCCAGATCAAGCAAGGCGTTGAGGTCGGCGAGCTTGGATTCGATCTCGCGCCACTGCTGCAGTTCCCGCTCCAGCGTCACCTTCTTGCGGCTGAGCTTGGCCGCCGCTTGAGTATCGCTCCAAAAGCCCGGTTGTGCGGTTTGTTGTTCCAGCTCTTCGAGCTCGGACGTCATGCGGGCGAAGTCAAAGATGCCCCCGGAGTTCCGACACCTGTTCACGAACCGATTTCACACGGGTTCGGATCTCATCCAACATCGAACGTTCCTTTCACCTTATATGGGAGTTGCGGCGACGGCATCCGGTTCCGGGCCTTCCGTCCGGAAGAGCCCGAACAGACAGAGCACACCGGAGATTAACATACAGGCGTAGGCAAACACATCCCCGTACCGGCTGTAGAACGTGTGGGGCTGCCAGATCGGAATCGACGCCTGCATCGCCGTTTGGGTGAAGACAGGGGAGGCCTCGATGATCCGTCCGAAAGGATCGATGAATCCCGACACACCCGTGTTGGCCGCGCGTGCGAAGGAGAGATGATTTTCCACGGACCGGAACACGACCATCGAAAAATGCTGCATCGGCGCCGAGGATTCCCCGAACCAGGCGTCGTTGGTGATCGTCACGAGAAACTCCGCCCCGTTCTCGGCAAACCGGCGGACCAAATCAGGAAAAATCACCTCGTAACAGATGGCTGCGCCGAATTTCACCGGTCGTGGAGAGGAAGGTTGGCCGCCTGATCCGGGAACCATCGATTTCGGCGTGAAGGAAAGTACGGTGGGACCGGACCCGGCCTGAAAATCGCCGATGCCTTCGACCATCTTGTCCAGAAAAAAAAGGACCGAGGATTTGAGCGGCACATATTCACCGAAGGGTACCAGGTGTTGCTTATCATAGCGGCCCAGCAACGGCCCGTCCGGCGACAACAGGTAGGCGCTGTTCAAGAGATAGGGTTTTCTCTCTGCATCGTACCGAACGGCCGGGCTACCGAATAGCAACGGGGCTGCGGCGCGGTGGGCGATGGCAATGAGTTGTAGTTGGTACACCGGTTCCCGTTCATAGACAAAAGGGGTTGCCGCTTCAGGCCACACGACCAGATCGGTCCCGTATCCGAACGACTCGGTCAGCTTATCGTACCGAGCCAACGTCTCCTCACGAAACGTCCTCTCCCATTTCGTCGCTTGATCAACGTTCGGCTGCACCACTCCCACCTGTAGCGAGGCCTTCGGCATGGACAATCCCTGGCCCAGGATCAGCGACGTACTGTAGGCCCAGGACAGTCCGATCAGAATCGTCGAGGTGGTCACAAGTTCCCAGGGCAGGCGAGCCGGACGAAATCCACGGAACAACGGCATCAACCAGGCAATCAGTTCAGCGACCGCGACATTGAAGAACACGATCAGAAAGGAAACGCCGTAGACTCCCAGATGGTCGGCAACTTGGATGAGATCCAATTGGCGATACTGCGAATAGCCGAGGAGAGACCACGGTAACCCGCTGAAAAGATATGTCCGCGCGAGTTCAAGGGTCACCCAGAGACAGGGGGCGGCGAATAAGCCATACCGCGGGACGAGCGAGCGAAACCAGACCAGTCCGGCACAGTACAGCGCGACATACAGTCCCAAGTATGCCGTCAGAAGCAACATGACGGCATAACTGATCACGAGCGGCACCTTCCCATAGGTGTTCATAGCCGTGACCACCCAGGCCATGATACCGGTAAATCCGATCGTGCCGCCGAGCCAACCGAGTCGAAAGGCCCGCCACTTGCTCATTCCATCAAGAGAAAGGTGGAGCGGAATGAGTGCAATCCAGGCCAAGAGGCCGAGATCAAACTTGGGGAAACAGAAGGGGAGCAAGAGACCGCTCGCACCCGCGAGAGCAATCTGGCGAACGGGCCAGTCACGCATCGAGCTAACTTAACGGAAGGGAGTGACCGTTGCAACCGGAAGCGTGCGGTGACTCGGTTGCAAATCGAAGCGATCCGGCTGAACAGACACCTAGTGGGTCATGAACGACAGGTGAGTCCGATGTTGATCGAAGGGGACCTGGTCCAGTTCGCTGGCAGTGGCCGTATCATCTCGGTCCAGTTCGACTCCGAAGGAGGTGTTCTTGACCCAACGAACCGTGACCTTCCGGATGAGCAGGGCCTTTTGCGTCGGCGGAATGAGCAGGATGGTCAATTCCATACCGACCTTGACGATATGCGTTCCACGGAGACAGCCGCCGTTTTGAGTCAAATTGGCCGTCACGCCGCTAGCGTGAAACGCCCCGTCGGAGTAGTAGACGGCGCAGGCAACAGGGGCACGCAACCTCGATCGCTTGTCGGAATGAAACATCATCGCGAACGGCCTCCAATGACAAACGCATTATTATTCGTCCAGCTCTTCTTTAAAAGATCCCTCATACTGGATCTGTACTCAAAGATCAGGAGATTCAATACGGCCGATATGTTCCCAACCATGTCGATCGGCAGATCGGGTGTGGATGGGAACCGGCCCGGTACAAATCCTTGCCGCTGAACACATCCCGATTCCATTGAACCTCCACACCTGAACCAGCCTTCGTGGGAAGGTATCGAATCATCGGAAGGAGAAACAACTGGACATTCGTAGGGGGAGAAAATCACCGGGCAACCGCCCGGCAAGAGTCCCCAGACTCCGGTCCATCTGGAAGCAGGAGGAGCCCCCCGCCTTTCGGACAGTATTCTGACGATCTGGCCGGGCCACCTCGAAATCTGCCGGCAGAACATCAACGACCCCTCTGTCGAAAAATCAACTACTTGATGATTTCCTTATTCGAAGCATGTATTCTTGCACCTAAGACGAGGGAGAAGGCGCCGGTTGACCCCGGCCTTTATGCCGTTACCCAGCTTCGTGAGGTTGTTTCTAATGAAGCGAACTGTCAGCACGATACTCCTCCTCATCATAACCACAGTGAACGGTTGCGTGACCAAGAGCACCTACGACGAGGTAATGGCCGACCTTGAAGCAATAAAGGCTGAAATCACCCGGGCCAAAGAGCAGTCCCAGACGCTGTCCCAGGAAGCGGCTGAACTTGAACGATTGAAAGCCGACCTCGCCCGGCAGTTTGAAACGGCAGCCATCGCGCTGCAGCAGGCCAAGCACAATATCGAAGACGAACAAGCCGCCGCCCATCGGCAGCTGAGCCAGCTTGCCCACCGCCTCAACCAGCTCAGCGCCCAGCAGAACAGCCTCCGACTCGCCCTGCAACGGGCACGCGATGAAGAGCCAACTCTCCAGGAAAGCGTCGAGTCGTTCAAAGTACGGCTCGCAGAAACGAACGGGCCGCGAGCCTCGGCATTTCCTGCTGTCGCCACTCCAGCCGACATAGTGGCAACTCCGACATCGACCCCGGTACCCGGGTCATCCGGCGCTCAGCCGGCGCCCGTTGCGGTTTCTTCGGTTGCCACCCAGCCGGATCAGCCGCCTGCGAAACCGGCCCTCCCGGCCGCCCCGGTTCAGGAAGCGACGGACGAGGGCTTCTTCGCCGCCATTCGGAACTGGATTCTTTCTCTTTGGCGCTCCATATTCTCCTAAGCGAGTTGCCACCAAGACACCTCTTGGTGGCCGGTTTCTCGAACGCCGCGCTCCCTCCTTCGTACTAATCTCCATACTTTCATGTTATTGCCTGGTTAGTTAAACCGAGCTAGCATGGATCAATTCGCGAGAGAGGCGGGGCTTCATCACGGCCCGGCCAGAAAGGGCGCATCACCGATGAGTCACATGACCTTTCGCATGATGATGGACAGCGGTGTATTGCGACCAAGCGCACGGGAGATCCGCCGGGGACCGGGGGGAGTTCCATTGTTTGCGATGAGCCCGCTTCCGGATTTCGTCAACCACTCACTCGATGTGCTCTTCGGACAGGAAGAAGAATCACGGCATCGTATCAAAGCAGGCGCGGCTGCAAAGCCGGAAGTTAAGCGGCCAGTTCCTCCTGCCCAAAATGTCTCCTTCGCGGCATCCATCAGGAAATGGCTGCTGCGTCTCGGGCTGGTTGATGAAACAAGGCCCCCTGCCAGCCCCGAGAAAGCCTTGCCGCAATTGCAGGTTGCAAGACTCGAGGAACGAGTCAAGACGCTCGAGTCACTCCTGAAAGCGGAGAAGATCCTGAATCAGGCCCAGCGAGATGAACTGGGAAAACTACGGGCCCGGAACGCACGAATCGATCATCTCGAAGCGGATCTGGCAACCGAGCGGGAATCGGGCAAGCAACTCGTGCAATGGCTGCTGGAAGCTGAACAAGAGTTGGCCAGGGTCCAGGCCACCTTCAACGAAATTCACCCGACGGATCGGCCAAGCGGTTCTCCCCTCTATACGCCCTCCGCGTGAAGGGCGCCCGGCCTCCTCTATTCGACGATCAACGTTCCGGTCATGCTGGCGTGCCCCTTCCTGCGACAGATGTATAGGTAGGTACCGGCAGGTGGGGCAACCACAATGTGCACCGTCTGACCAGGCGGAAGAGTAATGCCCGTGGAAACCTGCGGCCGGCCGGCTGAAGACCTGGAGGCATATAGAAGGAGAGGACTATCGAATTCGTGAGTCTCGCGGCCGGCGTTGAAGATCGAAAGAGCGAGGGGAGAGGCGGCCGTCGCTCGAACAAGATCCGGAACAAACCGAAAATCTTCCGTCACCAGGGAAATCGACTGCGTTTGATCGCAACCGGCGAGGCAGAAACATAGGATCGCAACCGTCACCGCGTGGCAATCTCGCATGCCGCCGTCTCTCTTGATGGATCACACCCTCCGCAGGCCGACGACTCGAAGGCAACTCACCATAACCCATCGTAGGTTTCTTGCCTAGATCATCCCTCCCCTGACCTGCGCACCTCTTGACGCGGATGCACGGTCCCTCTATGGTACGAATGGCTGAGGCGGGCACCGATCCCCCGCGTCACTGAAAGATTTCCCTATGGCATCGACTCAAGGCCATTCTCCGTCGAAGCAGTTTCGCAAGCTCCTGACGTCCGATCGACTCGAATTCATCTGCGAAGCGCACAACGGTCTCAGCGCGCGCATCGTGGAAGAAGCCGGATTTCCAGGAATTTGGGCGAGCGGCCTTTCCATCTCCGCACAGTTCGGCGTACGCGACAATAACGAAGCGAGTTGGACGCAAGTGCTGGAGAATCTCGAATTCATGTCGGATGCGGCCAAGATCCCGATCCTGTTGGACGGCGACACCGGCTACGGCAATTTCAACAACATGCAGCGCCTCATCAAGAAGCTAGAGCAGCGCAAGATCGCAGCCGTCTGCATCGAAGACAAGCAGTTTCCAAAAACAAACAGCTTCCTTAAGGGCTCGGCCCAACCCCTCGCGGACATGCACGAGTTCTGCGGAAAGATTAAGGCGGGCAAAGACGCCCAGACCGACCCTGATTTTTCCATCATCGCGCGGGTGGAGGCTTTCATCTGCGGATGGGGGCTGGCGGAAGCCTTGCGGCGCGCCGAAGCTTATCGTCAAGCGGGGGCGGACGGGATTCTGATTCACAGCGCCCTGTCGGTACCGGACGAGATTCTCGCGTTCAAGCGCGAATGGGGAGAGCGCTGCCCCGTGGTCATCGTCCCCACCAAGTACTACGCCACGCCGACGGAAGTCTTTCGACAACACGGATTTTCTATGGTCATCTGGGCCAACCACATGCTGCGGGCCGCGGTTGATGCCATGCAGGAAACCGCCAAAGCGCTGAAGGCCAGCGAGAATCTCCTGTCCATTGAGGACAAGGTTGCTCCGGTCGCAGAAATCTTTCGGTTACAGAATGCGGCTGAGCTGCAAGAGGCGGAAGAACGGTATCTTCCACGCGGAGCCGAGGACGTTTCAGCGATCGTCCTGGCGGCCTCTCGCGGTGAAGAATTGGGTGACCTGACCGAGCACCAGCCGAAAACCATGGTCAAGATCCGGGGGACGCCGATCCTCTCCCACATCGTGGATGCCTACAACGCCGTTGGAATCAAAGATATCACGGTCGTCAGAGGCTATAAGAAGAGCTCGGTGACTCTGCCGAATTTGACCTACGTCGACAACGACGCGTTCGCCGAGACCGGTGAGCTCGACTCATTGCTGAAAGCCCTCCGTCATCGAAAGGGGCGGGACCAGGACCTGGTCATTTCGTACGGCGACGTGTTGTTCAACAAGTACATCCCCCAAGCACTCTGCCAGGAAAAAGACGACTTCGTGATTCTTGTCGATAGCGATTGGCAAAACCACGCAGGTTACGCCCGGCTTGGCGGGTTCGCAGAATGCTCGATGCCGAATTCCCGGAAGGCCTTCAACGCCAAGATCCTTCTCACACGTCTCGGCAACCAACCGTCCAAGGACGACACACACGGAGTCTGGATGGGATTCCTCAAAATATCTGCATCGGCGGCAGCCGGTCTTCAAGGCGTCATCGATGAGATCCTGGCCGTTCCAGGAAACCGCAAAGCCGGCATCCCACAGTTGCTGCAAGAACTCTTGAAGCGACGACGACCGATTCGCGTCCTTTATACGGTCGGTCATTGGCTCGACATCAACAGCCTTGACGACGTCGTCCAGGCCGGCAGCTTCTGACTCACACACGACGACTTTCGGTCGCTGTCTCCGTCACCCTTCCTCGAGAAAAAGCTCCATCCCTTGCACACCGGAGTGGAAACCGATTTCGAATTGTGGTACCAAGGTCCATCGCAGTTCATAGTCTGAGAGGATGAATGGCCAAGAAGCATACGCCCGCTCCACAAACTCCCGCGTCGCCACCCACAAAGCCAATCTCAGAACCAGCCGCTCAGAAGAAAGCCGCCGCTAAGCCGGCACAGCAAGTGACGGCCGTTGAGATGGGCGCGCGCCAGCGGGAAATCTCCGTTTCAGAGTTTTTCACCAAGAACCGACACCTGCTCGGATTCGACAATCCCCGCAAGGCCCTCCTCACCTGTGTCAAAGAAGCGGTAGACAACGCGCTCGACGCCAGCGAGGAAGCCGGAATCCTGCCCGATGTGACCGTCCGGCTCGAAGTCGTCTCGAACGGGGAACCGGTCGCTCCGAGCCAAGCCAGTAGATTCAGGATCACCGTCACCGACAACGGTCCCGGGATCGTCCGCCAGCACATTCCGAGGATCTTCGCGAAGCTCCTGTACGGATCAAAATTCCATCGCCTGCGGATGAGCCGCGGCCAGCAGGGCATCGGCATCTCCGCCGCTGGAATGTATGGGCAGCTCACGACGGGAAAACCAGTCAAGATCATTTCCCGTACCGGCCCTCGGGCCGGGGCGCATTTCTTCGAGGTGCAGATCGACACCAAGAAGAACGAGCCGCTGGTCCACGAAAACAAACAGATCGACTGGGAGCAGCCGCAGGGCACTCAAGTGACCCTCGAAGTCGAAGGCAAGTACCAGAAGGGCCGGGCCTCAGTCGATGAATGGCTCGAACAGACCTCAATCGCCAACCCTCACGTGAAATTGATCTATCATTCGCCGGAGGGGGAAACCAAGGAGTACCCGCGGACGTATCACGAACTGCCGCCGTCCCCCAAAGAAATCAAGCCTCATCCCTACGGCATCGAGTTCGGCATGCTGCTGAAGATGTTGCAGGACACGAAGAGCCATTCGGTGTCGGGATTTTTGGCCAGCGACTTTTGCCGCGTGTCTCCGCAACTGGCCGACGAAGTCTGTAAGACCGCCAAGCTCTCGACCGGCATGAGACCGCGCGAGCTCAAGGGAGGGGCGGCGGAAGCTTTGTATCAGTCTCTGCAGGGCACCAAGATCATGGCGCCGCCGACGAATTGCATCTCGCCCATTGGAGAGAAGGCAATCCTTTCCGGTCTTTATAAGCAGATCAAGGGCGAGTTTTACACCGCTGTCACCAGGCCGCCTGCCGTGTACCGGGGAAATCCCTTCATCATTGAAGCGGGGCTGGCTTACGGCAAGAGGCCGGAGGACCAGAACAAGCCGCAACAGCCAGCCGTCCCGAAAGCCGAAGGGGAAGACGAGGAGGACGATTCGGAACTCGCCCGGGTCATCCGGTACGCGAACCGGGTCCCGCTGCTCTATCAGCAGTCCGCCTGCTCGACCTTCAAAGCCGTACTCGGCACCACATGGAAGAACTACGGGGTGCCCCAATCGCGCGGCGCGCTGCCGGCAGGCCCGATGGTGATCTTCGTCCACATGGCTTCGGTCTGGGTGCCCTTCACCAGTGAGTCCAAAGAAGCCATTGCCGACTACGACGAAATCCAGAAGGAAATTACCCTGGCGCTGAGAGAGTGCGGCCGGCGCTTGGGACTCTTCCTCAGGCGGAGGGAGCGGGCCGCCAGCGAGTACCGGCGGCGGAACATCTTCGAGTTGTACATCGAAGAAGTCGTCGAAGCGTGCAACCGGCTCAAGGGCGGGAAACTTCCCAAAGAAAAGCTCAAAATGCAGCTCCAGAAAATCGCGTCTTCACGAACGGGCGGGGCGAAGACGGACGAAGCCCTCGGCAAGACCGGCGCCGGACCCGAAGGGCTCCCCCATTCGATCATCGTCACTGCGGAGGGCGTTGAAGGCGAAGTCGACCTGGCCTCGCAAGTCGAAGCAGATTCGGCCTCAGTCCATCAGTCTGTTGAACCAGAGCTTCCCGGCACGCAAACACCGTCGGCCGCTAGCGGTAAGACGAAGAGAGCGGCTGCCTTAGGACGATCTGCGAAAGCGGAAAAACAGCCGAAGGGGAAGGCGGCTCAAATGGCTCTGTTCGAGGACCAGTCCGGAGAAGGGAAGAGAGCCGGGGGTGCCAACCGCAAAGAGAAAAAGCTCTCTCCACGGGGAAAGAAGTAGGACACGATGGCGACAACAGCAAAAAAGAAGACCACTGCGGTGGAAAAGAAACTGGTCGGGTTGGCCGACGTCGTCATACAGGCGGCGGACCGATCGAAAGATCCGATGTTCGCCATTCCCATTCGTGCCTTGTCGAACGTGTCGTTCAATCAGCGCAAAGGCCTTATCGAAATGGGTCACAAGAAACAGGCCCGTTCGTTTTTCAATGTCGGCATGGCGAAGAAATTCATGCAGACGGTCTTGGTGGCGGATGCGCTCTCCGAGCTGCAGCGAGCCGATTTGACCACCTCGCTCAGGGAGATTTATTACCGCACGAAGCACACCATCAGGGATTCGCACGAAAATACGTTCGATACCCAGGACGAGTCCGATCCGGTGATCGAAGACCTCGAAGTCGCATTGGCCGCCCTGCGCGAAGAGCTGCACGTCCGGGCGGAGAACAGCGGCAGCATCGTGGGCCCGGTGGTATTCGGTGACGATGGCGACCGGGTGGATTGCTCCAGACTCGGCAAGGGAGGTTACTCCGTTCCCTCGATCGTGGAGCCGGAGTATCTGGAGATCATGCGGTGTACGGCAGATTTCGTCCTCTTGGTCGAAAAAGGCACGCAGTGGAATCGGCTCTCGGAGGACAAGTTTTGGCGTCGCTATAACTGCGTCCTTCTCACAGGAAACGGACAGCCCCCGCGGGGCGTCCGGCGCCTGGCCAGACGGTTGAACGAGGAGTACCGTCTGCCGGTCTATGTGCTGGTCGACAACGACCCGTGGGGCTATTACATTTACTCCGTCGTGAAGCAGGGGTCGATCAACCTCGCGTTCGAGAGCCAGCGGATGGCCATTCCCAAGGCGAAATTCATGGGCCTGTCCAGCGCCGATCCTGAACGCTACGAGCTGCCCCGCAACGTCGGCATCAAGTTGAACGAGAAGGACATCGCACGAGCCAAGGAGTTGATGAACTATCAATGGTTCCAAAAGCCCGCGTGGCAGGCGGAAATCAAGCGGATGCTGACGAGCGGGCTGAAGTACGAGCTCGACGCATTGGCCAACAAGGATTTTCAGTACTTGACGAAGAAATATCTGCCGAGGAAGCTCAAGGAAAAGGATTGGCTGGACTAACTCCTGCCTCTGATTCATCCCACTACTCCGAACCATGACGGCATTCCAACCGCGCTGCAGAGCACGCTTGTTTCTTGGCCTTTGCCTTTGATGGTTGGACGTCCGGTGAAACCACTTCCCTCTTGGACGGCTCCCCTTCGTGATTGGCAACGCCGGGCGCTCGCGGCAGTCCGCTCGCACGGCATTTCCAACTTCTTGGCCATGGCGACGCCCGCGGCGGGAAAAACGAGATTCGCCCTCCGCGTCGCGCATGAATTCATGACGACGGGTACGGTCGCTCGGGTCCTGGTGGTCTGCCCCACAAACCATTTGAGATCCCAATGGTCGGAGGCCGCCGGCAAGGTCGGACTCCATCTGGATCCGGCCTTGACGAACGAGCAAGGGATAGAGGCATCCGACTACCATGGAGCGGTTGTCACGTACCAACAGGTCTGCCTTGCGCCGTCCCTGTACCAACGGGGCTGCAGGTCGAGGAGGACCCTGCTCATCCTGGATGAATTGCACCATGCCGGGGACGGCAAGTACTGGGGCAACGCCTTGCGGTCCGCCTTCGAGCCGGCGCGGTTCAGACTGATCCTCTCCGGCACACCATTCCGTTCCGACAACCATCCGATTCCGTTCATTCGGTATGAACGGGGACAGAGCCAGGCGGACTTCGCCTATGGGTACACCGAGGCCATTCGGGACGGGGTCTGCCGCCCCATTGTCTTTCCGAGCTATGAGGGTGAATTGACCTGGTTGTCCAAAGGCCGGGAGCATACCGCGACGTTCGAAGACGGCTTGACGTACGATCGACAACGAGAACGACTTAAGACCGCGCTCTTGCAGGAAAGTTGGCTCGGCCCGGTCATTGCTGACGCCCATGCTCAGTTGACCCGAATCCGCAAAGAAGAGCAGCCTGACGCTGGAGGCCTGATCGTCGCCATGGACCAAGAACACGCCCGCTGGGCTGCGGATCTCGTCGGCAAAATTTCCGGTCACAAGGCGGCCGTCGCTGTCTCCGACGATCCCGCCGCCTCGGGCACCATCGAACGATTCAGGAATGACAAAAAACAGCAGTGGCTGGTGGCGGTCAACATGGTCAGCGAAGGCGTGGACATTCCCCGGCTCCGGGTCGGGCTGTACGGAACGAACGTCTTGACGGAAATGTACTTCCGACAGGTCGTCGGACGGTTCGTCCGGATGCAGGAAGGAGTGCCAACACCTCAGCGCGCTTGGTTGTACTTGCCCAAGGATCCGGTCCTCGTTCACTATGCCAAGCAGGTCAAGGCGGAACGCGACCATGTACTGGAGGACATCCTGCCGGTCGGTCAACGGGATCTCTTTGGGCGCGTTACCGTCACTACCAATGAATACGTACCACTCTTGGCAGTGGCGAAAATGGACGCGTTGATCGGAGACGAGGAGGGCAGGGAGCCTGCCGAACCTTCCAGCATCGTCGATCCCACGCGCTCTCTGCACGAAGAGAAAATGGATCTGCGCGACCACCATCGGCTGCTGGTCGACGCCGTCGCCAAGCTGCGCAGTATCGATCATCGGCGACTGAACGCGGAGTTGATTGCACGGACAGGCAGCCGGGTCGACCAGGCGACCCTGGCCCAGCTGAAGAGCCGCATCGCGCTCTTGGAGCGTTGGAGAACGCGCGGTTACGACGGACGTCGCTGACACAACTGCGGAACCAGGGAGGCGACCATGGCTTGGGCTCGCACGGTCTTCATCCTGTTGGTTTTGACTCTTTCCGTTGTTCCCGCCCTCCTTCACGCCGAATCGCCGTCGGCGACATTCGACTCCCGTATTGATCAAGCTGCTGACGCTTCGTCAGGCACGCACGAAGCGCGTCATCATCACGACGATCATGACGACGACTCACTGCACGAACGCCACGGACAGGAAGCCGTCACCTCGATGACAGAACGCCATGCCCATATGGGACCTCATTTTCGATGGACGACCTTACGGTCCGAGAACCAGATGGACCAACAGAAAGCCGCACACATTCTTGCCGCCATCAAAACGGCCTTGGAGCCCTATCGAGACTACCGGAAGGCAATCAAAGACGGGTACGAGCCATTTCTCCCGAATGTGGACCAACCGCATTACCATTTCACCAGCAAGTGGCGGGGTTTCAAGTCAGCCTTTCGGTTCAATCCTGAACAGCCGACCTCGCTCCTCTACAGGAAAACGCTCGACGGCTACGAACTTGAAGGAGCGATGTTCACGGCGCCCAAGCGGGCGGACGAAGAGGATCTTCACAAGCAGATCCCGCTGAGCGTAGCTCAATGGCACGCCCATGTGAGCATCTGCCTCCCACCTAAGCGGGAGATGAAACATGCCGATTGGAAACGCTTCGGTCCGAACGGAACGATCATCACAGAGGCAGAATGCGATACGGAGAAAGGCCGGTGGATTCCGCAGCTGTTCGGGTGGATGGTCCACGTGTATCCGTTCAAAGAGACCCCCGAGCAGATCTGGACCCACTAGGTTCCCCCTTGCCGGTTTTCTCCGGTCCAGCCAGCCGGTACTTGTGATAAGCTGCCCGCCTGATGCGCATTTTTGTTCTCGGCGCCGGCGCCGCCGGTTCATACCTCGCCAAACTCCTGGTGCGGCAGGGCCATCACGTCACATGCGGCGATCGCGATCCCGAACGGGCCGGATATTTCCTGGGTCCCAAGCTCCCGTTGACCGTGCAAAAGGTCAATGCCCGAGACGTCTGGAGCATCATCAAAGCGGCCCGCGGTTCGCAGATGATCGTCAATATGTGCCCGCCGGTCTTGAACCGCATCGTGATCCGGGCCGCTCTGCGTCTCCAGGCCCACTATCTGGATACGGCGTCGCACTACACGGGGAATCCTTTCCGCGCCGAACAATTCCAATTCGACGAGCGGTTTCGTGACAAGCGGCGAAGCGCTGTCATCACAGCCGGCGTCGCCCCAGGCCTGACGAACCTCCTGATCGCCGCGGCGGCCGACCGGCTCGACTCCGTGATGTCGGTCAAAGTCCGGCTCTATGAGGCCACCGACGCAGACGGCCCTTTCTCGCAGTGGTCGGCGGAAGCCTCGTACGACGAGGCTGTCGCGCGTCCTCGGCTCTATATCGACCGCCGTTTTCACTTCGGGAAGCGCTTCGGCGAGCGGGAACTTTTCCGCTTCCCGGCGCCAATCGGGCAGATCGGCGTCGTGCTGGCCGCTCAAGACGAAGTCATTACCGTGCCCCACACCATTCCCATGCGATCGATGGATGCCAAATTCGGCGGTTCCGACATCGAGCGATTCAGGCGGTGGTACCGGCAGGGGATGCTCCACAAGTCACGCCGGATTCATCCTGACCGGTTCATGCGGACTGCAACGCCGCGGACCGTTCATCGTCTCTTGCGTCGCGGCATCCTTCATAACGCGCACTTTGCGGCTTCGGTCGTCGTCGAAGGTGTCAGGCATGGATCTCCCACAACGATCCGGTGGGACGCCTTGGTTCCGAGCCTCTTCCAGCTCCGCCGCCGGGGCATCCTCAGTTCACCTGTCGCCTGGGCCACCGCGAAAATGGCGGCGCTGTTCATCGAGCACTTTCCCCGAGAGAATCACGGCGTTCACGCACCGGAGGCGTTACCGGTCAAGATACGCCGCGCCATCCTGCGCGACGCCGGAGCAAGAGGCATCCGCATCGCAAGACGGATCACATCACGGCGCCCCCAGGAGATGTGACCGAAGCCGCGGCGCCTTGCGCCCGGTTTTTTGCGGATGTTAAGATCCGTCCACGTCTCAAGCCCGTCGGGAGCCATCGCATGCCGAATATCACGTTGCTCGTGTCGCCCAGTTGCGGAGCCTGTCCCTCGGCCAAGAGCCTGTGGAAGCAGCTCCGCGTGAAGTACAGTTTCTCCTACCGGGAAGTTGATATCACGACGCCGGACGGCCAGGAACTAGCCAACCGGCATGCCGTACGCGCGGTGCCTGCAACGATCATCGACGGACGCTTGACCTTCGTCGGCGTGCCGAGCCGGGAGAGCGCGGAAAAGGCGTTGCTGCTGAAGATGCGGCCACGAGAAGCCTGACACCATGAATGAAGAGGATATCGAGCTGCCGATCCTTCCACGGCTGGACAAGGGGCCGCCTCCGGACTGTCCGATCTGCGGGGATCCCATGTCATTCATCGACGGCGATTGGGCCTGCGTCGACTGCAACGGGGAACTGCTGGGACCGGAGACCGGGTAGTCGCCCGGCTCAACACCCGCCGTCCGTGAGACGAATACCCCGAATTTGCATTTGACGGAGAGTACCCTGGCGAATCGCTTCTGTCACTCCACCGAACCAGAGTTCCATGCTCCGGATCGTCACCGGGACCTTCCATCCAATCCTCGAATCCGCCCTCCTCGATGAGGTGCGTGGCCTGAAGGAGGCCGCCCCCTTCGTCCCGGTTGCCATCGTCGTCCCATCCGCCGAGTTGGCGGATTACCTCAAACGATACCTCGCCATCGAGTCACGGCTCCCCCTGCTCAATGCTCCGGTTCTGACGCTTCACCAATTCGCGCTGCGAGTACGGGACGATCTGATCCGTCGCGGCCGTGAGACGTCCTCTGTCCAGTTGGTCGACGATTTTTATTATGAGCAGCTTGTCAGGCAGATCGTCAAACGGACGTTGCCGGGGCTGGAGGAGTTGTTGCGGCTGCCACCGTCCCCTGGAACCTGGAAAGGTCTCTGGGCCACTCTACGCGATCTAAAAGACGCGGCGGTGCTGCCGTCCACCGCCTTGAACGGCGTCTCGGAAGGCCTCTTCGACGACGATGATCGATCGTGGCTCCGTACGCTCTTCACTTTGCATGCAGCCGTGCAGGAAGGAAGTCGGTCGCTGGGTGTCGGGTCAGCGGACGATCTTGTGGCTTCGATCAGTCACGAGTTGTCAGGTTCGCATTTCCTGGCTCGATGTGGTCGGATCATCCTCTATGGATTCTACGATCTGCTTCAAGTGCAGTTGTCCTTTTTCGAGTCGCTGGTACGCTGCGCCTCTGTGACACTCTACACTCCGCTCGGGCAAGGGCCATCGTATGGTTTTGCCCGCCGTTTTTTCGAGCGGCACCTGTTGCCCTTAGCCGACCACTACGACGACAGGAGTCAGGACACCGTTGAACCCGCTGCCCGGAATCGAGTCGAGTTGACGGTCACCCACGTCATCGGGGCGGAAGAGGAGCTTGCGACCATTTGTCGGGATATCCTGACGTTGATCGAGGTACACGGCTATCGGTTTGAAGAAATCGGCGTCGTCGCGCGAAGCCTGGCACCCTACCAGTCCAGGCTTCAGGCTGTGTTCGACCGACATCTCGTGCCCTTTACCTCGACGGCGGGACGCCCCCTGTCACGCGAACCGCTGATCAAGGCTCTTCTGAGGCTGGCCTCTCTTCCATCGAACGAAGGCGATAGCCCCGCGGTTCTGGACGTGCTTGCGTCCCCCTATGCCCGCCCAGTGGAGGGCAAGGAGACAATTGAGCGGCGGTCGGATGTTTGGCGCGTCATGGTATCCATGCTGGGCATCACCAGAGGGGTAACAGACTGGTCTCGCCTGTCTCCCGACCGTGCCGCGGCGATATTCCATGACTTGGGAACGGCGGAGGAGGGGAGGGCGCCTGGACCGCAAGATCCACAGCAGGCAACGCTTCTCTTTTCGCTGGCCAACAGGTTGATAGAAGACTGTCGGCAGCTTCCTGAACGCGGGTCGATCAGCCTGCTGACCGGCGCGTTCGAAGAGCTCGCGAAGCGTCATTTCGCCGTGCCTGGCTGGAATGAACCGGGGTCTTCGAACGCGACCAACTTTTCAGCCTCCCGTCCTATCGGCGAGTTCGTGCAGCGTGCACTGGCACGACTCTTAGAGATCGATCCGATGGGCGCGGAACTCTCTTGGGAAGAATGGGCGGAACTCTTTCGCCTCGCGCTCGAGGAGACCGCGATTCCCATCGAAGGGGAACCTCATCAAGGGGTGCATGTGCTCGATGCGATGGAGGCGCGCGGACTGCGGTTCCGCGCGCTCTTCGTCATCGGTCTCAACGAACAGATCTTTCCCCGGTTCGTCCGGGAAGATCCTTTCTTGCACGACCGGCACCGACAGGTCTTGTCTGCAACGCTGGGATTCCTCATCGAAGAGAAACTGGCGGGCCACGAAGAGGAACGGCTCCTGTTCGAGTTGCTGATCGGCGCAACGGACAGGCGGCTGTACCTGTCGTACCAGAGAGCCGACGAGGACGGGCGCGTGTTGGCCCCGTCACCATTCGTGACCGCCGCTCTGCACGACCCACGCTTCGTGTCTGCGCCTGAGCGAGCGATCCCTCGGCGTTTGACCGAACGAGTCGCCGTTCAGCCGACGATCCAGGAGATCATGCCTGTGCGAGAGGTAGCGTTGCACATGCTGTTGCATGAGCAGGATGCGGGGCCCCTTCTCGAACCCATCGGTCAAGACCGCTCCTTGTTTGAACAGGGTCTGGCGGCACAAGCGGTCATGGAACGAGAGACGCCGGATCTCGGTCCGTTCGACGGCATGTTGAGTTCTCAGACAGCACCACGTCCGCCTTCCGATCAGACGAGCCTGTCGCCGACCACGCTGGAGAGCTATGCAACCTGTCCTTTCCGGTACTTCGCGGAGAAGATTCTGCGCCTCGTTCCTGTTCGAACGGTCATGGATGAGCCCCTTCCGGCGCTCACCGTCGGCAATATCCTCCATGCAACCCTGCGGCTGACCTATGAGCGGCTGGCGGCCTCAGGTTGGCCGGACAAGCCGATCGAATTGTCCAAGCTGCGGGAACTGATCACGGGTGCTACCTCGGAAGCGTTCGCCTGTCACGCGGCGGTCAGGGGAACAGGCCACGTGCTCCTCTGGTCGTTGGCACAGGAGCAGACTGTCGAGTTGGCCATCCTCGTCGTAACTGCCGACCAGGAGGATTACCGGACAACCGGCTACAGGCCCCATGCATTCGAAACGGAGGCCGATGGAGTGTTCTCTCTTGGAGAGGATGAAACGAGCCTCAAGATTCACGGAAAGCTGGATCGGGTCGATCTGCGGAGCGACCCGCCAGGCCTCCGCATCGTCGATTACAAATTCAAGCAAGGAAGCAAGAAGGAGACTGAAGACCGTAACCTGCTGCTCGGTGCCGCCAGAGGGTACCGCCTCCAACCTCCGTTCTACGCGGCGATGCGTCTGCCGTCCTTGCCGCAACCGGACGAGGTGCGGTTTCTCTATCTGGCGCCCCGGTGGGAACCCCCGATCGATCGATCGGTTTTCGAGCCGTCGCAACTCCAGGGGCCGGTCGGCGACATGATTCGAAGAACCATCCACACCCTCGTCCAAGGCATCGAGCGGCAGGAGTTCTTCATTCTGCCGGGCGACTATTGCGATCACTGCCCCTTCCCGGCCGCCTGCCGGCGAAACAGCCAGACTGCCTGGTGGCGTTCCTGCCGCTCGAAACAGGCCGGAGTCCTGCGGCGACTCCGGAAAGTGAAGGTAGCCGATGAATGAGGGAACGTTCCTCCAAGACGCGAAGGATCGTCTGCTGGCGCAGACCACCTGGGACCGGAACGTGGTCGTGGTGGCCGGAGCCGGCACAGGCAAGACGACGATCCTCGTCAATCGCATCCTGAACCTCCTGATGCGGGAGCCGCAACCCCTGGCCATAACGGAGATTGTGGCCCTGACCTTCACCAACAAAGCTGCGACAGAGATGAAGCAACGACTGAGGCGCGAATTGAGCAAGCTGATCGACCGGTCTGACGATGCGTTGTTGACGCTTTTTCGAAGCAGATACCAACTGACTTCCGATCAGGTCACTGAACGGGCCGAGCAGGCGTGGACGCAGCTCGAAAAAGCACAGATCGGGACTTTGCACAGCTTCGCCGCGCATCTGTTGCGGTTGCATCCACTGGAGTCCGGCCTTGATCCTGCTTTTCAAGAGGACGACGGGACCCGCTTCAAGGAGCTGTTCGATGCCCGCTGGAATGCCTGGATCGCCGACGAATTGGGCCAGGACGGCCAGTCCCATGACCGATGGCGGAGAGTGCTGAGTGGAACAGACCTGGAAGCACTGAGAAGTCTCGCCGTGACCTTGGGAGGAGAATCTTTGGACCTCCAGGAACTGGCGCGCCAATGTCACAGCACGTCGGTCGACGACTCCTTGCGCGACTGGCTGAACGGCCTGCGAGAGCACGCGACGAGCCTGTTGGCTTCCCGCGCCAACGCGAAGCAGTTGAAGGCGGAGAAAATGCTGGCGGCGGCGGCAGCCTGTTTCGCCACGATCCTCGAGCTGGGCCCCGACGGGGTCCAGCGCCTCAGCGAGGACGACCGGGCGCAACTCGGGAAGAAGATCGACAAGCCGGCGGCCGGATGGGATGCACGGCTCTTCTCCGAGGCCAAGGACGTCGTCTCCGTCGCCCAGCAGCTCTTGTCGGTCGATCAAGGCTATTTCGGAGACCTGCTCGAGCTGCTGCTCCCGTTCCTCCTGCAAGTCCGTCAGTCTTTCCTGGCGTCCGGCTGGATTTCGTTCGACGGTCTCCTGAACCGCGCCAAGACCTTGCTCCGGAATCATCCATCCGTCCGCGCAAGAGTCAAGCATAGCTATCGCGCGATTCTGGTCGACGAGTTCCAGGATACGGATCCCGTGCAATATGAGATCGTGCTCTACCTCGCCGAGCGGTCCGGCAGTGCGAAGATGTCCTGGCATGAGCTTGATCTCGAGCCGGGCAAGCTGTTCATCGTCGGGGACCCCAAGCAGTCCATCTATGCCTTCCGCCGCGCGGACATCGAAGCGTTCGAGCGGGTCGTGGAGAAGATCGTCGCCGGAGGGGGAGCCGTATATTCGCTTGTCACAAACTTTCGCAGTGACGGTGCAGTCCTGTCGGTCGCCAATGATCTCTTCGACCGGTTGTTTCAACCGGAATCGCATGTGCAGCCGGCCAATGAACGGCTGACACCTCAGCCGCAGCGGAAGTCCGAGTTGTCCGTTTCAGGCGTACAGCTTCGCCTCGTGACGGCGGGGGGCGATGAGGAGGAATTCGACGCCGCCACCGCCACGCGCGCGGAAGCCGACCAGTTGGCCCGCTGGATTAAAGAAGAGTTGTTGCCCGGCACAACGATCTACGATCGCGACCGGATTCCTGGTCCGCTCCAGCCTGGTCATATCGCGCTGATCTTTCGGAAGCTCACGCAGGCGCAGGACTATCTCGAAGCTCTGCGCCGCTACGGCATCGCCTATGTGACCGATGGAGAGAAACATTTCTACCGGCGCCAGGAAATCATCGATCTAGTCAGCGTGCTGCGGGTGATTGACAACCCGCATGATAGGATCGCCCTGGTCGGACTGCTCCGATCGCCGCTCGGCGGAGTGCAGGATCGAGATCTGTTGGCGTTGCAACAACTGGGTGCGTTGGACATCACACAGCCACACATCCTGACTCGCTGGGCCCATCCGCAGGCCACGACGGTCCGGGGTCTGTATGAGCGATTGGCTGAGTTGCATCGAACGGCACCGCTGTGTCCTGTTCCGGACGTCCTCGACATCCTGTTCGAGCGGCTCCCGATTCTGGAATTAGCGGCCGCCTCGTTGCACGGTGAGCAGGCGGTGGCCAACCTGCTCAAAGTCCGCAGCATCGCGGAAGCGGTTGCCGATCGTCCGCACCTCACACTGACACGCTTCGTCGACCTGATGATGGAACGATTGGCCGATCAGCCGGAGGAGACTGAAAGCGCCCTCTCGGAATCGTCATTGGATGCCGTCAGGATTCTCACCATTCACAAGGCAAAGGGACTCGAGTTTCCTGTAGTCGTGCTTCCTGGACTTCATCAAGGCGCTCGGGCTTCACAAAAAGGGTCGGCAGTGCAACACGATTGGTCGAGCCGTTGTTACGGCCTGTCGATCGGCTCGCGGCGGAACATGGGATCGGTCCTGGTCGGAACGAAGATGGCTGCGCGCGAGGAGGCGGAACAGCGGCGATTGCTCTACGTCGGCATGACCAGGGCCCGCGATCTATTGGTGCTCTCCGGCGGCTATGGTGGGAAACCGGGTCGCGACACCGTACTGTCGCTCCTCCAGGAGGCGATAGGGGAAGACACCCTCGCCGGTGGTGATTGCGCCACAATCGAGTTCGGTTCGACGACATTGACAAAAACGACGCTTCCGGCCACTACGACTCGCCGCCACCGGCCGGAAAAATCCGCCTCAACGTTCGTCCCTCTTTCGCCGGTCTCCCTCCTTAAACGTCACGCCTCTCGCGTGGCGGGCCGATCTCTCGTCGGCAGCTTGCCACGACACCTCACCCCTTCCTCGATGCAGTTCGAGAAACTGGAGACGCCACGCAGGCCGGTCGAACGAACGGACGGAGAACGCCATGCCAAGCAGGTCGGCATCTGTGCTCATGCCTGGCTGGAGGAATGGGACTTCGCCCGCACGTCGGCGCCATCCCGAGCAGAAATCGAGACCCTCTGCCGGCGCATGTATCCCCAGGAGATCGAAGGGACGGCAGAAATCGAAGATGATCTCAGGTCGATCATCGAGTCATTTCTGCCGTCCGAATCCTATTCTCGCATGCGGGCCGCCACCATCTTGGGAAGGGAAGTGCCTTTTACCCTGGCATGGGGCGAGGGGCAGATAATGGAAGGCGTCATCGACGTGATCTACCGCGTTGATGGAGCAATCTGGATTGCCGATTACAAAACTGACCGGGTCGACGCGGCGGATGTCCGGAGACGGGCGGAGCAATACGCCGCTCAAGCGGCAATTTACCGTGAAGCAGCGCGCACGTGCCTCAACGTCCCTTCCGTCTCATTCGAGTTCATATTTCTGAGACCGGGAGTGTCTGTCACCGTCTGAGAGAAGATTGTCACCCGTGCTGTGACGCCGCCGAGGTTTCCATTGCGCCTCCTATGAGCAGAAGAGACCACTCCATCTCACCCGAAGCCTTCGCCGAACTCGTCCGCGAAGCCCTGGCTCAACTCCCGGGTCCATATGCCAAGCTCATCGAAGATATTTCAGTCGTCGTGGAGGAAGAACCGCCCCCCGAAGTGCTCATGGATCTGGACCTGGAGGAAGAAGACGATCTGCTCGGTCTCTACCAAGGAGTCTCCCTGGCTGACCAGTCTTTTTTTCATGCTGGGGGACAACAACCGCCCCGCATCGCAATCTATCGAGGGCCGATTCTACGACTCTGCCGCACCCCAGAAGAAGTGAAACGGGAAGTCCGAGACACCGTAGTCCATGAACTGGGACATCACGTGGGATTGGATGACGATGAGATGCCGTACTAAGGGGATGCCGAATGTGCAGTTGAAAGTTTCGAGTTAGAAGAATTTTGGAACTCTATACTGGGCACTAAGCATTCACGACTTCCTGTTTCCGTTTCAGCGCCGCTTTCTGGTAGCCGAGCGCCAGCATGAAGCTGCCGACGACCACCATTGGCAAGGAAAGAATTTGCCCCATTGAGAATGTGCCGAATATAAACCCGATGTGCGCATCAGGCTCCCGGAATAGCTCGGCGATCAGCCTACAGATGCCGTAGCCGGTAATGAAACTCCAAAAGACCGTGCCAGGAGGCGTCGGTTTCCGCCCGATCACCCACAGGACCACGAACAGCAATACGCCTTCCAATGCCATTTCGTACAGCTGGGAAGGATGCCGGCATATCGGTCCCCCGCTGGGAAACACCATGCACCAATCGACGTCCGTCGCCCGGCCGAAGAGTTCGCCGTTGATGAAGTTTCCAATCCTGCCAAGCCCCAGCCCTATCGGCGTGACGGCTGCCGCCATATCCGCGATGGTATAAATGGGTATGTTTCGGCTTTTTCCAAACCAGATCAACGCGACGATCGTGCCGATCAGCCCCCCGTGGAACGACATGCCGCCTTCCCAAACCGCCAGAATCTTAGAAGGATGCTCCACGTAGTACGGCAGGTTGTAAAAGAGTACGTACCCGAACCGGCCACCTAGAAAGACGCCGAACGCAGCCCAGACGATCATATCGTAGACCTGGTCCGTCGAGAGTCCCAAGCCCTGAGCTCTAGCCTTCTCCCTGATCACAAAGTAGGCGATCGTGAGCCCGATCAGATACATCAAGCCGTACCAACGGAACTGAAGAGGGCCTAGTTCGAGGAATACAGGATCGATATTGGGGTAGGGAATGGCGCGCAGCAGACTCATTATTGCCCCATGTGGCATTGTGGCCGGATCATATGTGAGCCATGGTGGCATTGCAAGGTGCACCTTGCAATGCCGTTAGAACGTTTTGCCGCTGCCCCCAGGGTCCGATCGAGAATTTTCCTCGTACCCTACTTTCGTCTGTTGGTTTTCTGTCACGACTGTGTCGCTCCCTGTGAGATAAAGGTCACCGAAAATTAATCGCAGTTAATCGGGAACGTCTGCGCGGAACTTCTTTACGCACGATTCGATTTCATTGCGGTCTGGCATAAATGATGCTGAAGGAGAGGACAAGAGCCCGACGGTGTAGTCGATCACCATCTTCACTCAACCGTTCAGTAAGGAGGTTCACATGTCTGATCAGGGGAAACAGATAGCCAGATTCGCAGCACTAGTCGCAGGTGGAGCCGTGGTCGGAGCGGGATTGGGCCTGCTCTTCGCGCCAAAGCCAGGAGTGGAGACCAGACGCGATATCGGACGCTATGCCAAGAAAGCGCAGTTGCAGGCGACACGCCTCACCCGCGCGGTGCAATCCGGCGTGAAGGACATCATGGATCGTACCAAGCGTCCCATGATCGAAGCCGCGTAGTCACGCCTGCCCTCGAGTCGAGCACACACAGCCTGCCGCCGGTACAGGGCCGCAGGCTGTGTGTGCTCGTGCGCGCGATCCTTGACCGACCTCTACCCCGATGCTACAGTCCCGCACAATCAGACCAGGCCAAGGTTACGGCAAAGGCCGAGCACGACCTGTCATCTCTGCATTCTCCAACCTCAGCCTGGGCTGCAACCTCGACTTGCATCGCGGGAGTGGCGAAATCGGCAAACGCACAGGACTTAAAATCCTGTACCCGTAAGGGTTTGAGGGTTCGATTCCCTCCTCCCGCACCAGCAACGTTCAATTCCTTTATCCACCGCAAGCCACCAACGGACCTGCCGATAAGGGAGGATACGTCTTCGCTTCGCATGGGTATGCCTGTTAGAATCTCCATTAAGATGTTTTGCCATTTCACGCGCACGATTGGAATCTTTCTTCTCCTCGGGACAGCGGGATGCGGCGATCCTATTCAGACGAACACCGGTGCAAGTACGGCTGAAGGCATGTGGTCCGGTACTCTCTCGACGAACCGAACCCTCACCGCCGCAGTGCTCGACGACGGCACCTACTATTTCTTCTATTCCGCACCGGCCAATGCGGCCATCCTGTCCGGTCTCATGCAAGGCAATGGCACTTCAGCAAGCGGCACCTTCAGCTCGTCGAACACGAAAGACTTCGCCATTCAAGCTGCGGCGCTCGATGCCACGCTCTCCGGTCCCTTCTCGGCTCGACAGTTTCTGAATGGAACCGTCACCTACGCCGGCGGCGGCGCCACGACGTTCACGAGCTCCTTCAACACCGCCTATGATGCGACGCCGACAATCGCGAGCTTTGCAGGAGTGTATCAGGGGCAGGCTTCGAGTTCCGGCGGATCGCAGACAGCGACCATCACCGTCTTGTCGGATGGAACCTTCACGGGGGCAGAACAGAACAGTTGTACCTTCTCGGGGAGCTTCAGCTTGAGACCGCGAGGCAATGTCGTCAACCAGACTCTCTCGTTCGGCGGCGGGACTTGCTTCTTCGGCAGCGCCAGCTTCTCGGGAATTGCATTTCGCGATCTGGCGACCAACAGACTCTATGCCGCAGCCCCCAACAGCGCCAGGACCGACGCCGCGATCTTCCTGGGCATCAAGATCCTCTAACATCGATCCGGCTCAAAACCGGTCTTGCAGCGCAGAGCATCGAACACACTCGATAACGATTCGTTTAACCATGCCTTCCCTTCGCATGTTGCATCCATTAAGATAGCCTCAAGGTTACCCCTTGAGGCTCGCTCGATGAAAGCCAAGTCGACGTTTTCCTGCCAGGCTTGCGGTCACCAATCGCCACGATGGTTGGGGCGTTGTCCGGACTGCGGCGGCTGGAACACCATGAAGGAAGAGCGGCAGGCGCCCACTGGCAAAGGACGGCCTGCTGTGATGAAGACGGCCCAGGCCAAAGCCACACCGATCGCAGAAATCGAGGTTGTGGGCGAAGACCGCCGGCTGACCCGCATCGGCGAGTTCGACCGCGTACTCGGCGGCGGGGTGATTCCCGGCGCCGTCATTCTCATCGGCGGCGACCCCGGAATCGGCAAAACCACGCTGCTGCTCCAGGCGCTGCCCCGGTTGGCCACGAAGGAACAGCCCGTCCTCTATGTCTCGGGGGAGGAGTCACCCCGCCAGATCAAGATGCGGGGCCAACGACTCGGTGTAGAGCATCCCCATCTCCTGATTCTTGCTGAAACCTCACTCGAGCAGATTTTGAAAGCGATTCAGGACATTCAGCCGATAGCCGTCGTCGTCGACTCCATTCAAACCGTCTATACGGAACAGATCACCTCGGCGCCCGGTAGCATCAGCCAGGTGCAGGAAGTAGCCGGACAACTTATGTGGTTCGCAAAGCGGGCAGGCGTCCCGGTGTTCATCATCGGACACGTGACGAAAGAAGGCGCGATTGCAGGGCCGCGGTTGCTCGAACATATCGTCGATACGGTCCTGTACTTCGAAGGGGACAAGGGACACAGCTATCGCATCCTCCGCGCGGTGAAAAACCGGTTCGGATCCACTAATGAAATCGGCGTCTTTGAAATGAAAGATTCCGGTCTGGATGAAGTCAGCAATCCCTCGGAGCTGTTTCTCGCCGAACGGCCTCAGCGGAGCACCGGATCGGTCGTCGTGTCGAGCCTGGAAGGGACCAGGCCGATCCTGGTGGAGTTGCAGGCGTTGGTGTCCTCGACCAGTTACGCCATGCCGAAACGGATGGCTAACGGAGTGGAACTGAATCGTGTCTCTCTCTTGCTGGCCGTCATGGAAAAGCGATTGGGCCTGCATCTCTCCGGTCAGGACGTGTACGTGAACGTGGTCGGCGGGATGCACATCGACGAGCCGGCCATCGACCTCGGCATCGTTGCCGCAGTCACGTCGAGCCTCAGAGAAGTGCCGGTCGAACCAGGGCTGCTGGTACTTGGAGAAGTCGGCCTTGGCGGCGAGGTTCGGGCGATCAGCCAGGCGGAACTTCGGATCCGTGAAGCCGCGAAAATGGGATTCAAGCGCTGTCTACTTCCTGAGCGCAATCTGGCCAAGCTGGACCCAGTCGAGGGGATCGAGCTGATCGGCATCAGTGAAGTCGGAGAGGCGCTGGACGTCGTGCTGGCCTAGTGAATTCACGCTATCAAAACAAATTCATGAATCCGCTTGTTCACACTATTCCTGTTGTTTTCATTATCGGGCTCTCCTTGTTGTCCGCGGGTTGCGGCTTGTTCACTCCCAAAGAGCAAACACCGCCACTGAAGCAGGCGACGCTCGAGGAGCTCACCGCCCTGCTCACCCAGCGAGAAGCGGCGCTACAGAGCTTGAAGGGCTTGTTCAGCGCGAAAGTTCGCGGCGGAATGATTCCGATCGCCACCCGGGTGGAAGGGGCGTTGTACTACCAGCGTCCCCACGTCATGCGATTGCGCGGATTCACCGCCATCGGCAGTGAGCTGTTCGAATTTCTTCAAGCGGACGACCAGTACACGCTCAAGCTCCCCACCATGGGACGCGTGTTAACGGGCAACCGCTCCGACACGAGCGAGATGGGGAAACTGGCCAGACCTTTTCAATTGAGCGTCTGGGCGATGGACGGCCTGTTGGGAACAGGCACACTCGCAACCGATGAAACGGCATCCTTGACCGAAGAAGGAAGTCACTATCGGCTTGAGATCCTGGGCCCCTCCGGCAATGGAACACGAGCCGTGCGGCGGCGGTTATGGTTCGACCGCCAGAATTTCCTGGTCGTGAAAGAAGAGCGCCTGACTGAAGCAGGGGAGGTCGATGCGTCCATCCAGTATGAAGATTTTCGCGCAGTCGGGGAGCACGGAGCGGAGACCGTCCCCGCACGAGTCCTGCGCCCGTTCAAAATTTCGTTGGAGGACGGGCAGGGAAAAGGGAGCGTACAAGTGACCTTTCACGAACTGATCCCCAATCAGCCCATCAAACCCAGCGAGTTGGGACGGGGATAACTGCACCACATGTCTCCTCGATGAAGATCCTGGCAATCGAAACTGCGACCGCTTGGCAGAGTATCGCCCTCCTCAACGACACGACCGTGCTGGCTCGCCATGATGAAGAGGCACCAGGCGCCCACGCGAAGACGCTGCTCCCCGCGATCGACCGGCTTTTCTCGACAGCCGGGCTGTCCGTTCGCCGGCTCGACGGTCTGGTCCTGTCGATCGGGCCCGGATCCTTCACCGGCCTCCGCGTCGGCCTGGCGACAGCGTTGGGATTCCGTACGATCACCCGACTCCCTTTGGCTGTCGTCCCGACATTGGAGGGCCTGGCGTGGAACCTCCGGGGATCCCCCTTGCCCCTCTGTCCCATCTTGAACAGCCGGAAGGGTGAGCTCTATTGGGCCATCTTTCGCTGGACGAACGACGATCATGTGGAACGCATCGTCCCGGAAACCGTCGGTCCGCCCACGCGACTGGGGAGCATGTTGGAAGAACAAGTCCTCTGTTACGGCGAAGGCTGGACGTTGGAATCTGCCTCCGTTCGGGCAAGCGCGCCGCAGGCCGTTACCTTACACGAAACTTCGCCTTCAATAGGGCGACCCTCTGCCGTCTCCATCGGTCTAGCAGGGTTGGCCAAACTGCGGCGAGGAGAAGTCGCGGGTCAAGGTGTGGCCCCGCTTTACGTACAGCGTTCCGAAGCCGAGCTGAAATTCGACGAGTCCGGAGGCCTGTCTCCAGTCGCACGCCGTCAGGCGAAGATCGCCAGAAAGCTCGGTTCGCGGCTCGCCATGGCCGGACCACGGAGGAGACCACGCAAGTGACCGCTTTGCCATATGAAATTCGGTCCGCAACCCCGGACGATGTTACCGAGATTCTCCGAATAGAAGAAGCTTGCTTCTCGGCCCCTTGGACGCGCAAAATGGTGGAGGCTGAATTGACCGGTAACCCGTTCGCCCGCTTCCTCGTCGTGAAGGAGACTTTCCCCGGTCAGTCGGCGCCGGCCTCAGTCATCGCGTACTTGTGTTACTGGATCGTCTTTGAGGAACTCCGGCTGATGAACTTGGCGGTTATCGCATCAAAACGTCGAACTGGTATCGCCAAGCAGCTTGTGACTACAGCACTTCAACAGGGCCTTTCCCAGGCCGCCACCCGCGCCGTGCTCGAAGTCCGTTCATCCAATCTCGCCGCCCAGCGTCTCTACGCAGGGTTCGGTTTCCAACGGACAAGTGTACGAAAGCAGTACTATACCAATCCGGTCGAAGATGCCGTGCTGATGGAGTTGGAGCCGCTCCTACTGAGGCCGGTTTCTCCTCCATCGCTCATGTTTCCATCAGGAGGTCAATCACAGCTGCTGCAATAACTTAACAACCAGGAGGTGCGACATGCTGCCGGACCATATGATCGCGGAACAGCTCCGCCAATCCAACACAGAATTCCGTGAGTTGGAGGAGTCCCACCATCGACTCGACCTGGAACTCAGCGACTTGCAGAAACGCCATGTGTTGACCCCCTCCGAAGAAATGACGAAGAAACAGTTGCAGAAAGAGAAGCTCGCCAAGAAGGACAAGATGGCCGAAATGATTCGCCTTTTCCGCGAGCACGGCCTTCAAACCGCCGCGCATTGAGGAGCCTGCCGTGAGGCCGGGCCCTGCTGGATTTCTGACCGATGCCACCGATTGCCAATCCGCTGGCCGCGCACATTCATACGATCAAGCGGCGCCTGATCGTAATCGGGGCGACGATACTCGTCGGACTCATGGTGGCGTTCACATTTTCCGCCGAGATGGTCGCTTGGCTGAACCGGCCGTTTCCGAACCAGCTGGTGTTCTACGGACCGACCGAAGCACTCTTCGCCTCCATCAAGGTCTCTTTCCTCGCGGCAGTGTTGGCAAGCCTGCCCGTGGTGTTTTACCAGTTCTGGAAGTTCGT
>FKKE01000638.1_pt2 | contig 80997 bp, 78 predicted proteins | sample 1106331 | NCBI WGS metagenome assembly FKKE01 (sample SAMEA3931202, study PRJEB13176) | freshwater metagenome | biome: Drinking water system; feature: drinking water; material: freshwater | place: China | collected 2013-02-06 | reverse complement strand
GACAAGGTCGGAGCCGACTTCCGGGGCGATCCCTCCGCGGCGCTCTTGGAGGTATTGGATCCCGAACAGAACCACGCCTTCAGCGATCACTATCTCGGCGTGCCGTTCGACCTGACCGATGTCATGTTCATCGCCACGGCGAACTTGATCGACCCCATTCTGCCGGCCCTTCGGGACCGGATGGAGATCATCGAAATCCCGGGCTACACGGAAGAGGAGAAGTTGGGCATCGCGCAGCGGTATATCGTCCCACGGCAGCTCTCTGAGCACGGCATCACGGACAAACACATCTCGCTCGGAGAAGCCGCGCTCCGCCAGACCATCTCGCATTACACCCGGGAGGCTGGAGTCCGAAACCTCGAGCGCGAAGTCGCCAACATCATGCGCAAGGTGGCGAAGAAAGTCGCCGAAGGCAAGACCGAGCGCCAGGTGATCACCCCGGACAACTTGCATAAGTACCTGGGGGTGCCCAAGTTCGTTCCCGATCCGGAGCAGGAAAAGGACGAAGTCGGTGTGGCCACGGGACTGGCGTGGACCGAAAGCGGCGGCGACATTCTGTATATCGAAGCCAGCGCCATGAAAGGCAAGGGGCATCTGACCCTGACCGGACACCTGGGCGACGTCATGAAGGAGTCGGCGCACGCCGCCCTCAGCTACGTCCGCTCGCGCGCCAAGATGCTCGGCATCTCCCCGGACATATTTGCCAAGACCGACCTCCACATCCACGTTCCGGCCGGCGCCATCCCGAAGGACGGACCGTCCGCCGGCATTACGATGGCCACGGCCATCGCGTCCACGCTCGCCAACCTCCCGGCCCGACGGGACGTGGCCATGACGGGGGAAGTGACGCTGCGCGGCCGAGTCCTGCCGATCGGCGGGCTGAAGGAAAAAATCCTCGCGGCCAAGCGGGCGCATATTGCGACCGTCATCATTCCCAAGCGCAACAAGAAGGACCTGGATGATATCCCCAAGCACCTCCTCAAGGGCATTGGGTTTGTCTACGCGGACACGATGGACGACGTCATCCGTGCCGGTCTCCGCCGCCTGCCCGCCAAATTGACGGGTCCGGCCAACGGGGCCGCAAGACCCTCGGGGGCCTCGCGAGGGGCCAAGAAGCGTCCGGCGGCTCGTTCCGCGGCTCGGCGCCCGGCCCGGCCGGGCTCGGCAATCCACCACGCGCAGCCCTAGCAAGAGGGGGCTTACGTGCCGCGTCGCCCCCTTGCTCTGAACGAATTCCAGCTGATCGATCGGATCCGCGCAGCCGCCGGCCGAATACCGCCCGAGGTGACCGTTGGCATTGGCGATGACGCCGCCGTCGTCCGACACACCGGCCGCGGAGACTGGGTCTTTACCACCGATTTGCTCGCCGAAGGGATCCACTTCGCCCTCGACACAACGAGCTTCGCCGACCTGGGGTTCAAGGCTGGCGCGGCCAACCTGAGCGACCTCGCAGCGATGGGCTCCCGCCCTCGCTACCTGCTCGTCAACCTCGCGCTACCCGCTACGCTTGACCGCCGCCATGTGCTTGCGTTGTATCGGGGTCTCTCGGAGGTAAGCCGCCCCTACGGCGTCGCGGTCATCGGCGGGGACACCTCCGCGTCGGTGTCCGGACTCTTTCTCGCCATCACCGCCATCGGCAGAACAACCGGGAAGCCAGCCATTCGCCGCAAAGGCGCGCGGGTGGGGGACTTGCTGTTTGTCAGCGGAACGATCGGCGACTCCCTTGCAGGCCTGCGGCTTTTGCAACAGCCCCCTCCCTCCCCTCCGCCCCCCACGGGGCTGAGCAGAGCCGAACACCGACACCTGCTCGCGCGCCATCGTCGTCCGACCCCGCGGATCGAACTCGGGTTGGCCTTGGCACGGCGCGGGCTGGCCTCGGCGATGCTGGATCTTTCCGATGGCCTTTCGGCCGATCTTCCGCACCTCTGCGAGCAGAGCGGCGTGGGGGCGGTCGTGGACGCGGCCCGACTCCCGCTGTCCCGGGCCCTGCAGGCGTTCAGCCGCACGACCGGACAATCACCGATCGACCTGGCCTTGCAAGGCGGCGAGGACTACGAGCTGCTCTTCACGACCCGTCCGGCCCATCGGCAGGCAGTGGCTGCCGTCAGCCGACACCTCGGGCTGGTCCTGACGGAAGTCGGCCGGATTCTCCCTAAGCGGGCAGGCCGTCGGCTCCGGCAGCTCGATGGAACCGAGACTCCGATGCCCATGACCGGCTATCGCCATTTCCAATCGCGGTCCGATGGTCGTAGGTGAGCATGGGTACGACCTCCCGGCTGCGCGGCCTGCTCCGGCAGGTCCTGCACCTCGATGAATCTCCGCACCGGACGGCTCTGGCGTTCGCCACAGGAGTCTTTCTTACCTTTTCCCCCCCCTACGGCCTACACATGGTTCTGGCGCTTTTCTGCGCCTGGGCCTTCCGGATGAATCTCGCGGCGTTGGTGGCCGGACTCTGCGTCAACACCCCCTGGACGCTCGTCCCGACCCTGGGACTCACCCTGTGGTTCGGCTGTGTGCTCCTCGACGTGCCGTTTCCCACGACCCTCGACTGGTCGGATACCAGCGCCGCTGGGATCTTCCTGCAGGTCGCCCCCTACCTGGGCCCCTTCGTGGCCGGGGCCACCCTCATCAGCCTCCTTGGCGCACTTGTCGCCTATCCGATCGCGTTCTGGCTCGTCACCCGATACCGGACGTCCCGCCCGGCCCCCACGAGCCCTCTGCCATTGCCTCCGGAATCGGAGATTCGTTAAGCTGTCGGCCTGAGATGAACGCAGCACGCACTTCGTCCCCAACGCCCTATGACGGCTGCGCACTCATTGCCGACCCGATCCATGAGTATGTAACGTTTACGGTTCCCTACGATCGCCCCGATCCCTCCGAGGCCACCGAAAAGGATCTGATCGATTCCCCGTGGGTACAGCGACTTCGGTATATCTTCCAGCTCCAGAGCGCCCGTTGGGTGTATCCGTCCGCCGAACATAGCCGCTTCGTCCACTCGCTGGGGACAATGCACGTGGCAGGACGATTTGCCCGTCATTTGTACCCGTTTCTGGCTGAGGTTGCCCCGAACCTGCCCTCCATTCACTATGTCGAGGAACTCCTGCGCATCACGGCGCTGTGCCACGACATCGGCCACGGCCCGTTTTGCCATTTTTTCGACGAGAATTTCCTCAACCGCTACGAGCTGACCCATGAGCGGTTGGGCCAGATCATCATTCGCGAACATTTAGGCGCGATGATTCGACGAATCCGGCGGAGTCCGCACGGCCCCTTCGCCAAGGGGGAGGAGCTCAACCCGGCGCACATCGCGCACCTGATCCTCAAAGAAAAAGGGAAGGACAGTTCGCGCATCCCGGAATGGTTGCGATATCTGCAACCGGTCATTTCGGGCAGCTACACCGGGGACAACCTCGACTATGTCCTCCGCGATAGCTATATGTGCGGGGTGGCCGTCGGTCCGGTTGACCTCGATCGGCTCATCCACTACACCCTGGTGACCAAACGGGGATTTACGATCCACAAGACCGGCCTCCCCGCGCTGCAGATGTTTCTGACCACCCGGATGTATCTGTACTCCAACGTCTACTATCACCGCACCACGCGCGCCATTGATATCCACCTCCGCGACATCTTCGGCGAGAGCATGCGGCTGCTCTTTCCGCATGATCCGTGTCGTCGGATGGACCGCTACTTGGCCCTCACCGACTGGTCATTGCTGGACGAAGTGCGGCGCTGGTCGTCGTCACGACAGCCCGCACGCCGGCGGCTGGCTGGGGAGTGGGCGCGCATTCTGGGGCGAGACGTGAAATGGAAAATGGCCTATGCCACGATTCTGAAGGAAACCGGGCAGGAACGAGGCATGGACTTCCCCAGCCACCGTGAGTTCGAACGCCAGATCCGGCAGGCGCTCCCCGCCACACTCAAGCAGCTGCCGTTCCGGGTGGACATGGCCCCCCTCGACCCACGGCCCGACCCGAAAGATCAGCGTGGCACGCCGCTGTTCGTCTTCGATCCCGGCACCAAAGGGGTCTCCCGTGATCCGCTGGAGGAATTTCTCGACCTGCTCCCGACTCGCCTGGTGCAGTTTCGTCTCTACGCGCTCGACCACGATCACGACGGGGACCTGTCGCGCGCCGCATCGGATGTGCTCAATCGCGCCGCGCCCGTCATGCACACGAATACCTGACCGGTGGCGGCCATGAGACTGCGCGCTCCTTCGCCTCCGCGGAAGGGGCGTCACGCATAGCCACGATGGGGGGGAGACCGTTATCGAACGGAGGCTCGATGCGCGGAGGCCCCGTTCAGGATGGGAAGCCCGACGAGCGAGAAGGGATTGATCCACGCGCCATTGACCTTAGCGCCCCAATGCAGATGCGGACCCGTCGCACGCCCGCTGGCGCCGACCTTGCCGATGACCTGCCCGACTTTCACCGCCTCGCCGTCCTTGACCAACACCTCGGACAAGTGGAAATACATCGAGTACAGACCCAGGCCATGGTCCAGGTAGACACCCTTTCCGGAAAACACATGATCGACCGTCAGACGCACAATCCCATCATTGCTGGCCACGACGTCCTTCCCCATCGGAGCTGCGATATCCTCTCCTCGATGAGGCGTCTTGGGTTGGCCATTGAGAATCCGTACGCTACCGAACCGCCCGCTGTTACGCCCGTCTACGGGCTCCACGAAGTCGGCGGCCCACAGCCGGCTGCCTGAATCCTCCGCCAGCGCCTGTCGGATTTGCTCCTGCTCGGCCTTGTACCGCTCCAACCCCTTCTCGTCCAGGTCGACCTTGTTTTTCGGCAGGGTGAGCCGTTCCACAGCGTACTGCTCCTTCGACACGATGATGTCATAGTGGAGGACTTTCTGTTCGCCGTTGAGTCGCACGTCCACATCCAGTCCGTGCGTCCCCGGTTCTTCCTGCATGTCGATCCCGAGCAAGGCGAGAAAACCAGGGGACTCCCCGGGACGAAACTCGGGGAAGAAAGCCACGTTCCGCCCACGAAACCGGCCCGCAACCACCGCCGCGGTATCCTGTACCGGCACGCGAACTAACAGGACTTGCCCCTGTTTCCCGGACAAATGCCCGTCCGTCCCGTGCAGGAGTTGCAGCCCCACGGGCAGCCACTCCACCGGGAAAATGCTGGCCAGAATCACAATGGCCGAAATGGCCAACCGCTCTGCTGCCGTCATCGTCCCCCTCCGACCATCCGAGCACACTAGCGATACAAGCGCAACCCCGCGACTTGGGCGACCAATTCCTCCACGCGCCGATTGACGGGGCTGAAGGGGTCCATGCAGAGGATGGTTTCTTCCCAATAGCCGTTCAGCTTCAGATACGTCCAGTCTACCGTATACGAGCGATTCTTGGCACGGGCAAAGCGGATAAAATCGCCCCGGACTTTGGCCCGTGTCGTCTGCGGAGGCACCGACATGGCCCGCTGCACATCCTCCTCGTGGACCACCCGATCGACCATCCCCTTGTTTTCCATCAGGTAATAGAGGCCGCGGGTCCGTTTCACATCGTGAAACTGCAGATCCATCAGAAAGACCCTCGGATCATCCCACCCACACCCCTTCTTGTCTACATATGATTGAATCACATGCCGTTTAGCGACCCAATCCACCTCCCGCACCAATTGCATCGGGTCCTCGTCCAGCCGGTCTAAGATCGTCGCCCACTTGTCCAAAATGTCGGCCATCACAGGGTCCGATGGTTGGGTAGCGAGAAACGCCTGGGCTCGGTCGAGATAGACCCGCTGAATCTCGATGGCACTGAGTTGCCGACCGTCATCCAGCCGTACTTTGCGCTTCAGCGTCGGGTCCCTCGATATCTCCCGGATGGCCTTGACCGGATCTTCCAGCTCCATCCCCGAGACCGTGAACCCATCTTCGATCATCGAGAGGACGAGCGTCGCCGTCCCCACCTTGAGGTAGGTCGCGTACTCCGACATGTTCGAATCGCCGACGATGATATGCAGCCGCCGATAGCGCTCCGCGTCAGCATGCGGTTCATCGCGCGTGTTGATGATGCTGCGCGACGACGTCGTCGATGAGGAGGTCTTTTCGTGAATATGCTGGGCGCGCTGGGAGACGAAAAATTGGGGCTTTCCCGATACCTTGAGGACCTTTCCTGCCCCCGAGTAGACTTGCCGCGTGACAAAGAACGGAATGAGCTGTTCCGTCACTTTCCAAAAATCCACGTCCCGGCGCATGAGGTAGTTCTCATGACAGCCGTAGGTATTGCCCAGCGAATCGGTATTGTTCTTGAAAATGTAGATCTCGCCGGACAGTCCCTCCTCGCGGAGACGCTCCTCGGCCGCGGGCAGACAGGCCTCCAGCAGCCGCTCGCCGGCCTTATCGTGCACCACGAGATCGTGAATCGTATCGCATTCCGGCGTGGAGTATTCCGGATGGCAGCCCGTGTCCTGGTAAAACCGGGCCCCGTTGACGAGAAACGCATTCGAGGGCCAACTGTTTGGAATCAGCCCTTCGAAGATATAGCCCAACACCTTCTCCATCGGCAGATAGATTCGGCCGTTGGGGGAGAAGATCAGGCCATATTCGTTTTCAAGGCCGAAGATCCGAGGCTTCATGCGCGCCGCCCCTTCGGAGTCAGCATACACAGCAGGGCGGCCCCCCGCAACCACCCGCCCTCCGGACTGACCACGGTCCGACCTAGGCGGTGAGCATCTGGCGAATGTCGGGGGCGGAGAGACGGCGAAACTTGCGGCCCGATCGTGTCCGATCCAGCACCGCCGCTTCGATCCCCTCCGGGGACAGACGCTGGCTGTTGCCGCCTTCCTGCAAAGCGGCATACGAGAGCAAGAGCGCCTGCGACAAAGTGGGAGAAACCGCGGGGAGACGGTCCTTGAGGTAGGTCTGCAGGGCGTCGGCGCGCCCGCCAATCACCGCATAGCCGCGTTCGTCGATGATACTGCCGTCGAAGGAGATCCGGTAGATCTCATTCGGCTCCGAGTCCTTGCCAACCCCCAACACCAGGATTTCGACTTCCAACGGTTTGAGTTCCTGGCTGAAGATCGTCCCAAGGGACTGCGAGTAGGTATTGGCCAACGACCGGGCCGTGACGTCCTCGCGGCTATACATGAAGCCCTTCAAATCCGCGTGGCGGATGCCGGCCTTCCGGAGATTTTCGAATTCACTGTACTTCCCGGCCCCCGCAAACGCGATGGTATCGTAGATCTCCGAAATCTTGTGGAGAGACGCGCTGGGATTGTCGGCGGTCAACAGGACGCCCTCGTTGTATTCCATCACCACGATCGAGCGGCCCTTGGCGATGCCCTTCTTGGCGTACTCCGCCTTGTCCTGCATCATCTGTTCGGGCGACACGTAGTACGGCAACGCCATGGCTTACGGTTCTCTCCTCATCCGCGCGGCAATCAGATCGGCATACAGCTGTTTGATCCGGGCGTCGTCGACATCGACCAGGCCGTCACGGTTCATCACTTTGGCGGTCGGATAGATGCCCCGGATCAAATCGGGGCCGCCGGTCCCCACGTCGTCCTCCGCGGCGTTGAACAGAGACAGACAGGCCACCTGGAGGGCGTCGGCCTCCGTCATGCGGGATCGATAGTGCTCCCGCATGGTATTGCGCGCCTCTTTTCCGCCGGACCCGATCGCATAATAGTCGGACTCTTCGTACCGGCCGCCCGTCACGTCATACTTGAAAATCCGGCCTTCGTGGCGCGCCGGATCGTAGCCCGCGAAGATCGGCATGACCACCAGCCCCTGAAACACCATGGGCAGATTGGCCTTCACCATCTGACCGAGCTTGTTGGCTTTTCCCTCGCAAGAGAGCGCCCCGCCTTCGATCTTTTCGTAGTGTTCCAACTCCGTCTGGAACAACTTCGCCATTTCCATGCAGGGACCGGCGGCGCCAGCAATGGCCATCGCCGAATACCCGTCGATGGCGAACACTTTCTGAATCCGGCGATCGGCGATCTGGAAACCTTCTGTGGCGCGCCGATCCCCGGCCATCACTACGCCGCCGGCAAACTTCATGGCCAGGACGGTCGTGCCCGTGGGCACCGCCAGCGCCGGAGTCGCACTCCCATGGGGATCGCCACTCGGCACTGCCCCCCCCCAGCGCGGGCCGGAAGGCGCGACATCCGGCCGTTCCTGCTGGAGAAAATCGAAGAAACTCGATCCGTCATGATGAGGAAGAAACGGTAATTTCATAACCCTCGACTGAGCCCTACGCACTGCCCTGCAGCTTCGCCAACAACGCCTGAGCGGTTCCGCACCCGTCGATCAAGCCTTTTGTCAGCGCCTCTGTCCCGCGATGCGGGTCCAACAAGGGGACCTTCTTGATCGTCGTGTTGCCGACATCGAAGAGCACCGAGGTCCAACTGGCCCCGTAAACGGACCGGCCGTACTTGTGCAGACACCGACCGCGGAAGTATGCCCGCGTGTCCGTCGGCGGCTGATGCTCCGCCGCACTCACCCGCGTGTCCGTCAACAGCCGATCGATCCGCTCCGTGCGCTCCAAGGCATAGTACAGCCCGCGGTCGGGCCGAATATCATGGTACTGCAAGTCCAGCAACAGCACGCGTGGATCCGTCCATCCGCACCCCTTGCGCTCCATATAGGATTCGATCATCTGCCGCTTGGCGACCCAATCCAACTGGCGGGCCAACGCCATGGGATCGGATTCGAGTTTGTCCAACACATCCTGCCAGCGCCGCAGGACGTCCCCCACAAACGCCGGACGGGCATGCGCGGCCGCATGGTCGGTCGCGGCCCGCCAATACGCCCGTTGAATGTGGAGCGCCGTCGTCGGACGGCCGTCGGCTAACTTGAGCGTTTGCTTCACTTCCAAGTCACGCGAGACCTCTTTGATGGCCCGAACCGGGTTTTCCAGCTCAAAGGTCGGAATCGGCCAGCCGGACTCTAGCATGTCCAACACCACGCCAAGCGTGCCGACCTTGAGGTAGGTCGAGAGTTCGGCCATGTTGGCATCACCGGTAATGACATGGAGCCGCCGATACTTGCCGGGGTCGCTGTGGGGTTCATCCCGCGTGTTCATGATGGGTCGGCGGACCATGGTATTCAGGTCCATCAGGGTCTCGAAGAAATCCGCGCGCTGTGAAATCTGATACTCGCACGGAGCCGTTTGATTCTCCGCCCCCACTTTGCCCGCACCGGCGATGATCGGACGCGTGACAAAGAAGGGGATCAAGGCTTTGGCCAGGGTGTCGAAGGACACCGCTCGGGCCACGAGATAGTTTTCGTGATACCCGTAGCTATTGCCCTTCCCGTCCGAATTGTTCTTGTACAACACGAAGGGATTGCCTCCCCGGGAGGACTCCAAGGCCGTCAGGCATTTTGCCATCACTCGCTCGCCGGCTCGCTCAAAGGCCACGATGTCGAGCGGGTTGATGCACTCAGGCGTACTGTACTCCGGGTGCGCCCCGTCGACGTACAAGCGCCCGCCGTTGGTGAGCAACTTGTTCAATTGCCGATTGTAGTCCGGCCCCGGACGCTCACGCTCCCCTTCGACTTCGAAGCCACGGGCGTCGACCAACGGGTTCTCGTTGTCGTAGTCCCAGACAGCGTGCGGCGCGGCAAGATCGGGGTACACCCCGATCACGTGGATAGAATTGGACACCGGGTCCGACAGGCCGGGGGCCTTCGAGGCAATCCCGTATTCGGTTTCGGTGCCGATCGTGCGCGAGAAGGCCTGGGAATCCGACGTCATCGTGGATGGTTGCCGCTAGAGGTAGTGTCCCGTGCCGACAGTTTCGATTTGCCGGGCTTCGGCGCCGCCGCCCGTGATCGTCCGCAGATGGACGATCTTTTCGCCCTTCTTCCCGGCAATCTTCGCCCAGTCGTCCGGGTTGGTCGTATTCGGCAGGTCTTCGTGCTCTTTGAATTCCTCGCGGATGGCGCGAACCAGATCTTCGCCCCGCAACCCGCGCCCTTCGCCGGCCAGCGCGCGCTTCACCGCGAACTTCTTCGCGCGCGACACGATGCCTTCGATCAAGGCGCCGCTGGCAAAGTCCTTGAAGTACAGCGTTTCCTTCTCCCCGTTGGCGTAAGTCACCTCGATGAACTTGTTCTCCTCACTCGTGCTGTACATCTGCTCGACAGTGGACGAGATGACGTGCGCCACCAGCGCCTTGGTGTCGCCTCGGAATCGCTGCACCTCGACCGGATCGAACGGAAGGGACTCGGTCACGTACTTGGAGAAGATATCCGTCGCCGCCACCGCATCCGGGCGAGACACCTTGACCTTCACATCCAGGCGCCCGGCGCGCAACACGGCGGGATCGATCAAGTCCTGCCGGTTACTCGCCCCGATGACGATCACATTGGTCAACCGCTCCACCCCGTCGATCTCCGACAGAAATTGCGGCACGATGGTCGACTCGATATCCGAGCTGATGCCCGTTCCCCGCGTGCGAAAGAGCGCGTCCATTTCGTCGAAGAATACGATGACCGGATGTCCGCTCGACGCCCGCTCCTTCGCCTTCTTGAAGACCTCGCGGACTTGCCGCTCGGATTCGCCGACATACTTGTTCAGCAACTCGGGGCCTTTCACGTGCAGGAAATAGCTCCGCACTTCCTTGCCGGTCAGATGACCCAGCTTTCTCGCGATGGAGTTGGCCACCGCCTTGGCGATCAGGGTTTTCCCGCATCCTGGGGGCCCGTACAAGAGGACGCCTTTGGGCGCGGCCAGCTTGAACTCGCTGAAGAGTTCCGGATGGAGGAACGGCAGCTCGACGGCGTCCCGAACCTGTTCCAGCTCCTTGTGCAGCCCGCCGATATGCTCGTAGTCGATGTCTGGGATCTCTTCCAGAACCAATTCCTCCGATTCGGACTTCGGCAGCTTCTCGATCACATACCCCGAGCGCGGGTCGTAGAGCAGGTGATCCCCCACACTGAGCCGCTGCGCCAGGAGCGGATCGCCCAGATCCGCAACTTTCTCTTCGTCGAAATGGAGCGTGACCAAGGCCCGATTGCCTTCCAGCACGTCCTTCAGGCGAACGACCTCGCCCTGGCTGTCAAACCCGCGAGCTTCGATGATGTTGAGTGCTTCGTTGAGGATGACCTCTTGCCCCTTGCGCAACTCCGCCAGCGGAATCCGCGGATGCACGCTGACCTTCATCTTGCGGCCCGAGACGAACACGTTCGCCGTGCCGTCGTCGTTGGGACTGGAAAAAATGGCGTAGGTGCTCGGGGGCGCCGTCAGCTTGTCGATTTCGGCCCGCAGGGCCTCGATCTGCGCTTTCGCTTCCTGGAGGGTCTGGGCCAGACGTTCATTCTGGCGATTGGCGTGTTCGAGCTGATGACGCGATTGATAGAGCCGACGGATTTCATCTTCCATCGACTGGATTTGGACTCGGAGCTTCTCGATCTCTCGCTGGTGCTCGTCGTGTTTCTGCACGAGGGGAGAGTCTCCTTCGGCCAGACGACGGGTTATCTTCTTGACGGAGTCACGGAGAGACTGAATACGACCGCTACCCTTTCGGGATTCCCCCATCACGCCCTCTCGCGGCGGCAACCACGAAACACCGCATCAATGGCGAGCTTGACGGCATTCTAGCACCCGACCTGGGACCGGTCAACTGCATCGGTGTTGCGCGCGCGCGACTCCGCCGCCGATGGCACAGTCACACGGGACGCGCGAGTGCGTCGAGAAACGCGCGCGTGGCCGCGCCGACATCCGGCGACGACAGGATCGCGGAAATGACCGCGACGCCGTGCGCACCGGCTCGGCGCACGGCCGCGACGCGATCGACGGTGATCCCACCGATGGCGAACACAGGAAGGGTGACGGCCTGCGCCGCGTGCTCCAGCGCTCGGAGTCCCTGCGGCTCACCATAGGCTCGCTTGGACGACGTGTCATAGACCGGCCCGAAGACGACGAAATCGGCGCCCCCATCCGCGGCTCGCCGGACGTCATCGACCGAGTGCGTCGACACCGCCACCCATTGATCGGGACCGAGCAGCCGCCGCGCGACCTCGACCGGCAAACTGGTGTCCCGCAGATGCACGCCGTCGAGACCGGCGGCGAGCGCGAGATCGACACGATCGTTGACCAGCAATCGAGGACGACAAGGCCTGGACACGGTCTGGAGCGCCCCCAGCAAGGACAAGAGCTCGCGCGTCGCGAGGTCACGCTCCCGAACCTGCACCACGGGCACCCCGGCCACGGCAGCCTCTTGAATGAGCGGAACGAGCGGTCGCCCGCCGGTCTGGTTCCGATCGGTGACCACGTAGAGGCGGAAATTAGCGGGCGGCATAGCAGGGAACCCCGCTCCCGACCGGAGGCCACCCGGTCAGACGGGCATTCGCCACGGACTCCCTCTCAGAGCATCCCTTCAATGGGACTGCTCGCCGTGGCATACAGCTTCCGGGGCATGCGCCCGGCCCGAAACGCCAGCCGACCGGCATGCACGGCATGCTTCATGGCTTCCGCCATCATGATGGGATGCTGGGCACAAGCGATGGCCGTATTCATCAGCACCGCATCCGCGCCATACTCCATAGCCAGCGCCGCATCAGAAGCGGTGCCGACACCGGCATCCACGATGATGGGCACCTTGACGGTCTCAAGGATGATCTTCAGGTTGTACGGATTGCGAATGCCCAATCCCGAGCCAATCGGGGCGGCCAACGGCATGACTGCGGGACACCCGATATCCACCAATTTCTTCGCCACGATCGGATCGTCGTTGGTATACGGCAGCACGACGAATCCATCTTTGATCAAGATCTTCGCCGCCTCGATCAGACCCGCGGTGTCGGGAAAGAGCGTTTTTTCGTCGCCGATTACCTCCAATTTTACCAGGTCCGACACGCCCGCCGCCCGGGCCAACCGTGCATACCGCACGGCCTCGTCCACGGTATAACAACCAGCCGTGTTCGGCAGAATCGTGTACTTCTTCGGATCGAGGTAATCGAGTAGATTCTCCTTCGTGCGATCGGTGATGTTCACCCGCCGGACGGCCACGGTCACCACGTCCGCGCCTGAGGCTTCAATCGCTTTTTGCGTTTCGACAAAGTCCTTATATTTTCCCGTGCCCACCCAGAGGCGGGACTTGAATTCACGACCGCCGATGATCAGCCGATCCTCTGTCATGGTCTTCCTCGATCTCCTTCGAGACGGTGGCCCGAGAGCGCCCCGCCCCCGATGAAACTCATGAGCTCGACCCGATCCCCTGCCTTGAGGACACGGGACGGAAACTCGCTCCGGTCCAGAATCTCCAGATTCAGTTCGACCGCCACACGATCGCCCCGTACGTCCAGGGCGAACAGCAAGGCGGACACCGTCGTCCCCTCCGCAGTCTCTCGCAATTCACCGTTCACGTGGATTTGCATTGCTACCCGCGCTCACGGTAATCCTATGGGACCGTTTCTCAGATTGTCAATCAACTCAACCCCGGAACGCCCGATGACGCGCCCCAACGAACAACTGGCTGAAATATTCCAACGCATGGCAGATCTGCTCCAGAACAGGCGGGAGAACCCCTACCGCATCCGCGCCTACCGCCGCGCGGCCGACTCGCTGGTTGCGCTGGAGGAAAACCTGCGGGCCGTGGCGGCCCGGGGCGGCCTGGAAGCGATTCCGGGCATCGGTCGCGACCTGGCCGGCAAGATTCAGGAATTTCTCCGGGACGGCACCGTTCAATCCTATGAGGCCTTGAAGCGGCCGCTTCCGGCCGAGGTCGCCGAGTGGACGACGCTCCCCGGACTCTCGGAACCGCTGGTCCAACATCTCTATTTCAAGTTGGGGATCACCAACCTCGAGGACCTCCAGACGCTCGTCCGATCCCACATGCTCCGGACGCTGCCCAGTTTCGGCGGGGACGAACCCACGCTCCTGACGGCAATAGAAAGGCGCCGTGCCCTTACGGACGCGGCGCCCTCTCTCCCTCACAACGACCCCGACTCGGCTAGAGCGTCGGCTTGAGTTCCTTAAAGATCGACCAGGTCTTCAGCAATTCGACGGCCTTCTGCAATTGCGCATCCTCCTCCAATGGCGGCTCAACCCCGTCAAGGGCTGCTGGCGCAGGTGCCGGCACCGCAGGCTTGCCGTTCCCATTCGCGGGAGCCGGAGCGGACGACTCCTTCTCTTTCGCCACGGCCGGGGGCGCCGGAGCCTTCCCCGCCTTGTCGGCTGGCTCCTTCTCCCCTGGTTTCGCTGCGGCGGTTTGAGTCGGGCCTTGCTGCTTGACCACGATATCGGGCGTAATCCCGGTCGATTGAATCGTTCGCCCCTTGGGGGTGTAGTACTTCGCGGTCGTCAGCCGCAGCCCGGAGCCGTCCTGCAACGGCAGAATGGTTTGCACCGAGCCCTTGCCGAAACTGGTGGTCCCTACCACGACGGCCCGCCCCCAATCCTGCATGGCCCCCGCGACGATTTCGGAGGCGCTGGCCGACCCCTCATTCACCAAGATGATCATCGGTGATTCGTCGACCCCTTCCCGCGCCTTGGCCACGTACTCGTCCTTCCGCCCATCGCGGCCCTTGATGTAGACGATCAATTTCCCCGGCGCGACAAACTGCTCGGACACCTCCACCGCCGCCGTGAGCAACCCGCCCGGGTTGTTCCGCAGATCCAGGATGGTCCCCGTCGCATGTTGCTCGCGCAGCTGCTTGATGGCCTTGGCCAGATCACGCCCGGTCGACTCCTGGAACTGCGTGAGTCGCACGTAGGCGATATTTTTCTCGATCAGCTTGCCTTTCACACTCTCGATCTTGATCGTATCCCGCAACAACTCGAAGTTCATCGGGTCAGTGACGCCGTCGCGTTGAATGGTCAAATGCACCTTCGTGCCCTTGGGCCCCCGCATCTTGGTCACGGCATCCATCAGCGTCAGGTCCTTGGTGACCTCGTTGTTGATCTTCATGATGGCATCGCCGGCCTTGATGCCGGCTCGAAACGCCGGTGTGCCTTCGATCGGGGCAATGACGGTCAGCCGATTGTCCTTGACCCCGATTTGGATGCCCACACCGCCGAACTCGCCCTTCGTCTCCACCTGCATTTCCTTGTACATCTCGGGTGTCATGTACGCGGAGTGAGGATCGAGTGTGGACAACATGCCCCGGATCGCGCCCTGCACCAGATCCTTGATCTTGGCCTCTTCCACATAGTGTTTCTGCACCTGGCTCAAGACCTCGGTGAACACCTTGAGTTCCTCATAGGTTTCCGTGGCGTGGCTCGTGTGCTCGACGCCCTTGCCGATGAGCACCCCACCGACCAAAGCCACGACTACCAACGGACTCAAGAACCAGTAGCGACGCCGCGACTGCTGTTCCATTCCTCGTTCCTTTCGTTCAACCGATTCAACGCCGAGCTAACCATTGCAGCGGATCAACCGGTTCGGCCCCGGCTCGCAACTCGAAGTATAGCGTGCTGTCGCCCGTCATCCCAGTATCCCCGGTCTCCCCGATCGATTGCCCGACCTCCACGTGCTCCCCCACCTTGGCCAACAATTTGGAGGCATGGGCGTACAGCGAGAAGAATCCGTTCACGTGGTCCACGATCACAACCAACCCATACCCCTTCAGCCAATCGGCATACACGACGCTCCCGGCCATCACCGCCTTAATAGTGCTGCCTTCCGTGCTCCGAATCTCGATCCCTTTCCGTTGCACGTAGGTTTCGAACGTCGGATGCTTCTGCCGCCCGAAGAACGACACGACGGCTCCTTCGACCGGCCAGGGCAAGGCGCCTTTGAAGCCCCGCGCGGCAGTGATGGACGTCGAGGGCCGCGACGTCGCCAATTTCCGCCGCTGTTCCAATTCGCCCAGCAGACTGTCGACACGGCCGGCCGACCGCTCCAATTCCTCGACCATGTGGTCGTAGGCATCCTTCTGGTAGCTGACCTTGTTGAGAAATTGGCGCTTCTGCTTGCGCACATCCTGAATCTCTTTCAACTTCCGCTCGGTATTCAAGCGGATGGCCATCATCTGTTCGCGCGCCATGACGCGCTGGTGCTCGGTCTGCTCCAGCACGCGCAGGTCCTGCTGATAGTGCTCGACCAATTGGTACTCCCGCTGGGTGACCGCCGAAAGATATTGAAACCGCCGCTGAAAGTCCGTGTAGTTTTGGGCGCCGAACAGCACCTTCATCGGCCCCCAGCGTCCCTGGACATATTGCATGCGTGCCCGAGCCAGAATCGCGGATTGATGCTCGGTCATCCGCCCCCGCACGTCGGTCAACTGGCCGTTGAGGTCGTTCAACTCCCGATCTTTCTTGTTGAGCTCGCGGACCACGTCATGGTGCTCATGCCGCATCTTCACCAACCGCTGGTCGAGCTGTTGCAGATTCTGCAGGATGGAGTCTCGCCTCCGCTCGGCCTCCACCGCATGCTGCTTTTCCTCTTGAATGCGGTTCTTGAGTTTCTCTAAATTCTTCCGCTCCCGGGCAATCTTTTCGGAGAGGACATCGGAGTCCTTCGCGGCCCAGGCGGGTGGCGCCACCACCAGCACCGCCGCGGCTACCCACGCGACGATCCTCCGCCGATCACTCACGTTGCCGAGGCCTCCCGCAGACGCAGCACCGAGACCAAACTGCCCACGAGCCCCAGCATCAGTCCGATCAGCAGCAGCGCGCCCATCAGATGGACCGGAGAATAACTCAGCCAGGAATGGTCTCCGAACAGTTTGGAGGTGGACGCCATTTGCAGCCGAAAGATGGCGAACCCGCCTTCAAGAATGGCTAAGGCCAGCGCCCCTCCCACCCCACCCAGCAGGGCCCCCTCCAGCAAATACGGCAGCTTGATGAACAGTCCCGTCGCGCCGACTAATTGAAGAATATGTAGTTCGTGCCGACGGGAGTTGACCGCCAGGCGAATCGTATTGGCGATGATGGTGACCGACGCCAGAGAGAGAATCAAGCCGACACTCAGGGCCGCCCCCTCCAGATTTCGCAAGAGCGCCGTCAGGTTGTCCACCCAATCCTGACTATACTCGACTTCGGCGACGCCAGGGAAGGATTTGAACTGTTCCGCCCAGCGCTTCACGAATTCGGCGGCGCGGAACCTGGGGGCCAAGGTCACGGCAAAGGAAGCCGGGAGGGGATTCTCCCCCAACCCCTCCAGCAGCTGGGATTCATTGGGAAATTGAGTTCGAAACTCCTCCAGGGCCTGTTCCTTGGACACGTAGGTCAACCCCGCGACCGCCTCCTGCCGCTTCAGTTCCCCCCGAAGCGTGTCGACCTGCTCAGCGGTCAGATTCTCCTCCAAATAGACGATGACCTTGATTTCCTTGGCGATCGAGGCAGCCATCCCGCGCAAGTTCAAGAAAACCAGCAGGAAGACGCCCAAACAGGCCAGCGTGAATCCCGTCGTCACCACCGCCACAAGGCTGGTCGTACGATTCAGCCGGATGTTGGCTATCGCCTCGCGGAGCAGATACGACCAAGTCCGGATCATCCCCCGACCCCTTGCTGATCGGCGAGAATTTGTCCGTTGCGTAGCGTCAGCACCCGCCGATTGACCTGCCGCATGACTTGTGGATCGTGCGTCGCCACCACCACGGTCGTGCCTCGTGCGTTGATTTGTTTGAACAACTCCACAATATCCGCGGTAAGGTGGGGGTCCAAGTTGCCGGTCGGCTCATCGGCGAGAAGTATGATCGGGCTGTTCACGATCGCCCGCGCGATTGCGACGCGTTGCTGCTCCCCGGCCGACAACCTGGTGGGCAGGTGCTCCCGTTTGTGTTCCACCCCCACGGCCCGCAGGGCCTCCGACACCTTTCGCCGGATGTCTTGCCCCGACGCCCCGGATACCATCAACGGGAGCGCGACATTTTCGAAGACCGTCCGCTTGGTCAACAGACGGAAGTCCTGAAACACGATCCCCATGCGGCGCCGTAACTGCGGAATCTGGCGCCCGGACATGGTGGCGATATTCTGCCCCTGGACCAAGATCTGGCCCTCATCCGGCTGTTCTCCTCCGAACAGCAACCGGAGCAAGGTGGATTTCCCCGCCCCGCTGGAGCCCATTAACAGCACAAAATCGCCCTTCCCGATCTCCAAATTGACATCCTGCAGCGCCTGGCAGCGCCCATAGGCTTTGGAGACGTGAAAGAGTTGAATCATGCCGCGTCACACAACCACACGAGCGACCCCGGCGCGCCCCCTACCATCGCCCGTCCCCGGAGGGAACCTCGAAGGCGTTTTCGATGTGTTCGACGGTCGGCTGCCGGTCACCATCCTGCTGGATCAACACCACGTCGAAGCGGGCAGGGTAGTCCTGCCACTCATGGAGAGCCAAATAGTGGGAGGCCAGACGGACGAGGCGGCGACGCTTGTCGGTCTGCACGGCATAGAGGGCCCCTCCCATGGCCTGGGTCCGGCGCGCCTTCACTTCGACAAATACCATGACGCCACTTTGCCTGGCCACGAGGTCCAGTTCGCCCTCCGGCAACCGGACATTGCGTTCGAGAATCTCGTAGCCCCGGCGCCGGAGGTACCGTTCGGCGAGCAACTCGCTGTCGTGCCCGAATGCGCGTGCGTCCGATCGCCGGCGGGTCAACACAAGCCGGCCCCCCGCTCGGACAGCCGCACGCCAAACGCAGAACGAAGACCTGCCGCTCCTCGTTCGCCCCCGACCGCATCACGCATGCCTCGAGAGACGGCTACCTCTCCCATCAGGCACCGAACCGGCTCAAAGGTCAGCCGATGGAGCGGGCTTGGTCCGCACCGTTCCAGCGCGTGCAGATGCTGAGGAGTGCCATAGCCCTTATGAATGTTGAAATGGTACTGGGGAAACTCGTGATGGTAGTCGGACATCATCCGATCACGTGTGACTTTCGCGACAATGGAGGCGGCCGCGATCGACACCGACAACCGATCCCCTTTGATGATCGCGCGTTGCGGGAGACGGATGCCCGGCAGCCGGATGGCGTCCAACACCAGGAAATCAGGATCGACCGTGAGCGTATCGAGCGCCCGCATCATGGCCAGACGCGTGGCCTCCAGGATGTTGATCCGGTCGATTTCCTCGGCGGTCGCGCTTCCGATCCCAATGCTGCGGGCGCGGGCGATGATCTGCCCATATAGCCCCTCCCGCGCCTCCGCCGTCAGCAGTTTGCTGTCGTCCAATCCGGGGATGAGGCAGCGAGCGGGCAGCAGGACCGCGGCGGCGACGACGGGACCGGCCAACGGGCCTCGGCCCGCCTCGTCAAGCCCGACGATACGACGATAACCGCAGCGCCGCGCCTCCGCTTCAAACTCGTGTGTGGGCCCCACCAGGCGATTCCCCTCCCACGACGTTGGGTGCGCACCGTCCGCCCACGCCCGTCGACGCCTACACTAACTCTTCGCCGCCCCTGCCGTCGCCTTGGACTCTGCTGGCGTTTCACGATCGGCGACCTTGGCCATCTTGCCCTTCTTGTCACGCAGATAATAGAGCTTGGCCCTCCGAACACGCCCTTGGCGGACGACGTCGATCTTGGCGATGGTGGGCGAGTGAACCGGGAAAATCCGTTCGACGCCGACTCCGTAGGACACCTTGCGGACCGTGAAGGTCTCAGTGTTGGACCCACCCTTACGGGCGATCACGGCGCCTTCGTACACCTGGATCCGGTCTTTGTCGCCTTCACTGACCGTCACATGCACGCGCACCGTATCCCCGATTTCAAAATTCGGAACCGCACCCTTCACCAGCGACCGCTGCAAACGCTCCATGCGATTCATGACACTACCCCTCCTCCCCACAATGCACACAAGACGAAGTCGTGTGTTTCTTGATGATGTTGTCCAACAGAGCCTGATCGTCCCGGGACAGCACACGATCCCGCAGCAAATCCGGCCGCTTCACATACGTATTCCGTAGCGCCTGCTCCCGCCGCCACCGCCGGATGCTCTCGTGATTGCCTGACAGCAACACCTCCGGCACCGCCATTCCTCGGCACTCAGGAGGACGGGTGTAGTGGGGATAGTCGAGGAGCCCCTCCTGGAAGGACTCATTGACGGCCGAGTCGGGATCGCCCAGAACGCCGGGAACCAACCGAACCGCCGCATCAATCATCACGAGGACCGGCAGTTCGCCGCCCGTGAGGACATAGTCGCCGATCGAGACTTCCTCAGGCTGCAACCCGAGACGCACACGCTCATCGATCCCTTCATAGTGGCCGCACAGCCACACCAACCGCCGAGTCTCCCGGCTGAATTCTTCCGCCAGCGCCTGCGTAAAAGGCCGCCCCTGCGGCGAGGGCATCAGCACACGCAACGCCTTGCCGGTCCCGTCATCGCCGTAGACCTCGCGCAAAGCGTCCATCGTGCGAAAGAACGGTTCGGCTTTCATGACCATCCCACCCCCACCGCCATAGGGCGCATCGTCGGCCACCTTGTGGCGATCCTCGATGCTGTCCCGGAGGTTCCACACGCGGACATCCAAGAGCCCCTTCTCCTGCGCACGACGGAGCATGCTCTGCCCGACCACCCCGACGATGAGTTCCGGAAATAGTGTCAGCACGTCACACCGCATGACGCACCCGCTCAGACGACCCCATCGAGGGCTCGTCCATGTCCGGCACACGCACGGTCATTCGGCCCGCTACCACATCGATCTCCCGAACCCAGGCCTTGACGGCAGGGACCAATCGCTCCTGAGTAGCCTGGCGAACGACGAAAAGGTGCTGTCCCCCCGCTTCCAGTACCGCTTCCACCGATCCTAGGGGCCGCCCGGCTTCATCCACGACGGCAAGTCCCAGGAGATCGCACTGAAAAAATTCGCCTTCACGCGCCGTAGCGGAACCTCGCGCCGTGTGAAGGTACCCGCCTCGGAATTCCCCGGCAGCCTCGGGACTCTCCAGACCGGACAGGCCGAGAATGACCCGCTCGCCGTGGTGACGGACACCGGTAATCGACGTCGCCAGCACCCGTCCGTGAGTCGCCTGCAGACGCACCGGCAGCCCAACGCAAAACCGGCCCGGCACATCGGTCAGCGACGTGACCAGCACTTCGCCCCGTACGCCGAACGGGCGGTCCACGACTCCGATGATGACCTCCGCGGTCTCTCCGGCGGCCGAAACCGTCGCGTCCGACCCGCGTGTGCTGGCCCTTCGCACTCGATCACTCACCGGCCTGCGCCTCCGTTACTTGGCTTTGGCCGCAGCCTTCGCGGGGGCCTTGGCCGGAGCCTTCGCCGCCGGAGCGCTCGCGGCCGGCGTCTGAATCAGGCCCGCCCGTTTCAGAATCGTCCGCACGGTCGTCGTCGGCTGAGCCCCCTTGCTGATCCAATGTTGCACACGCTCGGATTTCAACTCCGACATGGGGGGATTCTTCAGGGGGTTGTAGGTTCCCAGGATCTCGAGATAGCGGCCATCGCGTGGGCTCCGAGAATCAGCCGCCACCAGGCGGTAGAACGGAAGCTTGTGACGACCGGCGCGCGAAAGACGTAAATGAACGGCCACGTGATTCTCCTTTGTTGATCGGCCAGTAAGTTGGACGTTGTTGATGCTGACTACATGGCTCGGAGCGCCTGCAGAAAATTCCGGCGGCCTCCGGCCCCGCTGATGGCTTTCATCAGCTTACGGGTGCTGAGAAACTGCTTGATGAGGCGGTTGACTTCGGGAACGGTCGTGCCACTTCCCTTGGCGATGCGCTTCTTCCGGCTTCCATTCAGCAGCGTGTGGTCCCGGCGCTCATGCGCCGTCATGGAGTCGATGATCGCGACGATCCGCTTGATCTCTCGCTCAGGCACCATGTCGCCGCCGGCCAACTGCTGCAAGCGCTGACCGCCCGGCAACATCCCCAGAATCGACTCAAGACTGCCCATCTTATTGACTTGCTTCATCTGATCGCGAAAATCCTCGAACGTGAGCGCCTGACCGCTCATGGCTTTTTTGGCCAGGGCCGCCTGCTCTTCGGTGTACGTCGCCTGCGCCTTTTCGATCAGGGTGAGGACATCGCCCATCCCGAGAATCCGGGAGGCCATGCGGTCCGGATGGAACAGTTCCAGGGCATCCAGCTTTTCCCCGACGCCCAAGAACTTGATCGGCTTCCCGGTCACTGCACGAATCGACAGCACCGCGCCGCCGCGTGCATCCCCCTCCGTCTTCGTCAGGATAATGCCGCTCAGCCCGACGCGCTGATCAAACTGCGTGGCCATCGCCACGGCATCCTGCCCCGTCATGGCGTCCGCGACCAGAAGCACTTCGTGCGGGCTCACGGCTGAGCGCACGGCCACCAACTCGTTCATCAGTTCGTCGTCGATGTGCAAACGGCCGCCGGTATCGAGGACAACGACGTCATACCCCTTGTCGCGGCCCCGTTGCACCCCCTCGGCGCAGATACGAACCACGTCCTGTTGCGAGGCATCGGTCCGGTCCGCCCGATACACATCGACCTCTAGGGTCTCGCCGAGATTCGCCAGCTGATCGCCGGCCGCCGGCCGTCGCGGATCCGCCGCCACGAGCAACACCCGTTTGCCCTGCTCCTTGAACCAGCGGGCTAACTTCCCGCAGGTCGTCGTCTTTCCGGCCCCTTGCAGACCGACCATCATGATGATCGTCGGTGGCAAGGACGCGAGTTTGAGGCCGGCGTGTTCCCGCCCCATCATCTCGCCGAGCTCTTCCCAGACGATCTTGACGACCTGGTGTCCGGGTGTCAGGCTCCGCAGCACTTCCTGCCCGAGCGCCTTCTGCTGCACCCGATCGATAAAGTCTTTGACGATCTTGAAGTTGACGTCGGCCTCGAGCAAGGCCACGCGCACCTCCTTCAAGGCTTCGGTCATGTTGGCTTCCGTCAACACGCCTTGCCCGCGGAGTTTGCGCAAGACTTTCTCGAACTTTTCGCTCAACGCTTCCAGCACGGACGACTCCTACCTTGATCTTCTAGGCCCTCGAAATTTCAGGGAAAAGACCATCGGGCAGTCTAAAGGACGGGGTACGTGATGTCAAGCATGGAGGAGGCCCTGGTTACCCGGGGTCGAACACATGGCGCAGGGCAGCACCATCCCAACGGGCCGGGCGTTGCCGACGATCGGCAGAGGGCAGACACGGATCCGGAAACTAGGCAAGCCCTGGCCCCTTTCACCCGCGCGCGGTAGTCCCCTCTCATGCGCGGGGAGTTCCGGAGAGGAATCCCATGAAGGCTGCCTTATTTTCAACAGGTTTCGTTGTCGGCCGCCCCAAGTCTTTTCGGGCTCCGCGCCGGACGCGAATCTCCAGAAGGTTGGGACCAGGCGCGGTTGCCAACGTGCACACGTGGGCACGCACGGCTTCGGCAGTCTCCGCGGCCTGGATCTGGGCATACCCGGCCGCCCGCGCAAAGCCCCCGAGGTCGACATGCAAGCCGACCGTCGGCTGGCCGCCGACTGAATCATGCGCACCGTTATTGAGCACGATATGCAGAAAATTGGCCGGGCGCAACGACCCGGTGATGCACAGTGCGCCCAGGTGCATCAGCAACGCCCCGTCCCCATCGAGACAACAGACCCGTCGCTCCGGTTTTTGCAGCGCAATCCCGAGGGCAATCTGAGACGCATGCCCCATTCCCCCGACGGTGAGAAAATCGCGGTGATGCCCTTCCCCGCGCTGTACCCGACATTCGAACACTTCTCGGGAAATCATCCCGGTGGTGGAGACGACGATGTCCTGCTCCCCCAGTGCTCCGATCACCAATCGGATGGCGTCCTCCCGTGACAAGGGAAACGCCGGCGGCTCCGCAGGCGCCCCCTTGAAGAGGTGGAAGGTTCCACTCTTCACCAGCAAGGCCACCGGACCGTTGAGCGACCGGGCCTTTGCAACCGCATCGTGGATGACACCGTCCGCATGCTCCAAATCAGGGCCCAGCACGTAACAGGGAATTTCCATGGCCTCGAGCAAGGGGCCCATCACCCGTCCCTGCTTCTTGTGCTGCGGCTCGTCGTGCACACCGGGCTCGCCACGCCACCCGACCAGCAGGAGCATCGGGACGGAATAGACATCCGGATCCGCCAGCGAGAGCAGGGGGTTCACGACATTGCCCAGACCGGAATTCTGCAAATACACCAGGGGAATCCGCCCTGTGGCCAAGTGGTAGCCGATCGCCAGAGCCACGCTGCCGCCCTCATTCGCGGCGATAATGTGCTGATGGGGCGGACTGGTCTGCGTCACGCAGGCGCACAATTCCTTCAGAAGAGAGTCGGGAACACCGGTAAAAAACTCCACGCCATGACGGCGCAGGGAGGCGACAAAGGCTTGAGGATCCAACACACTCGCTCCTTCTCCTGATTCGACCGCTCCTCATGCCCCCCCGCACCGACCAGGCGCAGCGAGGGACGGGCTTGGGGCCGTCCTAGAAGTTTCCCGCCTCGACCACGTCGTCGAGACTATTGATGTCGAGCCAATGCCCCACGGTATACAACACACGGACAGGACATTGGCGGCGCACGAGTTCCTGCAGCAACAGCGGCATGCCCGCTTTCCGGCGATCCGACTCGGCCAGGAGCTCGCGCACCAGGTCGTGCAGCCGACCCACTGCCCCGGCAGAGACTTTCAGAAACCCCATCCATACACCATGGATAGATGTCTTAGACGCGCCATCTCCCATCTGGGTCAAATGGACCGTCGCGTTGAAGGCCTTGCGGGAATTCGGATGGGTGCAGACTACATAGCCGCCCAACCGGTCATACCCCGGGTGCTCCTGCCAATTGCTGTCGACAAAGATGACGAAATCGTCCTTGGTCTGGCTGAGGGCCTGCGGAATGTAGGTGTTAAAAAACACATCGCCATAGGACACGATAAGATCGCCGGGCGCGCCCTTTCTTGCACGGAGTGCCCGGTCCAAGGAATACAGCTCCCCCGTGACCGCGTACTCGTCATTGTCCACGTACGTCAGGTTGGGTAGCGTCACGGCCTCCTTCTTGTACCCACGCACCACCACAATATCCTTGATCCCCACCGCATTGTACGCGTCAACGATGTGCGACAGAATCGGCGCGCCGGACACACTAACCATGGTCTTGGGCAGGTGCTCGGTCAAGGCGCCCAATTCCTCTCCCCGGGACGCGGCCAACACGATCGCGCTGATCTGCTCGGCACTCTTGGGCAAATAGAGCTCTTCGGCCGCGTGCAGTTCCGCCGCGTTCTGGAGCCGAAAGATCTCGGAAACAGGGGCCACCTTGTCCTCAATGGACAGCAGATTTTGGCTGCTGAACAGCGCCTGCGCGGTCTTCTGCATAGCCGTGACCGACGCACGCAGCATGTGATTGGCCCAGATCACCATGGAAAAACCGTGCTCGCGGAAGACTTCCGTCGGCGTCGCATAATACTTCGTCGGCACAATCACAACGGGGCAACGATTCCCCCACTTCTGCTTGAACGCAAGAATTTCGTCCGGTACCGCCAGCGCGCTGTGGATCAGGATGCCGTCAGCCCCGGCGCGATGGTAGGCCTCGGCGCGGCGCAACGCTTCCGTGAGCCCCCAGCCACAAATGAACGCCTCGACCCGCGCAATGATGCAGAAGTCGGAATCGGTCTGGGCATCTTTTCCCGCCTTGATCTTTCCGCAAAACTCTTCCATGTCCGCCATCGGCTGGGCGGCGCCGTTGAGGAAGCTATTGGTTTTGGGGAACACCTTGTCCTCGATGCAAACCGCCGCGATCTTGCGCTGCTCCAACTTCCGAATGAGACGCTGCATATTGTTGAAGTTGCCATACCCGGTGTCGCCGTCCAACAGGATCGGGATCTGAACCGCATCGGACATGAACTCCAGGTTCTCCAGCACCTGCGTCCAACTGGCTTCGTTGTTGTCGCGGACCCCGAACTGCGCGGAAATAGACAAGCCGCTGGCCCAAATGCCGGGGAACCCGGCTTCCTGGACGATCTTGGCACTGAGTCCATTGTGCGCCTCGCAGATGAATTCCAGCTGATCGGAGCACAGCAGCCGCCGAAACTGCGCGGATGGGGACAGGAATTGTTCAGCCGGCATGGGGTTCTCTCCTTCGCTGATGACCCGTCACCACTGGTCGGGGGGAGGTCGTCTCCGCAGCACACACCGAGCGGCAGTACCATAGCCGCTGACCAATCGTCAAATGATCGTCCACCTACATGGGCACCCTACGAACGGGCGCGTGGGCCGTCCCCAATTCATCGTTTGGTTGACATGTCCTGGGGCGTTCGCTATGGTGCGCTATCTCCTCACGTGGGCTCGTAGGACCAGCTACGCACAGAGACGATGCGGAAATCCCCCTGGGTCTTGCTCATTTTCATTCTGGTCGGCGGTCTCCTGGGCGGGGTCATGGGTGAAATCCTGCACGTGATTGCTCCGCACGGCACCATCCAGCAGATCTTCGCGACCAGTATCACCCCCGGCATCAATCCCCCCCTGACGGTCGACCTGGTGCTGATCAAATTCACGCTGGGGTTTCTCTTCAAGATGAACGTCTTGTCGTTTATCGGCATTCTCTTGGGTATTTACCTCTATAAGCAGGTCTAACCCGCCTCGGTCGTATCCAGCGCCTCGAGTCTGAGCACGCGCAGGCGGTCCCGGAGCACCGCCGCCCGCTCGAACTCCAACTCCTTGGCCGCCCGCTTCATTTCCGCCTCCAGTTGACGGATCAGCTCCGTTCCGGAAATCGCCCCCGCCCCATAGGCCGGGGCCGCCTCCGCCGCCATGGACAATGCGGACGGCTCGCGAACCACCGCGTACTCCAACTCCGGAATATCCTTGCGCACACTGGTCGGCGTGATCCCATGCGCCTGGTTATACTCGCTCTGAATGCGCCGGCGCCGGGCGGTCTCGTCCATCGCCAAGCGCATGGACTGGGTGACCTGGTCACCGTACAGCAGGACACGCCCAGACACATGGCGGGCGGCGCGTCCGGCGGTTTGAATCAGCGACCGGTAGGAACGAAGGTAGCCTTCCTTGTCCGCATCCAGCACCGCGACCAGCGCCACCTCGGGAAGATCCAACCCTTCCCGAAGCAGATTGATCCCCACCAGCACATCAAAAACCCCCCGCCGGAGGTCGCGGATAATTTCCGCCCGTTCCAGCGTCTTGATGTCCGAATGGAGATACCGCACCTTCAGCCCCAACTCGTGGTAATACTCGGTCAAATCCTCAGCCATCCGCTTCGTCAAGGTCGTGACCAGCACACGATGGCCCTTCGCCACCTCGGCCCGCACTTCGCCCAGGAGATCGTCGACCTGTCCGCGCGCCGGCCGCACCTCCATGACGGGATCCAGCAGGCCGGTGGGGCGAATGATCTGCTCGACCACCCGTCCTTCGGCATGGGCCAACTCGTATGGGCCCGGTGTAGCCGAGACGTAGACCACCTGTTTGACCATCCGCTCGAATTCCGGGAACTTGAGCGGGCGATTGTCCACCGCCGACGGCAGGCGAAAGCCATACTCCACCAGCGTCCGCTTTCGGGAATAGTCCCCCTCGTACATGCCCTGCACCTGCGGGATGGTCACATGGGACTCATCGACGATCAGCAGATAATCCTTGGGGAAATAGTCGATGAGCGTGGGGGGTGGTTCACCTGGCGACCGCCCGCTCAAATGGCGCGAGTAATTCTCGATGCCATGGCAGTAGCCCATTGCTCGAATCATCTCCAAGTCGAATTTCGTCCGTTGTTCGATCCGCTGGGCTTCGAGGAGACGCCCCGCCTGCCTGAAGGCGGCGATCTGGGCGTCCAACTCGGCCTCGATGCCGTTCATGGCCCGTTCGTACCGGTCGGGGGCGATCAGATAGTGCGTGTTGGGGTACACGGCCACCTTCGGCAACTTCCCCAGCGATTTTCCCGTCAGCGGATCAATCTGATGGATGGCATCGACCGTATCGCCGAACAGTTCAATGCGTACCGATACGGCATCCGAAGAGGCCGGAAAAATTTCCACGACATCGCCCCGTGCCCGAAACGTACCGCGGTGAAAATCAGTGTCGTTGCGCGCATACTGAATCTCCACGAGTTTCGCCAAGATCTTCTCGCGCCGAATGTCCATGCCCTCTTCCAGGTACAGAAGCATGTCGTGGTACACCTCCGGCGATCCGAGGCCGTAAATGCAGGAGACGGACGAAACGATCAGCACATCGTTCCGCTGCAAGAGCGAGGAGGTGGCGGCGTGGCGCATCTGGTCGATGGCATCGTTGATCGAGGAATCCTTGGCGATATAGGTATCGGTCTGGGGCAGATAGGCTTCCGGCTGGTAATAGTCGTAATAGCTGACGAAATATTCCACCGCATTGTGCGGGAAGAACGACTTGAACTCCTGATACAGCTGCGCGGCCAAGGTCTTGTTGTGCACCAACACCAGCGTCGGTTTCTGGACTCGGGCCACGAGATTGGCCATCGTGAAGGTCTTGCCCGAACCGGTGACGCCCAACAACACCTGGTGGGCACACCCCTCCTCGACGCCGCGGGCGAGGCGGTCGATGGCAGGGGCCTGATCCCCGCAAGGCGCAAACGGGGCGTGAAGGGTGAATCGCGGCATGAGGAATCCTTCCCCGCATCATACCAGTCGACATCGAGACGAGTCCAAGCGGGTACCGCCAGGGTCATCGACTGGGCCGCTTGCAACTGCCGTCGGAATTCAGCAAAGAATGAGGGGAGAAATACTTACTTGAGGGATGACGAGTGGTCGTCTTTGTTCACGTTGATGACTTTGACGTCGAAGGTCAGATTTTTCCCGGCAAGGGGGTGATTGGTATCCACCACGGCATCCTTGTCGGCGACCGACAGCACCGTGACGAACTGCCCATCGGGCGATTGCAACACATCGCCCTTCTTCACGCCATCCGGCAGTTTCTTCTTCTCGACCGTGATCCGCCGCTTCATGTCGTAGGGGCCATAGGCATCCACCGCGGCGACTTCGACATGTTTCGTATCGCCCGCCTTGAGACCGACCAGCGCGCGCTCCAACCCCGGAACGATCTGATTGGCGCCCTGCAGGTAGGTGAACGGCGCTTGTCCCACGTTGGAATCCGCCACGGTCTTGTCCGGCAAGGTCAGGGTATACTCGAGCGTTACGGTCATGCCGTCGGCAATCGTGGCTGGCGGCTGGGCCCCGGCATACACCGACTGCGCAACAACCAACGAAAGACAGCTCGCAACCACCGGCATCACCCAACGACGCATGTTCCACTCCATGTTTAATGGACGTACTTGGCTACCCATTCCAGGACCCTGGCGTCCTGATGCGTCCCCGGGGGCCGGCTCCCCGCCACGCAAATGGCAGTGCAACCCGCGCCCGGACTCTACACACACCCACGAGGCAACGAACGACCGCTGCCTCGTGTCATGTCTCCATACTATGGGCCGACCCGCTTAGCGCGGGCCGCCCGGACCGCGACCGCCACTACGCGGCTCCTGCGGACGGGCTTCATTTACCGTCAGTGTCCGACCACCGAACTGGGTGCCATTGAGCGCGGTAATCGCCTTCTGGGCATCACCGTCCGAGGCCATCTCGACGAAGCCGAAGCCGCGCGATTGACCGGTAAACTTGTCCGTGATGATCCGCGCTGAGGCCACGGCTCCGTACTGCGCAAAGAGGTCTTGGAGCTGTTGATCCGTCGTCGCGTACGGCAACCCACCGACATACACTTTAGCACCCATGGAGGTCCTCCTCCTTACGAGATAGATCTGTTGTCTTGGACGCGAGCAGGAAGACACATAGGAAGGAACGGGCCGAAGGCGCAGTTCGCACGGCGACTTGGTCTGACTTCCGGGCTGATTCGCGGCAAAACAACATCACTTCAGGGCCCTACGGCTCATCACTTCGCGAGGTGGCCCTTCCACCGCAAAGCGCGTTCATGCTAGCGCAGGCCCCGCCTAATTGCAAGGAGGCCAGGGCGCGGGAGGGAACGGAACAGACCGGATCAATAGGCCCCAGGACTGGACAGGGGACGTTGTGAAAAGAGGGGGGCAGCGTGGAAATTGTCGAACTGGAGTTCCCCGACCCCGCGGGCGGCCAGCCCCACAAGCCCAGTACCCAGCGATTGATCTTGGACCGACACGGCCTGGCGCCCATCAAAGGAGACCTCGATGAAGTCCCTGCTGATGATGGTATTCCGCGCCGCCCGCAGCACATGCCACGGGGACGAGGTCTTCACTGCAACCGGGGCTCGCCCCATCAGGGTTTCCTGCCCCCCCACCACCTTGCTCAGCTCCACGACCGCGGCTTCAAGGTCGGCCAATGCCACATAGAAATTCTGGGCGTCCTGCCAGCCGAACACCAGGCCGGCCACCCGCCGCCCGCCCCCGTCGGGCACCCGTACGCGCACGGAAAGGTCGGGGTATTCGTAGCGAAGGGCATCGACCACTAACATATGGAGGCAGGCTCCCTCGCACTGAGCCCCCACCGCGACAACGGACGCCCCTGAGAGCGCGGCCGTGTCCGGCTTCACCTCCCAGGAGCTGGCGGGAGCGCCCCCTCGGTCATAGGCCCTGAAACCGGAGGGCGGAGCATGAACCTGGTCCCGATCGAAACTCCACTGGCGAAACATGTCGGGCTGAGCTTGCTGATGGAGGCGCGACGCCTTTTCCTGTGTCGTTTCAGCCTCAACCGCGGCCCAGCTGCGGTCCGACGCCCCGCCGCACAGGAACAGGCCTCCGACAAGGGCCAGCCCCCTTAGCCACGCCGCTGAACCGCGTCGCGTCGGCAGGGGTCGCCCGGCCTTGGCGATCTCGTCGGACAGAGGCCGGAAACATCGAGAGTACGGGCTCATCGGGGGCGTGCAGCCTTCATGTCCACGATCGCGCGCTGGGCACGATCCCGCTCCGCCATGATCTGCTTGCGCCGAGCCCCGCGGATCGTCCACCAAGCCAGCTTCTCCCGAAAGGACATTTGCGGCGGTGGAACATTGGGCGCGTTGCCCTGCTGAAAGTCATACCCCTGATGCGACTCGCGCGTCTCAAAGAAACGGCGATACAAATGATCGTACAAGCCCTTGCTTGAATCAGCCACAGCCACCCGCTCCTTGGTGCAAGACCCCCGTGCGGCACAGGGGCGGGCAGACTATAGCCTTGCGCCTGGACATCCCGCAAGAGGACACACCGAGGACGTGCCCTTGTCGCCGCGTTGGAACTGCCGAGCTTGCATGATAAGCTCCCCCTGTTATGCGCCAGTCTCCTCTTGCATCATCGATGGCCGCCCTGCTCCTATTCATATCACACGGCCTTCACGCTCCACCGTCCCAAGCAGCCGAGCCCATCACGCCGAACCAACGGCTCGCGGCTCCCCGGGATGCCCTCTCGACCGATCGCATGCTCGCCGACATTCAGCGTCTCGCGGCATCCGACTTCAATGGCCGACAAACCGGCACGATCGATGATCTGCAATCAGCGCTCTGGGTCGCGGACCGTTTCCGCGAACTCGGCCTCCGCCCCGTGGTGCCGGATCCCCTGCATGCCGGCGTGCGCCAACCCTGGACCCAATCGGGAACCATTCGCATTCCCACCCTTCCCTCAGCCGTCACGCTGGCCCTCCTGCTCGGCACAGCGGTCACCCCGCTGCGCGTCGGTCCCGATTTCCTCCCGATCCTCGACTCGCCGAGCAGCGATCTTACGGCCCCCGCAGTCTTCGTGGGGTACGGCTTGTCCGAGCCGGCGCAAGGGTACGACGACTATGCTCAGGTGGACGTCGCCAATCGCGTCGTCATCTTCATGCGCGGGAAACCGCCGTGGCATGAGGGGCTCGTCTCGCACGAAACAAAAGTGCGATGGGCCCAACAGCATGGCGCCATCGGCTATCTGACCGTGATGGGCCCCCTGGTGACCCCCTATGAGGCGAGAAAGGGCGTCGGGACCGCGCCGTTGGCCTACTATGGGCCGTCCACTGAGGAGGCCGAGGCCATTCCCGGTGCGTGGCTCACCGTAGAGGCCGTTGATCAACTCCTGGCGGGCGCCACGGAGCCGGCCACGCTGGCGCACCTCCAGGACGAGATTCATCGCCTGCACCACCCGCGCTCGCATGCACTCTCCGCGGAGGTGCGCATGCAGTGGGATCAACGGTGGGCCTCAGGAACTTTCCACAATGTGTTGGGGTATCTGCCCGGGAGCGATCCCGACGCGCACGACCGTGTCATCGTCGTCGGCGCCCATCGTGACCATTTTGGCCGCCAAGCCGGGCTGCTATTCCCCGGCGCGGACGACAACGCCTCGGGGACCGCCGTCATGCTCGAAGTGGCGCGCGCACTCGCCGCCTTGACCCCGCCTCGCCGTTCGGTTCTGTTCGTTTCGTTCAGCGGAGAAGAGCAGGGGCTCCTGGGCTCAAAACTCTATGTCGCCCAGCCGGCGTTCCCGCTGGACCACACCCTTGCGATGGTGAATATCGACCATGCCGGCATTGGGAACGGACGCTTGACCGTCGGCGTGACCGGTGTGGACAAGAGCCTGGCTCAACAAGCGGCGGCCGCTGCGGGGCTGGCGGATCATGTCGATGTGTTCGGGTTTTTCCCGGGCGGGGATCACGTGCCGTTCAAGGAGGCGAATGTCCCCACGATGACGGTCGTCAGCGGAGGACCACACCCCCACTTTCACCAGCCGACGGATACGATAGAGACGATTCGCCCGGAGATCCTCCAGGCAGTGGCCACCTATGTCTACACGATTGTCCGGCAGCTGGAGGAATAACCGGGACGGTTGCTTCCCACTCTTCGCCGGATGAGACGCACGAAGGGCACCAGCGGCCTCAGGGCATCCTGCGAGCCCCCTCAACTACCGGTCTTCAACCACTGATCCCAATTGGTGGATTGGATCTTCTCCGGGGCGGCCAAATAGTCCGCACAATCGATCCGTAACGACTGGTCCGCGAACGGCGCATCGACATACTCGCAATGGTGCGGCGTGAGGCTGTCCTTGTGCTGGTTCGGACGGAAGTACTGGCAGGTCACGCACATCCGCGCGATGGACACTTCCCCTTGCTGCTGCAGGCCGCGGATGATCTTGATCACCCCGCGGAGCATCGTCACCTGTTCCGTTTCCGACAACTGAGTCGTGGCGGCCCGCAAGTAGGGCCACTCGGACAGCCGGGTGGCCTCGCGGCGCCCTTTCGGCGTCAACTCGATCCGGTACACCCGATGGTCGTCCTTGGACTGGATCTTTTTCACCATCCCCTTCGCAAGGAGCACGCGTAGCATCTCGGAAACCGTGGGCATCGTCACGGCCAATTCGCCGGCAATCACCGACACCGTGGTGTCCTGCCCACTACGGCGATACAACAGCCGTAGTGTCTGGGCCTGCAACGGAGGAAGCCACTGCCGCCCGCCTTCGCGCCAGGCGCGACTCTTGACGGTCATCGCAATTTTCGCCAACCCGGTGGTCACGCGATCTTGCAGCGAAGGGGCAGCCTGGTCGGCCATGGGGTCCTCGTGGTTAGGGAATCTCGTCCAGCAAATCCAACAGCGATGACTGAATGCGGGGCACGGGCGCCAACTGGCGGGGGGGCGAGGGGAGCACCACCGCCGAACCAGACTGATTCGCTCCTTGAATCAGTCCGATGGACAACTGAGGGCCCATGGTGCCTTGGGAACCGGTCCATGCCTGCCCACCGGGCGTGCGGAAACTGTATGTTTCGAACAACCCAAAATTATAGATGTACCCTTGCGTCCCTGCACTATCCAGGTACAGGTTGCCCGGACCGACCAGGTTGAACAGCGGCCCCACCCCACCATCGAACGAGCGCACCCCCGACACTTGGGCGGAGACCGGGATGGCCGCAACGAGAAGTCCGGTGAGCGCCGCAAGCGCGAACACTCCCCCCCTCGCAGTAACCACACCATGTCGACCAATGTCCCGTATGGAGTGGACCATGATTGTCATCTAAAGAGCTACGACTTTTCCCTCGCTATCATACACGAAGATACACCGTGACAGCCAGCGATCTCTTCGTTACTATACCGACATCCACCCACAGGAGGAAGTGCGTATGCCCTCAGTTGCCACCCTGCTGCGCCCCCATGCGATCGGATTGGCGCTCCTATCCCTTGGTGTTGCCGCGCCCGCGTGGGCCGCCGACCCACCGGCGACCCCGGCCCCGAACAAGACGACGGTCACGGACACGGGACTGGGCAAAGAGACCCGGGAACCGATCCCCCTGAATGAGGCCGTCATGCGGGCCCTGGAAAACAATTTGGACATCTCGATCAGCCGCTTTACGAAAGAGAGCCGGCTGGCCGATATCATCATTGAGCAAGCCAAGTTCGACCCGACCCTCAGCCTCAACGGCACCTACACCCGAACGGTCAATCCCCTCAACCGCCCCGTGTTCGGCGGAACCGGCGGATTGTTGACCGACATTCAAACCTTCGACCAGCGCAACCATCAGGTCACCGTCGACGTCACCTCGAATCTCATGACCGGCGGCAACGTCGACCTGAACTATTCGCCGCAACGCACCAACATCAACGCCAACGTGGCGCAAGGCTTTCTCTTCAATCCCGCCTACACGGGCGGTCTGGCGCTGACGTTCACCCAGCCGCTGTTGCGAAACGCCGGGGTGGAGGTGAATCAAACGTTCATCAAGGTGGCGCAGAATAACGCGAAGGTGGAAGAGCATGTCTTCCGCGATCGTGTCCTCGCCGTGTTGGCCACCGTCGAGCAGACCTATTGGGAAGTCGTCTTCGCGATCGAAAATCTTAAGGTCGGCCAGGCGGCCCTCAAGGCCGCCGAGGAATTGCTGGCCAGCAACCGGGCCAAAGCCAAGGCAGGCGTCATGTCGGTCGTCGACGTGCTGCAGGCCGAGGCCGCGGTGGCATCACGCGTCGAGCAGGTCCTCGTGGCCGACAAGGCCATCGTGGACCAGAGCGACCAATTGCGCCGCCTGATGAACCCGGGTGAAGAGCTGCTGCGCCAAGACGTGCGCCTCGTGCCTACCGATCAGCCCCAAACGGCGCTCGATCCTCTCAGCGCCCAAGAGGCGATCGACATCGCGCTGGAGCACCGGCCGGAAATCCAGCAGGCCAAGAGGAACGTGGAAACCAGCGACCTCAACACGAAGTTCGCCAAGAATCAGATCCTGCCGACGCTCTCGTTCCAGGGTACCACCGGGCTGGCCGGGTTGGGTACGGACTATTCGGACTCCGTGAAGCGCAATTTCGGCGGCGACTACTACAACTATGGGGCCGGGCTGATCCTTAGCTATCCCCTCGGCAACCGTTCGGCTTGGAGCAACCTGAACAAGCGCCAGTTGGAAGGGCGCAACGCGCAGGCGGCCCTCGCCAACGTGCGCCAACAGATCATCGTCGACGTGCGCGAGGCGATTCGCCGTGTCCAGACCGACTTCAAGCGCATCGAGACGACGCGCTCCGCGCGTATCATGGCCGAGAAGCAATTGCAGGCGGAGCAGGAACGGCTCAAAGTCGGGTTGAGCACCACCCGCTTCGTGCTTGATTTCCAGCGCGACCTGGCCACCGCGCAGGGCAATGAATTGCGGGCGGTCGTCGACTACAACAAGTCGCTCGCCAATCTCGCCCGTCAGAAATCGACGTCACTCGACAAGTATAAGCTCGTCCTGCAATAGGATCGGCATCCCGTGCCTCGGGGCCACCCGGCAGCGAAGACGCCACGCGAGACGGTGGCGGCCCAGGCCTCCGCTCACGCCCCCGAACGGATCGCCTGGCTGGCCCTCCTGCCGCCTGCGGTAACCGTGGGATTCTATCTGCTCCCCGCCGCGGCCCAGGAGATTCGGCTGTTCCAGTTCGCCCCCCAACTCATCGGCTACGCCGCGCTGGCCGCATGGATACAGGCGAATCCGCTTCCCCTCGCGCGGCTCGGTTTCCATCGCTCTGGTGTTGCAGCGGGCTTGCGCCTGGGCATCGTCACCGGGCTGGTCCTCGGGAGCCTCAACAGCGCCGTCATCTTGGCAGGAGCACCCGCCCTCGGAATCGACATTACCTTCTTGCGCGACACACCGCATGCCCACATCCCCCTGGTGGTTATGCTCCCTTGGTCCATCATGGCCATCGCCGCCTTTGTCGAACTCAACTTTCGGGGCTTTCAACTCGGCCGGCTCGCCGAACTGCTGCGAGGCCCGTGCGGCGCGGCCGCCCCGGTGCTGGCCTGCCTGCTGTCGGCCGTCAGCTTCGCCTTCGATCCGTTCATGGTGACCACCTTTCGGGCGCTCCACTGGATCGCCCTGTGGGACGGCGTGATTTGGGGTATGCTGTGGGTGAGGCACCGCAATCTCACCGCGACCATCGCTGCCCACGCCGTGGAGGTGGTCCTGCTGTATTCAAGCGTCCGCTTCTGGTTGGAACGCTAAGGCCGGATCCGATATGCGTCCTTCGTTCACCTGTTCCCTGATCAACAATCCCTTTGGCGATCCGGGCCTGTATGTCGACATTGCCTGGGCCCGGCGGGCGCTCCTGTTCGACCTCGGCCAGAATGCCGCGCTGGGCCCCACTCGGCTCCTCCGGGCGGAAGACATTTTCATCTCCCACACCCACATGGATCACTTCATCGGGTTCGATCAGCTCCTGCGCGTCCACCTGGGACGCGGCAAGACGCTCCGTCTCTACGGCCCGCCGGGACTCGCGGATAACGTGGACGGCAAGTTGCGCGGCTACACGTGGAACCTCGTGGACGGCTCCCCCCTGACGATCGAGGTGCGGGAATTTCACCCTGGGCTCCTCCATGTCACCACCTTTACCGCCGGCGACGGCTTTGTCCGGCAGTCGATTCCCCCCAGCCCCGGCCCCCACGACGCCATGCAGACGCCCTTTCCCGTGTTACAGGAAGCGGCCTTCACCGTCAGCGCCGTCCCCCTGAATCATCGGATTCCTTCCTTCGCCTATGCCGTCCAAGAGCAATTCCATATCAACATCCTGAAGGAACGGCTCCACCAGGCCGGCCTGCCGGTGGGCTCATGGCTGAAGGACCTCAAACACTACATTTGGCAGGAGAAGCCCGATACCTTTCGCTTCACCGCCACCCTCTATTTCGAGCATCGGCGCGAAGAACGCGAATTCGTCCTCGGCGACGTACGGCAGCAATTCGTCCGCATCTCCCGCGGCCAGAAAGTCGCGTACGTGGTGGATGCGCGCTACGACCCTGAGAATGAAGCCAAGATCATCGCGTTGGCGCGCGGCGCGGACGTCCTGTATTGTGAAGCCCCGTACCTTGATTGCGACGCCGCCAAGGCGCAGGAGCGGTATCATCTGACCGCCCGACAAGCCGGGTGGATGGCCAAACAAGCCGGCGTGCAGAAGGTCGTGGTGTTCCACTTTTCCCCGCGGTATACAGGGCTCGGCCATCTCTTGGAGCAAGAAGCGGTCGCGGCATTTGGAGGATAGCGGCATGCCGGAAGGACTGAAGTATCTCGTCTATTTTCTTCTGGGTGGCACGATTGTCAGCGTGTCGACCTATCTGGGCGCGCAGGGCCGATCGTTCCTGGCGGCCTTTGCCAGTACCTTCCCGGCCATCACCGGCGCCACGTTCATCCTCATGTACCTGAACGGCGGGACCGAGGCCATCGTGGCCTACGCCAAGAATCTCTTGTTGTTCGTGCCACCCTGGCTGGTCTACGTGACCGCGATGATCGTCGGCGTGCCGCGCATCGGTTTCTGGCCCGCCACCGGTCTCGCCATGGTCCTGTACATGACCGCCGTCGGGCTGATCAGACTGACGACACGCTGACGCACGCGACGGAAGTCACGAATAGCTCCCCTCCAGGATCTCTCAGCGAGACGCGAATGGACGAAGGGCGATTGCTCGGCCTCTGAACGTTGGCAGCCCCCACGGCGCGCCAGCGGCGAGCGCGCCCGCGACCACCGTCGATTCCGCCACCCGACCAGCACCACGCTTGCCGTCCCCACCATCCTGGCGTCGGGCTCCATTGCACGCGCCCCCTCTGCTTGCTACGATAGCTCGTTTATTCACCCGAGACTCGCACGGTATGCCGTCCCCTCTGCGTCCATCGCGCGCCTCGCACCCGCCCGCCGAGGCAAACGACCTCATCGTCGAAGGCGCGCGCCAGAACAACCTGAAGAACATTTCCCTGCGGATTCCGCACGATCGCGTGACGGCGATCACAGGCGTCTCCGGCTCGGGCAAATCATCGCTGGCCTTCGATACGCTGTTTGCCGAAGGACAGTGGCGCTACGTGGAGTCACTCAGCACGTACGCCCGCATGTTTCTCGAAAAGGTCGACCGGCCGGACGTGGACCGGCTGCTGAACATCCGCCCGGCCATCGCCATTGAGCAGAAAAATCCCGTCCGCACGGCCCGCTCAACGGTGGGCACGGCCACGGAATTGGCGGACCTGCTTCGGCTTCTGTTCGCCAAGGTCGGGAAGCCGATCTGTCCCTCCTGCGCGATCGAAGCCCGCAGCTATGCCCCTGGGACCGTCGCCGACGACCTCTTTCACCGATTCCCCGAAGGGCGAGCCCTGATCGGTGCCCCCCTGAAAGATCGCGGCCCAGCCCACGACGCCGCTCTGGTCGCCTCCCTGCTCAACCGCGGCTTCGTGCGCCTGAAATGCGGCGACGAGATCGTGGATCTCCAGCCCGACACCCGGCTTCCCACAACGGACCGTGCCCCCTTGGTCCTCATTTTGGATCGGGTCCTGTTGCGCGCCGACGCGCGCGTGCGCGTGATTGAGGCCGTTGAAACCGCCTTTCAGGAGGGCGAGGGCGTCTGTGTGGTCGAGGTGATCGGACAGGGCACGCAGACCTACAGCACGGCCTTTCGCTGCCAGTCCTGCGGCCACACGTTCGAGCCGATTCGCCCGCTGCTCTTTTCCTTCAACCATCCGCTCGGGGCCTGTCCCGAATGCAAAGGCTTCGGCAACGTTCTGCACTACGACCCGGACTTGGTCATTCCCGACCGCCAGCGCTCGCTGGCCGACGGCGCCATCGAACCCTGGTCGAAGCCCAGCGCTGAGTGGTGGCAGCAGCAGATGCTGCTGGCCTTGCAGCAACGGGGTGTCGACCTGACGGTGCCCTACGAACGCCTTCCGGCCGAAGTCCACCGGCTTATCTGGGAGGGCGACGGGAAGACCCTCGAAGGCATCCGCGACTTTTTCACCTACCTGGAAGGCAAGCGATACAAACTGCACGTTCGGGTGTTGCTGAGCCGCTACCGCAGCCCCTCCCCCTGCCCCACGTGCCGCACGACCCGCCTGCGCAAGGAAGCACGGGACGTCAAAATCGACGGGTGTGACATCTCGCAGGTGCTGGATCTCACGGTCACCGAACTGGACGCGTGGATCACCGCCCTGCCGCTTTCACCCCTGGACGCCCAAATCGCCACGGACATCCTGGCCCAAGTCCGCGCCAAACTCGGGTTCCTGGAGCGAGTAGGCCTCCGGTACCTGACGCTCTCCCGCCAAACACGCACGCTCTCCGGCGGGGAGGCCCAACGAATCGCGCTGGCCAATCAACTCGGCTCGACACTCGTCGGCACGCTGTATGTGCTAGACGAACCCACGATCGGGCTGCACGCGCGGGACACCGCCACGCTCTCGACGATTCTGCGCGATCTGGCTCAGAGCGGGAACACGGTGGTCGTCGTCGAGCATGATCCGCAAATGATTCAGGCAGCGGACCATATCGTCGAGATGGGACCGGCCTCCGGCGAACGCGGAGGCGAAGTCGTCTGTGCGGCCGCACGCCCCGCATTCTTGAAGGACCCGCACGCCCTGACCGCCCGGTACTTGCGCGGGGAAACCCGCATCGAGGTTCCCCGCACCCGGCGCAGCATCACCGGCCGGGCACTCATGGTCGCCGGAGCCTGCGCCCACAATCTTAAGAACCTCACCGTGAAGATCCCCTTGCGGACCCTCACCTGCGTGACCGGGCTCTCGGGATCCGGCAAGAGCACCTTGGTCGAAGAAACGATCTACCGCGCGCTGGCGCGGGCGTTTCGGATCGAGTCGCTCCCCATCGGCCGTTTCACCGCCATCAAAGGCGTCGACCTGCTCAAGGGCGTCCGCCTGATCGATCAGGAGCCGATCGGCCGGACCCCGCGGTCAAATCCCGCCACCTACCTCAAACTCTTCGACCACATCCGAGCCCTCTTCGCCGAATCCTACGACGCGAAGAAACATGGCCTCACGGCGGGTCACTTTTCCTTCAACACGGATGGTGGCCGCTGTGCCCGCTGCCAGGGGAACGGCTACGAAAAGCTGGAGATGTATTTCTTCGAGGATATCTACGCGACCTGTGAGGAGTGTCAGGGGCGGCGGTTCAAGCCCAACGTGCTCCAGGTCCGGTTGAACGGCAAGACCATCCACGAGGTACTTGGCATGACCGTGGACGACGCGCTCGGCTTCTTTTCCGGCGCGCACAAACTTCAAGAGTCACTTCATCTTCTCTCATCGATCGGATTGGGATATCTGAGACTTGGTCAACCAGCGACCACACTCTCTGGGGGCGAGGCGCAGCGTCTCAAGATCGCGGCCGAACTTCAGGACACCGGCGTGCGCGACCGGCTCTACATCATGGACGAACCGACTACCGGCCTTCACTTGGACGACGTAAAGAAGCTCATCGCCGTCCTCCACCAACTTGTCGAGGCGGGCAACACGGTTCTGGTGGTGGAGCACAATTTGGATCTCATCAAAACGGCGGACTGGATCATCGACCTAGGTCCGGAGGGCGGCGAGGGCGGGGGACAAATCATAGCCGAAGGTCGACCGGAACAGGTGGCGCAGACCGCGGCCTCCCACACGGGGCGCTTCCTGGGCCCCCTTCTCGCCCCTACCTAGGACCATAGCGGGCCCCACGATCCTCAACCCTTGCATGACCAATAGAAACTGAATCGCCGAGCTGATGGCGTGAGTATGACGGAGGGCCGGGAGTCAGTTCAGGCTAGGATCGGCTGGCATTTCGGCGTACAACCGGAAGGGCTCACCCAGCGATCGAAGAATCTCGCTCCAGAGCGTGGAGGGCTCGCGGTCGAACACGCTCGTCGGATCCGCCGGCAACGTGATCCACGAGCCGACCTTCAATTCATTCTCCAGTTGGCCTGGCCCCCAGCCGGAGTACCCGGCGAAGGCACGAAACCCCTCACCGGATTCCTGCTGCGTGAGGATGCGATCCAGGATGGTGAAATCTCCCCCGAGGCAGACCCCCTCCAGCACGGCATGGCTGCCTTCCGGCAGTTCGTTGAGCCGGTAAAGGACCATGACCTGGTTGGTTTGGACCGGTCCGCCTGAAAATAAGGGATGCTTTTGCGCTTCGATGATCGGCACCTGCGGAAGCACCTCGGAGACATTCATGGCGGTAGGACGGTTGACGACGAACCCTAGCGCCCCATCGGCATTGTGTTCGCACAGCAGCACCACGGTCTGCCGGAAATTGGGATCGCGCAGCGCCGGCGAGGCAACCAGGAAGATGCCTTTCCCCAGAGGGACGCGCTGCATCTGTTCGTTCGTCATACGGTCCTGACTCTCGCCTGCCGACACGCCAGCCTACCTTTCAGCATACTGCTCCGGACGCCGGCCGCCAAGCAAGTCGTTATACGGATTGAGCTGCTTGTTTCGCGCCTCGGCCGGATCGATCTCCACGACCGCCAGTTCGTCATGATCGCGCACCGCCCGCTGGAGAATTTTCCCGCGCGGTGACACCACTTCGCTGCTCCCGATAAAGGTCAGGGGCGGCTTCCCCCCGCGCTGCTCGGTGCCGATCCGGTTGGCGGTGACCGCGAACACTCGATTCTCCAGACACCGGGTCACCATCGCATCAGGGCAATGGGGCAACACGAGATTGGACGGGTGGCAGAGAATATCGGCCCCCTTCAACGCCAGCGTGCGGGCGGATTCCGGATAATACCAGTCGAAGCAGATCATGACCCCAATGCGCGCCGGGCCGATATCCCAGACCTGAAAGCCGGAATCACCCGGACGAAAAAACAGGGTCTCCTCGAAAAACAGATGCGCCTTGCGATACACCCCGACCACCCCCTGAGGGCCGACGACCACCGCGGAATTGTAGCAGCCGTCGTGTCCGCGTTCCGGCAAGCCGGCCACGAGATGCATCCGGCGCTCCCGCGCCAGGGCGAGCAACATTCGTGTCGTGGGGCCTTCAGGAATCGGTTCGGCCAAGGCCTCGACCTCCTGCCGATCCACAAACTGGTAGCCCGACGCGAAGAGCTCCGGCAGCACCAACAGGTCGCACTCCACAGACGCCAGCCGCTGCGCCACCCGCTCCAGGTTAACCGCGACGGCGCCGAACTCGGGATCAAATTGAAAGTAGCCGACCTTCATAGACACGGCTCACGAAAAAAAACGGGCAGGACGAGCCTGCCCGTTTCTACCCGACACCCCCAGGGGCGTTACTTCACTTCCGAAAGATGGGTCACGGCCGCATCGGCATGCTGCGTCGCGACATCCGCATGACCGGCCTTGCCGTGCTCGACCGCTTCCTTCAAGTGTTTGACTCCTTCGTCCAGGTGGGGATTTTTCAGATCCTTTTGTGCCCCCTGCGCGTGCTTCAGCGCTTCCTCGGCGTGTTTGACCAATTCGCCCGCGTGCCCTTCCTTCCCGTGCATCGCCGCGCCCTTGGCATGATCCACGGCTTCCGCCACGTGAGGATTCGCTGCGGCGGACGCAAAATTCGCCATCAGGGAGCCACCGATGAACGCTGCTGCCACCAGTGCGATCAGGACATGTTTGCTCATCTGTCTCCTCCTTGGTTGTCGGAGCACAGCACCGGCCCCGCATCTGCAAGCGGGCGCCATGCCCCCTGAGTTTACCTTACTGACCGCGCGGAACCGAGTCAAGCAGGACGCGGCGCCTTGCCTGGTTTCCCTTGGCCATCCGCCTCGTCCAGCCCCAGCAGTTGCTGGAGCATTTTGGTATCTTTCTCGACCGGACAGGCGAAATCCCGACTCCACTCCCACCAGGAACCGGCATAATTGCGCACCCGTTCGAAGCCCACCACTTTCAGCACGAACCACAGCCAGGCGGACCGCACCCCACCCGTGCAATAGCAAACGGTGTCCTCGTGAGGGAACATGTTCTGCTCCGCCAATCGTTCGCGAATCGCCTCAATCGGTTTGAGCGTCCCGTCCTTGTTCAAAAAGCCGTTCCAGGGTACCGGAATGGCACCCGGGATGTGGCCCGGCCTGGGGATACCGGACACCTCCTTCCCAAGAAATTCCTCGTAGCTCCGTGCGTCGAGGATCGCCACTTTCTTGGCATCCGGTCCTTTGACAATCTGCTTCAACTCGTCCTTGAGGATCGACACGCCGGGGCGCGGTCGCACGTGAAAGCTCCCCCGCGTGACTTTCGTCCGACCGTGTTCGAACGGCCGCCGCTCCTCCACCCACTTCACCCATCCGCCATCCAGGATGCGCAGATGCTCATGCCCCAGGGCATGCAGCATCCAAAACATGCGCCCTTCGTCACCCCAGTTGTCAAACGGATTGGAATAGATGACCACGTCGCTGTCGTCGTTGATCCCCAAGGCGCGAATCTTTTCCTCGAGCCGGATCTGGTCTGGGTCGATGATGCCCTTGGCCACGGCGTTCGGATCGCTATACTCATGCCACGTCGAATGCACCGCGCCAGGAATGTGGCCGCCGAATTCATAGGCGGCTTGCCCGCGCACATCTAACACCACCAAACCGGGACGCCCTAAGTTTTGCTGCAACGTTTCCGTGTCGATCAGATAGGGATGGTTCATGATACTCCGCGCTCCATTCAACTCTTCGCCTGCACCGCACAACTCCGCTGGTCCACACCGCCCCCCTCCGCCACCGCTGGGAGGGCCTCCGCCGCCAAGGCGGCAGACAACGTGCCGTCGAGCGGAAACCGACGCTCATAGACCACGAAGGCATAGGGGTCATCCCCTCTCAGCCCGTACTTCGTTCGAAGCATCTCGTGCTGTCCGTCGGTCAGGATATGGTATCGCACCCGTGTATGCAACGTCAGCCCCTCGGCCCGGTCAGGCATTCGATAGGTAAAGCGATACTCCCGGCTCGCCAACGGCATCAGCCGGTTGTCATACAGCTCTACGATAGCAGGCTGCCAGAGGATCCATCGTCCGACGGTGTGCGCCTGCCGGGCCAGCACCCGGTGCGAGGCGTCTTGGACCTCGAACTCCACGGTAAAGTGGCGATCGGGATCACCGGTCGGAATCTTGTGGCCAGCCCCGGCGTTGATCAGGGTCAGTTGGAAGCCCATGTCGGCCCGCGGTCCCGGCGTGACGGGGTCCGCCTTGACCTCGACGGCGATGGCCTGTTTGATCATATCCGGGTCGTGCCCGCCCCGCCACAGGTGCCGGCGCCCACGCCGAATCGGGCCACCCTCTGCAACCGAACGGTCGACTTCCGGCATATGGCAGCTTTGGCAAATATACCCGCGCTCCTGCATGAAGAACTTGCCCTCATACTCGGCATAGGTCCCGCAGGGCCCCACATTATAGAACTGTGCCGGTCCCGAGACGACATTGTGACACCGCGAACAGATTCGGGCCGTCCGGAAACCAGGATCAAACCGGGTCGGATGGGGCGCCGCACTGTCCTCGTAGGGACCGTGGATCACTCCATCACGGACATGGCAGGCCGCACAGGTGACGGACTCTCGTTGATAGGCGGGATCGTAGCGCGGGTTGGGCGCCTGCACCGCTTGTTCCACCCGTCCCCGCGGAATCTCCTTGATCAGGGTTGGTTGCTGATTTTCCAACGGCGTATGGCAGTTCAGGCACACCCAAATGTTTTTGTCCTTTTTCCAATAGGCCTGGAAGAACGGATCTTCGTAGGCATGGGCGTGAATGCTGCCCTTCCACTCCTCATAAATCTCGCGGTGGCACTGACCGCACGATTCGGCGCTGAGGCTGGTCAGCCCCTCCGGCACATTCTGAAAGGGAATGGCGTGGGCATATTCGTCGCGTAGCCCGAAAATGACCACCGGCTTGATCTCCGTGTAGTAGAGATACACCGCGGCCGCCAGGACAACCAGCCCGATGCCGAACTTCACCACGCGCATCATAGGTCCAACAATGCCTGGATGTGGGCCTGCACCGACGACGCGAGTGCCGTCAGGTTGTAGCCCCCTTCCAACGACGAGAGGAGACGCCCCTGAGCATGCCGCGCGGCGATCCCGGCCACGATGGCGGTCAGATCTCGGTAGCCCGCCTCCGTGAGTCCCATGCTGGCCAAGGGATCGTCCTTGTGAGCATCAAACCCGGCGGAGATGAGGACACACTCCGGCTTGAACCGTTCGGCGGCCGGCACCAACACCCGCTGGAAGACGTCGACGTACGCCTCATCCCCCTCGCCCGCTTCCATGGGCACATTGATCGTGAACCCCTCGCCCGCGCCAGTCCCCGTCTCCGTGGCACGGCCCGTGCCGGGATAGTGCGGATATTGGTGGGTGCTGAAGAAGAGCACGGACGGGTCATCCTCGAAACTGTGCTGCGTGCCGTTCCCGTGGTGCACGTCCCAATCGACGATCAACACCCGAGACAGCCCGTGCCGCTTCTGAAGATAGCGGGCGGCAATCGCCACATGATTGAACAGACAAAACCCCATCGCCCGCGTCCGCTCGGCGTGGTGCCCCGGCGGGCGGACCGCGCAAAACGCATGGCGGACGGTCCCCTGGACAATGGCATCGCAGGCTGCCAAGACGCCCCCCGCCGCCAGGTAGGCGGCCGGCAGCGATCCGGGGGACATCGAGGTATCGGGATCGAGCTGGACCCGGCCCGAGCTTGGCCGATGCCGTTTCAGGGTCTCGACATACTGGGGGCTGTGGATCTGGGTGATCCACTCATCTTCCGCCGGGCGCGGAACAATACGCACAAGGCGGGCCAGGAGACCGCTCGATTCCAGTCTGGCCACAATCGCCCGCAGCCGCTCTGGGGATTCCGGATGCCCATGGCCCATATCATGTTCGAGGTAGTGCGGGTCGTAAACGAGGCCGGTCATGCCCATGTCAGAATCCGTGAATCGTGACAGGTGAATCGTCGTCCGTACACCACGGGGGACGCTTCACGAGAGACAAGATGCGCCATCAGAGTAGCATGCGCCCAAGAGCGTAGACAACGAGCGCCGGCCGCTGGTATCGTCGTGGGCACGGAGGTCATCATGCCGAATTCACGCATCGAACCACTCAAGCGCGTCCTCGAAGTCGAGCCAGACGACGACGTCGCCTGGTTTGGACTGGGCAAAGCCTACATGGACGACGGAAGCTGGACCGAGGCCGCCGATGCCTTGGAGCGCTGTATCAGCGTCAAGCCCACCTATTCGGCCGCCTATTTGGCGCTGGCCGAATGCTTGAAGAAGCTGAATCACCTCGGGCGGTGCCGCGAAATCTGCGCCCTGGGGATTGACGTGTCGCGGACCAACGGCGATGCCATGGTGACGAAAAACCTAGAGATGCTCCTCAACGGATTGCCGGCGGCCTAGGTGTCGACTCCTGATCGCAGCGCCCACCACACATCACCGCGGCCCTCGAATCATCCCCGTCGCCGTCAGACCTGGATGGCGTCTCGAAGCGAGGCGTGCACCACACCGGCGGCGTTTCTGGAAGCGACCTACAGAATCTGACGGAGCACCGCGGCCTGTTCCCTGCTCAGCGGGGCACGTGCTCCGGGATTGCCGACCAGGAGACTCACTTGAGGCGACTCGGCTTGATGCCGGTTGCGCTCCACCAATCCAACATTGGCCAGCCGTACGGCGGAGGACGCGGGCAACGGCTTCACGCTCCACAGCGACATCACCACTCCGCTCAACTGGGTCAAGCGGAGCAGCAGCCCGGTCATCGCGGCGGCCAACCGACGGAGATCCAATTCCACTGTGGAGCGCGGGGTGCAGACTGCGTCCTCCTCTTGAGGTGGAACGGAGAGCGCGAGCACGACCGGAGCCCGGTAGTCGGACAGTTGGCAAGCCTTCTGAGAGATCCGCGCCAGCATCCGATGAATCAGGACGTCCCCGTCGGTCACAGGCCCATCGGGATGGTGCAGAAAGAGCGCCCGATGCCGAGGGATCCCGTGTGTTTGTCGGAATGCGCCGATCATGGCCGTCACCTCGACAAAAAACGGACCGCCGTTGACCAAACATTCAATGTCCGCCGTACGCGTTTGCGACTCGGGCAGCCAGGTCACGCGCCCACCCGTGCGAAGGAGTTTGCCAGCGACCGTGAGTTCGGCAATGGCCGATTCCCGTACCCCGTAATGGGTCGTCGCCAAGCGTCGGCGCAAATGGACGAGCCGGCTGTGCGATCGGGCGTCGGTGCTGGACCGAAGCACAGCCTGCCAGTCCGCCTCCAATTGCTTCCAGAATTGAGGGGCTCGGGGCCAAGACGGGGACGATCTCGAACACGACCAGGGCATGGCCGGGTCCCCATCGGAATCGAATGCCAAGGGAGCGCGTGTCATCATCCCCTCCCATGAGCGCCCACGCTAGGCCGCTCCTACCCCACGATCGTCGTCGGATTCGCCGAGCCAGTCAGGATGCGCTGTTGCCACCTCGGCATAGACTTGGTCCAGCCACCGCCCGGCACACTGGAGCACTTCCCGCACCAGCGGTTCCGGCTGACCAGTGTGCCGGATCGTCCACTGGGCGACATACTCGACCAAGGCCTCCCGGCTGTATGGCCGTCGGCTCTGCGTTGCCAGCGCAGCCAACTCCGTCAGGTAAGTCCGCACGATTAACTCGACGGTCTCCCGACTATAGGATGTAGACGCCGTCACATATTGGACGGCGCGCTGAATGTCCTGCTCCATCATGGAGGACTCCAACCAGTTGGGCAGGGATTTTAGCACCCTCCCCTACCGAGTCAACGCTCCCGCCCCACCATTCACTTGTGGTACAACAGCCCTAGTCACCGTGCGCGTTGGAGAAGGAGGACCCCGCATGCCCGCTGCCAAACATCGTTCGATGGCCTGCCCCACTCGCTCGCATCGGCGTTACTCCGACCAGTGGGACCTGTCGGGGTTGTTGGCCCATGGGGTCCGAGATTTCGAGCCGGCGATCGGGCAACTCGAAACGCGGGTGGCGCAATTCGAAGCTTGCCGCGCTCGGCTCTCCGACCGCATGACCGGCCCTGAGTTTGGGGCCTTGCTCGAGCAACAAGAGGCGATCGCCACCGACTCGGCCAAACTCGGTGCCCATGCCTATCTGTGGTACTCGGAAAATACGGCCCATGCCGGGGCCCGCTCCCACAAGACACTTGTGGAGGAGCGCCTGACCGCGCTCCACAATCGCTTACTGTTTTTTGATCTGTGGTGGCAAAGCGTGGACGAGTCCCAGGCCCAGCGGCTGATGGAGCAGGCGCCCCGCTATCGGTACCACCTGGAAACCATTCGCCGCTTCACGCCCCATACGCTCAGCGAGCCGGAAGAAAAGATTCTCAACGTGAAGAACACGACCGGCCGCACCGCCATCACCACGCTGTACGACCTGGTGACGAACGGGCTCTCGTTTTCCTTGACCGTCAAGGGCAGACGGAAAACCATGACGCGGGAAGAGCTGTCCAGCTACGTCCGCAGCCCCCATGCACGCCTACGTGAGGCAGCCTACCAGGAAATGTATCGCGTGTTCGGGGGCCATCGCGACGCCTTGGGGGAGATGTACAAAGCCCTGGTGAACGACTGGAAAGCCGAGCAGCTCGGGCTCCGGCATTTTCCCACACCGATCGGCTCACGCAATGTGCAGAACGACATCCCTGATGAAGCGGTCACCGCCTTGTTGGACGTGTCCATCAAGAATGCCTCGATCTTCCAGCATTATTTCAAGATCAAGGCCAAACTGTGCGGCATCCGCACCATGAACCGCTATCATATCTACGCGCCCTTCCGCGGCACCGAGAAGGCCTACGCCTATCAGGACGCAGTCCGGTTGGTCCTGGATTCCTATCGCGGGTTTTCTCCGACCTTGGCGGAGATGGCCGAACGGGTCTTCCAGGATCGCCATGTCCATGCGATCACGCGGCCCGGCAAAGTGGGCGGAGCCTACTGCTACAGCGTCGTGCCGGGCCACACGCCCTACGTGCTGCTGAACTATACCGGAGACGCGCGCGACATCGCGACCATGGCCCACGAACTCGGGCATGCCGTACACGGCATGCTGGCCGCCCATCATCCGGTGTTCACCTTCCACTCCACCCTCCCGTTGGCCGAAACCGCGTCGGTGTTCGGAGAGCGCATCTTATCCGACACGCTTCTGCGCGAGGAAGGGAATGCCAGGGTCAAACAAGGCCTGCTGCTCAGTCAACTGGACGACATCTACGCGACCGTCATGCGGCAGGCCTATTTCGTGCAGTTTGAACGAACGGCGCACGACCTGGTGGCCAAGGGCGCGTCGGTCCAGGACCTCTCCGCAGAATACGGACGGCTCTTGCGCCAACAATTCGGCAAGGCGGTGCGCGTCCCTGAAGAGTTCCACTGGGAGTGGGTAACGATACCGCATATCTACCACACGCCGTTTTATTGCTATGCCTACAGCTTCGGCAATCTGTTGGTATTGGCGCTGTACGGCATGTACAAGCAGCAGGGGGCGGACTTCGTCCCGCGCTATCTCACCCTGCTAGGCATGGGTGGGGCCCGAAGCCCCGTGGACATCTTGGAGTCGGTCGGCGTCGATATGCGATCGCCGGACTTCTGGCAATCCGGATTCGACATGATTGCCGAGATGGTGCACGAGTTGGAACGCGCCGCTTCACGGTAGGCCGCGGAAGGTCTTGTCTTTTCTCGACTTCCCCGCCCTCTGACTCAACGCCAGGTTTCGAGGCTTCCCCGCTTGACAGAAAGGGAGGTTCACGGTACACTTCTTTCTGATAACGGTTCTCATAATCGTTGACTTGCTCGCCGCGCGCGAGCCCGAGAAGCGGGGTCCCTATGTATATCTGCCTCTGTAAAGGACTCACAGAAAGCGATGTGCAGGAAGCCGGTCGATCGGGAGTCGTCTCCCGCAGCGCCCTCATGGCCACCTTCGGGCTCAAAGACGCCGGCTGTTGCGGACGCTGTGCGAAGAACATCCACGAACTGGTCGCGTTGGCCGCCGGTCAAGTCGCGCGAACCTAACGTTCGCAAGCTCTCCCCCCCCACGTTTCCCATTCATCGAGACCGGATATTCCCCTTCCCACTCCGCTTCCCTGCCAAGGAGGGATCGGGTTGCACGCCGCCAGCTGTTGGGGAGACCACCACGACGCCCGTTAAGGAGCGTGGGCGGGAGCGGCTAGCTTGGCCGCGACATCCGCGACACGACGGCCCAGTTCGCGCGCGGAGGAGAGTTCCTGTTCGTCGATCCCTGGGCTCGTCCCCTCGGTAGTGGCCGAAGCCCCGAACGCCCCGCCTCCACTAACGACGATCATCTGATTCCCCAGCATCGCGGCGAGGATACTGAGCATCGTAAGCTCTTTTCCACCGGAGACCTGGCCACCCGTCGTAAAGGCGGCGCCGACCTTGTTTTTCAGCTTGAGGTCGGGCCAGACCCCAAACTTGAACTGCCAGTTGTCGATGAAGGTCTTTACCTCGGCGGCCATGTTCGACCAATAGACGGGGGAGCCAAGGATGAGCGCATCGGACGCAAACAACTCGTCCGCCGTCACCTGCTCGACGCGCCGGAGCAGCGCATGGGCACCCGGGAGACTTTCGACGCCGTCGGCGACACCTTTGGCCATTTTCTCCGTGTGTCCACTCCCGGAATGATAGGCAATCAGCACCGTCACACGCGGAGCCCCCTCATCGGCCCTGACGGCCGTGGAGGCGAGGAAAGAAGAGAGGAGGACGGCGACCAAAAGGAACGTGCGGCCACCCGTCCGTGCGGAAGACCCCGTTGACTCACAGGAGGTCGCCCGACTAGTAGCGGATGGTCTCCTCATCCAAGTGCTCCTCGACCGAGACTTCGGTGAGCGTTCCACGATAGTCGCACTTGTGGCATCGAATCCGAAACTCTTCGATCCATTTGTCCTGGACATACGACTGCCGACACTTGGGGCAAACGAACACACCCTTCTTGTACAAGACTTTGCGCTTTTCCCTCATGCACGCCTCCTGTTCACCCGGGCGGGGAAGAATTGCATATCGCCCGCGAGTTTTGCAAGGCGGACCGCGCCCTCCTTGACAGGCCCGGATCAGCCCGCCTACGTTAGAGCCCACCATGAGCCCTTTCCCTCGCCGACGTCACTCAGGAGCCGCCGTGTGCCTGTTCCTCCTCCTGGCATGTTCCACCCGGCCCGCTCCTGTGAGGGCTATGGATGCACTCGAGCACACTCCCATCGTCCCCGTCCGCACTCCCCAGGGCTACACCATTCAGGCCGAACTCGCCGACACCCCCCTGAAGCGCGCACAGGGCCTCATGTACCGGGAGTCGCTGCCCGACGACCGGGGGATGCTCTTCATCTTCGGGGAATCGCAGGCCTGGACCTTTTGGATGAAAAACACCAAACTGCCCCTGGACATCATTTGGATCAGCGAGCAGAAGAAGATCGTACACATCGAAGCCAACGTGCCGATCTGCACCCTCCCTGGGAACAGTTGCCCACAATACCAATCCAACGATCCGGCCATGTATGTCTTGGAGCTGGGGGGGGGACGAGCAGAGGCGCTCAAATTAGCCCGCGGGATGAAGCTTCAATTCTAGCCGGACGGTCCGCGCCGAACGGATCTTGAGGACCCCCGCCGGAGAGGGCGTCCCGGGGCGATCGCAAGGCCCCCTCAGAGGACTATGCGGCCCCCTAGCGCGTCTGCCACGTCCGCACTCGGCGGGCAGAAATGACGCCTTCGACGCGCTCGACCGCTTCCAAAACCTTCTGCACATGTTGGGTGTCCGCGACTTCGATCACGAAATCGAGCACCGCCTTGCGGTCCTCCCGCGTCGCGATCTCCGCCCGGCTAATGTTGGCATTGCAGCCGGCGATGGACGAGGACACGTTGGCCAGCACGCCGGTCCGGTCCACCGCCATCACGGAGATCTTCACATCGTGGGTCCCGCTGTCCGCCGAGTCCCATTCCACCTCGACCAACCGGTCGCGGTCATAGTCCAGAGCCTCCAAGTTCGGACATCCCACCGCGTGGATGGTCAACCCCCGCCCGCGGGTAATGTACCCGAGAATGCGGTCGCCGGGAACTGGATTGCAGCAGCGGGACAATTGCATGAGGAGGTCGCGCGCCCCTCGGACCTTGACGCCCTTTTCCTCTGTCCTCGTGCCGGATACCTTGGCGGGTGCAGCCGGCTCAGGCGTCGCGACCGATACCTCCGTCCCGTGTGGAAGCAGTTTGGCCACCACCTGCGCACTGGCCAGCTTGCCGTAGCCCACGGCCGCGACCAGCTCATCCACGCCGTCGTAGCCCGCTGCGCGAGCGGCAGCCACCATCGCGTCGGACTTGAGCATTTGGGCTGGGGCGAGGTGATGCTTGCGGAGCTCGACCTCGAGCAGGCGCCGCCCGATCTCCAGGCTGCGCTTCTGCTCCTCCATCTTGATCCAATGCTTGATCTTGGTCTTCGCGCGCGAGGTCCGGACCGACTTGAGCCAATCCTTATGGGGAGTCTGCGTGGGCGAGGTCAAAATCTCGACGGCGTCCCCGCTCTGAATGACGTACTTGAGCGGGACAATCTTGCCGTTCACCTTGGCGCCGACACAATGATTGCCGATTTCGGTATGGATCGCGTAGGCGAAATCGACCGGCGTGGATCCGCGCGGCAATTCCTTGACCATGCCTTTGGGGGTAAACACATACACGACGTCGTGGAACAGATCCAGCTTCACCGAGTCCATGAACTGCCGGTTGTCGGGCAACTCCTTGTGGGATTCGACGAACTGATGGAGCCAGCTGAACACCTTACCGTCGCGCTCGTCGATTGGACCGCGCTCCTTGTATTTCCAATGCGCGGCGATCCCCTGCTCCGCCACCCGGTGCATCTCCTCCGTGCGAATCTGAAATTCCACGTGCTCGGCCTTGGGCCCCAGCACCGTGGTATGCAACGATTGATACAGATTGGATTTGGGGATCGCGATATAGTCCTTAAACCGTCCCGGAACAGGTCGCCAGATGGAGTGGATGAGCCCGAGAATCGCGTAACAATTCATCTTGGTATCGGTCAGGATACGGATGCCGGTGAGGTCATAAACCTCCTCAAAGGAAATCCCCTGCTTTTGCATCTTCTGGTAAATGCCGTAGAGATGCTTCGGTCGCCCGTGCACCTCGCCGGGCAAATTGACCTCGGCAAGTTCCTTGCGCACGATCCCCGCCACTTCATCGATGTACTGCCGACGGTCCTCCTCCCGCTTGGCGACCTTCTGCACCAGCGTCTCATACACGTCGGGTTTGAGATACTTCAGGCACAGATCCTCCAGTTCATTCTTCATCCAACCGATGCCCAGGCGATTGGCCAACGGCGCATAGATCTCCAACGTTTCCTGCGCCACTTCCTGTTGTTTGACTGGACGATGATGCTGCAGCGTCCGCATGTTGTGCAGGCGGTCGGCCAGTTTCACCAGCACAACGCGGATGTCGTCCGCCATCGACAGCAGCATCTTGCGAAAGTTCTCGGCCTGCTTTTCTTCGTAATTTTTGAACTGGATTTTGCCGATCTTGGTGACCCCATCCACGAGATGGACGATCTCCTTGCCGAATTGACGTTCCAACTCGTCATGGGTGGCCAGGGTGTCTTCGAGGGTATCGTGGAGCAGTCCGGCGACGATCGCGTGCACATCGCCGCGGAGGACGGTCAGAATCCCGGCCACTGCCAGCGGGTGATTGAGGTAGGGTTCGCCCGACTTGCGCGTTTGCCCGGCATGCGCCTTGGCCGAATAGTCGTACGCCCGGCGGACCAACGCAAAGTCCGCCTCGGCCTGATAACTCTGCAGGCGGTTGATGAGCCCCTCGATGTCCGTCACCGTGCCGTACGGCATGACAGCCCCCACCCCGGCGTTCAGGTCTCTTCACTGGCGCGCACATCGAGAATGCGCAGTTGGATCTGCTCCATCCCGTTCCACCGATTGACCTCGGGCACAAACGCCAGGTCGACCGGCCGGTCCTTCAAGAGTCCCTGCTGCGCCAATGCCCCCATCCGAAATCCGATACTGGCAAAGGGGAACGAATTGCCCTGCCGCACCATTAACTTCAAATGGTTGGTGCCGACCACCCGCGCGTCCAGGACCTTCAGCTTCCGGACTGCCAGCGCGGGTTCGGGGTTCCCCGCGCCGAACGGGTGCAGCGTGTCGAGTTCCCGGATCAGCCCCAGATTGACTTGCGCCAATTGTACCTCAGCATCGACACGCAAGGTGGGATCCTGCCGCGCCGTCTCATGCCCGGCCGCCACCGCCTGGAAGCGCTCGCGAAAGGCCGGTAATCGCTCCTCCCGGATCGTCAGTCCGGCCGCGCCGGGATGCCCGCCGAAGGCATCCAGCAAGTCCCCGCATTGCGCCAGGGCCTGATAGACGTCGAACCCGGGAATGCTGCGCACCGATCCCTTGGCCAATCCATGCTCGTCCACGCTCAACACCACGGCCGGCCGATGCGTCCGCTCGACCACGCGCGCGGCGACGATCCCCACAACCCCCAGGTGCCACTGCCGCGACCAAGCCACCACCGCCGCCTCACCGGCTCCGAGGGGAACGCTCGCCTCAAGGTCCCTGAGCGCCTCTTCTTCGATGCGCTGGCGCTCCCGATTCAACCCCTCCAGCCGCTCCGCGAGTGCCGTCGCCTCCACCTGATCCGCGGTGGTCAGCAGTTGGACGCCCAGCATGGCATGGTCCAGCCGGCCGGCGGCATTGAGACGCGGCACCAGTGTGAAGGCCAGCACGCCAGTGGTGCAGGCGCGATCGACACCGGCCACCTGCTTGAGCGCCCGAAGCCCTGGCCTGGGGTCGGCCGTGATGCGTCCCAAGCCTTCGCGCACAAAGAGACGGTTCTCGTCCACCAGCGGCACCACATCAGCCACGGTCGCCAGGGCGACCAGGTCCAGTTGCTCGGCCAGCCGCCCGCGCGAGCCGCCGTACCGGTGAAGATAGGCTTCACACACCTTGTAGGCCAAGGCCGCCGAGCAGAGCCCGGAAAACGGATAGCGTGCGCCGGCCCGATAGGGATTCATCACCGCCAATGCGGGCGGCATCTCGCCGTCGCTCTGGTGATGATCCGTGACCAACACGTCCATGCCCAAATCGCGGGCCCGCGCGATCTCACGATGCGAGGACGTGCCGCAATCCGAGGTCACCAAGAGCGAGACTCCCTCGGCGTGAAGCCGTTCGACCGCCCCGACGTTCAGACCATATCCCTCCCGCATGCGGTGAGGAATATAGGCGCAGGTCCTCAGCCCAACCTCCCGGAACATAGACAGATAAACGCTTGTGGCCGACATGCCGTCGACATCGTAGTCGCCGTAGAAACAGACCAGCTCCTGCCGTTCGCGCGCCTGGTGTAGCCGATCGATGGCGCATTCCACATCAGGGAGCAGGAAAGGATCGTGCACCGCATCCGCATCCCGCCGGAGCCATTGGCTGGCCTGACTCGGAGTCGTGACGCCACGCGCGAGCAACACGGAGGCGGTAATGGGGGAAATCGACAACGCGTGCGATAACCCGCGCTGATGGTCAGGACTGATCGTGGGAAAAATCCACAGGCGCGGCCGCATCGTGGGTACCAAACAATGACCGCGGGACAAGACACATCGAGGCACTCCGCGTGGGGCGGAGTCTATCGGTCCCCCTGACCATTGTCAAACTTGCGCAGGGCCGGTCTCAGAGGGCGATCGTACGGCATGAACACGGAGGGGGCACGACAAGTCAGGCGGGCAAAAAACCGGGGGGGCGACTACTCGCCCCCCTTTTGAACGTAATTCTTCACGAATTCTTCGGCATTCTTTTCCAGTACGTCGTCAATCTCGTCGACGAGCTTGTCAATATCTTCTTTGAGCTTCTTTCCGGTTTCTACCACCTTGGGATTGGCTTTGACCTCGTCCTTCCCTTGGGGTTCCTTCCTGGCTTCCGGCCTCCGTTCCTGCTTCTCCATAGTGGCACCTCCGTGTGACAAGCGGCCCACTGGAGACCAGGCCGCGGGGTGAACCAACTACAGTCAGCTTACTCCCCACTTTCTTGGAACGTCAAGCCGTGTCGCGGAATCACGCAATCAGCGACACGATCAGCAAGGCCACGATATTGATGACCTTGATCATCGGATTCACCGCCGGTCCGGCAGTGTCTTTGTAGGGATCGCCGACGGTGTCCCCGGTCACCGCCGCCTTATGAGTCTCCGACCCCTTCAGACCCTGCTCCTCAATGTATTTCTTGGCATTGTCCCAGGCACCGCCGCCGCTGGTCATCGAAATCGCCACGAACAGCCCCGTCACGATACTGCCGACCAACACACCTCCGAGCGCCTGCGGTCCCAACACCAACCCCACCACGATCGGTGAGGCCACCGGAATCAGGCCGGGCACCATCATCTTTTGGATGGCTGCCTGCGTCACGATATCCACGCAGGTGCCATACTCCGGCTTCCCTGTCCCCTCCATGATGCCCTTGATCGTACGGAATTGCCGGCGCACTTCTTCCACGATCAACCCACCGGCCTGCCCGACCGCCTTCATGCACAGCGCTCCGAAGAGGAACGGCAGCATGCCGCCGATAAACAGACCGACCAGGACTTTCGGGTCGGACAAATCGAATGCCGCCTTCGCCGGGTTGTGCGCCGCCACCTCGCGGGCATACTCGGCAAACAGCACGACCGCCGCCAATCCGGCCGATCCGATCGCGTAGCCTTTGGTCACCGCTTTGGTGGTGTTGCCGACCGCATCGAGCGGATCCGTGATGTCGCGGACGGCTTTACCCAGGTGCGACATCTCCGCGATGCCACCCGCGTTGTCGGTAATCGGCCCAAAGGCGTCGATTGCCACCACGATGCCCGCCATCGACAACATCGACACCGCGGCCACCGCCACACCATAGAGACCGCCCGAGGCCGCCCCGCCGCAGATCCAGAAGCTACCCAAGATCGCGCCGGCAATGACCACCACCGGCGCCGCCGTCGACTGCATCCCGACGGCCAAGCCCGCAATGATGTTCGTCGCGTGGCCCGTTTCACTGGCCTTCGCGATGTACTTCACGGGCGCATAATTCTTGGATGTGTAGTAGTCAGTGAGGAAGACGAGCGCCAGGGTCACCATCAGACCCAGCAACGCGGCAAGATAGTAGCTCATCCCGCTGACACCCCCAACATCGTTCATAATCATGGTCGTGATCGGCAAGAACGCCACGGCAGCCAATCCGCCGGCCACGAACAGCCCCTTGTAGAGCGCGGGCATGATCTCCCCTCCCGGACTGACTTTCACGAACAGGATGCCGATGATCGTGGCGAAAATCGTGACGCCACCCAACGCCAGCGGATACAGGATCGGCGCGCTCGCGCCCTTGAACAGCGTAAAGGCCAGCACCATGGCCGCAACCGTGGTGACCGCATAGGTCTCGAAGAGGTCGGCCGCCATGCCGGCACAGTCTCCGACATTGTCCCCCACGTTGTCGGCAATGACGGCCGGATTGCGAGGATCGTCCTCCGGAATGCCAGCTTCCACTTTTCCGACCAAATCGGCGCCCACGTCGGCCGCCTTGGTGTAGATGCCGCCGCCGACCCGTGCGAAGACCGAAATGAGGCTCCCGCCGAACCCAAGGCTCAAGAGCGCGTGGATGGCCTTTTCCTGCCCGGCGATGCTCTGCGCCAGCGTATAGAACCCCGTGATGGCCAGTAGCCCCAGCCCGATCAGCAAAAGACCGGTCACTGCGCCACCCCGAAAGGCCACGGTCAGCGCCGCATTCATGCCGTCGTGCGCCGCCTGCGCCGTGCGAACGTTCGCGCGCACCGCGATGATCATGCCGACATAGCCGGCGATGGCCGAGGCCCCGGCTCCCACAAGAAACCCGACCGCGGTCAGAATTCCGAACTTGTCCGAGACGGCCCCGGCCGCGGCCAACATTACAAACAACACCGCCGCCACGATCCCGACCGTCTTATACTGCCGGTTCATGTAGGCCCCGGCCCCTTCCTGAATGGCCTTGGCGATCTCCTGCATTTTCTGGTTGCCGGCATTGAGTTTGAACACCCACATGGCCAAGTAAAGACCGTAGGCAATCCCGGCGACAGCGGCAATCAAGGCAAACATGACAATGGCTGAATCACTCACAGTGGTGTCCTCCCAAAGGTTGAGGAAACGAGGCTGTTACACCCCCACCTGCCCAACGATCACACACACCCATTGCCGATCGTGTCGCGCCGAGAGGGAGACTGGCGGGTGCGACCAACTCGACGAGTGCAGCTAACTCCCTGAAAAGTTTGGGCTACTGTATACGGACCGGAGGGGAAGGATCAAGGAGGAAAATGCGGGACGCGTGGAGGGCTGGTGAGGGCCCAGCGGCTTTGGTATAGTCGCGCCGCCGCACGGAGTGGCCACGGAGGCAGGACATGGGAATGGCACCGGAATACATCGTGGTGGAGGGACAGACATTGAGCAACGCCAAGTTGTCCCTGGACAATCATGTCTACAAGAACTGCACGCTGGACGGGTGCGACGTGCACTACAGTGGCGGGCCCTTCGAACTCCTGGACACGCGGGTGACCAACTGCCGGCTCATCCTCAACCAGCCGGCCAAGCATGTCTATGCCGCGATCCAGATTTTCAAGATGAAATCGCCGGGTTCGACGATCGTCGCCGACTAACCACCGGGGGCCACCGCTTCCTCGATTCCTCGGCTCCGCCCGACCGACCTCTCGCGCCTGCGTTACGGGACCAGGGGAATATTGTCGGCGCGTTTCGCAATGGGAATCGCCTGAAACGCGGGATCCTGCGCTCCGGTTGGAGACTCTGCTTCGATCCGCTGCAGGAAGGCCGGGGGCCCGCTCACCGGGGCATAACTCAGGCTGACCTCCACGTCGAAGGATTTCGTGTCTTTGGGCGTGGGGAAGGTGAACGTTTCCACCCGGATCTCATCCGGCTTGAGTACAGTGTCTTCCGTCACTTTCACCGCCGCAAAATCAAAGACCGTCGGCTGCCCCTTGGCATCCTCGTACCGGCGGCCGTAGAGCCGCTTGTCGCTGAAAACGGTCTTCAAATTCTTGCCCAGAACATTCAGCTCAAGCACGACACTCGCCCACCCTGGGTGCGTCGTGGGCAGATTGTGGGGCACCAAGCTCTGGACCTTCACGGTCACCGTCGTCTTCTCCCCTTGCACCTTGGTTGCCACGTCCAACTGCGCCGCCCCCTGGCGAAGTTTCCCAATCCGCCCAGGGAACGAATGGTTGGCGACCTTTCGCTTGGCTTCGCCGTTGGCCGACTCGCCGGTTTGTTCAGGCATGTGGCAGGCTTGGCACTCTTTTCCGGCCTTGACCGCCTTGCTGGTATCCCACGAACCCAGCAAGTCGTTGCTCTTGCCGAGATTGGCGGCCGCCGGCACGGTCAAGTGGCAATTCAGACACAGCTCCGACTTCCGGAACAGGTCGAGGTCCATCGACTGGTGCGCCAAGTTTTGCGCGGCCTGCTTGTAGGGCCCATAGAGCGTCTTGCTGCCCAAGTCATATTTTGGCACCGGCGGATGCGCCGTGCGGTCGACCTCACGAATCAAGTGGCATTGCGCACAGGCCACCCCATCAATGCCCGGTTCTCCCGACTGCACCTGCTTAATGAACGCGTCCGCCTGCTCGGGAAACTCATTGACGTGCGGTGTATGACACCGCAGGCACAGCGCCTTGTCTTTGCCCCCGGAGGTTTTCAAGTATTCGTCGAGGGAGGCACGAAACGTCGGGCTATGAATTGACTTCGAAAGCGGGGACGTTTCCCATTCCTCGAAGACCCGTTCGTGACAGCGCTTGCACTTGGACGCAGCCGGGAACGCTTTCTCCATCGTCAATTTGGGCTTGGCGGGTTCCTCGGCCTTGCCGCTTGGGACGGACAGACCGACCAGGCCCGCGACAAGCCACACGCCGAGGATCGCCACTCCCACGAGACCCGCTCTTCCCACGTTCACAGGACCACCTCTTCCCGCCGGCACTGCCCCCACGCCCCGGCTTAGCTCTTTTCGAGCGTCTTCACCCGATACGTCAGAAGGCGCGGCTGCACATAGTCGTCGATAATCGCCGCGGCCTGCTTCCGCGCCTCTTCGGTGGCGAGTGTCGCCAAGTATTGCGACCGCACCGAGGGACTGGGGGTTGGAATAAGTTGGTACGTCAAGACCGCTTCGACCGTGGCGGCCTCGCCCCCCTTCCAGGAAGCCTTGAACGGCACCCGCCGAGTGGTTCCGCCCTTGATGAACGGATCCGGGACCGGCCCCCGCATGAGCTGCTCATAGCCCAGGCCGAAATGTTGCTCATCTGCGGACAACACGGTACCCTTGGCGTCCTTCACGGCAACCTGGAGCGTAAACTGCTTCAGGACGGGGTCCCCATCCGGGAAACTGTGCGGGAGACTGCCCACGCGTACCAACACGGTCCCGTCCAGCGACTCTGCGCCCTTCGTGGTTTCGATATCAATACGCGGCATCCACTCCGCCTGGAGGTTACGATTCTTCAGGAGCGTGCCGGGAATGACGACTCCGCGAAACCAATGCCGCCCGATCGACCGCGTCATCGATCCTCGCTTGGACGTCGAACTGCCGGTGGAGGGCTCCATATGGCAGTCCTGACAGATCGTCCCTTGAAGAATTTCACCGGGCAGATCCCGCCGGGTCACATCCTTCACCTTGTCGAAATGGCAGGAGGCGCAGTAGTTCGCGCCACGGAAGAGATCGGACTGCACAGCAGGATGGACCAGATTCTCTTCGGGATCACTGTAGGGCCCATGCATAGTCGGACCCGGCTTGATCTTGAAGGTGGGGGGCGGCCCCCCATTGGCCTCTACCGATTGGATGAGATGGCAGGAGGCACAGCCGATCCCTTCGATTTCTGCTTTCCCCGCCTGAATTTGCGCGACGATCTTTTCGGCATGCTGCGGATAGACCGTTGTCGACGGCACATGGCAAGACAAGCACTTCGCCCGCTCCTCAGACGTGGGCTTCGTTTGCAACCAGAGCCCCATGACGGTTCGGAAGACCGGAGATTCCAAGGCCGTGCCGTGGAGCAGCGCCGCGTCCACGCGACCGAACGTCTTCAGGTCCGGCGTTTGCTCGCGCGCGCCCCTCCACTCTTCATAGTGCCGATCATGGCACTGCTTGCAGTCTTCTGAACGAACGAAAATCTTCTCGATCTCCTCAATCCAGTCGGCGGGCGAGGAGGCGCTGACACTGTCGGCCTTTTGCGCACGAGCCGGCTCTGTCGCCGCGGAGACAGCGATCGCTCCTACCAGGGCGAGGATCGCCCCCACTCCCATCCACGATCTTTTCATCGTTGTGGCACTCCCGCGTGAGATGGTCTCAATCCTTCAGAATCCGGACAAAATGGAAGTTCACACCCCATCCGACCGGATCTCCCGGATCCGCCGGCTCGTACGTCCCCACAGTAAAATTCGTCGTTTGCATGGCTCGCTTCAAGGCGCACCCAAAATCCTGGAGCGTCTTCACATCGACCTTGTCGATCTCCTTCAGTACCGCCCCGACCTTGATCCCAGCCAGCTCTGCCGGCGTGCCGCCGATCACCTCGAAAACCACCACGCCTTCGGCGCGCTGCAGGCCCAGCTCTTTCCGAATGTCCTCATCGACCGCCCCGACGGCAATCCCAAACTGCTCTCCCAACTTGATCGCGTCCTCATCGGGCATCGCACAGTCTTTAATGGGGGTCTGCGCCCATGCCGGCGCTCCCACCACGCCGAAACACACCAAGAGACTCAGCAGCGCCACAAAAAAAGCCCACCCCGGAGGGAGGGCTTGTGGGTCTGCCTGCTGCGGAGATGCGATGTTCACGATGCCTGAGATCCTGACTGGCAAGGCCGTTGGCGCCCGGGTTAAGAAGCCTCCGCGCGAACTGCATCCAGGACGAGTTGAAACCAGGGGGCCACAGCCTTCTGACCGTTCCGTTCCTTATTCTCCCCGTTCCAGACCGCAAACGACACGGTCTGCACCCGACCGGGGACCAACTTGGCCTCGTTTTCTGGGTCCGCGGAGACCAACGGACGCCGCATGACGACCCGCCACACCCCGTCTTTCCAGATGGCACTGCCCTGGATCCGCCCTTGCGACTGCTTGCTGGTCAGGGTGCTGAACCCGCCGCCGATCAAGTCTTCAACGGAGGAGGCGCGGCGGGGAATGACCTCGAACCGCCGCACTTCGCCGGTTCCCTTTTTCGACTCCGCCTGTTTGGCCGCACGGCGATCCACGTCGCTCTGCCAATCCGCTTTCCAATGCCAAATGTTGATGTAGTGATCCAGCTGCCCCATGCAGAAAAACGCTGGCGCATCACCCAAAGGCAGACCGATCGCCACCCCGTCTCGGAAGGTTCCCGGCGTCAGCCGGTCATTCTTAGTGTTGTCCTGCCATTCAAGCAAGAACGCGATGTCGGTCCCATTGTGAACCGACCGCACACTGAGCGCGCGCGCCGTTGGGTCCGGCCAGACCGGCCTCGTGATGACCTGCCCGCTCAACGGAACCGTCAGGGCTGGCACCGTCGCCCACACCTCATGGTCAGGTGTCTCAGGGATCGCCCCGCCAACCAGATGGGAACGAACGACCACCCCTTCTGAACTGACCAAGGGAACCCCTAGCCAGCCCAGCCAGACGGCCACGCAGACGGCAAACACCACGAGAGGAAGCGCACAGGGGTGGGAGGAAGATCGAGTCATTCGCACGTTCGCGCAACCACCTCCACGGTCCCGCGACCGACCGTGTCACGTTTCTCAGGCCCCGCTCGAATCAGAATGAGCACGCACCTTACCGCACACGGACGCGGCGGACACGATTTTCGCCACGTTCGCAGACATACAGATAGCCCTGGCGATCCAGCGCCAACCCCACAGGGGAATTCACCACCGCCTGGGTCGCTGGCATGGACTCGCCAACCTTGACTTGAAGGACATCGTCCTTTGCCACGAACCTGGCGGCCCCGCAGCCGCCCATATGCTTGTCTTCGTACCCGCTGTCCCCGTTGCCGCACACCGTCGTAATGAGCCCGGTTTCGGCATCGACCCGGCGCACCCGATGATTCATCGTATCGGAAATGAACAAGTGCCCGTCCGCATCCACCACGACGGCTTCCGGCGCATGCAACATCGCCTGGGTGGCCGGCTTGTCGTCGCCGTCGAACCCGTAGAAGCAGGTGCCTGCGGCCGTGGAAATGATCCCGGTGCGTGGGTCGATGCGCCGGACCCGATTGCTGCCCTTGTCGACCACCAACACCTTACCGTGCCGATCCACGGCAATCCCGACGATGTCGTAAAGCCGCGCCTCCTTGGCCGGGCGACCGTCGTCACGATACAGCGACAGATCCAATCCGCTGTCACAGGTCGGGCGCAGCCACTCATCCTCGCCAGTGAAATCGATCCCGATGGCATCCCCGGACAACACGACCAAATTCTTGGCCACCAAGGGCTGCTCCCTCGCTTCGTCCTCGGCAGTCCAATACCCGGCGACGGTCTCGACGAGCCCGGTTCGGGGGTCAAACCGACGGATGCGATGGGCTTGCGTGTCGGCAATATACATCACGTCGTCCGGGCCGAACGCAATGGCCGCCGGATAGGTCAGATTCACCTCCAGGGCCGGTCCGTCGCCGTTGAACCCGAAATCCCCGGTGCCGACGACCGTCGTGATCACCCCGGTTTCAGCATCCACTTTCCGGATGCGATTGCTTCCGGAGTCACAGATATACAGGTTGTTAGACGAGTCGAACGCAACATCGAGCGGCAAATAGAGACCAGCCTCGCCACAAGGCCCCTCATCGCCGCTGTAGCAGGTCTCCCCAATGCCGGCAAAGTTGTGGATGGTCCCTTCCTGAATATTGACGCGGCGGATCCGATCCGAACCTGATTCAGCGACATACAGCCACTGCTCGTCCTGGTCGAGCGACACATGGTGGGGAAGGGGAATCCCGGCCTTCACGGCCAATTTGCCGTCCCCCGTGCTTCGCGCTTTGCCATTGCCGGCAAACCGCTCGATATGACCGACCGGTAGCTGTACTTGAGTGGTCATGAAATCCTATGATCCTTCCCGTCCTTGTGCATGCCTCGCACCACCCCCCGGCCCACTACGCCTGCGGGGCCGAGTGGGCCGCCGCCGGTTGCGCCTCCGCGACCGGGGGCGCCATCGCCGGCGCCACCGCCTGCGGAATGGCTGGGGCCGGAGCCGACTGCGCCGCCGCCATCTGTTGTGCCTGAGCTTCGGCCTCGATGGCCTCCGCTTCATGCACGGACTTCTTGAATCCCTTGATGGCTTTCCCCAAGCCTTCGCCCAATTGGGGCAGCTTGCCGGCGCCGAAAATGATGAGCACGATCACCAGGATCAAAATCAGTTCTGTGAATCCAAGACTTCCAAACATGGTGCAGTACTCCTTCCCAGATGGTGACGTTAGCTCCCGCTTGCCTCTCGGGCCCGCTTGGAAAACCGCTCTTTCAAGCGCTTCCGCGCCTCCTCCGCCTGCTCGAACATTTTACATTTATCATACACGTTAATCAGGTTGTAATGGACGAGCGGCTCATCCGGATTCTGCTCCACCGCGCTCTCCATCACCTTGATGGCCAGATCGGTCTTGTTGTGGGCCAACGCCACCTCCATGAGCTTGAAGCTGGACTCCAAGTGCTTCGGGTCCAGTTCCAGCGTCCGGAGGTAACACTGCATGGCCATCTCGATCGTGTTGTAGTCGGAGACCTGGGGATTGTCCAACTCCGTGTACACCCCGGCCAGGTTGTACCACGCAATGGGATCCTCAGGCGTGATCTCCACCAGCTTTTCGAAGTGGTCCTTCGCTTCAAGGTATTTCCGCCGGTCCGTGTAGAGCCGCCCCAAATTGAAGAGCGCCAGGACATCCCCGCCGAAGACTTGGAGGGCGGATTTGAACTGCGCTTCCGCGTCGTCCATCATGCCCTTGGTGGCATAGATCGTCCCCAAGTTCGAGTAGTACATCGCCAACGAGCGATTCATCTCGGTCCGGAGGGCCTCGGCCATCTCAATGGACTTCTTGACCTCGGCCAAGGCGTCGTCGAGCCGGCCCTTGCTGAAGTACAACTCCCCCAGCCGGCACCGGGCCTGGAAATCATCTGGCTCGCCGCTCAGGTGTTTTTCCAATTCGGCAATTTCTTCTTCCGGTGAAAACGGGTGCTCGCCCGGATCGGCGACAGCCCCTGTCGAATCAGCCCCCGGTGGTGTCATGTGTGTGTCCATAGGCCTCAATCCTACCTGTGGTAATTAATATCCGCCCGCCGTTCCTAGATTCTATTCCGTTACGAACGTTCCCCCCATAAGGGCGCCCCCGTCCCGACCAAGGGCGGCTCGGTCTCCTGGGTCGCCGGCATCACCAGCGGCAGCTTCAGCCGGTCCATCCCCAGCAGCACCAATCCCAGCACCACCATCAGGGTGAGATGGGACAACTGCAGCGCATAGCCCGCCGCGAACATCAGCCCGATCCCGTATCCCGCCACCCGTCCCATCGTGACAAGCTTGATAACCGTATACGACCAGCAAAACAGGCCCGTCAGATACAGGACGAACGGGAGATAAAACGTGTACCCCATGCCCATCTGAAAGATCCAGCTGATCCCCTCACCTCCCTTGCGGATCCGGAAGGCGACCTCCGGATCGTACAACCCCAGGAGGTAGTCCGTGAAGAGCAGGGCCGTAAATACGCTTCCACCCACTCCGGCAAACCACCAGACCCGTCGGCGTTGCCGACGATTCTTGCTCAAGAAAGTGTCGACCCCAAACGCCGCGAACGTGAGCATGCTGGCGAGAACCATGAGCGCTTCGCCAACCCGATTGGCTTCGTGGGCCAACGGAGGGACACCTCCGCCTCCAAACACTCCGAACACCGTGGAGAGACTCTGGTAATACAACCAGCTGCTGATTCCCACGAAAAAGGCCACCACGAAACTGCGCTGAATCCAGCCGTCGTGCGTACGGAGATAGTGCGTCACCAGCCCCAACATCACGAGAAACGCCACACCGTTGTAGGCCACCGCGCTGAGCATCCCCAGGTCCACTTGCAGGATCACCAGAACGACGAACGCCACCGTGAGCAACAGAAGCACCGCCAAGGCCGGCCACACCAGCCGCTCATACCAAGAGGCGCCCTGCGCGCGCAGTCCGCGAGCGACGAGCATCCCCAACGCCATGAGCACCAGCAGCGCGACGATATTCAACAGCATGAACCCGATCGACGAAAGCCCTTGAAAGAGCACTCGAACGAACTCATGCTCCTGCGCCACCTTGCTGAAGTGCATGCCGAGGCGGGAGGTCAAGCGATAGAGAATCAGTTCCAGCAGGCTGGCGACGAGTGTCACCTTGATGGTGTATTCGAACAGCAACCCATGGGCATCGATCCGCCCCGCCGCCTTGTCGCTGAGTTCGACCGTCGCCATGTTGCCTTAACTCGCGACCGGCTGCGCGGCCAGCGATTTTTCCCGCTCCCGCACGATGTAGAGCAGCCCGTCCGCCATCGAATAATTGTAGGGCAACTCACAGACCACGTCGCTGATCTTTTCGTAGACGTGCTGATAGAATCGTTCCGCCTGTTCGGGCGTCATGCCCTCCTGCACCTGATAGAAATAGCCGAGGCTCAAGTCTTCGGAGGACGGCCGCATGATGCGCTGGATCCCATAGCTCGCCGGATCGCTCATGATCGGCGCCTCCTTTTCCAAATCGAACAGGCAAGGCTGGCAGGAGAAGCCGGGAGAGCGGTGGAGCCGCTCGTTCTCCACGATAAAGTTCATGGTTTCGAGCGCCTCTTCTTCCGTTTCGGTGGGGAATCCGACGATCACGTAGCAGTGGACGGCGATGCCCAAATCCACACAGTCATTGGTAATCCGGCGCACGCTCTCCTGCTTGATGCCCTTCTTCATGAAGTCCATCATGCGCTGATTGAACGTTTCCAAGCCGAACACGATCTTGCGGCATCCGGCGTCCCGCATCAGCTCCAACAAATCGCGCCCCAGATTCTTTTCGAAACGCATTTCTGCGGTCCATTGGAGATTCAGATTGCGCTCCAGCATCCCCTGACACAACCGCTTGGTTGGAGACAACGCCAGACACTCGTCGGTGAAGAAAAAGAAGGGAGTCTGGTACTTGTCGCGCAGCAACTGCAATTCATCCAAGGTCTTTCCAGGGTCCTTCTGGCGGAAGTTCTGGTGATCGAGCGTCAGCGCGCAGAAGGCGCAATCCTTGTAATAGCACCCCCGCGAGAACTGGACCGGCAGAACCGGCTTGGGGGAGAGATACTTGCCCAGGGGGAATCCATCGTAGTCGGGCGGCGGCAGCTGCGCGATATTCTCCGAGTAAAACGGCTGATTGACGATGATCTTGCCATTCTGCCGGTAAATCAAATTGGGGACCTTGCTGTAATCCCGCTTCCCCGCCAGCTGATTGACCAATTCCAGCAGGGCGGTTTCCCCTTCAAACACGATGATATCGTCAGTAATGTCGAACAGCCCCTGACACCGCCGAAGATTATCGACCAGTCGGGTAAAAATGCTGCCGCCGATCGTGAGATGGATATCGGGTCTGACCTCCTTGATCAACCGGCACAAGGTCAATCCGGGCACCACCTGCGACGTCGCCGTGATTGAGACCCCGATCAAGTCGGGATTCGCGCCCACAATCGACGGCAGGAAGTGCTCGCGAAACAGGTCGATGTAGGGATTCTGCTGTTCGTCACGAATGACCTTCATCAGGTCTTTCGAATTGTAAATGGAGAAACTGCTGAACTGATTGTCGACGACGGTGAGGCGTGTGGGAAAGTAGAGGCTGGAAATCATCTCCAGCCACTTGTCGATCAGGAACAAGGAATCCCGATAGTGCTCCAGATCGTAGAACTCCTCGCCACGGAGGAGATCTTTGGCCAGTTCCACTTTATCGACCATGTAGGGAAAACGCTCGAGGGCCTCCACCACACGCGCGTAGTGTTCATCACTTCCCGGACCGGTCTCCCCGTGCCGATGGCGCTCCAACTCGCGGACCTTGTCCTGCAACTGGCCGTAGACCCGACGGCCATACTCCTGGGTCAGCACGCCATCGAGAAGTTCAATCCCGATATCCCGTTGACGCACGTTGCGGACCCCGTTGGCGTGAAGAAAGCCGGTCAGGGAGGGGATGCTGAGATACGGCTGCGATGGATGCCAAGTGGGCGGGAATAGCAAGGACACATTCATATCGGCCACGCTCCTCGCGAGCAACGCTGAGGTGCAGAATCGTCAAGAAAACAACGAATTTTTATACACCCTGCTTTGACGCAAAAGCAACCCTGCCACCCGCGCGGCTGCCCCAGAAAAGGGAGAGCCCCGTGGGGTGTCACACCTCACGGGGCTCTCCGGACAACGTCGGCCCGGGAAGGTGAGCCTTCCCGAATCAGTCGTCAATGACTTACGGCATCTTGATTGAATACCAGGTCGAGATGCCCTTCATGCCGTTACGCTCGACGTTGGTCCCGTCCCACGCCGCAAACGCGATGGGAATCGTGGCCCCCGCCTTGAACTGAACGTCGTTGGGGTCCTGCGTTTCCAGCGAACGCTTGACCACCACGCGCCAGGTCGGGCCCGAGAAGCCTCCACCCTTGACGGACCCGGAAGGCTCCCACACGCCATTGCCGATCACATCTTGATGCGCCTGAGTGGTGAGGGTGCTGAATCCGTTCGCATTCAAATCCTCCACCGAGCTCACACGCAAGGTCGGATCAGACATGATGTTGCCGGACCAGATGCCGGGGTTGAAGGGGCCAAGGCTCCGACCGATTCGATCCGGATAGGTCACCCCACCCGCCGGCTCTTCGAAGTAATAGTCCCAGAAAATGCCCGGATACTGATCGTCGACATCCCACAGACCCGCGCTGTCCTTACCCAGGTCCTTCTGCCACTCCGCATTCCAGCGCCAGATATTCACGGTGCCGCCGGACTGCCCCATACACTGGAACGGGGGCGCACCCGCCGTGTTCACCGGGAACTGAAGGGCCGTCTGATCACGGAAGTCCTGCGGTCCGATGGTGGTATCGTTCTTCGTCTGGTCATTCCACTCAACCCGGAACCCAATGTCCTTTCCGTTCGTGACCGCCTTGACAAAGACGGCCTTCACGGAAAAGTTCGGGTGCATCGGGGTGGTAATGGTCTGACCGCTCAATGGAACCACAACACCAGGAACGCCCTCCCACTGGGGGTTGGCGCCATCCATCGGGACCGGCCCCTTGATGGCTTTCACTGGAATCGTGACCGGCTGACTGACAGCCAGAGGAATCTGCCCAACCGTCAGCATAGCGCCAGCGGCCAGGGCGGAGACCAAAATGCCAAACACAAAGCGCTTGCTACGTGTCTGCACGAGCCTCATGAATATGCCCTCCTCTCGATAATGAAAATTGAACACCACTCACAACCTCTGGAAACTCCGCAAAAACAACACTGATGAAATAAGTGCTGACGAATGCCCCTACCTGGGGCGGCTCGCCTAGGCCGTACCGAACGGACCCTTCTCCTCCTTTTCTCCTTGCTTTTCCTTATCTAAGAATGACGAAGCCCCCACCTCGTTCAAGAGCATGCTCAGCTCATTTCCCTGATCCTGAGCGCCGCACTCATACGATTGACCTTCTGGCGCGTTGAACGTGGCGGGGCGGTAGTCGGTTTCTGAATAGGGTTGCGGGGTAACTCCCAAGAAGGCCGTCTCGAAATCCATCCAGGCCGCACAGAGGTCGGCCACGTACCGGAACAGACCGGCATCGGCTTTCTTGGCAAGCATCTTCGAGAACAAGGGAACCCAGCGACCGATATGATCCTTGACGAATTTCTTTTGGGCATCGACCACGATCTGCATTTTCTCCGGCCCATCATGGCAAAGGGCGTAGGACTCCTTATAGGCGAGAAAATGCATGAATTCGAGTTCCACACTCAGATGGTCGAGCCGTTCATGAATATCTTTGGACAGTTCCACCCCGAAGGCCTTATAGAAGCCTGCGATATCCCCCATGGTGTGGGACTGGGCAAACACGTGATCGTTACCGAAAAGGGTTTCGTACGGAGGGCAATCGAGCGTGATCACATTGCTGAACACGCGTCGGTGCTCAGCTTGCAAGTCTTCCAACTTCCAGTTCGCGCATTCCGCCGCGACCCACCGCTCAATATCCGTCAAATACCCCGTGATCGTCTGGAGTTTCTGCTTGGCACGTTCCCCGCCGTGCCCGCTCAGAGCGGCCTCCAACCCCTGGATTGCCGCGCGCCCGTCCTCGACAAACTCCCCGCACTGCAAATAGTCTAAAAATTCGTCATCTTCAGGAAAGAGCAAACTCCACGATGCGAGCAAATATAGCTTGCTGCGATTGAGCGCGCGCTCGACAGCGGGCGAATCTTTCAGGGCAACCGGGGTGGGCACAACCATCGGCGATGTAGAGGCGATAGTTTGTTTCGCGGTCATACTCGTGTTACTCCCTGAGTTCTACACTCGAGCGACGATAATTCCTTGCAACTCGTACCCATCGAGCGCACAAACCTTCGGCAAGGCGTGCGTATAATAGGTAAAGGTGAAAACCAAGTCAAGCAAGATAGTCTCCCTCCTCGATTTTCCTGTCAATGGGGGTGAACATGTCTCCAGAATTGTGCACTTGACTTGCTGGTGCCTCCCTTTCGGTTGACACTCCGTGTTGTTCGTCACCACCGAGGCGGGGCGCCCCTGAACTCTGCGGCCGACGCTCACACCAGGGATTTCACCCGTATGGCAACCCGGTCATTCACCGTACCGCACACGTATTCACACACCCCGCACCCCACGCACTGCAGAGCCTCCACTCGCAGGCGCATCTCGGCGAAATCCATGCCTAACGCCTCGACGGGGCATTTCGACACACAGGCGTGGCACCCCTGAGAGGCGGTGCAGAATCGATCCGATACCACGGCCCGCCCCATCCGAACGACATGCGGCCCCTCCACGGGCACCAGCGCCTCAGTGGCACAGGCGGCGATACAGGGCAAATCGTGGCAGAGATAACAGGGCACTTCATTCGCGAAAATGACGGGGGTCCCGTCAGCCTGCGAGAAGGTCACGCTCCCGTGAGGACAGGCCTTGGCGCAATCTTGGCAGCGTGTACAGCGATCGAGGAATGCCGCTTCGTCAACGGCCCCGGGAGGACGGAGGAAATCGGTCCGAATGGCAGGAGTCGCGACCGGGTCAGCGCGGGGCGCCTGGGCATGCCGGTGAAACTCGGTCGCTGCACGGGCCAGGGAGGTGAAGGAGTCCTGGAAAAATCGGCGACGCCCGTATTCCTGATCTGCCGCCATGGTTCGTTTCCGCCTCCGCCCTAGACGACGCCATCCGCCCGCAGCTTATAGACCTCCACACACCGGTCACAGGCTCCATACTCGACATCCCACCCCGGATGGTTCTCCCGAATATAGTCGAGTACATATTCTTCGACTTTCTTGTCCAGTTCCTCCACCCAGGAATAGGTCGGGAAGCGGCAGAGCGGACAGGGGAACCCCGGCATGAGCATAACTTTGGTCTGCACTTCGGGAATTTCGCCACCCTCGACGTCGATGGCACGGTCGAGCACGCGCATCGTATCGGAAGCCATTTCGACCAGTTCGGAGTGAGTAAAGTTTTCTGTCTGCCACAACCCCTCGAAACCGGACTTCAACTGGGCCGGCGGAATCTTCCGATACCAGGACCGAAACTCCTTGAAGCGATCCTCCTTGCTCAGCATCGGCTCTTTACCCGCCCGAACCAGCCGGCTATCGACGGACAGCGACCACAAGACTCGATAGCGATGCAGGATCAGGGTTTCTTCGCCGGGATTTTGCCCGACCTTCGTGTCGGGGTCGTATCCGAACACCGGATCGAGCATGTCGGAAATATGCATGAGCTCGTGGCGGCAATAGCGGGACAGCGCCGGGTCATAGAATCGGCGAGGAATGAGCTTGATGCCCATCCCTTTCTTGCCCTGCGCCTCGAACTGCTTGGCCAGGTCTTGCTCAACCGCCCCCCACTTGCGCAAGATATCGACCCCCTCCTGATCTTCCTTCAGCACGCCCTTGATCAGGACGATCCCCATCTTCTGTTTGAGGGCCGGATACTCGTCAAACGCGTCCCGAATGATATCGGCAAAGCCCCAGATCCCGAAGAGGTACTGGTAGAGCTTCTTGAATTCCGGCTCCCGATCTTCCAGGGTGAATTTCTCGTAGATGGGGTCGGCGAGCTCATGGAACTCCTTGTAATACGTCGGGTCCCCTTCCCGCTCCGTCTTCTCGACGAATGAATCGATGACTTCCTGAAGCAATGCCGGTTGGAATCGAATTTCCATGTCGTGGCCTCAAAAATGGGCGGATGGACGACCAGGCTCGGGAGGGGCCTTCCCACTCCCCACCCAGCCTCACCCCTCACCTTGACTTGTTTTCTACCCGTTCCCTATGATTCGGCTGTTCCGGATGAACAGATGATTATAGCGAGCGATTTTCCCAGATTGCAAACGGGGGAAGCGCCCGCCGGACGATCGGACCCACGCATTACCTGGCACCAAGCACCACGAAGGACATGCCCATGAACGAACAGAGCACCAGCACGCCCCCTGCGCCTGCCGGCACAGGGGTGGCGGCAGCAGCGGGTACCACCCCCGAGCCCATCAACTTTCTCGAGTACTGGAAAGCCGGGGCACGGGAACAGCGCACGTTTCGCGGCCATACCCATGGCGTCTGGACCGTGGCGTTCTCGCCAGACGGCCACATGTTGGCCAGTGCCGGCGTGGACCGCTTGGTCAGACTGTGGGATATCGAAACCGGACGGTTGTTACGTTCCATGCGCGGCCACACACAGGATATTCGCGTGGCCGTGTTCACCCCAGACGGAGAAGCGCTCGCCACAGGCAGCGACGACCGGACCATCCGCCTCTGGAACCCCAAAACCGGTGAACCGAAGAAGCTACTCTTTACGCGATACGACCACAACGTGGTCAGCCTATCGATCTCCCCGGACGGGCTCATGATGGCCCGCGGCGCCTACAACAAGGACATCAAAATCTGGGAAGTGACCACCGGCACCGAATTGATGACCCTCCTGGGTAAGGATCAGTACGACCATCATTGGTCCGTCTGCGTGGCCTTCTCCCCGGATGGCCTCCACCTGGCCAGCGGAAACGATATCGGCAAAGTGAAGTTATGGGAGGTGTTGCCCAACGGGGAGGAGCGCCTGGAAGTCAATGCCCATTGGCGTGAGAACGAAGAAGACTCCACCGACACCCGCGGGTACTTCATCGAGGACGACGGCGGCTTCCAAAAATCGATGGACTACTGGATCGGTGCGATGCTGTTTACGCCAGATGGCAGATATTTGATCACGGGTAGCCGGGACGCGACAATCAAGTTCTTCGAGATGCCGACGCTGACGGAGGTGCGCACGCTCAAAGGCCATTCCGCCTGGGTCCGGGCTCTCGCCATCTCGCCGGACGGCCGCGTGTTGGCCAGCGCCGGAGACGATCAGACCATCAAATTGTGGGACGTCGCGGCCGGGCGCCACTTCAAGACTCTGAAGGGCCACGCCGGTCCCGTACGCAGTATCGTGTTCTCGCCGGATGGCAAACAGTTGGCCAGCGCCGGCTGGGATCGCCTTGTGAAACTCTGGTCCGGCGGACCGGACGAAGAATAACCGTCAGCAGCCAGGGGTGGCGCCTTCGTACGGGCGTCGCTCCTGGCGTCGGTGCGGCTAGGTCACGCCCAGCCTCTCGCCCCCTCCCGCTCACGCGTCCTCTTCCGCTTCGGCTCCTCCAGAACTCAACCCATATCGCTTGCACTTCTCCCACAACCCCTTTCGGGACAAACCAAGAATCTTGGCGGCCATCATCTTGCTCCCACCCGCCTCCTCCAAGACCGAGGCAATGTAGTCCCGCTCGAACCGCTCCCGCGCCATCGCCAGCGACTTGCTTGCCTCCTTGCGTTCGATCCGGCCAGCCAGCCCTTCCGAGCAGAAGCCGCAGGTATCCTGAGGCGCACCGCCCAGAAAGGGACAGGTAGCATTGCCGCACAGATCCCACGGTTGTAGCTCTTCGTGCTCCCGGCCCAGGGTCACAGCCCGCTCGACCATGTTCTCCAGTTCCCGCACATTGCCGGGAAACGAATATCGAAGCAGCAGCTCCCGTGTCGGCTCGGCAAATCCCTTCACCGTCTTCCTCGCACGGGCCGCGCGGGTCTCAAGCACATGCTCCGCGATCAGCGCCACATCTTCCCGTCGCTCGCGAAGCGGCGGGAGGAGGATCGGGACCACATTGAGACGGTAGTACAAATCCTCGCGGAAACGTCCTTGGGCCACCTCCTTCTTCAAGTCTTTCTGTGTGGCACAGATCAGGCGAACGTCGGTATCGATCGTCTCGTTCCCGCCCACCCGCTCGAATTGTCGCTCTTGCAGCACACGCAGCAACTTCACCTGGACCAGCGAGGAAATCTCCCCGATTTCATCCAAAAACAAGGTGCCGCGATGCGCCAGTTCAAACCGCCCCTTGCGCTGCTTGAGCGCCCCGGTAAACGCGCCCTTCTCGTGCCCGAACAATTCGGCTTCCAGCAAGGTTTCGGGCAGCGCCGCGCAGCTGACCTTGATGAAGGCCTGGTCTTTGCGGACGCTGTGGTGATGAATGGCGTTAGCCACCAATTCCTTTCCCGTCCCGCTCTCTCCCATGATCAGGACCGTCGAGTCCGAGCCGGCGACGACCTTGACCTTCTCCAGAACCGCCCGCATGCGGTCATTGCGACCCAGAATGCCCTGGACGTTGAACTTGCCCTCCAACTCCTGGCGCAAATGCTGGTTCTCTCGTTTGAGCGCCAATACCTTGGCCACTCGCTCCACGGTGAGCAGCAATTCCTCCATCTGAAAGGGCTTCGTGACATAGTCATAGGCCCCCAACTTCATGGCGCTGACGGCGGTCTCGACCGATCCGTGGGCCGTAATCAGGATTACCTCCGTCTTGGGCGCCTGCTCCTTGCACAGCTGCAGGAGGCCGAGGCCGTCGAGCCCAGGCAGTTGGAGATCAGTGATCAGAATATCGAACGACTTGGCCAACAGCAGTGCCTTCCCGTCGGTGCCAGTCGCCGCCGCTTCAACCTGATAGCCGGTAGCGCGCAAGGCGTCCATGACCGAGAGCCGCATGAGCGGTTCGTCATCGACCAACAGAATGGAGGGCGGCGTCATGATGCGTTCTCGATGGGATAGGGCTCACGGACCAGCGGGAGGCAGAGGGTGAAGGTCGACCCCTTCCCCACTTCGCTGGCGACCAGAATACGCCCCCCGTGTCGCTCGATAATACCAAGGCTGACCGACAGTCCCAAGCCGGTCCCCTCACCGGTTCCTTTGGTAGTGAAGAATGGGTCGAAAATCTTTGGCAGAACGTGCGCGGGAATACCCAACCCGGTATCGCGGACGTCGATCGTGCAGACGCCTTCGGATACCTTGGTGAGAATGGTCACAGTGCCATGATGCCGAATCGCCTGGACAGCGTTCAGGACGAGATTCATCAGCACCTGTTCGATCATGTGCCGGTCTACCATGACCGGCGGGAGATCCCGCCCATATTGCACATCCAGCGTGATCTGATTCCCGACAAAGATGTGGTTGGTGAGCACCAGCACCCGCTCGACCACGCTATTGATCTCCGTCGGCGCGAGCTCCGGCTGATGCTGTTGGGAAAAGTCCAGAAGTTGGCGGACAATCTTCTGCACGCGCAAGAGCCCGTCTTCGATCGCCGCCAGATATTCCTCCTGACGCGCCGGAGGTAGGAGGCCTTTCCGAATGTTGTACAGGCAATTCAAGATCCCGCCTAGGGGGTTATTGATCTCGTGCGCGACACCGGCCGCCAACTTCCCGACCGACGCCAGTTTCTCGGAACTGCGAATGTACTGCTCGAACCGTTTCATGTCGGTCATGTCCCGGGCGATCCCCAGCACCCCCGTGATGCGTCCCTCCGCGTCGCAGAGCGGAGAGACACTGACCATGACCGAACGCGGCTCGCCGGCCTTGCTGACGACCTCCACCTCGTAGACTTGCTTGGCGCCGATATCCAACGTGCTCTTGAGACGTCGGCCCCGATGCCGTTTTGACAGCAGGGCCAGGTAGGGCCGGCCCAACAGATCCTCCTTGCGATAGCCCCACGCCTCCACCTTGCCGTTGACGTAGGTAAATCGCTGCTCCACGTCCAGGGTGTAGATGACGTCGTTGGCATTTTCGAGAAGATTTTCCAGGTATTGTTTAGTTTCCTCGATCTCGCGGGTACGTTCCTGGACCTTCAGTTCCAAGTCCTCCCGGTGCATCTGCAACGCGCGCTCCAACCGTTTCCGATCGGTAATATCGCGGACCTGTACCATCACGGACGGCCGTTCTCCCGTTTCCACGCGGATCAAATCGATCTCGGCGTGGACCTCCCGGCCAACACGGGAGAGAATGACCATCTCCTGGGTCGGCACCCGACGTTCACCTTGGACGATCTTGCCGATCCGGTACACCAAGTCCTCGTGGTACTGAGGCGGAACCAGATCCAGAATGCGCCGCCCGACGACCTCGCCTTCCGGATATCCCAACACCTGTTCTTCCCGCTTGTTGACGGCGACGACCGTGCCGGCATGATCGACCATGAACACGGCATCGGCCACCAGGTCGAACAAGGCCTTATAGCGGGCCTGTGACGAGGACAGCTCACGGGTACGGGCGGCCACTTCCTGTTCGAGCTGCGACGTGTATCGCTGCACCTTCTGCTCGAGTTGGCGCCGTTCGGTGACGTCCCGCACGAAGGAGCGCGAATACACCAACCCCCCCCCGGCGGCGTCAAACAGCGCCGTCGTGTGCACCTCCACGTCAATGACCACCCCCGATTTCGACACGAATTGCGTCTCAATGCTGCTGCGCCCGATCGCGACCAACCGCTCGAGATAGGCCAGGACTTCTCCCGCTCGCCCGTGTGGCACGATCTCCCACACATGCATTCGCAGCATCTCCTCCAGGGAGTAGCCGAGCTTCTCCAACTCCGTCTTGTTGACGTGCACAAAACGGCCGGCCTTGTCCAACTGGTGAATCATCTCCGGGCTGTTCTCGATCAAGTCTCGGTACCGTTCCTCCAGCGAACGGATCTCCCCCATCCGGCGCTCCAACTGCCCGAACGACGTGCGGAGGTTGTCGGCCATCGCATTGAAGGCCGTAGCCAAGTCCTCGATTTCATCCCCGGTCTTCAACTCCACGCGATGATCCAGGTGCCCCCCACCGATCCGATGCACCCCTTCCTGCAAGCTATGGATGGGCCGGGCAATCCGCCGCGCCACAAGCACCCCGGTCCCCACCAGCACGGCGCAAACCCCGGCACCATAGAGCGTGACCTTCCACAAGAGTTTGTTCAGCGGGGCGTAAGTTTCGTTGGGATCTTGTCGGACGAAGGCCACCCACTTGCGTCCCCCCAAACTGCTGGGAACCAACTCTTCCCCGAATCGAACCGGCGCGAACCCCACGAGACCGTTGCGCCCTCCGTGCGAATCGTTGGCCGCCTCTGTCCACCCCGCCTGCCCCACACTCATGGCCTGTACCAAATCAGGCCCCACGACATGCTCTTCCAACGCCAGCACAGGACAGATCAACGGGGTGCCATCGGCTCCCATCAACATGGCATGCCCGGTGGACCCGACCATGATTTCGGAGATGGCGTGGAACAGACCGTCTCGTCGCAGCAAGACCGTGATCGCCCCAGCCAACTCCTTGTGTGCGTCGTCAAACAACGGCACCGCCACATGAAGCACGTGGGTGCCATACACCGGATCGAAGGCCAGATCGCTCACGTACACCCGGTGCCCCGGGTCTTTCTTCAGGGCCTGCCACCACGGCGCTTGCCCATAGTCATATTCCACTTGAGGAATCGAGCTGACCACTAACGCGCCCCGCTCGTCCGTGACCAAAATGCCGAGATAGTCGGCCTTTCGGATATCGTGCCAGCGAATCAGATAGTTGGTGACGATCCGATTGATGAAGATGGGGAATTCGTTCCCTTTGGCCCGGCTTTTCCACCGCTGCTGCCAGTCCTTGATCATCGCCTGGACCTGCGCGTCGGTCTTGCCTTCATAGCTCCGGTTGGCCTCACTGACGGCTGTGCGAACGAACGGCACCGTGGCCAGTTGCTGAGCCTCGTTGAGACTCCGCATGACATGCATCTCGACACGGCGGGCGACTTCGAGGGAGAGCTCTTTGAAATTGACCCCGATCACCTCGCGCAAGGCGCGGCGTTCTTCAAGATAGGTCAGAACGAGGGACAGACAAAGCGGAAGCAGACCGACCATCACGATCGCCGCGATGATCTTGCGTTGCAGGCTCTGAGACCGGCTCCAGACCGTCATGATGGTGCCTTTGCTGGACGACCGGACGCACGTGCCACCGAAACGGCTTCTTCGCGACGACAGGCGCGACTAGCCTTTCTTGACCAGTTGGGTCGCCCCTCCCGGCCACACGATCAACAGGGCACTGGCCACGAACACCGACGAATACGTGCCGAAAATGACACCCCACAGCAGAGCCAACGAAAAATCGTGCAGCACCTCGCCCCCGGCCACGACCAAGGGAATCAGGACGAGGACCACCGTCAGGCTGGTCACAATCGTTCGACTCAACACTTGATTGATGGCCCCATTGATCATCTCTTCCATCGGCTCCCGGCGCCGGGTCCGCAAATTCTCGCGAATGCGGTCAAACACCACAACCGTGTCGGTGAGCGAATACCCGGCCAAGGTCAGCAACGCGGTGACGACCAGCAGGGTAATTTCCTTGTCCAGAATGAAAAAGGCCCCCAGGACGGCCAGCACGTCGTGAAACGTCGCGATGGCCGCCGCGACACCGAAGACAAACCGAAACCGAACCGCGATATACAGAATGATGCCAGCGAAGGAGATGAGGATCGCGATCAAGGCATCCTGTTGGAGTTTATGGCCGATGGTTGGCCCGATCTCCGTGGTCGACTCGACTTCAAACGTGTTGCCCGCCATCTCCTTATTGAAGATTGCCACGATCCGCTCCGCCACCTTCTCCTCGATCGTGGTGGAAGCTTTTACCCGAATAAGCAACTTGTTTTCCGACACAAACTCCTGCAACTCGGCCTGGCCGAGGCCATTGGCCTCGAGCAGCTTCCGGACGGATTCAATCGCGAAGGGGCTCTCGAACTTCAGTTGCACGGCCGATCCGCCGGCGAAGTCGATCCCTAGATTGGCCTGTCCCCTACCGATCTGCACCAGTGCGACCAATCCCAGCAACACCAGGATGCCAGAAAAGACGAAGGCAATCGTCCGCTTCCCCATGAAATCGATGTTCGTTTTCCCAAGAATCTCAAACATGCCGCTCCTCATGTGCGCGCAGGCGCACGCGCGCGCCCGTTAGATGCTCAACTGTTCGACTTTCGGCCGCCGATTCATGAGGTCGAAGACCACCTTGGTGCCGACCAGGGCCGTAAACAGGTTGATGATAATGCCGATACACAGCGTGACCGCGAACCCCTTGATCGGTCCCGTTCCGAACAGGAACAGGGCAAAACCGGTGATGAGGGTCGTAACATGCGAGTCGACGATGGTCAGCAAGGCTTTGTCGTACCCCCCATCCACCGCAAGGCGCACCGGCTTCCCATGACGCAACTCTTCCCGAATGCGCTCAAAAATCAGGACGTTCGAGTCCACGCCCATTCCGATAGTCAGAATGATCCCGGCAATCCCCGGCAATGTCAGGGTGGCGTTCATGGCGGACAAAGCCCCGATCATCCCGATGAGGTTGAGCGCCAGCGCCACGTCGGCGATCACGCCGGAAAGCCGGTAGTAGATGGCCATGAACGCCACGACCAGCAGGCCGGCAAACAGCGTGGACTTGATGCCCTTATCAATCGAGTCCTTCCCAAGCGAGGGGCCGACAGTCAGGTCCTGGATGATCTTCAACGGCGCGGGCAATGCGCCCGCCCGCAGCACAATGGCCAGATCGTTCGCCTCTTGCGTGGTAAAGGTGCCGGTGATCTGCGCGCGACCGCCAGTGATACGCTCCTGAATCACCGGAGCGGAGTACACGGTATTGTCCAGCACGACGGCCATACGCTTCTTCACGTTCTCCGTGGTGATCCGCTCGAATTCGCGCGCACCCTTGGCGTCGAAGGCGATCGAGACGTACGGCTCGTTGAACTGCCCGATGGACACCCGTGCGTCGCTCAGGACATCGCCGGTCAGCATGACTCGCTTCTTCACGAGGAAGGGAATGCGATATTCCCGCCCCGCGTCTTTGTCCACCACCCGCTCGAACAAGATTTGGTCACCCTCCGGCAATTTGTCCTTGACCTTGGCCAGAACGTCGTCCTCTTTTCCCTTCTCAATCCGGCCGGGGAGATCCAGCCCCATGACATTCGCGTCGTCGAGCAACTTGAACTCAAGGATCGCCGTTTCTTTGATCAAATCCTTCGCCCGTTTGGGATCTTTGATGCCCGGCAACTGCACCACCAGTTGCTTCGGTCCTTGGCGTTGGATAATCGGTTCGGCGACGCCGAATTGGTCCACGCGATTGCGGATGGTCTCCAAGGCCTGATTGATCGCGGTCTCTTTGATCCGCTTGACCTCGGCTTCCCGCAAGTCCCAGACCAGGCTGGTGGCCGACCCCTTCCCGTCGATTTCGGCGAACGCAGGGAAATCGTCGATCAACTTCTGCGCCGCCGCCTTGGCCTCGGCATTCGCCAGGGCCAGCGTGAGCTGGGTCGAACCCGTTCGTTTCACCGACTCGACGGCCACCTTCTTTTCGGCCACAAGATCCTGCACCGCGGTCAGCGACCGCTCAACCGCAATCTCAACGGCACGGTCCTCTTCAACTTCCAGCACGAGATGGATCCCGCCTTGCAGGTCCAACCCGAGCGAGATCCCCTTGCTAGGGAGAAACCGCTTGAGCCATTCCGGAATCCCCTCGTAGACGGAGGGGTAGGACGGCAGGAAACAGATCACCGACACGCACACCATGGCCGCCAATAGCGCCAACCGACCACCGACTTTTTTCATGCGCTCCTCATCAACGCTACCATCCCGTTGGTACGCAGTTACTCGTCGTCTTCTGACCGAAGACGCGCGATATGTTCACGCTGGATCTTGATCTTGGTATTGTCGGCCA